>JAABUU010000361.1_pt1 | contig 107522 bp, 102 predicted proteins | sample 5559301 | NCBI WGS metagenome assembly JAABUU01 (sample SAMN10711884, study PRJNA513360) | rock metagenome | isolation source: Antarctica rocks | place: Antarctica: Victoria Land, Richard Nunatak white | reverse complement strand
CGCTTCGTCCGCCAGTCCCCGACGCCGCCGCCGCTACCGGCGGCCGCATGGATCAACAAGCCCGACACCAAAGAGGCTGCTCACTAAATTCTCGACCAAACTGTCTCATCGGGCTTGACAGGCTCCGCCCGCCCGACCCCGACCGCCGACGCCACGGCTCAATAACAACGCGCCCGGCCGGCCACACGACCCACCCCGAACGGGCCATCGGCGTGATCCGCTCGCGCAGGTCGCGCAAAGCACCAGTCTGGGAGACTCCCAGCGAGATGCGGACTGAGCGCTCGACGAGCGCAGCACGGGACTTCGAGGAGCTGATCGGGCAGCGGGTCAGCGCGGTTTGCTTTGTCTCCAACTACGTCGAGCTGCACTTCGACGGTCCGATCCTGCGCAGCCTTGCGGATCCCTCCGTTACGGTTGACGGCGAGCGGCATCGGTTCCCGGAACGGGGATCCCGTGATGCGCTGTGCGGGCTGGTCGGTCGCGAAGTGCGAATTGCCGAGGACCGTGACGACGCCCTCTCGCTCTTTCTCACAGGAGACGCGGAATTCCATATCCCCAAGGCCAGCCGAGACGCCGGGCCAGAGATTGCGCATTATGTACCAGCGGTGGTCGGCAGACTCGACGTCGCCGCCATGGCTATTTGGGAGAACCTGGTGCCGACTCGACAGGGCCCGGCAGGCCGCAAAGCGTGACGTAGAGCGACGAGGCCCCCCAGAGGCCTCGTCGAGGGCAAACACCCAGGTCGCGGGCGGCACTCTCGGGGTCCCGGCGAGCTCGTCGCGGATCGTCTACCAGCACTTCGGACAGATTTCCACGTCATCGGCCACCTCAACACCAGCCGCGCCCGTGCGCGACGGACGTGCTACCGACGAAACGGCGCCGACACGCCGCCAACGTCCTTCTTCCGGCCAGATGATTCCTGACCACACAGCCGCTAGTCGCGCAGAGCGGTGGCGACGCTGGGCGTGGTCTTGCCCGATTAGCTTTGGCTTGGAGCAAGGGCGACCGCGAAAACGAAGACGATCCCCGAGCACATGAGCTGGAGGAAGAACAGGATGGTCCAAGGGGGCCGATCATTCCGTCCCTGAAAGAGCCTTACGGCTGACCACAATGCGGCCGCGGAGATCATCACGCCGACGCTGCCGAACGCGGTTGCCGTCGCGCGGCTGATAAAGCCTGAGCCGTCGAGCCCATCCCCACCCAGGAATCCCAAGGTGAGTCCGGCGAGCCAGACCAGCCCGGCGCCGGACGCGAGCGCCGCCAAGGTGCCCAAAGCTCGGTCCCGACCGCCGCGCGGGTCAGATCCCCATGTTGACATTGACCCGATCCTACGTCCGGCCCCGTTCGACGCGTGGCTCGCGCCGTCGGCGCGAACCGTCGTCACGCTCACGCCGGGCGGCCACACCGCCCCTGTTCGCGCAATCCGGCGGTCTCGTTGCCGTGGCTCCAGATGCGATGCGACGGATCTGGGGGACGGCGGATCGCTTGCCGAAGTGCGCGGGCGCGCCTTGGCGCCCCGGGACGCACGGGTGGATTTCAGTGGGCTGGGCCCATCCGTTCGCCGACGCCCGGCATGCCAACATGGAGAAATGTAGAGCGTGTACCAGGCGGTCGGCGGCGACGAGGGCCTACTTCGCCTCGCGATTGCGTGGCATCGCCGGGTTATGGCCGACGAGGTGGTCAGCCACGCGTTCAGCCACGGTGTCCACCCACAGCACAGCGAGCGACTCGCGGCGTATTGGGCCGAAGCACTCGGCGGGCCCAGCACCTACTCCGACACCAATGGCGACGAGACCTCGGTCGTCCGGATGCACAGCGGCAATGGACAGCACCAGGAAATGGACCGCCGCGCAATCGCCTGCTTCGACCAGGCCCTGACGGACGTTGGACTGGTCGAGAACCTGCCCTTGGGACAAGTTCTCCACGACCACTTCGCGTGGGCCACGACAACGACCATGTCGCGCTACCACGATTCCGCAGACGACGTTCCCGACGGCCTTCGGATCCCCCCACTGGTCGTGGGACGGCCTCCAGCACCAGCGCGCTGCGCGTGGGCGCTTCGCGCGGCACGTGGCGGTGTTGGAGCATGGCGCGCTGGCGGCGGGATCGGAGAAGGGTCACGGGACGATGTCTTCGGCTCCTTGGGCGGGGAAGTAGGAGCGTTTGGCTTGATCCCATTCCCATTTGCCGTGCCCTTCTCGCAGGGGGCGGGCTGCCTCGGGCGAGTGGTCGACGAGGTCCTTCAGGGTCCACGGGCCGACATCGCGTGAGTGTTCGTCTTGCTCGCTGGCGTAGGCATACCAGCCGCTGTACTCGGGGTGTCGGCTGGGCTGGTGGACAAGCAGCTCGGGTCGTCGATTCTCGTCGCGTACCCGTCGCCCGACGGCGACATAGAGGTCGGGGTCGAAGCCCAGGGTCCGCTTTTGCCGGAGCTTGGAGACGCCCGCGCGCAGCGAGAAGCCCGCGCCGACGGCCATCAGGGCGGCAAGCGTGGCGGCCTCCGCGACCTTTCCCCCGGCTAAGACCGTTGCCGCCCCTAAGGCGATCCCAAGCGCCGCGCCGCCGGCCATGCCGACGAAAAACCTATGGGGGTGCCGGGCATGGAGGGTCTGTCGGGCCGGCACCGCTAGGTTTCGCAACGAACGTCCCTCGGCCGGGCCTGCCTGCATGCCGGACCAAAGGTTCAGCAGAAGCAGGATGGGCAAGCCAAGAAAGAAGAGCGGGTCGGCGCCGTGCTGGGTGACGCGGGAGACGCCGAAGATAAGAAACCCGATGACCGGGAGCGCCCTCACCAGCCACCAGATCCTCCGATACGGCCAGCGTGAAAGCTGCCAGCGCCCCACCAGCCGGTCTTCGAACCGGCCGACGGCGATCAATGCTGCCGGGAGCAGTAAAAGGATCCACGCAGCAGGCCGACCCAGAACGACCACGAGCGCCGCCCACACTACTACCAGCGTCCCGCCGACAAGCCACCAGCCGCGGACAAACGCGACTGCTCGGGCGTGGGCTGCGACGTGGGCGCGATAGACGGGCGCCAGCGCTGCCCAGCCCGAGCGTCGCAGCTCGCCGGCGCGTTGCGAGACGACCCGGTCAAGGCCGCGGTGGCAGAGCACGACGTTGGTGCCGGCGCCGGCAGGCTCGAAGGAGACCTCCACCTCGCTGCCCTCGTTGTCGGTGAAGGCCAGCCGCCGCCCGTGCTCCCACGCGGTGACCCGCCCGATCTCACGCCCCGCGCCGGTCGCGCGGTCGTGCACGTCCATGAAGCGCCCACCAACACGGGGCTCAAAGCCGATCGCGGCGGTGCGCGTGATGTCCGGAAGCGTGTCGGGATCGACCCGATACCACGCGTCGATCTCACGCGTGAAGATGTCAAACGCGCCAGTTTGCGAGACCGCCACCTCGACGCTGACCGTGACCGAATCGCTCACCGCGAGCGTTCCCGACCATGCTCGGCGTGCTCGCAAAAGGACTCCAGCTGCCTGGCCCAGTGCTCCTCAACCTCCGAAAGCCACGCCTGCAGCGCGCGAAGACGCTGAGCGCGCACCGGTAGCGCCGCGCCCGCCCGTCCTCCACGCTGAGCTCGACGTCAACCAGCCCGCTGGCGCGCAGCGTCCGCAGATGGTTGCTCATCGCCGGCCGGCTCACCCCGATGCGCTCGGCCACCTCCCCCGCTCGCAGCGGACGCTCACGCAACAACTCCACGACCCGGCGGCGGGTCGGATCAGCCAAAGCAGCCAACGTCAATGCATCGGGTCAGCACCCGAGCATCCCCCGCGCTGGCTGCGGACTGCGCCGCATTTGCCCCCTGCTTCGCTACGCCTCCGCAGCCAGCGAACGCGATGAGGAGAACCGCGCCCGCCCACATTGTCCGCGACCCGAGCACGAACCCACCATACGGAAGCTCAAAGCTCGCGGCGTGGCCCCGAGACAATCGCCGAGCCCGTCGGTCGATGAGGGAGGGGCGTCTCGCGCGGCACGAGCAGAGCACCGCTTTCGCGTGCCAGGAGCGGTCTCGGCAGGCCGCTTCCTTTCGCGTGAACCCCGGGCTCTGACCTTGCTCGTCCCCCGCCCGCCAAGCCCGAGGCATCCTGCCGCGAGCCCGAGCCGGCTCTCAACCGGCTAGCCCCGACCAGTGCCGGCTTGGGCCGGAGGGGAGCCGCGGGTCAGCGGCCCCTTCGCCGCCGACCGCCACTGCTGACCCCCGCCCGGCGGCGCCGGGGCCGATGAGCCGCGATCGCCGCCGGGTCCTGGACCCGGTCCGCCGTCATGGCTTCCCCGACCCGGGCCCCGTACGTCCTGCGCCCCCTACGGCGTCGCGATGATCGTCGCCCCGAAGGTCAGGCGCGCCGTCTGGTACACGCACTGGAAGCGGGCGAACTTGGGGGCGACGGTCAACGCGGTCTGGGTGAAGACGTTGGCCGGCGCGCACTGCTTGCTTCGCCGGCTCGCCCGCCAGGCGCTGGAGTTGCCCTGCTGGACGGCCAGCACCGGCGCCCAGGTCGGCACGGTCAGCCCGATCACGTCGCCCTTGCGCAACGGCACGGTCTGGGCCAGCGCGAACTGCACAGTCTGGCCGAACCACCTGTCCAACGAGAACGTCTCCGAGACCCCCACCTGGTGAAAGAGATTGGCCGAGCGGGCCGGACGCAGCACCGACACCTGGATCGTCGACCCGTTGCCAGCGTGGGCGTTGAAGTAGGCGATCTCGGCAGCGTTGGGATTGCCCAGCTTGAGCGTCACGCCGACGAGACGGCCGTCCATCGGGGAGGTGTAGGCGCCGCGCCGGCCACCGGCCAGGACCTGCACTCCGGTGGTGCGGGTCACGGCCGCGCAGCTGGCTCCCGGGCAGCTTGGGGTCGGGAGGTTCGAGATGTCGCCCAGCTCGATGATCTGAGCGCTCGCGGGGGCAGCGGCCACCAGGGTGGCCACGCCGACGGCGAGCGCGAGAAGAGGCTTTCGCATAGGGACATTCAACACCGTGCTGGGGCATTCGATGCGCGAGGCGGCTCCCCTGCCGCCAACCGCCGCCCGCGCCTCAGCGACCGCGATAGCTGGCCTTCCCGGGCCCGTACTCGAGGAAGGACGCCACGGCGCCGCGGAGATCCTCGGTGGCGAACAGGCCGCCGGCGTGCTCGGGCACCAGCTCGTCAGCGGCCCGCGGTCCGCCGGTCACGGCGACGGCGACGATCCGCTTGGTGGCTGCGTGGGCGCGCGTGGGACCGGCGGCCAGGCGACCGGCCAGCTCGCGGGCGGCGGCGTCGAAGCCCTCGTCGTCGAGGACCCGGTTGACGACGTTCCAGCGCTCCAGGGTGGCCGCATCGAACAGCTCGCCCGTCATCACCAGCTCCTTGCCGCCCATCGCCGGGGTCAGGCCGACGACGATCTCCACCAGCCCGAAGCGCGCCGAGCGCGCGGCGACCGGAGACCACCCTCCCCTCGGCGCGAAACAGCACGCCCCGCGGGGCATCAGCCTCCAGTTGGGCCACCGTCTCGGTCAGGGCGCGAAAGAGGGCAGCGTTGAAGAGATTCAGCGGCGGGTTGTCGAGCGTGACCACGGCGAGCTCGCCCTGATGCTCCAGGCGCACCAGCGCCGGCGCGCTCATACGTCGTCGCCGCGCAGCTCGGCCGCGGCGGCGGCGATGTCCTCGCCGTCGCCCGGCACCGGGTCCCACGGCAGCCGCAGCGGATCGCTCTCATAGCGGGGGATGACGTGGATGTGGAAGTGGGAGACCGTCTGCCAGGCCGCGGCGCCACAGGAGTTCAGGAGGTTGACGCCGTCGGCGCCGAGACACTCGGGTACCCGACGGGCGAGCCGCTGAGCGGCGCGAGCACAGGCAGCAAGGTCGTCTGGCGTGATGGCCAGCAGGTCGGCGGCGTGCTGGCGAGGCACGACAAGGGCGTGCCCGCGGGTCGCCGGGCTGATGTCCATGAAGGCGACGGTGCGATCGTCCTCGTCGACGCGCTGGGCGGGCAACTCACCGGTGAGAATCCGGCAGAAGAGGCACTCGTTGTCCGACACCGCCGGCAGCGTAGTGGTTCTAGCCGTGACTACCCGCGCGCGGACCCGGCCGGCCCCAGCTCGCCGAGGAGCCGGCGCGCGTGGGCGATGGCCTGCTTGGGAGTGTCGATCTCACCGGCCCACGCCGCCGCCGCGAGCTCGGCCAGGAGCTCTCCCAGCGCCGGGCCCGGCGGCAGACCCAGCTCATGGGCCAGCTCGTCGCCCCGGACCAGCGGCGGCCGGGGCGGAGCCGCGCGCCAGGCCAGGGCTTCGGAGAGCAGATCGCGGGCCAGCTCGAGATGCGCGGCGATGGCGGGCTGGGCCTTGCGCCCGCGGGTGGCCAGCCGATCGGCCACCGAGAGAACGGTGACATCCACCCCCACCGGCTGGCATGCGCTCAGGTAGGCGTGGACGGCCCGCCGCGACAGCGGGCGCTGGTGGACGAGGAAGCCCAGCCGGAGGTGATGACGCGTGAGCGCGGAGACGTGCTCGGCGACCCGGCTGCCGGCGCGCAGCCGGCCCAGGACGTCGCGGGCGAGGTCGCCGCCGACGCGATCGTGACCGGGAAAGCCGACTCGCCCACCGGCGAGCTGGATCCGCGTCGCCGGCTTGGCCGCGTCGTGCAGCAGGGCCCCCAGCCGCAGGGCCGTGCCCCGGGTGAGGCCCTCGGCCAGGGGCTCGGCCAGCACGGCGGCGGCATCCGTGGCCCGCGGCCCCAACGCCGCCCGTGCGCCGTCACCTCCGGCCTCGAGCGCGACCACCTCCTCGAGCACCGCCAGGGTGTGGTCGTGAACGTCGAGGTGGTGGTAGCGCGTTTGCCCCATGCCACGCAGCGCCTCCAGCTCGGGCAGGATCACCGCGGTGGCGCCCACCGCGGCCATGAGCTCCACCCCGTCCACCGGACGGGCGCTGGCGACGATGCGCCGGAGCTCCAGCCAGATGCGCTCGGCCGCCACCCCGCTCAGGCCAGCGGCGTGGGCCCGAGCGGCTGAGAGGGTGGCCGGCTCGGGCTCGAGCTCGAGCTCGGAAGCCAGCCGCACGAGCCGCAGCACCCGCAGCGGATCGTCGGCATAGGCACCGGCGCTGGCCATCCGCAGCCGCCCGGCGCGCAGGTCGGCCTCCCCACCGGTCGGGTCGATCAGGGCGCCCCCGGCCAACGGCTCGGCCAGGGCGTTGATGGTGAAGTCGCGCAGGGCGAGGTCGGCGGCCAGCGAGCCGCCGCGCAAGGGGGTGAGGTCGACCTGCCAGAGCTGCCCGGACGCCACCACGCGCCAGGCGCCAAAGGCCTCCGACAGCGCGAAGGCAGAGGCCCCGGTGGCCGCCGCCAGGGCGCGCGCGGGGGCCCTGGGGTCGCCCTCGACGACGATGTCAAGGTCGGGCGTGGGCCGTTCCAGCAGCCGATCGCGGACCGCCCCGCCCACCAGCCACGCCCGGCGCCCGGACAGAGCTGCCCGCAGCGCCTCGCGCGGCGCCGGCGTCACGGTCGCCCCTCCGGTCACCGGCCGTCGCGGTGGTGCCAGCGCGGCACCCGGGGACCGATCGCGCAGGTCACCTCGTAGTTGATCGTCCCCAGCCGGCGGGCCCAGTCCTCAACCAGGATGCGCTCGGCGCCCCGATTGCCGATGAGCACGGCCAGGGTCCCAACCGGGGGTGGGTCGGGACCGAGGTCGATGGTCACGTTATCCATGCTCACCGTGCCGACCAGCGGGCGACGCACCCCGTCGATGAGGACCTCGGCGTTGTTGCCCAGCGCTCGGCGCACCCCATCGGCGTACCCGAGCGGCAGCACGCCGAGCACCGTCGGCTCGCCGGCGATGAAACGCCGACCGTAACCGGCGCTCTGGCCGGGGGCGCAGGGCTTGACGGCCGCCAGATGGGAGCGCAGCTCCATCGCGGGCTCCAGGCCGTGGTGGTCGGGGTGCTCCTGGAAGGGGTCGAGCCCGTAGACGGCCACCCCGGCCCGGACGAGGTCGAAGTGGCTGGCCGGATCGCGCAGCGCCGCGGCGGAGTTCGCCGCATGGACGACGATCGACGGATGGGCCGCCTTCAGGGCCATGGCCCACGGCTCAAAGCGGGCGAGCTGCTCGGCGAAGAACGGGTCACCGAGGTCGTCGGCGGTGGCGAAGTGGGTCATGGCCCCGGTGAGCTCGAGCCCGAGTGCGGAAGCGATCGCCTGCGCTACCCGGTCGGCCTCGGCCGGGTCGCGGGTCCCCAGCCGGCCCATCCCCGAATCGAGCTTGACGTGCACCCGCGCCGGCGGGACGCCCGATCCCCGCCGCGCGGCGACGGCCGCCACGAAGCCCTCACGCCACGCCACCACGTCGGCGTCGGCCTCCAGCGCTGTGTCGAGCTCGCTGGGGGTCAGGGCGCCCATGACCAGCAGCCGGGCCTGCAGACCCTCAGCGCGCAGCTCGGCCGCCTCGGCCGCGGTCGCCACCGCGAGCCAGCTCGCACCGCCCTGGAGGGCGGCGCGCGCCGCAGCCCGGGCGCCGTGGCCGTAGCCGTCGGCCTTGACCACCACGCACAGTGCGGCGCCCGACCGCAGCCCGGCGGCCAGCCGGGCACAGTTGCGCTCGATGGCCGCCACGTTCACCGCGGCCAGCGCCCGGACGGGCGCGGCGGGGTGAGGCGGGACCTCACCAGGAGGATCGGCGCTCAGGAGGTCAGCGCCTCCAGCAGGTGACCGGGTCGGTCTCCATGACGTCGCGGACGGTGGGCACGGCGGTGGAGCCTAGTCGCTCAGAGGTTGTCTCAGGACTCCGCGTGTGTGGCGTCAGCCCGCCAGGGCCCGCGGCAGCGCGGCGATGACGTCCGAGGCGATCACCCCGTCGGGCGCTCCGTGGCCCTCGGCCGCCAGGCGCCCCGCGTGGGCGTGGAGGTGCACGGCCAGGCACACCGCACAGAAGGGCTCGATACCCCGGGCGAGCATGGCGGCGGTGACTCCGGTGAGCACGTCCCCAGTCCCGGCCGTGGCCAGGCCCGGAGCACCGCCGGGGCTCACGGCCACCCGGCCGTCGGCTGCGGCGACGAGGCTGTCGTCACCCTTGAGCACGACGATCGCCCCGGCGCGACGCGCAGCCTCGCGGACGTGGTGCAGCCGGCGGCCCTCGACCTCGGCGCTGGGGACCTCGAGCAGGCGTCCCAGCTCCCCCGCGTGGGGGGTGAGAACGGTGGGGGCCCGACGGCGAGCGAGATCATCCAGGCGTCCGGCGTGGGCGTTGAGGCCGTCGGCATCGAGCACGAGGGGCAGCTCGGCGCGGGCGGCGGCCCCGCGGGCAAAGGCCTGGGCCCCTTCGCTGCGGCCCAGACCGGGCCCCAGGGCCAGGGCGCCGGCCTTCTGCACCCGTTCCAGGAGCTCGTCGACCGCGGCGGGAGTGAGGGCGCCGTCCTGCTCGGGCAGCGGCGCGCTCATCACCTCGAGCAGGCGCAGTCCGAAGAGCGCCTGCACCGACGCCGGCACGCAGGCGGTCACGTAGCCCGCCCCGGAGCGGGTGGCCGCCTCGGAGACCAGCGAGGGCGCGCCCGTGAGCCCCGACGAACCGCCCGCGACGATCACCACGCCCGAGTCGAACTTCGTCCAGCCCGCCCGGCGGCGGGGCAGCATCTCCAGCACCCTCGCCTCGATCAGGCCCACATCGGGGTCGGCAACCGGCGCCCCGGGCGGTATGCCAATCGGCACCTCGACCACCCGGCCGGCGTGGGCCTTGCCCGGGTTGACCCACAGCCCGGGCTTGGCCAGGTGGAAGGTCGCCGTCGCGACGGCCCGCACCGCCTCCCCGGCCACCTCTCCCGTTGCCGCGTCGACCCCGCTGGGCACATCGGCGGCCACGACGGGCAGGCCGGAGCGGTTGAGGGCGACGAGGGCGTCGGCGAGCACGCCGTGGGGCTCGCCGGAGAAGCCGGTGCCCAGCAGCGCGTCGACCGCGCCTGAGACCCCGGCGAGCGCCCCGGGCGAGAAGGCGACGGGGGCCGGAGCGCCGAGGCGGTCGAGGTTGGCCTTCGCGTCCCCCGGCAGCGACCCGGGCTCAGCGACGAGCAGGACGCGCACCGGGCGGCCGGCCTCGCGCAGCAGCCGCGCGGCGACGAGGCCATCGCCACCGTTGTTCCCCTTCCCACACACGACGGCGACCTCGCCGGCTCCGAGCATCTCCGCGGCCAGCTGCGCAAGTCCGCGGCCCGCGCGCTCCATCAACTCCAGCGATCCGATCCCCAGCTCCTCGATGGCCCAGCGGTCGGTGGCCCGCATGCGCTGGGCATCGGGAAGCGGCGCCAGCCAAGCTGGCGGGCTCACGGCTCGAGCACCGCCACCGCACCCGCGGTGGTCGCCGTGTGGGTCAGGGAGATGGCCACCCCGACGCCAAGCTGGCGTGCGCGCCGCGCCGCGCTGCCGTGCAGGGCCAGGCCGGTGTGCTCACCGCCCCCGGTGACCTCGATCTCGCGCGGGACGAGCACGGCGAGGCCCAGCGCCTTGACCACCGCCTCCTTGGCCGCGAAGCGGGCGGCCAGGTGCTGGGCCGGCCGGGCTCGGCCGGCGGCGTAGGCCCGCTCGCCATCGGTGAACAGCCGGTCAGCCAACCGTGGCCACCGGCCCAGGGCACGCTCCAAGCGCGCGATGTCGAGCAGGTCGAGGCCGACGCCGGGCACGTGCGCCAGGCTAGCCGGAGGGCGTCGTGCCGCGAGCTACTCGACGGTGACGGTCTTGGCCAGGTTGCGCGGCTGGTCGACGTTGAGACCGCGGTGACGGGCGATGCGGTAGGCCAGCAGCTGGAGGGGGACCACGGCCAGCAGGGGCTGGAGCATCGGATCACACGGAGGCACGCGCAGGACGTGCTCGGCGTGCTCGCCGATGGCGATGTTGCCCTCGGTGGCCACGGCGACGACGTGCGCGCCGCGAGCCCGGACCTCCTGCATGTTGGACACCACCTTGTCGATCACCGGCGAGTCGGTGGCCACGCAGACCACCGGCGTGCGCTCGTCGAGCAGGGCAATCGGACCGTGCTTCATCTCCCCCGCGGCGTAGGCGTCGGTGGCGATGTAGGAGATCTCCTTGAGCTTCAGCGCACCCTCCAGGGCGATGGGCAGCCCGGCGTGGCGTCCCAGGTAGAGGAAGAACTCCGACCGCCATAGCGCCTCGGCCACGTCAATGACCGGGCCGTCGCACTCGGCGAGGACGTGCTCGACCAGGCGCGGGAGGGCCCGGACCTCGGCAATGAGCGCCGAGAGTCGCGCGGGGGCAAGCGTGCCGCGCAGCTCGGCCAGCCGCAGAGCGAGCAGGTACATGGCGGCCACCTGGCTGACGAAGGTCTTGGTGGCGGCCACCCCGATCTCCAGTCCGGCGCGGGTGAACAGCACGCCGTGGGCGTCGCGCGTGATCTGGGAGCCCTGGAGATTGCTGATGCCCAGGACGGTCGCGCCGCGCTCGCGGGCCAGCCGCATGGCGGCAAGGGTGTCGGCCGTCTCCCCGGACTGCGAGATCCCGATCACCAGATCGCCGGGGCCGACGACCGGGTTGCGGTAGCGATACTCGGAGGCGACGTCCATCTCGACAGGAACCCGGGCCCACTCCTCCACGGCGTAGCGCCCGACGAGCCCGGCGTGGTAGGAGGTGCCGCACGCGACGATGACGAGCCGCCGGACGCTGGCCAGCGTGGCGTCGTCGACGGTCCCCAGGTCGCCGAGGTCGACGCCGTGGTCGGAGGCCGCCCGCTCGGCGATGGTGTCGGCCAGAGCGGCCGGCTGCTCGTGGATCTCCTTGAGCATGAACGTCTCATAGCCCGCCTTCTCGGCGGTATCCGCGTCCCAGTCGACCTCGACGGGTTCACGATCGATGATGTCGCCAGCCACCGTGCGCAGCTCGACCCCCTCGGGCCGCAGGACGACGAGCTCGTCATCCTCGAGGTACTGCACCCGACGCGTCTCGCGCAGAAAGGCGGGGATGGCCGAGGCGACGAACTGCTCGCCCTCCCCCCGCCCAACGACGAGGGGACACTCCTTGCGCACGCCGACGAGGACGCCGGGCTGGTCGGCGATCATGGCGACGAAGGCGTAGTGGCCCTCCAGCTCGCGGTAGGCCGCGGCCACTGCCTCGCCGAGGTCCCCGCGGTGGTGACGGGCGACGAGGTGGGCCACCACCTCGGCATCGGTCTCCGAGGTGAAGCGGCAGCCCTCGGCGACGAGGCGATCGCGGAGCGAGACGTAGTTCTCCACTATCCCGTTGAGGACGATGTGGACGCGGTCGTCCTCGTCGGCGTGGGGGTGGGCGTTGGCTTCGGAGACGCGACCGTGGGTGGCCCAGCGCGTGTGGGCGATGCCGGTGGCCACGGGAGCGTTCAGGGTGGCGGTGGCCAGACCATCCTCCTCCGGGCTGAGTGGTGGCCGAGCGTCGGCTTGGGCCAGGGCGGCGCGCAGGGCGGCGAGCGGGCCGACGGCTCGCACCGAGTCGATGCCCGTGCCGGCGCCGGCGAGCAGGGAGATCCCCGCCGAGTCATAGCCGCGGTACTCGAGCTTCTCCAGCCCGGCCAGCAGGAGGTCGCGGGCGGGGCGATAACCGACGTATCCGACGATGCCGCACACGATGCCTTTACCGCCTCCAAAACGAAGAACGGGGACCGCGGACGCGGTCCCCGGCTCGGACCCACCGGCTCATGCTAGCGAGTGGCCAGAGCAGCGGTGTCAACCGGCGGAGCCGCTGGCGGTCAGGCGTCGCAGGGTCTCGACGTCCAGGCGTCCCGGTGGATCCACGCCGTGAGGATCGGCCAAGACGCGGGTCGGGGCTTGTGGATCTCCGAAGCCGTCGAGCACAAGGTCGGCCTCGTCGAAGTTCTGCCCACGGGTGTAGTCGTTGACCACGATCACGCAGGCTAAGCCGGCTGCCTTGGCGGCCCGCAGGCCGTTGCGCGAGTCCTCCACGGCAACGGCGGCGCCGGGCGTGAGCGCCAGCCCCTCCAGCGCAATCCGGTAGGCGCTGGGGTCGGGCTTGCGCTCCGGCGCCTCGTCGCTCGTCACCACGGTCTCGAAGCGATCGAGTCCGAACAGCCGCTCGAGCAGCGCGTGGACCCACGGGGCGCTCCCCGTCGTCGCCACGGCAAGACGCACGCCCGCGCCCTCCAGCTCGTCGAGCAGCTCGTGGACGCCCGGTCGCGGCTCGATCTCGCCCTGCCTCGCCATCTCGGTGAAGATCTCGGTCTTACGGGCATGCAGGCGGCGCGCGAGCGGCTCGCGCTCCTCGGCGGAGGAGCCCTGCTGCTCGAGGTAGACCTTGATGCGGCGCTCTCCCCCGGTGACTTCGAGCAGCTCGCCGTAGCGCTCGACGTCCCAACGGTCGGGAAGCCCGGCCTCCTCGAAGGCGCGGTTGAAGGCGACGCGGTGACCGTCGCGCTCGCTGTCGACCAAGGTCCCGTCGACGTCGAGGACGATCGCTCGCAGGCTGGCGCTGACCAATGGGGTCATGCGATCTGCGCCCGTACCACGTCGACGAGGCGCTCGCTGACCGCATCGGCCTCCTCCCGGGTGGGGGCCTCGACCATCACCCGCACCAGGGGCTCGGTGCCGCTGGGGCGCACGAGCACGCGTCCGCGACCGGCGAGCCCGGCGTCCTCGCGGGCGATCGCCTCGTGCACGAGGGCGGCGCCGTCGAGCGCCCCGAGGTCGCGGACCCTGACGTTGACCAGCCGCTGGGGAAGCTTGCGCATCCCGTCGCGCTGGAGGAGATCACGACCGTCGAGGGCCTCCAGGCACAGCAGCGCCGCAGCGATGCCGTCTCCGGAGGGCGCGAAGCCGAGATCGATGATGTGGCCCGACTGCTCGCCGCCGAGAGACCAGCCGCGCTGGCGCAGGGCCCCGAGCACGTAGCGATCGCCGACGCGGGTCTGGGCCACGGCGATACCGGCCCGCTCCATCGCGGCGTGAAAGCCGAAATTGGTCATCACGGTCACCGCCACCCCGCCGCCGGGCAGCCGGCCCACGGCCTTCAGGTGGCACGCCGCGAGGGCGATGAGCTCGTCGCCATCGACCACCGCCCCGAGGCGGTCGACGGCGAGCACCCGATCCCCGTCGCCATCGAAGGCGAAGCCGACATCGTGATCCCCGGCGACGACATCCGCGGCGAGGGCCTCGACGTGGGTCGACCCGCAGCCGTCGTTGATGTTGCGCCCGTCGGGCCGATCGGCCCGGGTGGCGACGGTGGCGCCCATGCGGCGGAAGATCTCCGGGGCGGCACGGAAGGTGGCACCGTTGGCGCAGTCCAGCAGTACGCGCCGGCCGCTGAGGTCGAGCCCCTGGAAACGGACGTGCAGCTCGCGCAGGTAGTCCTCGAGGGTGCCGTGGAGACGGCGCACGGTCCCGACGGCCGCCGGCATCGCCGGGGGGTCGTCCAGCGACCGCTCGATCCGGTCCTCCTGCTCGTCGGAAAGCTTGTCCCCGTCGGGCCCGAAGAACTTGATGCCGTTGTCGGCGAACGGATTGTGCGAGGCCGAGATCACCGCGGCGAGATCGAATCGGTAGCGGCGCAGAAGCAGGGGCGCCGCCGGGGTGGGCAGCACACCACCGAGCAGGGCCTCCCCGCCGCCCGCCGCCACGCCGGCGGCCAGCGCCGCCTCGAGCATCTCGCCGGACTCCCGCGGATCCCTGACGATGAGCACACGAGGGTGCTCCACTGGCGCCAGCGCAGCGACGGCGCGTCCGAGGGCGAGGGCCAGGTCAGCGGTGAGGAACTCGCCAGCCACCCCGCGAACGCCGTCGGTGCCGAACAGGCGAGGCGTCAACGTGCCGAGCGGTCGCACGGTGGGCGGGGGCTGCCCTGGTCAGCTGCCCACCAGCCCAGCGGCGAAGCGGGTCGGGCCCGACGGTCGGCCGCGGTCACCGCGACGGCTATCGCTTGGAGAACTGCGGGCGCTTGCGCGCCTTCTTCAGGCCAGCCTTCTTGCGCTCCTTGGCTCGCGCGTCGCGGGTGAGGAAGCCTCGGCGCTTGAGCTCGGAGCGCAGGTTGGGGTCGGCCTCCAGCAGCGCGCGGGAGATGCCGTGACGCAGGGCTCCGGCCTGGGCCGAGACGCCGCCACCGTGCAGCGTCGCGACAACGTCCATCCGCTCCTGGTAGCCGACCGTCTCCAGGGGCTGGCGGATGTTGCGCTGGAGCGTGGGGCGCGGGAAGTACTCGTTCAGGGTCTTGCCGTTGATCCGGTATTCCCCCTGGCCCGGCCGCAGGATGATGCGTCCGACGGCCGTCTTGCGCTTGCCCGTCGCTCGGTAGCGGGCCTGGGCACCGAGGTCGATGGTGGCGTTGGCGATGGGCTGGGCGGCGGGGGCGTCGTCCGCCTCGTCGCTGGCGGCCTCCGTGGGGGGCTCGGTGTCCTCGTCGTAGGTGTCGGGCTCGGCCTGGCCGAGCCCGAGCGGGTCGATGCCCTCCGGGACGATGTCGGGGATGAGGTCCGCGCCGGGAATGGCGGCCGGCTTGGCCTCGGAGTCGCCCGCGGCGGTGGGCCGAGGGCGGCGCGACGGCTGGCTGGGCGCGTCGGCAGAGGGCTCTTCGCCGGGCGCGGCGAGAGCATCGGCGAGCGGGGCGTCCGACCCCGGGGTGTCGTCCTCGGGTGCACCCACCGGCGGGGCCGGCTGCTCCGGAGCGTCGGGCGGCTCGGGGCCCCCGATCGAGCCCTGCTCGACTGGCTCCTCGGGGACAGCGGAGCGGCCGGCCGCCGTCTCCTCGCTCGTGGGCTCGAGGCCCTTGTCCTCGGGGGCGTCGCCCTCGGTCCGGGGCTCACGGTCATCGCTCATCGGGTCTGGAGCTCCATCGGTCGGGGCTGCTGGGCGGCATGGGGATGCTCCGGGCCGGCATAGACCTTGAGCTTGGTGATCTGCTTTCGGGCCAGGCGGTTGCGGGGAAGCATGCCCCGGACGGCGCGCCGGATGATCTCCTCGGGCCGGCGATCCAGCATCTCCTGGAAGGTGCGCACCCGCAGGCCGCCCGGGTAGCCCGAGTGACGGTAGTAGCGCTTCTCACTGCGCTTGGCCCCGGTCACCACGATCTTCTCGGCGTTGACGACGATCACGAAGTCGCCCGTGTCTATGTGCGGGGTGTAGACCGGCTTGCGCTTGCCCCGAAGGGCGTCGGCGATCTGCGTGGCCAGGCGCCCCAGCGTCTGGCCCGAGGCGTCCACCAGCAGCCAATCGCGCTGGCGATCTGCGGGCGTGGCGACGTAGGTCCGGGCGTTGACGGTCGGCATGACGAGGGGCGGGGCCGACACCAGGCCGGCACGCGAAATACCGCGGAGCACCGCGGCGGGTCGCCCATCATAGAGGGCGTCATCCGCGCCGCGTCGCAGCGGATGAGAGACCTGCGTAGGGGGGTCAGTACGGTACGCGAGCCGCAGATGACCGGGATCTCGGCCACCCGGCCCGGCCCGTAGCCCTGGTTTCAGGCCGGAACGGCATACCTACCTGGCCAAATGGCAGGATCAAGCAGGGTCAGCATGCCCTTTTATGCGCAGAATACTCGGATATCCGCGCCGAAAGGCATGCTTCGGCCTAGTTATCATGCCGTTTCGCCATGCAGAGCTTTCGCGACCTTAGCCGTCATTTTGGCGCCCTTCCCCCCGGCCTGGTCAACCTCCTCACGACGATCTCTGAGGCGCGTGGGCGCCAGGACGCCTTTCGCCGTCAGCGCCCGGGGGGGCTGGAGACGCTGCGCTCGATGGCCCTGATCCAGAGCACCGAGGCCTCGAACGCCATTGAGAACATCCGAGCGCCCCATGCCCGGATCGAGGCCCTGGTGCGAGAGAAGACCGCACCGAGAAATCGCTCGGAGCAGGAGATCGCCGGCTATCGGTTCGTCCTGGACCAGGTCCACGCGAACGCCCCGAATATCCCGTTCGAACCACGATACGTGGAGCAGCTCCATGGCTACCTCTACCGCTTTACGGGCGACCGCGCTGCCGGCCGCTGGAAGCGGATCGACAACAAGGTCGAGGAGCTGCGACCTGGTGGCATGGTTGTTGAGCGCTTCCGCCCCGTCTCGGCTGATGACACGCCCGCAGCCATGGCCGAGCTCCATGACGGGTTTGGCCGTAGCAGCGCCGCGAATACCTACCATCACCTTCTACTCGCGTCCGCCTATCTGCTCGACTTCTCGGTCATCCATCCGTTCCCGGACGGCAATGGGCGCATGTCTCGACTGATCACCCTTTGGTTGCTCTATTTGGGCGAGTACGAGGTCGGACGCTACATCAGTCTCGAAAAGCTCATCGACGAGAGCAGAGAGACCTACTACGAGGCCCTCGGGCGCTCGACCGCAGGATGGCACGAGGGCAGGCACGACCTCAGGCCCTGGACTGAGTACTTCCTGGGCGTCGTCACAGCTGCTTGCCAGCAGTTCGAGAACCGCACACAGCTCATCAGCGGCCGGGGATCCAAGCGGATGCTGATCCACGCTTTCATACGGTCTTCCGTGTCGGGAGACTTCGCCATCGCTGACATTCGCGAAGCCGCCCCCGGCGTCAGCGATGCATACATCGGCCAGGTACTCAGCGACCTCAAGCAGAAGGGCGTTGTGGAGGCGCGAGGCAGCGGACGAGGGGCTCGCTGGAAGCGACTGCTTCAGGACTTCTAAATGGTCCTATCGTGTGCGGATCTGGCCGTCGCGGCCGTCCCCGGGCTGGAGGTTGACGGGGCCGACCGAGCCGGGGTCCCGGCCCGGCGCTCCCGGGCCAACCGCGTCACTCCCACTCGATCGTGCCCGGCGGCTTGGAGGTGACGTCGAGCACCACCCGGTTGACCTCGGCCAGCTCGTTGATCATCCGGGAGGCGACGCGCTCGAGCAGGTCGTAGGGCAGCCGGGCCCAGTCGGCGGTCATCGCATCGTCGGAGGTCACCGCGCGGATGGCCACGAGCCGCCCGTAGCTGCGCCCGTCGCCCTGTACGCCGACGGTGCGCACGTCGGGCAGCACGCAGAAGGACTGCCAGAGCTCCCGGTAGAGCCCGGCGCGACGAATCTCGTCCTGGAGGATGGCGTCAGCCTCCCGAAGGGTGTCGAGCTTCTCCTTGGTGGCCGCGCCGCCGACCACCCGGATGGCCAGTCCAGGCCCGGGGAACGGCTGGCGCCACACCAGCCGCTCGGGCAGACCGAGCTCGGCACCGACCCGGCGCACCTCGTCCTTGAACAGCGCGCGCAAGGGCTCGACCAGCTCGAAGTCCAGGTCGGCGGGCAGACCACCGACGTTGTGGTGGCTCTTGATCGTCGCGGCGCCTGTGCCTCCACCCGATTCGATCACGTCGGAGTACAGGGTCCCCTGAACCAGGTAGCGGGCATCGTCGAGCCGGGCGGCCTCCTCCTCGAAGACGCGGATGAACTCGGCCCCGATGGCCTTGCGCTTGGCCTCGGGATCGACCACCCCGGCGAGGCGGTCGAGGAACCGTGCCTCGGCATCGACGACCCGGAGATCGACGTTGAAGTGATCCTTGAACGCCGCGATCACTTGGGTGGCCTCGTCCTTGCGCAGGAGGCCGTGGTCGACGAACACGCAGGTCAGTCCGTCGCCCACCGCCCGGTGCACGAGCAGCGCGGCGACCGAGGAGTCCACGCCGCCCGAGAGCCCGCAGATGACCCGGCCCGTGCCGACCTGAGCGCGAATCCGGGCCACCTGCTCGTCGATGAAGCCGGCCGGGGTCCATCGGGCCCGGAGCCCACAGATCGTGCGCAGGTAGGTCTCGAGAATCGCCTGGCCGTAGGGGGTATGAACGACCTCGGGGTGAAACTGGATTCCGTAGAGCCCGCGCCGGGGATCCTCCATGGCAGCGACCGGCGAGGCGCTCGAGGCCGCAAGCGCCGTGAAGCCGGGCGGCGGGGCGAACACGGTGTCGCGATGGCTCATCCAACACGGCTGCTCGCGCGGCAGCCCCGCCAGCAGCTGGCCGGGCTCGGTCACGGTGAGCTGCGACCGGCCGAACTCGCCCACCTCGGCGGTCTCCACCTCCCCACCGAGCTCGGCCGCCAGCAGCTGCATCCCGAAGCAGATGCCCAGCACCGGGATGCCGAGCCCGAGGAGATCGCGATCCAGGCGCGGCGCGCCGGGCGCCGAGACCGACGCGGGACCGCCAGAGAGGATGATCGCGTCGGGCGCGCGGCGACGCAGCTCGTCGGCCCCGACGGTGTGGGGCAACAGCTCGGAGAACACCCCGCACTCGCGGACGCGTCGCGCGATGAGCTGGGAGTACTGGCCGCCGAAGTCCAGGACGACGACGGTCTCGGTGGCGATGTCGCCGCCCCCCGGAGCCTCATCTGCTGACCCGCCGGGAACCGGCCGCACCGTGGCGCCCGGATCCGCCGCGGCGGGGGCGGCGGGGCCCATCAGTCGGCGGCGACCAGCTCGACGCCCTGGGTGCTCGCGCCCATGCCGACACCCTGCTCACGCTGGAGATGCTTGCCCTCGGTCTGCAGCGCTGGGGCCACCATCAGCTCGGCCCGGTTGAACTCGGCGATGTCCCGGTAGCCGCAGGTGGCCATCGAGGTCCGCAGGCCGCCCATCAGGTTGAAGGTCCCGTCGTTCTCACGAGCCGGTCCGGTGAGGATCTCCTGCAGGCTGCCGTTGCGGGTGGTGGCGACCCGGGCTCCTCGCGGAAGGGTGGGGTGGAAGGTGGCCATCCCCCAGTTGAAGCCCCGACCCGGGGCCTCGTAGGCACGGGCCAGCGCCGAGCCCAGCATCACCGCGTCAGCGCCGCAGGCGATGGCCTTGGCCACGTCGCCGCCATTGCGCATGCCACCGTCGGCGATGACCTTGACGTAGTCCCCGGTCTCCAGCATGTGCTGGGAGCGCGCGGCGGCGAGGTCGGCGATGGCCGTCGCCTGGGGCACGCCAATCCCCAGCACGCCGCGGGTCGTGCAGATCGCGCCGGGCCCGACGCCGACCAGCACGCCGACCGCGCCGGTGCGCATGAGGTGCAGGCCGGTGTGGTAGGAGGCGCAACCACCGGCGACGACAGGAACGTCGATGTCGGCGATGAACTCCTTGAGGTTGAGCGGCTCGGTGACCGTGGAGACGTGCTCGGCGGAGACCACGGTGCCCTGGATGACCAGGATGTCGAGCCCGGCCTCCATCGCCACCTCGTAGTGCTGACGCACGCGCTGGGGGGTCAGCGACGCAGCGACAGGAACGTCGTGGGCCTTGATCTCCCGGATGCGCTGAGCGATGAGCTCAGGCTTGATCGGCTCGCGGTAGATCTCCTGCATCTCGCGCGTTGCCGTCTCGCGGGGCAGCGCGGCGATCTTCTCGAGCTGGGCGTCGGCGTCCTCGTACCGGCAGAAGATGCCCTCGAGGTTGAGCACCGCGAGGCCGCCGAGCTTGCCCATGATGCCGGCCGTCTCGGGAGAGACCACGCCGTCCAGCGCGGCGGCGAGCAGCGGGAGGGTGAAGCGGTAGGGCCCCAGCGTCCACGAAATGTCGACGTCATCGGGATCCCGGGTCCGCCGGGAGGGCACGATGGCGATGTCGTCAAAGCCGTAGGCGCGGCGCGCCTTCTTGCCACGACCGATCTCTACTTCCATCGCTGGATCCTCCCAGGCCGTCCGGACGAATCGACCCCGTCTGCGCGGGGTCGGAAGAGGGCTGCGCCGGGTGAGCTGGAGGGGGCCAACGCCCGGTCGATGCTAGCAGTGGAGCACCCTGGCGACCGCGGCCCGCTGCGGCCCCCAGCGCGCTCGTTGGGGGCGTTTTTGGTCGGCTGACAGTCGAGCGTGACGGATCAGGGAGCGCATGGCGCCGCTCTACCTGCCAGCCACCGGGCTGGAGCTCAGCTGGAAGATGCTCGGATAGTCGTTGTTGAGGATCCGCGGGTGAAAGACCCTGGCTGCCGAGGCCCGCCTGGCTGGATCAGGGCTCCGCAGCCTGGCGATCAGATCCGTGATGACCGACTCCCTGGGGTCCAGCGCGTGGGCTTGCTGTGCCACGGAGGTGGAATCCACACCAGCGGCAGCCAGGATCAGAGCCTGTCCGTAGCGCAGCTCCCAGTTGCCGGGGTCCTCGCCGACGGCGGCATCCATCTCTCGCGCGGCGGCGACGTCGTTGCCCGCGGCGGCGAAGCAGAGGGCGCGGGCTTCCCGCGCCTGGGGATGGACGGCGAGGGGGAAGCGCGCCGCGGCAGCGGAGCTCTTGACCTGCACGCAGTCTGATTGCGACAGGGCAGCGAGGCTCGCGTCGGTGTGGCTCTGGGAGACGGTGCTGACCGCGGCGACGCCGGCCGCGGCCAGCACGGTGATCGCCGCCGGCGCGCGCCAGCGGCGTCCACCCGGAGGCGGGGGGCGACCGGGGTCCTTGACGGGAATGAGCGAGGCCCCGAGGAGCAGAAAGACGGGGAGGGTGACCACGGGCATCTCCCAATCCCATTCCAGGCCCGCCCGCACCAACCAGGCGACATACGCGGCCAAGACCACGGCATAGAGCGGGCGCACGGGCCCCCGAGCGCGGCGAGCTACACCCATCAGGCCGATCGCGAGGCCGACGATCAGCAGCGTCGCCCCGATCAGGCCGAGCTCGCTCAGGTTCTCGAGGTAGAGCGAGTGCGCATCGAGCACGTGGAATGTGAGCGGCCGATGCTTGGCCCATTCCCACTCGTAAGTCCCGGCGCCACCGCCGTGTAGAGGCTCCCGCCCAAACTGACTCAGCGCCACCTTCCAATAGTCGATTCGCTGATTGGCCCCTGGATCGGTGAGCCGGTCGCGGACCGCTCCGTAGTTCTGGAAATTGTTGCCCTGCACGAACCGGTGGTACTGGTGGGTGACCTGATGGGGGATCCCCAGCGCGAGCGCGCCAACGACCGCCACGGCCGCGAGCGCGGGCCAGGCGAAGCGGCTGGGGACACGAGGCCTCGCTCGGCTCGGCGCGAGTGCGATCAGCCGTGAGTCCGCGGGCAAGAGCGCGACGCGGATGACAAGGGCGATGGCCGAGGAGACGGCGACCACCAGCGCCACGTGGTGGCCCTGCGCGATCGCGGCGTGGTTGCCCCGAATCGGCACAGCAAGCAGATCGGCGTTGTAGGCGGCGTACACGGCGACCGCGGTGGTGGGAATGACGGCGATCAGGCCCGTCACCAGCAGGCGTGAGCGTCCGACCAGGACGTAGACGGCGATGCCCACGACTCCCGCGGCAATCGCCCCCCGCGAGAAGGTCAACAGCAGCGTCGTGGCCAGCCCGGGCGCGGCCATCGCCCCGAGGGCTCGCAGCGCCCTGGGCTCACGGTCGCACGTCAACCCCAGGCAGAGGATCAGGCCCAGGACGGCGAGCAGCCCCAGCGCATTGATGTAGGTAACCGGGTAGCTCAAGCGACCGAGGTCGAGGCTCGCGGGGCTCGGCCAGACCGACGGCACGGTTCGGCTGGCCAAGCCGGCGAGACAGACAATCGAGATGCCCAGGGCAAGGCCGCGGATCAGCCAGCGCAGGCGCTGCTCACCGTCCCCCCAGAGGCCGCTGAGCACGAGCCCGCCCCAGTAGAGCAGCGCCAGGCCGAACTCGGTCAGCGCCCGCCCCGGAGCATCCGACCAGACGGCGGACAGCAGCACCCAGGCGGCATAGAGCCCGAGCGCGCCGGCGGCGAGGAGCAGCGACCGGCTCATCAGGGCGCCGGCGGGACGGTTCGTGAGCGTTACGTACGCGGCGATCGCCACCGCGCCGAGAAAGCCCAGCAGCGCCGGCTGCGCCGGGAAGAAGCCCCCGGCGTTGAAGCCCAGATAGACGACGATCACCGCCGCGAGAGCCAGATATGCCGGGCCGGCCAGTCGGGCGAGCGAGCGTCGTTGGCGCACATCTCGCCGCATTCGCGCCCCGGCGGCGCCCGCGAGCAGCACCGAGCCCAGGACGGCGGTGCCACCAAGGGCACCTCCGAGGTTGAAGCTCACGTACGCGGCAAGGCCGCCCAGCAGCGCGAGTACGACGGCCCGGAGTCGGTTGACGATGACGACGGACACGGTTCTCAGAGATGCCCAGGGGAGGAGCTCCCGGCCGCCCGCTGGGTCTCCGCGCTGTCTCGCCGGGCGAGCGGGCGGGTCAAGCGGGCAGCGACGGTCAGCCGGACGTGCGAAGCGTAGGGCGCTGGGCGCGATGGGCTGCGGGTCGCTGCTCGGACTCCCCCTCGCCGTCCTCGAGCGCGATCCGCAGCCGGCCAAGCCCACGGTAGAGGCGGCCCTCGACAGTGGTCAGGCGCTCCCCGGTGACCTTGGCGATCTCGGGCATCGAGAGATCGCCGCCGAAGCGCAGCGTGACGACGAGCTGCTCCTCGTCGCGCAGCTCAGAGAGCGCCTGCTGCAGCGCGTCGCGCTCGTGCAGAGCCGCGTGGTCGTCGTCACCCGGGCCACCCCGTGAGTCCGCAGCCACCGCCCGGTCCAGGGCTCGTGTCTCCGCACAGCGGCGTCGGTGGCGGTCGCGGAGACAGTTCAACGCGATCGAGTAAAGCCAGGTCTTCTCGCTGCCGCGGCGCCGGTCAAAGCCGCGGCGCGTCCGCAGCACGCGCTCGAAGGTATCGGCGAGGATGTCCTCGGCGGCGAAGCGATCCCCGGTCCGGTAGGCGAGGAAGCCGAGCAGCTCCTTGGCGTGCTCGTCGTAGAGGCGCTCGAAGTCTCGGGTCGGCATCAGGACTCGTGGTGGGATCGATCAGGGGAGCCCGGCGGCTGGCGGAGCTGCTCCAGATGGTCGGGCGACACAGCCTCAGGGAACAGCGTAGTGCGCCGCTGGAGAACGAGGAAAGGGGAGCCGCATGGCTCCCCTTCCCCAGATCCTCATCGTGCGGTGTTGCCCCGCGGAGACCTACTGGCCCGCGCGGCAGCGCGCCACGTCCTCGTTGTCCTGCTGGCGCTGGGCGCTCTCGTCGTTGCGGTCCCTGTTGCTGTTGTCGATCCGCCTCTGGCGGTTCTTCTTCGACGCCCTGATCCTATCCTGCCTCAACCGGGCCGCCGCTTTGCGGCGCGCGGATGCATTCCGGATCCTGTCCGTTGCCGCCCGGTCGGCGTTCCGGCGAGCCGCCTCGCTGGCTCGATCGCCCTGGAACCGCTCGTTCTCCGCGCGGCGGTCGGCGTCGGCGTTGCGGCGCTCGTTGCGGTCGTTGCCTCGCTGAAACTCGTCACACTCACGCTGATACTGGCCCTGCGAAGCAGCCCGCAGGGAACTCCTGTGAGCCTTGCCCGCACTGGCGTGGGTGGTCTTGGTCGCGGGTAGGTTCCCGGTCATGGCGAGCGCGCCCGCCGAACCCGAAGCCAGCGCGCCGACGACCAGACCGGCGGTCAATGTCGTGGGTCTGTGCATGTACCTGCCTTTCAAGGACCGACGCGGCTGAGCTCGCTTCGAGACCCGACGCTTGATGTCGTCGAGCTCGAACGCGCTCGCCTCATGGCGCTGCTCGCGCAGCACCCGTGCCGTGTGGCGAAGCTCGGCCGGCAGATCCTCGTCGTGGAAATGCTCCATGCCCGTTATACGAACGGGCCGGCCCGATCCCGACCACGAAGCTTGCGCTCCACGAGAGTTGGCGCGTTTCCGCTCGCCAGCCGGCTAGGTCACCTCGGCGGGCAACTCGCGGCGCTGGACGTCGATCTCGTCGAGCAGGCGCTCGACGTTGCGCGGCTCAAGGGTCCCGGCCCCGAAGTGCTGCGTGGACTCCGCGCCGCAGGCCACCCCGAAGCGCAGGCAGTCGGCGGGCGGGCTGCCGGCGAAGCGCGCAGCGACGTAGCCGGCCAAGAACGCATCGCCGGATCCCACGGCCGCGACGGGCTCGACGGGATCCTGCCGCAGCCGATAGAGGGTGGGCACCCCGTCGTCGAGCACTTGGGCGAAGCAGCCGTCGTCCGCGGTCATGATCGCCTCGCGCGCGCCGAGCTCGACCATCTCGTGCACGGCGATGAGCCGATCCTCGTCGTCGTTGAACTCGTGGCCGACCAGCTCCTCGGCCTCCAGCACGTTGGGCGAGACGACGGTCGGCTGCGCCCGGACCGCGTGGCGCAGCGGCTCGCCGTCGGTGTCGACGATGGTGATCACTCCCCGACGGCGCAGCTCGCGGATGAGTCCGGCATAGACGTCGGTCTCAACCCCTCGGGGCAGCGATCCCGCGAACACGCAGATCTGGGCGCCCTGGGCGAGGTAGAGCAGCTTGTCGCAGAACAGCGCCACCTCCTGCTCGACCACGCGCGGCCCGCGCTCGTTGATCTCGGTCTGGCTGCCGTCGGTGGGGTCGAGCACGGCGGTGTTCGTCCGCGACTCCTCGCGAATGCGGACGAAGTCATTGAGCACCGACTCCGCCGTCAACCCCTCGACGATGCGCGTGCCCGTCGGGCCGCCGGCGAAGCCCGTGGCGATCACCGGGCGACCCAGCGACTTCAGCGCGCGGGCCACATTGACGCCCTTGCCACCGGGCAGGGTGGTCTGCTCGATCGAACGGTGGCGGCGGCCGAGTCGGAAGTTGGGCACGGCGAGGGTCTTGTCGACCGCCGCATTGAGGGTCACTGTGATGATCACGCCAGCCCACCCGCCGGACCCGTCCGGCGCCCTGAGCCCTCCGACTGACGGCGACGCCGCACGAGCAGAAGCGTACCCACGAGGATGGCCGCGGCCCCCAGCCCGAAGGCGCCCGCCGGCGCCGCGCCACGAAGCGTGGCGACCAGACCGCCCGGGGCGGGGATGGCGCGGCGTAGGCGGAGCGGCGCCCGCCCAAGCTCGCGCCCGCCTGAGCGCACCACGATCTCCCCCACCCGGGTCCCGGCCGGGAGGGGCCCGCGCAGCTGAGCGGGCGCGAGCACCCGCCGCTGCACCGGCACCCCGCGGATCAGGACCGGAGCAAGCGCTCCGGCCGCCTCCAACTCGGCCGGAGCCGATCGACCCTGCACCCGCGGACGGGCATAGACCACTCCGGGATGCACGACCTCGACCCGATGCACCTGGCGAAAGCCGAAGCGCAGGAGGGCGAGGCCGTCGTCGTCGCGGGTGCTCTCGTCGGGCTCACCCATGACCACAGAGATCAGCGTGATCCCGCCCACGGTTCCCGACCCGACGAGGACGTCGCCCGCGGCGATCGTGTGCCCGGTCTTGACGCCATCGACCCACGGCGCACGGTCCAGCAGGGTGTTGCGGTTGACCACCGTCCGCTGTCGAGCGCCGATGCCCACCTGGGCCGAACGTCGATCCACGGTGTGCCGGAAGAACGGGATCCGCTCGTCGACGGCCGTCAGGCGGGCGAGATCGGTGGCGCTCGAGTAGGTGAGACCGTCGTCCAGGCCTACCGGGGAGCCGTAGTGGGTATGACGCAGGCCCAGCTCCGCGGCCCGACGGTTCATGGCCGAGACGAAGGCCGGCAGCGAGCCAGCAGTTCGGATGGCCAGGGCATGGGCGGCGTCGTTGGCGCTGGGCAGGAGCATGCCCGTGAGCAGGTCGGCGACCGACATGCGCTCGCCGGCCTGGAGGTCCATGATCGACTCGGCCGGACCGGCCGCATAGGCCGGCGCGGTGAGCACGCGGCGCAGCGGCTCGCGCTCGAGGACGAGCAGGGCAGTCATCAGCTTCGTCGTGCTGGCCATCGGCCGGGCGATGTCGGCCCCCCGACCGGCGAGTCGCAGGCCTCCCGAGGCCTCGACGAGCACGTCAGTGGCCGCCTGAACGTGGGGAGCGCCGACCAGCGCCGGCAGCGCCGACGGGGCATCGTCAGCCCCCGTGCCCAGCGCGATGGCCGTGTCCGCGGCGGGGTCGGCGGCTGGGGTGCCGAAGGGATCCGCCACCCGATGGGGGGCGGCGACGGCCCTGGCGCCGACGGCGACGGGAGCGTCCGCCGGCGGGGCGACGGCGGGAGCACCGCTGGGCATGGTCGCGAGCAGGAGGAGCAGCGCAACGCCGGCAGCCGGCGCACGCCGGGTCATCGGCGCAGTCGCAGCAGGTGGCCGGCCTGCAACGAGCGCGGGTCGACCTCGGGGTTCATGGACAGGATGCGGGCCACCGGGACCCCGTAGCGACCGCTGATGGCCGCCAGCCCGTCCCCGGGACGGACGCGGTAGACCTTCGGCACGTGTCGGTGGACGACCGGCGCGGCGCGCTTCGCCGTCTTCTTGGCGTCATGGCCGGCGTTGCCGATGAGGATGAAGGCGGCCACGACGAAGGCCACGACGGCCACCGGCGCCAGGAACCGCGCGGGCGATCGGGCGATCACTGCGCGGCGATCTTATCCCCCCCGGCGCCACGGCCGGCGAGACTCCAGGCCGCGGCCCGCAACTCCTCGGCCGCTCGGCGCGCGGCGTCGGCCTCGCTGCCGCCCGGCTCGGGCGCGGCTCCGGCGATGCTGCGAGAGGCCGAGACCAGCGCCGACGCCGGCCCCCGGGACCACGCGACGGCGAGATCCTCGATCCGCCCCCCCTGGGCGCCGATGCCGGGGAGCAGCAGGACGCTGTGGGGCATGAGCGCCCGCAGGCGGGCGAGCTGCGCCGGCGCGGTGGCGCCGACCACGGCGCCCACGGCGCCGAGACCGCTCGGCGACTCGGGGGTCCCGCCCAGGTCGGCCACCACGCGGGCCAGCGCCTCGGCCAGCGTCCCCCCACTGGCCAGCGGCCGGTCCTGGAGCTCGCCGGCGCCCGGGTTCGAGCTGCGCACGAGGATGAAGACCCCGGCTCCGGCCTCCCGAGCGGCCCGGACGAGCGGCTCGAGGGCGTCGCGTCCCAGCAGCGGGTTGGCGGTGAAGGCGTCGGCCCCGAGCCCGGCCACCGGCCCATACGGTGTCGGCACCGAGCCGACCAGGGCCTGGGCGTAGGCGGCGGCGGTGACCGGCACGTCGCCGCGCTTGCCGTCGGCGAGGACCAGCAGCCCTGCCCCGCGCGCTGCGTCGCAGGTCGCCTCCAGGGCCTCCCAGCCCGGCGCCCCGAGCCGCTCGAAGCAGGCGAGCTGAGGCTTCACCGCCACGCAGGCGGCTCCGGCGGCGGCGATGACCGCGCGGCAGTGGGCAGCGACAGCCAGAGCGGCGGAGGCAGCGGGGGACCGGGGGCCGGGCGCGACACCTCGCCCGGCGTCACGCGCCCCCGTCCACAGCCGATCCGGATCGGGGTCCAAGCCCAGTACCAGCGATGACTGTCGGGCGTGGACCAGCCGCTCGAGACGCCCGGCGAACGACCCCAGGCCGACCGGACCTTGCCCGGGCGCGACGCTCATTCGAGCCCCCGGGCGCCGCGCCAGGGCAGTGCTCGGTCCCGCCACCCGGGGGGCAGGGCCTGAGCGAGACCGTCGAGGGGGTGGCGGGGCCGCTCAGCCCTTGATGGCCTTCTTCAGGCCGGCTCCGGCGCTGAAACGCGGGACGCGCGACGCCTTGATCTGCATCTTCGCGCCTGTCTGCGGGTTGCGGCCTTCGCGGGCGCCGCGCTCGGAGACGTGGAACTTGCCGAAACCACTGAAGGTGACGTCGTTGCCACGCTTGAGCGTGTCCTCGATCGTCTGGATCATCGCGTCGACGGCGTCGCCGGCATCCTTCTTGGTCAGATCGGCCTTCGCGGCGACCGCATCGACGAACTCGGACTTGGTCACGGGCGTCCTCCCTTTGCGAGATGGTGGAAAGCCCGACGCTAACAGCGCTTTCGGACACGCGTCATCAGCCCTGACCGACAGGGCCGCCCCGCCGGGCGAAAAACCCGCTCGTTGCGACATCCACTTCCCGCCATTGCGCACATCGGCCTGGAGCTGGTAGCCGCCGATCCGCCGGCCGCGCGGCGCTTCTGGTCGCTGGCTCGGCCTCTCCGAGCTGGCGCTTGAAGGCGTCGCTGGCCAGGCCCGGCCATCGCCTCCGGCCGACGCATCGCGACAATGGGGTCGTGGACCTCGAGCGCTTTGCCTGGCTGGCCACTGTCGCGGCCTGCGTCATCGGGGCGGTGCTGCTGCTGGTCGCCGGCTACTCCGGGTACGCGGCCGTGGCCCTCGCCGTCGGAATCTCAGCCGGGATCAACCTCCTCTGACGCCGCCGGATCGGGCACCTCGGTGCCGGGCTGCACGCTGTCCTCGGGCTCTAGGTGGATGAGCACGTCGGCCCGCCGCAGCCGCGCCGTGATGGCGTCCTGGAGCTCGTGCGCGGTCTGGTGGGCGACCTCCAGGGTCGTGCCCGAGCGAAACTGGACGTGAAGGTCGACGTAGCGACGCGGACCCGCGCGCCGGGTGCGCAGCTTGTGAAAGCCAGCCACCCCGCGGGGCCCGAATCCCATCACCTCGGTCCGGATGACCTCGAGCTCCTCGTGGGGCAGCCCCTCGTCGACAAGAACGCGCGAGGAGCGCGAGAGGATGCGCACGCCCGTCCCCACGATCACCACCGCCACAACGAGGGCGACCGCCGGATCGATCCAAGACTCGCCGGTCAGACCGACGAGGGCGAGGGCCACGAGGACGCCGGCCGAGGTCAGCGCGTCGGTGCGCAGGTGAGCGGCATCACCAGCCAGCGCGGGCGACTCCGTCGCCCGCGCGCGCCGGTCGAGAGTCCCGGAGACCACCAGGTTGACGATCATCGAGCCGGCGACGACGGCGATCCCGAGACCGACCTGATGCACAGTGGAGCCCTGCACCAGGTGCTGGATGGCTTCGTAGGCGATGATGGCCGAGCCCACGAGGATCAGCACGCCCTCCCCCGCCGCCCCCATGTTCTCGATCTTCTCGTGGCCGTAGCGATGGTCCTCGTCGGCCGGGACATCGGCCTTGCGGATCGAGACATAGGCCACGCCCGACGCGATCAGGTCGATGGAGGAGTGCAGTGCCTCGGTGAGCACGGCGACGGAGCCCGTGATCAGCCCGACCGCGAGCTTGGCCGCAATCAGGGCCGCGTTGGAGCCAACCGACAGCAGCGCCGCACGCTCGCGCGGGGGTGCGCCGGGGCGTATACGCCCCGGCGCCGCCGCCTCGCGTGTGGGCGTCAGCCCCGGATCCATGTCAGAAGGGCCCGTGCCGCCTTACCGCGATGACTGATGGCGTCCTTTTCGGCATCGGACAGCTCGGCCATCGTCCGGCCGGCGGAGTCTGCGTCACAGACGAACACCGGGTCATAGCCAAACCCCCCGGCGCCTCGTGCCTGCGCGGCCATGCGCCCGGTGCAGCGCGCCTCGAACAGCCGCTCGGGCCCATGCGGCCCGGCATGGACCAGGGCGCAGACGTAGGTCAGCGCACTGCCCACCGGCGCCTCGCGCTGGAGTCGGGCCAGGTTCTCGGCATCGCTGGCCCCGTCGCCAGCGAAGCGGGCCGACCGTACCCCGGGTGCGCCGCCCAGAGCGCCGGCCTCGATCCCCGAGTCGTCGGCGATGACCTCACGACCGAGGACGCGGACCACCGAGCGGGCCTTGGGTGCCGCGTTGGCGGCGAAGCTCTCCCCGGTCTCGGGTGCAAGCTCGACACCGGCGGGAAGGGGATCGAGCTCGATTCCTCCCAGCAGGCGTCGGAACTCGCGCAGCTTGTGCGGGTTGCGCGTGGCCAGCACGAGCCTCACGACGCCGTCGAGGCGGCCGCGACCACCTCCTCCTGCGCCGCGCGCAGCCGGTCGATACCCTCCGCCGCCAGCGCCAGCAACTCATCGAGATGGGCCCGCGAGAGCGGCGTGCGCTCCGCTGTCGCCTGCACCTCCACCAGACCACCGGCTCCCGTCATCACCACGTTGGCGTCAACCTCGGCGCTCGAGTCCTCGCCGTAGTCGAGGTCGAGCAGCGCCCGGCCCTCGACCATCCCGCAGGAGACCGCGGCGATGCTCCCGCGCAGCGGGTTGTGCTTCATGGCGCCCTCGCGCCGCAGGCGCTCGCAGCCAAGAGCGAGCGCTACCCAGCCGCCGGTGATCGAGGCGCAGCGGGTGCCCCCGTCAGCCTCGAGCACGTCGCAGTCGACCCAGGCGGTGCGCTCGCCGAGCCCCTCGAAGTCGACGATGGCGCGCAGGGAGCGGCCGATCAGTCGCTGGATCTCCACTGTGCGCCCGTCGGGGCGCCCGCGGGACACGTCCCGCGGCTTGCGCTCGCCGGTGGAGGCGGGGAGCATCCCGTACTCGGCGGTCAGCCACCCCCGTCCCCGCCCGGCCATCCAGCGCGGGACGCCATCGACGATGGTGGCGGTGCAGATCACCCGCGTCCCGCCCGCCTCGATCAGGGCAGACCCGGTGGCCGACCGAACGAAGTGGGGCTCGATGGACACCGGTCGCAGCTCGTCGGGCTGCCGGCCGGAAGCTCGGGGGGCTTGGCTCACGCGGCCACGGCCGCCGGGGCGGGCACGCAGGTGACCTCCCCGAGGGGCATCTGAAGAAAGCACGTGCCCAGGCGGCGAAAGGCCTCCACGTCGCCGCTGCACTCGAAGCGGTAGCGACCCTCGCCGCTGCGGGGATTCAGGAGCCCCGCGCCGTCCAGCAGCCCGCGTGCCTCCGCCGCGACGGCGGCGCCCGAGAAGACCAGCCGCACGTCGGGACCGAGGATGCGCTGGAGCATGGGACCCAGCAACGGGTAGTGCGTGCAGCCGAGGATCACTGTGTCCACCGCCGCCTCGCGCAGCGGTCTGCAATAGGAGCGAACCGTCTCGACAACGCTCTCGTCGAAGGGGAAGCCGCCCTGGATGATCGGGGCGAGGTCGGGACAGGCGACGCTGGTCAGCGACACGCCGGGCCGTGCCCGTTGAAGCGCAGCGGCGTAGCTGCCGGTGGAGACAGTGGTCGGCGTGGCCAGCAGGCCGATGCGACCGCTTCGGGTGGCGGCGAGTGCGAGGCGCGACTCGGGCTCGACAACCGCGAGCAGGTGCACGTCGCCGGGCTCGCGACCCAGGCGCTCGCGCAGGGCAGGCAGAGCGCTGGAGGCTGCCGCGTTGCAGGCCACCACGAGCAGCTTTGCCCCTCCGCCCAGCAGCCGATCGGCGATCTCCAGGGCGAAGCGCTCGAGCTCCTCGGGCGGACGCACGCCGTAGGGGAAGCGCGCGGTGTCACCGAAGTAGACGAAGTCCTCGGCCGGCAGCTGCACAAGCAGCTCGTGGAGCACCGTCAGACCTCCGACCCCCGAGTCAAAGACGGCGACGGGACGTTGAGCCTCGCGCCTGGGCACCGGCCAATGGTGGCAGACCACCTGGCGGCACCGAGCGGCTCCGCCGGGCTGCTGGCCCGACCGCGTCGCTATGATCGGCGATTCGGCGCGCCGCAGCAATGTCCACCCCCCGCGGCGCCTCTCCATGCTCGGTCTGCCCAAGCGACACGCAGTCAGGGACAACGCGACGGAGTCCCCCCAAGTCGAGCGCCACGGTTCCACCGCGGGGGGCTCGCCCGTGCCCGAGGCCCCGCCCAGCGGTGGGCCAAGCCCGTCCGGAGCCCCGGACGGTCAGCCGCCCGAGGCGAGTCCGGCCCCCGAGGCGAGTCCGGCCCCCGAGGCGCCTACCGCCGCCATCGACTCCATAGCGTGGCCGCCCCGGTCCCGCCGGCCGGGTGACGCAGGGGCATCCGAGGGCCCAGGCGCCCCCGCGACCCAAGCACCGCTGACCGAGGCTCCCGCCGCACCAGCGGCACCCGACCCGGGAGACGCCCCCGCGACCCAAGCACCGCTCACCGAGGCTCCCGCCGCACCAGCGGCACCCGACCCGGGAGTGCCCATCGTCGAGCCCGGCGTGGCCGCCGCCGAGCAGCCCAACGTGCGTCATCGCGCCCAGCTGCGCCGCCGGGTGCGCTTCCTGCGACGTCGACGCGAGCTCGAGCTTCGCGACCTCGGAGGCCTGGTCTTCGACCTCACGCGCTTTGGAACCCAGCGGCCCGACCTCGTGCAGGCCAAGGTCGAGGTGCTCGGGACCACCGACGCCGAGCGCCGCTCGCTCGAGCAGGCCCTGGGCGAAGATCGGCCGCTGCGCGAGCTCCGCGAGGCCGGAATCGGTGGCGTCTGCCCCGCCTGCGGGACGCTGTACGCCAGCGATGCGCGCTTCTGCTCGAGCTGCGGTGCGCCGCTGGCGGCTCCCGGCCCGTGAGCACGGCGGCCGCTGGGTCGGCCGCCTCCCGCTGCCCGCGCTGCGGGGTGGGCCTGGCCCCCGACCAAGACTGGTGCACGAGCTGCGGGCTGGCCGTGACGACCCGTATCCTGCCGCCGCCCAACGTCCGCGGGCCGCTGGCCATCGCCATCGTGCTGGTCATCCTGGCCGGGGGCGGGATCGGACTCGCCGTGGCCAGCCTGACGCGCAATCGCGTGCACGCGGCACCCCGATCACTGCCCCCGCGAGCCCCGCTGTTCGTGCCCACCGGCCCAGCGGGCGTGACGGGTCCGACCGGTCCCGCCTTCACCACCGGTCCCACCGGGCCGCGGAGACCCGCGCCCACCAGCCTCGTCGGGGCACATCGTCCGAGGACCGGCCCTACCCCTCCGACGCGAAGCTCGACCACCGGCGCCGGCGGCGCCCGCCGCCGGTCGCCGACCGGACCCACCGGCCCGCGCGGGACGATCCGCTGACCCCCGGCGGCCCTAGACCTTCCCCCATGGCCGGCTCGCCAGCTCGGCGGCGTAGCCCTGGGCCAGGGGGTGGGGACCGAGCCCGGGGGAGCGTCCGTCCGGCTGGGCGGCCAGCTCGGCCATGGTCGATGCCACACCGCGCGAAAGCGCACCGAGCTCATAACCACCCTCGAGCACCGCGCCCAGGGGGACCCCGAGCTCACCAGCCACCCGCCGCAGGGCGCGGGCCATCGCCCGAAAGCCCTCGTCACTCACCAGGCAGTCGGCCAGCGGATCGTCCTGGTGGGCGTCGAACCCGGCGGAGAGAAGGATCAGGCCGGGGGCAAAGGCGCGCGCCGCCGGAACGACGACGTGCTCGACCAGCGAGCAGAAGACGTCGTCTCCCGAGCCCGGCGGGACGGGCAGGTTAAGCGTGTACCCGGCCCCGGCACCACGCCCGGTGTTAGAGGCCGAGCCGGTGCCCGGGTACAGCGGCCACTGGTGCAGGGAGACATAGACAACCTCGGGGCTGGCGGCGAAGATCGCCTCAGTCCCGTTGCCGTGGTGCACGTCCCAGTCGACGATCAGCACGCGCCCGACCCCGTGGTGGTCGATGGCTCGTTGGGCGGCGACGGCCACCGAGTTGAAGAAGCAGAAGCCCATGGCGCGCGCGCGCTCGGCGTGGTGCCCCGGCGGCCGCAGGCCGCAGAACGCCGTAGAGAGCCTGCCTGAGACCAGGCCGTCGACCATGGCCACCGCCCCGCCGGCGGCTCGGCGGGCCGCCTCCGCGGTCGCGGCCGAGGCGATGGTGTCGGGATCCACCCCGCCTCCGCCGCGGGCGCTGAGCGCCTCGACGGTGGCGAGGTGCTCGGGAGGGTGCACGGCCAGCAGCTCCTCATCGGTGGCCGCCGGCGCCTGCTGGACCTCGTAGCCCAGCCAGCCGAGCCCGTCGAGCCTGGCCTCGACCGCGCGGATGCGCTCGGCCCTCTCAGGGTGACCGCCACCCGTGTCGTGCTCGAGTGAGCACGCGTGGCGCAGGTAGACCGGCGAGGCCACGCCGGTACCGTAGACGCCGACGGGTCCCATGCCGCCCGCCTCCCAATCAGATCTCGTCGTCGTGGGGGCCGGTGCCGCCGGCCTCTTCGCCGCCCTGACCGCGGCGCGCACGGGCGCCACGGTCACGCTCGTGTCGGCCACCCCGCTGGCCGAGTCAGCCTCCTACTGGGCCCAGGGCGGCGTCGCCGCCGCCCTGGGCGCCGACGACCACCCCGACCGCCACCTGGCCGACACCCTCGCCGCGGCCCGGGGCGCCGCCCGCCGCTCAGCGGCGGCGACCCTCTGCGACGAGGCCCCGGCCCGCGTCGCCGAACTGCAACGGCTGGGGGTCGGCTTCGACGCCGACCGCCGCGGTCGTCTGACCCTGGGACTCGAGGGCGGCCATTCGGCGCGCCGCGTCGTCCACGCCGGGGGCAGCGCCACGGGACGACGAATCACGCGGCAGCTCTCGGCCCTGGTCGCCGAGGACGAGCGCATCGCGGTACTCGAGGGTCGGCGGGCGGTGAGCCTGTGGACGGCGGACGGGCGCTGCCACGGCGTGCGTTGCGACAACGGGCGCACGCTCCGGGGCCGAGCGGTCGTCGTGGCCACCGGCGGCGCCGCCGCCCTCTGGTCGCGGACCACCAACCCACCGGGCTCGGTCGGCGCCGGGCTGATGCTCGCCCACGCGGCCGGGGCGGCACTGGCCGACCTCGAGCTGGTCCAGTTCCACCCGACCGCCCTGTGCGCCGGCAACGGAGCCGACGGCTTCCTGGTCACCGAGGCCGTACGGGGCGAGGGAGCCATCCTGCTCGACGCCACGGGCGAGCGCTTCGTCGACGAGCTCGCGCCCCGTGACGAGGTGGCCGTGGCCATCCAGAACCGGCTCGAGGTCACCGGCGCCCAGGCCGTGGCCCTTGACATGCGCGACGTGGACCCCGGCCTCTTCCCCAACGTGGTGGCGGCGCTGCGGGCGGGAGGCCTCGACCCGACGCGCGAGACCATCCCGGTCGCCCCCGCCGCCCACTACGTGATGGGGGGCATCGCCACCGACAACCACGGGGCGAGCCGACTGCCCGGGCTCTACGCCGTCGGCGAGTGCGCCTGCACCGGACTGCACGGTGCCAACCGTCTGGCCTCCAACTCCCTCAGCGAATGCCTGGTCTTCGGCCACCGGGCCGGGCTGGCCGCCCTCGACGAACCGTCCCGGGGGCGGTCGCTGCCCGACCCGGGGGCGGTCGGCCCGTCCCCGGGGCGGCCCACGACCGCCTCGCGGCACGCCCTGTGGCGGTTCGCCGGGCTCCGGCGCACGCCCGAGGGACTGGCCAAGCTCTGCGCGGACCCCACACCCCTGGCCCGGTTGATCGCGCGCAGCGCCCTGCTGCGCGCCGAGAGCCGCGGCGCGCATCGCCGGGCCGACCTCCCCGACGCCGATCCGGCGCTCGATGGCCGTCACGTGGTCGTGGGGACCGACGGCACGGCCAGGCTCGAGCGTTGGCTCTGACGGGCCCCCGCCCGTCTCCCGGTTGCGGGCCGCGGAGCGGCAACCGCCTCATCAGCGCGCCATCGGGACTTAACTCCGAGTTAACAAAGGCTGTGTTGAAGCATTCACATGCCGCCAGCAAGCTCCCGAGCAGGGATGGGTGCCGGGTCTGTCAAGGAGGAGAGAGCTTCATGTACCGCTTCAGTCGGGCGATCTACCGCGAGATCAGCGGCGAGATCCTCGAGTCAACCCAGCGGGGGCGAGACCAGCCGTCCAACCATGCCCGCGTCCTGCGTGCGTGCGAGGTAACCATCGAGCGACTCGCGACCGACCGCCACTACTTCGCCCACCCCACGCGGACGCTGTTTGGAGACGTGCGCTCGCACTTCCCGGTCAGCGCCCAGGGCCACGTGCTGCAGACGATCGAGCGCTACGTCGCCGCCGCCGAGGACTTCCTCGACAGCCAGCCCGACCAATCGCACGACATCTACGGCAATCCCCTGCAGTGTCGGGCCACCACCCGCAAGGGCACCCCGTGCCAGCGCCCGCCCCTCGGCCGCAGCGGGTACTGCCCGTCACATCAGCACCTGGCCGAGACCGACGCGGTCCGGCTCCCCGCCCTGGCCGCCTGAGGGCGGCCAGTTCATCACCGCCTCCCGGCGGTGGTCCGTCGGCCGATCTCTAGCCTGGCCTGATGAGCGCTCGCGTCGGTGTCTGCGGACTGGGGATCATGGGCAGCCGGATGGCCGCCAGCCTTCGCCGGGCCGGGCTGGAGCTGACGGTATGGAACCGCTCGGCCGGCGTCGCCGCGCGCTTCGCCGCCGATCATGGCGCCCGGGCGGCGAGCTCGCCCGCCGAAGTGGCTTCAAGCAGCGACATCGTGGTCACCGTCGTCGCCGACGCCGAGGCGGTCCGGGCGGTTCTGCTCGGCCCCGAGGGCGTCGCCTCGGGAGCGCAGCCGGGGACCCTCTGCGTTGACTGCTCGACGATCGGCGCCATCGCCGCCCGCGAGCTGGCCGGCGACCTTCGCGGCCGCGGCCTGCGCCTGGTGGATGCGCCGGTCAGCGGGTCGGCTCCGCGGGCCGCCGACGGGACGCTCACCATCATGGCCGGAGGAAGTCTTGAGGACGTCGAGGATGCGCAACCGGTCCTGGAGGCCATGGGCGAACTGATCGTCCACGTGGGCGAAGCCGGCCAGGGCCAGGCCGTCAAGGTGGTCAACAACGCCCTGGCCGCGGCCAATGCGGTCGCCGTGGGCGAGGCCCTGCTGCTGGCCGGCGCCGCGGGCGTCGATCTCGACGCTCTACAGCGCGTGGTAGGGGCCGGGTCGGGGGCCTCGGCGATGCTCGAGCTCAAGGCCGGGGTCATGCGCCGCCACGACCTCGACCCCCTGTTCAAGCTCGATCACATGCTCAAGGACGTCCGCCTGTGCCTGGCCGACGCGCAGGCCGTCGGGGTCGGCACGCCCTTCGCTGAACGGGCGCAGGAGGTCCTGGCCGGCGCGTCGCAACGCGGGCTGGGCGACCGTGACTTCGCCGCGCTGATCTGCGAGCTGGAAGACCAGGCCGGGTACCGGCTGCCCTGAAGCCGAGCGTTTGCAGGCCATTTCACAAAGCCTTGAGCGTGTGCTTAGATCCCCCCGCCGCGGAGGCGCGAGGCTTGTTCCGGGGGCCTGTGGTCCGGGGGCGAGACCCAACGGGCCCCGCCTGACCACGAAGACCGGACACCGCTTGCCGATCGCTTTCAAGGAATGGGCCGTCACGGTCCGCGCCCTCGCCGAGGGTGAGCAGCTGCTCACCCTGCGCAAGGGCGGCATCCGCGAGGCCGGACGGCACTTCAGCCTGGCCCACAAGCGGTTCTTCCTCTACCCGACCTTCGACCACCAGGCCACCGACTGCGTTCGCGAGTCGCACCGGCCTGAGCTGCGCCGGGCCCTGGAGGAGGGCGTCTGGGCCGACGGCGAGCCCACCGGCGAGGAGATGGTGCGCGACGGCCACCTGCCCCAACCCGACCGCGTACGGATCCGCGCCTGGGCCGAGGTGGCCGCGCACTTCACCATCTTCGACCGCCGCTGCGTCGACGCGCTCTCTCCCTTCTACGTGTGGACGCCGGACTATGCGGAGAAGCGGCTGGCGTGGAAGCGACGGCACCCGCTCCACGTCCTGCTGCTGCGGACCTACCGCATCCCCCGTCCGGTCACCATCAAGGTGCGCGACGAGTACGGCGGCTGTCGCTCCTGGCTGGAGCTGCACCGCGAGCTTCCCTTCGAGGGCACCCCGGTGCTCTCCGACGAGGAGTTCGATCGCGCCGCCGAGGCGATCGGCGCGATCGCGGCGGATGCCGCGGTCGTCGCGGCCTGACGGCGGACACCGCAGCGCCACCGGCGCCGCCGGTCGTCTTGGAGGGTTGACCGGTGCCGTGGGTGGAGAGCTTCTCCGCGTCGTTCCGCGCCCGACACGAGGAGCGCGACACCGACGATGCGGCCCGCGTGCTCGACCGCCTCGAACGCCGGCGCACAGAGCTCGACGGGCTCTTTCCCGGCGGCGCGCCGGGAGAGCTGACCGTCATCCTCCACGCCCATCCGGTCGCTCTCGTCCTCGCCGAGCCGCTCCTGCTGGCCCGCTGGGCGAGCACCTCGCCGGCCGGCCGCCGCTACCTCGTGGGGTGGGCCGGACTCCGGGAGATCCATGCCCTGGCGCCCCGGGCATCCCAGGGCCGCGCCTCGGCGGTGCCCGGATCGCGCGAGCTGCTCAACAGCGTGCCCGAGGCGCTCTACGCCCGCTGCGTCATGGCCAGAAGCAATCCCTGCATTCCGCCGCCGCACAGCCCCCGGCGACTGCTGCGCTACCTGCGCCGAAGTTGGGTGGTGGACGGCGCGGCGGCATGGTTCGGCGGCCAGGTCCCCCACGCCCGGCCGGCGATCGCCCGACGGCTGCGCGAGGGTCCACGCCCGGCCTTCCCGCCGAGCCTGGCCGACGCCGGGCTGCTGGGCGCCACGGTGATCGACCTGCTGGTCCGCGAGGAGGGCGTCGGGTCGGCGGTGGCCCTGGTCTGTGCGCCCGCCAAGACATCGTCAGACGTGATGCTCACCCAGGCCTTCGGCGGCCGCGCCCCCGAGCGGACCGAGGCCGCCTGGCGCGCCCATCTCGAGCGTCTGGCCTCGGGCACGGTCCAGCGCGAGGCGACCCGGCCCGAGCGGGCGTCCGATGACTGGCTGGGCGAGGTGGACTGACCCGGGCACATCGCGATCGCCCTCCTGAGCCCGACCCGCTCCGGGGTTCACGCGACCTGCGTCACCGCCCACGCCACGAGAGCGACGACCCCGGCGGAGAGTAGGAGCCCGAGGGCGAGTCGCCCGGCGGGCAGCGGTGGGGGCTCGCCGGTGGGGGCCAAGTCGGCCTGGAGGAGCACCTCCGACGCGGTGGGCGCGCCCGAGGCCGGAACCAGCACGTCGCGTGGACCCGCGGCCAAGAAGTCGGGGACGTCGAACCCGCGTGAGCGGCGCAGCACGGAGGGGACGCCCTCCTCGAGCAACAGCCCCTGGATGAACTCCGCCTCGGCCTGGTTGCGCGCCCCGGCAACCCGCACCAGGGGTCCGTCGGCGAGCTGAGGCTTGATCTTGCGGGCGTGGGCCTGGGCCGCGCTGACCGGCGCCGGACGCTCGCTCCCCGCGAAGACCAGCGGCATCCCGCAGCGCCGGCAGAAGCGCTCATCGTCCCGGTACGCCGTCGCGCAGGTGGGGCAGACGAGCGCTCGGCCGCCGCCGTCGGGATCCGGGTCCCTAGACGACACGGAGCGACGCCTCGGAGACCCGGCCGCCGCGGATGGCCCAGGCCCGGACCTCGGGCTCGTCGCTGGCCACGCCGACGATCACGCATAGGGCATCGGGATAGAAGGCCAGATTGATGTCGGTCTGCGAAGGCTCGGGCGTGCTGCGCGTATGGGAGTGGTAGATGGCCGCCAGCTCCCAGCCGTGATCCTCGATGGCGGTCTGGACGGCAAGCTGCTCGCCACCGTCGAACTCGTAGCGCAGCGGGCTCGCCGCCGCATTGGTCCCGCGGTAGACGCGAACGGCACGCCCCGCCTCGCCGGCGATCATCCCGCAGCATTCGTTGGGCGCCTCCGCCCGGGCGTGGGCGATCAGCTCGTCGAGCATGTCGCGGGCGATCTCCACGGCCGCGGCGAGGCTAGCGGACACCGACCCACGCGTCCTCGGGTGCGCCGCCTCGGGACGACGCGAAGCTCAGCGCACGACGACGGTGGCGTGCATGAACTGGTGAAACAGGCAGACGTAGCTGTAGATCCCGGGCTTGGTGAAGCTCACCGCACGGAGGGCTCGCCCCGGTTGGGTGCCGGCTGCCGTCATCGCCGTGGGGCCCTAACGCCGTCGCTACTTCGAGGCCTTGCCGGTCTCGAAGGCGTTGGGGACGGGATCCCTCTTGGTCACGGTGCGCAGGACGACGAGGTGCTGGCCTTCGTTGGACATGATCTGCGCGCTGACCATGAGCAGGGCAGCATTCTGAAGCTTGGCATGAGCCTCGTAGTACGCGCTCACGGCGACGGTCTCCAGCTCGATGGCGTAGGTGGCGATATCGGCCTGGCTCTTGAGCTTGCTCAGGCCCTTGGCGATTCCGAGCCTGCCCACCTCCGCGTCGACCTCCGTGGCCCTGGTGGGCTTGGGGGGCGGAGGGCCGCCGCCCACCTCGGCCAGCACCTTGATCAGCGCCGAGGCGTGCTCCTGCTCCTGCCCGGCGAACTTCCGGGCCACCGACCGAAAGGCGGGCGAGAGCACGCGGCTGCGGTACGCCTTCTGGTAGGAGAAGACGGCGACCTGCTCGAGGTCGATGGCGCCCTGCAGGACGGCCGCGTCGCCGCTGGCCGCGGCAAAGGCGTTGCGAACGCCGAGCAGGAGCGGGATGCTCGACGCGCTCAGCACGCCGCCGGTCAGCGCCAGGCCACGCTTGAGCGCCTCGCGGCGGCTTGTCTCGAACTCGGCGATCTCGCGGGTCGCGACATCGCCGTCGTCGCGAATGATCAGCCGCTCGGTCACGGGGCTAGGCGCCGCCCTGCGTGCCGACGACGAAGGCGGTGGGGACGGGATCCCGGCCCAGCGCGCTCTGCAGGACGGCGAGGTGCTCGGCCTCGGCGGTGACGATCGACGCTGCCGTCGCCCGCAGATCTCCCGAGGAGAGCTTGGGGATGGCGTCGATGTAGAAGCCGATCGCCGTGCTCTCGATCATCGAGGCCAGCCGCAGCACATCGCTCTGACTCCTGACCGCTGGGAACCCGTAGTCGGTCTTGGGCTGGTTGGGCGTGCCGCCGGCCTGGTTGATGGCCTTGCGGAGTCCAGCGGCATGCTCCTTCTCCTGGGCCAGGAACTGCCTGCCCACCTTGAGCGCTGCGCCCTGGAGCAGCGGCGCGCCGGCCGTGTAGGCGGCGATGGCCATGTTCTCCAGGTCCAGGGCCGCGTTGAGCACAGACACGTCGCCGCTGCCCGTGGCCGGAGGGATGCTGGCGGGCGTCGAAGCGCTTGAGCTCGAGGCGCCCTTGGAGCCCGAGCTCGAGCCGCAGGCGGCCAGCAAGGCCGCCGAGCCCCCGGCCGCCACGACGCCCGAGCCGTGAAGGAGCGTCCTGCGCGAGTGCGCGCCGCGCAGAAGATCATCGACATCCATGCACTGTCCTCCAGATCGAGGTGTTCGCGAGGCTATGCGTGCCAGCCACCGGCCGCGGATCATCGCGCACTACAGCCCCGTGGGGGCGCTGCCCGATCGATGAGAGAGAGGGCGCCGGTGCTGGGCGCTCAATCCCCGGCTACCACCAGACGGTGGAGTCCAGATTCTCGATCTCCTCGAGGGGCCGGTCGTAGATGCCGCTCGAGAGGTACCTCCAGCCGTCGTCGCAGACGATGAAGACCACGTTGCCCTGCTCCAGGCCCTCCGCGATGCGCACGGCGATCGAGGCTATGGCCCCAGACGAGACTCCGGCGAACAGCCCCTCCTCGTCCAGCAGCTTCCGCGTCCAGAGGATCGCGTCACGGTTGCGCACGAAGATCTTGCGATCCAGGAGCCCGAGGTCGATGATCGGCGGGATGAAGCCGTCATCGAGGGAACGCAGCCCCTGAACCGGCTCGCCCTGCATCGGCTCGGCCGCGACGATCTGGATGTCGGGCAGCTCCTCCTTCAACCGGCGCCCCACGCCCATCAGGGTCCCACCCGTGCCCAGCCCGGCCACGAACGCGGCGATGTCGTCGAGCTCCTCGAGAATCTCGGGGGCGGTCCCGGTGTAGTGGGCCATCGGGTTGGCCTGGTTGCCGTATTGGTAGGGCATGTAGTACGACCGGTCCGCCTCAGCCATCTGCAGGGCCAGTGTCACCGCACCGTTGGACCCCTGGTCCCCGGGGGAGCAGACGATCTCCGCGCCGTACATGCGCAGGAGCCGGGTGCGCTCGGGGGTGACGTTCTCGGGCATGACCACCTTGAGCGGGTAGCCCTTGCGCGCGCAGATCATGGCCAGCGAGATCCCGGTGTTGCCCGACGTCGGCTCGAGGATGGTCTGGCCGGGCCGGATGACCCCGCGGGACTCGGCGTCCTCGATCAGCGCGCGGGCGACGCGATCCTTGACCGAGCCCGTGGGGTTGTGAGACTCCAGCTTGGCCCAGATGCGCACCCCCGGGCGGGGCGAGAGGCGCTTGAGCTCGACCAGCGGCGTGTGGCCGATGGCCTGGACGAGGTCGCCGTAGCGGCCGCCACACGGCCGATTCTGCACGGGCGAGAGGGCCACTTCAGAAAGTGTAGCCAGAGGCGCCGCCCGCCGTTGTGAAGCGGGAGGTCAGCGGTGCCCGCGGCTCAGTCGGCCCCGCCGGCCATGGCCGGCAGGATGACCACGGTGTCAGCCTCCTTCACCGGCGTTTGGAGGCCGGAGAGCACCCGCACGTCCTCGTCGTTCAAGTAGACGTTGACGTAGCGGTTGAGCTCGCCGCCGGAACCGAAGAGCTGGCCCCGGGTGTCGGGGTGGCGCTCAGCCAGGGCCTGGAGCACGTCGCCGACGCTCGTGCCGCTCGCGTCGACCTCCTTCTCGCCGCCCGTCGAGGACCGCAGCACGGGCGGGATCTTCACCGTCGCCATGCGGCCAGGCTAGCCGGCCGCGGCGCAGAACGCCTCATAGTCGGGGAAGGCACCCATCTCCTCGTCGGAGATCTCGGCTGGATCGCGCGAGCACACCGGGCACTCGGGATCCCGGCGGACCTTGAGCTCGGTGAAGGTCGCCCCGAGCGCCTCGTAGAGCAGCAGGCGCCCAATCAGGGGCTCACCGGCGCCGACGACGAGCTTGACCACCTCGGTGGCCTGGAGCAGGCCCATCGTCCCCGGCAGGACGCCCAGGACGCCATTGGCGCCGCAGGAGGGCGCCAGCTCGGCCGGTGGCGGCACGGGATAGAGGCAGCGGTAGCACGGACCGTCGTGGGGGGCGAAGACCGACAGCTGCCCGTCGAAGCCCAGGATGGAAGCCGACACCACCGGGACGCCCAGCCGGACCGAGGCGTCGTTGATCAAGTAGCGGGTGGGGAAGTTGTCAAGGCCGTCCACGACGACGTCGTAGCCCTCGAGGATCTCCATCACGTTGGAGGCGTCGAGGCGCACTGGGTACTTGACCACCTCGACGCCCGGGTTCAGGGCGCGAATGGTCTCCTCGGCCGAGTCGACCTTGGCCACGCCGATCCGGTCGGTGGTGTGGATGACCTGGCGCTGGAGGTTGGAGAGGTCGACGACATCGTTGTCGACGATGCCCAGTGTTCCGACGCCGGCCGCGGCCAGATAGAGCGCGGTGGGCGCTCCCAGGCCGCCGGCACCGAGCAGCAGCACCCTGCTCTCCAGCAGCTTCTGCTGCCCCTCGGCGCCGATCTCGGGAATGAGCAGGTGGCGCGAGTAACGCTCGCGCTGCTCGTCGCTGAGGGCGCGGGGCACATCGACCTCGAAGCCGCGGTCCTTCCACAGGGTGATCCCACCGTTGAGCGACTGGACGTGGCGATAGCCCAGCAGCTCGCCGAGGGTATGAGCGGCCAGCGCGGACCGCTGGCCCGAGGCGCAGTAGACGACGAGGTGGGCGTCGCGATCGGCCACCACACCCTCGATGCGGGACTCCAGGTAGCCACGGGGGACGTGGACGGCGCCGGGGAGGTGACCGGCGTTCCACTCGTGCTCCTCGCGGACATCGACGAGAACCGTGCCGTTGGCACCCAGCGTGTCGTGCACCTCACCGGGGTCGATTTGGTCGACCTGGCTGCGGATCTGGCGGATCACCTCGGGGCCGGAAGGACTCATCGCTCAATAACCTCGATCGCGGATCGACAACATCGCTTTACAAAGTGTAGCGGCCCCACAGGGGACGGCGGCGGGGGCGCCGCCGTCCCGGACGACGCCCCGCTGCCTAGGCCCGTAATGCTGCGTCAGCCCCGCGCGCCAGGAGCCCGTATGGGCCCGGCGCCCGAAGATGTGGACTGATCTCGCACGGAAAGTATCGCCCGACAGGACGCTGGCCGATATGGGGTGCAGACCCCATTTGCCGACCGTCCGCCGACAGCCCCTCCTCGCCCAGGTCCTGGCCCTCAACGCGCTGCTGGTCTTCGGCACCGTGCTGGTGGCCAGCGTCGTCTCCCAGCTGCGCCTCGACGTCTCGGTCCAGCGCCGGGAGTTTCTCGTCTACCTGCTGGCCCTCTGCGCCTCCCTGCTGGCCAACGCCTTCCTGGTGCGCCGGCGCTTCGCGCCGCTGGAGCGTCTGATTGACACCATGGAGCGGGCCGACCTGGATGCCACCGCGCCAGCGATCCCGCTGGCGCGCGCCGACTCGCGCGAGGAGGAGCGGCTCATCGCGACGTTCAACCGGATGCTCGGCCGCCTGGTCGCCGAGCGCCGCCAGGGCAGCCAGGCCATCCTGCAAGCCCAGGAAGCCGAGTGCCGCCGGCTGGCCCAGGATCTTCACGATGAGATCAACCAGGCGCTGACCGCCGTCGTGCTGCGCCTGCAGGCCTCGATCCAGGCCGCGCCCGCAGACCTGCGCGGTGAGCTGATGGAGACCAAGCGCCTGGCGGCCCAGGCCATGGAGGAGCTGCTGACGCTGGCGCGCGACCTGCGCCCCACGGCCCTGGATGACCACGGACTCCTACCCGCGCTGGACGGGCTCGTGCGACGTTTCGGCGACCGCACCGGCCTGGCCACCAGCTTCCGGACCCAAGGCATCGTCCCGCCCCTGTCCGACGACCAGCAGCTCGTCGTCTATCGCGTCGTCCAGGAGAGCCTGTCCAACGCCGCCCAGCACGCGAAGGCCTCCACGCTGTCGGTCGAGCTGTCGTTCGTCGGGCGCACCGTGGTGTCGGTGCGCGACGACGGGCAGGGTCTGATGGGCGGGCGGGACGGGGGCCTGGGGCTCTCGGGCATGCGTGAGCGGGCGCTGCTGGCCGGCGGTCGGCTGGCGATCCGCTCCCGGCCCGGGCGGGGCACCACGGTCGAGCTCACGCTCTGATGAGCCTGGGCATCCTCATCGCCGATGACCACGGGATCGTCCGCAGCGGGCTGCGGCTGCTGCTCGACCGCCAGGCCGACATGGAGGTGGTGGCCGAGGCCTCCGATGGTGTCGAGGCTCTGGAGCTGGCGGTGCGGACGCGGCCCGACCTCTGCGTGCTGGACGTCGCCATGCCTCGCATGACCGGGCTCCAGGCGACGCTGGAGATCCGTAGCCAGGCCCCCGAGGTCTCCGTTCTGATCCTCTCGATGCACGACGACGAGCGCTACCTCTTCGAGGCGCTCAAGGCGGGCGCGGGCGGCTACGTGCTCAAGCGCGAGGCCGACCAGGATCTGGTCGCGGCCATCCGCGCGGTGGCGGCCGGCGAGCCCTTCCTGACCAACGCCGCCGAGCGATCGCTGGTCCGTGAGTGGCTGGACGGCGACACGGCTGGGCCGAGCGAGCCGCTGACGGCGCGCGAGCGCGAGGTGGTGAAGCTCATCGCCGAGGCGCACACCAACCGGGAGATCGCCGGCATCCTGCATCTGTCGGAGAAGACCGTCGAGTCGCATCGAGGCAACGTCCTGCGCAAGCTGGGCATGCGCGACCGGGTGCAGCTCGTCCGCTGGGCGGTGCGCCGCGGGCTCATCGAACCGTAGGAGCAGGCCACCGGCCAGGCCGCGATCACCCGCGGCCTACCCTCAGCGCGGGTGCCGTCCCGTCCCGCCATCGCCCTCGCCGTGCTCGCCGCCTGCCTCGCGGTCGCGGCGCTCGCGCTGCGGCTGCGGGCCGCGACACCGGCGGCGCAGGTGTTCGCGACGGGCTACTCCGGCGCCGTGGCTCCCGAGGGGATCCGTCCTGTCGACTGGGTCCTGCGCGACGAGAACGGGCACCGCCAGGCGCTGCGGGGCTACCGCGGGGACGTGCTCGTCGAGGCGTTCATGTACACCGCCTGCCAGGACACCTGCCCCCTCCAGGCCGAGCAGATCCGGGCCGCGCTCGACCACCTCGGCCGCGACGTCCCGGTGCTGGCGTTCAGCGTGGACCCAGCGGGGGACACGCCGACGAGCGTGCGGGCCTTCGAGGCCAAGCACGGGATGCTCGGGCGGATGCACTTCCTGCTGGGCTCAGAGCGGGAGCTCGCCCCCGTCTGGCAGGCCTACGGGGTACGGCCGCAGACGCGGCTGGCGGCCCACTCCGACCGGGTGCTGGTCATCGACCGAGCCGGCCGCGAGCGCGTCTCCTTCCCCCCCGACGGGCTCACGCCCGAGGGCCTGGCCCACGACATCCGGCGTACCGAGAGCCACTGATACCCTACCGCGCAACTCGGATTTCGCCGGTGGCCACCTCCCCCCCACAGCCCAAGCCGCGCCCGCTGCGTCACCAGCACGCAGGCGCCGCCGCGAAGCCGGAGCTGGACGTGCGCGCCGACTTCCCGATCCTCGGCCGCGAGATCGACGGTCACCGGCTCGTCTACCTCGATTCCGCCGTCACCTCGCAGAAGCCGCGCGCGGTCATCGACGCGATGAGCGGGTTCTACGCCGAGCACAACGCCAGCGTCCACCGCGGCGTCTATCGGCTCGCCGAGGAGGCGACGGCATTGTTCGAGGGCGCGCGCGAGCGCATCGCCGCCTTCACCGGCAGCCAGGCCCCGACGACGATCTTCACGCGCAACGCCACCGAGGCGATAAACCTCGTCGCCTACGCCTGGGGGCGATCGGCGGTCGGCGCCGGGGATGTCGTGCTCACCTGCGTGGCCGAGCACCACTCCAACCTCGTGCCCTGGCAGCTGCTGTGCGCCGAGCGCGGGGCCGAGCTGCGCTACCTCGAGGTCGACGGCGAGGGCCGGATCGACCTGGGCGAGCTGGCGGCCGAGCTCGAGCGAGGCTCCGGGCGTGTGCGCCTGCTGGCCCTGGCCCACGTCTCCAACGTCCTGGGCACCATCCACCCGGTGGCCGAGGCGGTGGCGCTGGCCCGGGCCGCCGGCGCGTGCACCCTGATCGACGGCTCCCAGGCGGCGCCGGCCCTGCCCCTCGACGTCGCCGCCATCGATGCCGACTTCTATGTCTGGACCGGGCACAAGACCCTGGGCCCGACCGGGATCGGCGTGCTGCACGGCCGTCGGGAGATCCTCGAGGAGATGGGGCCCTTCCTGACGGGCGGCGACATGATCCGCACCGTCGACTTCCAGGAGTCGACCTGGAACGAGCTGCCCTGGAAGTTCGAGGCGGGCACCTCGATGGTGGCCGAGGCCGTCGGTCTCGGTGCCGCCATCGACTACCTCGGCGCCATCGGCATGGACGCGGTGCGCTCCCACGAGCGCTCCCTGACCGCCTACGCGCTGGAGCGACTGGCCGAGCTCGACGGGCTCTGCGTGTTCGGTCCCCGCGGCGCCGAGGGGCGGGGAGGGCTCGTCTCCTTCGCCCTCGACGGGATCCACCCCCACGACATCGCCGAGATCGCCAACCGCTCGGCCGTGTGCATCCGCGCCGGCCACCACTGCGCCCAGCCGCTCATGCGCCGACTCGGGGTCGGCGCCACGGCGCGGGCGAGCTTCGGCCCCTACAACGGGCGAGACGACGTCGACGCCCTGGTGGACGCGCTGGTCGACGCGCGCGCGGTGTTCGCGTAGCGAACCCGGGTCCGGTACCCCCACGTCCACGAGGCGGGCCGCGAGGAGGTCCACGAGCACCGCCACGGGTGGGGTGCTCGCCCTCGGGCGCGGCGGCCTCGGCCAACAGCGCTGATTACCGCTACGTGCTCTCCGTGGGACCGACTGAAGAGATGTACTCGCGGTCCCAGGTTACGGCCAGCCATCCGAAGACGGGCGAGGTGATGTTAAACGGGGCCATGAGCATGGCCCAGGGCCCAGGTGCACAGCATCTCGAGGTCCACATCTGCTCGCGGCACGGCGGGGACGTCGTGGTCGGAGCGCCACCGAGCATCACCGTCACGGACGTAACGGCCAAGGGGGGTATCTATCTAACTCAGGTTGGCCCCGTTCGGCCGCGCGATTTCTGGTCAAGCGAGAAGCCACGAGCGGCTCCAGGAGCGGCTATCCGACCGTCAGATGCGTTCTCTGGCCCTCTTCCCTACGGCGGCCCCAGGGCGGCCCCTACGCGAACTCGTTGGGGCGCTGCCTGAGTTAGATGGATACCCCAGACGGCCAATATCACCGCCGCAATCCCGGTGGCCACCATGCAGGGCGTCAGCGCCGGGCAAAGCGATCGGCACTACGGCAACAACATCGAGGTTCCGACCCGACATTCGTTTGTCGTCCATGTCGGCTTCGGCGGCCAACAAGCCACTCTGCGTTTCACACGGCCGGGGTAAGCCGGACAGGGTCGGGGTGAGCCGGCAACGCGGGCCTTGTCACCTTCGTATCATGCCCTCCAGGTTGGCGATGTCCTTGGCGCTGGCCGCGGCTTCCATGCCCGCCGTCCATTTCTCCTCGATCCGGCCGAAACGCCAGATGGCAAGGGCGATCACCCATGTCCCGACGAACATACCGACGATGATGAAGCCGGCTTTGTTGATGTCGAAGGCCTGGAACCAGTCGGGGACGGAGCCCTTGATGTGGAGCTTGTCGGTCAGCAGGCCGACGAGCTCGATCGTGCCGATGAACAGGGCCACGGCGATCGACAGTCCGGTGATGGTGATGTTGTAGTAGACCTTGCGCACGGGCTTGGAGAACGCCCAGCCGTAGGCGAAGTTCATGAACGACCCGTCGATGGTGTCGAGCAGACACATACCCGCAGCGAACAGGATCGGCAGGCAGAGGATCGCGTAGAACGGCAACCCGGCCGCGCCGGCTCCGGCGGCCAGGACGAGCAGCGCGACCTCGGTCGCGGTATCGAAGCCGAGGCCGAAGAGGATACCCACCGGGTAGAGCTGCCAGGGCTCCTTGATGGCATTGAGGCGGCGCCCGAAGAAACGGTTCATGAAGCCGCGAGAGCTGAGCTGCTGCTCGAGGGTTTCCTCGTCGTAGTGGCCGCGGCGCATGTCGCGGAAGATCCGCACGATGCTGACGAGGATGATGATGTTGAGGATGGCGATGATGTAGAGGAAGGTGCCCGACACTCCCGTGCCGATGATGCTCGTGGCCTTGTGCAGGGTCGAGTCATGGTTTTGCACCGGGCCGCTGAGCGCCTTGACGCCGATCGCCAGCAGAAACGCCAGCATGAAGACGACGGTCGAATGGCCGAGCGAGAAGAAGAACCCGGCGCTGAGCGGCCGCTTGCCCTCGCTCATCAGCTTCCGGGTCGTGTTGTCGATCGCTGAGATGTGATCAGCGTCGAAGGCGTGGCGCAGACCGAGCGTGTAGGCGGTGATACCGGTCCCGATGGCGAACGTGCCAGAGGATCCGAGGCTGAAGTGCTGGGGCGCTACGACCAGGATCAGGATCCCGAACCCAACAACGTGCAACCCGGCGATGACCGCAGCCATGCCACCCGCGCGACGCCACTCCGACGGAGTCATCGACCCCTTGATCCGAACCCACCGCGACGCTTGCGGCAAGGACACAGACGAGGCTTCCATCGGCGTTTTCCTCTCTCCTCAGGCTAGCGCCACCCCAGCAGGCCATCGCCATTGGGGGCCAACATACAGAGAGTCTGTCGCGAATGCAACCGAGTCGCGATTGCTCTGGGTCCCGCTTGCGGGCGACAGGTCGGGGCGCCGCTCGTCAGGGCACGGCAAGGGTGCTGGGCCGATCCTTGTTGACGTAGACCAGCTCCAGCCAGGCGAAGCCAGCGATGCTCAGCGCCGCGGGCCAGCGCCCGAGCCAGGAGGGGTAGGCGTCCAGCCGCCACCCCGCTGCTAGCGTCGCCGCGCCGTGGATCCGGCGCCTCCGGCCATCCCCGCCCCGCCGTTTCCCCGCGGCCTGCGCTGGATCGGCTCCCCGCCGATCCGCCTGGACGACGTCGCCGGCCGGCCGCTGCTCGTGGACTTCTGGGACTTCTGCCGGGTGCACTCGCTGCGCACGCTGCCCTACCTGAGGGCATGGCACGAGCGCTACGCCGACGCCGGGCTCGCCATCGTCGGCGTTCACGTCGGCGGCTTTCCCCCGTCACGGGATCCCGAGCGCGTGGCCGAGGCGGTGACCCGCCTGGGCATCCCCTATCCGGTCTGCATCGACTCCGAGCACGAGCTCTGGGACGACTACGGGGTCGAGGGCTGGCCCTCGCGGTATCTGTTCGACGGTGCCCTCGCCCTCGTCGAGGCCCACTTCGGCGAGGGCGGCTACGCGCCCACCGAGGCGGCCATCGGCCGCCTACTCGAGTCCCCGCGCGAGCCGGTCATCGCGCTGCGCCCCGAGGACGTGCCCGGCGCGCAGCTCGAGCCCCAGACCGAGGACCAGCCGGGAGCCTGGTCGGGTCGCTACCAAGCCGGCGGGGTGTGGGCGGTCCTCGAAGGCGATGGAGAGGCACGGGTCAACGGACGAGCGCTCCGGGTGGCCCATCCCGGCGCCTACGCCCTGATCGAGCACCACCACCACACCGCTGGCGAGCTGCGCCTCGACGTCGGCCCCGGCGTCGTCTGCCACGCCGTGTGCTTCACGCCCGGCGTGGCCGAGACCGCAGCGCGCGGCCGCCCATACCCCGCTCCGCGGCCTGCGCCTCCCGGACCTCGGCCACCGCGTCGGTGAGCTCCGCGCGCCCCCAGCCGATCAGCAGGCGGCGCAGCACCGGCGCACCGCACGCCGGCAGCCGTAGGGCGCCCCCGGGCCAGAACGGGTTCGGACCCACGTGGGTGAGGAAGTGGGGCTGGTAGACCCAGCTTCCCGCGTTGTGCAGCCGCGATCCGCTCGGTGTGCGCCATTCCTGCGGCGAATCGCCCGGCAGCGGCCCGGGCCGGTGGGAGTGGCCGAAGAGCACGTGATCGGCATCGATCCCCAGGCGCCCCGTCACCTCGCCGGCCGCGGCCAGCACCGCCTGGCGCAGCTCGGGCGCGCCCAGCCTCGGACTGAGGGGTCCCATGCCGGCTCGGTTGAGCGCGGCGACGCCGAGACCGACCCCCACGCGCAGGGCCAGGGTCGACGGCGCGAGGCGCCGCTCACCGCGCGCCAGCCGGCGCCAGGTTCGGACGCTGGCCCCCGGACGCTCGGCGTCCCCACTCGGCTCACGCTGCTGGGCCAGGGCATCAAGGAGCGCGTAGAGCGGTGCGTGGACCGCCTCGTAGCCTGCCGATCCGGGCCGACGCGCCGCCGGGCCGGCCAGGTAGCGCTCGACCAGGCCGAGCCCCAGGCGCTCGAAGGCGGGAAGGGTGAGGTGGCGATCGACGTAGTGCCCGTGCATGGCGTAGACGCCCGGGGCGAGCCAGAGGCCGGGATAGGCGAACGTCGTGGCGGCCGGGCGCAGGGCGTCAGCGAGGGCGGCGCCAAGTGGCGATGCCTGACCAGCGCCGATCAGCTGCTCGGCGCCCAGCCCGTCGGGGTCCTCGCCGGCGCGCTGCTCCAGCCACGGCGCGACCAGCGCGTGATCGTGGTTGCCGGGGACGACCACCACCTCCTCCACCGCCGCGCCCAGGGCGCAGAGCACGGGCCGGGCGGCCTCCAGGGCCTGGCGCTGGGGACCGGTGCGCAGCTCGATCACGTCGCCGAGCAGGACGAGGCGCTGCACGCCCGAGAGCTCGGCCAGCAGCGTCTCCAGGACCGCGGGTGCCCGCAGCAGGTCCACGCCCACGCGCGTGCCCAGGTGCAGGTCGGAGACGACGAGGGTGGCCGGCGCCGGCGCGCTCACAGCTGAGGGGGCCGAGCCGGCGCCGACGGGCGCCGTCTCGGACGGCTCACGCCAGGGCGGGAGCGGGCGAGTCCTCGGCGGCGACCATGGCCTGCCGGATGACCTTGGGCAGCATGAAGCGAACGTCCTCCTCGACCACCTGGAGCTCGGCCACCTCCGACGTGCCCCGCTCGCGGAAGTAGTCAACCAACCGTTGCACGAGCTCCTCGGGGGCGCTGGCCCCCGAGGTGATGCCGACCGTCCGCCGGCCGAGGAGCCATTCGTCGGAGACCTGGCCCTCGTTGTCGATCAGGTGGGCCTCGGTGCCCAGGTCGCGGGTGACGTCGACCAGGCGCTGGGAGTTGGACGAGTTGGTCGACCCGATGACCAGGACGACGTCGCACTCGGCGGCGAGCTGCTTGACGGCGGCCTGACGGTTGGTCGTGGCGTAGCAGATGTCGTCGGTGCGCGGCCCGATGATCCCGGGGAAGCGGTCGCGCAACCGGGCGATGATCGTGCGCGTCTCGTCGACCGACAGTGTGGTCTGAGACACGTAGGCCACCCGCGCCGGATCTTCGACCTCCAGCGTGTCGACATCGGCCTCGGTCTCCACCAGCAGGATGCGCTCGGGGGCCTCGCCCATGGTGCCCTCGACCTCCTCGTGCCCGGCGTGGCCGATGAGGACGATGGTGTAGCCCTCGGAGGCGAACTTGCGCGCCTCGACGTGGACCTTGGTCACCAGCGGGCAGGTGGCGTCGATGGTGCGCAGGCGGCGCTCGCGGGCGTTGGCGTGGACCGACGGTGCCACCCCGTGGGCCGAGAAGACGGCGACCGCGCCCTCAGGCACCTCGGTCTCCTCGTCGACGAACACCGCGCCGCGCGAGCGCAGCTGGTCGACGACGTGCTTGTTGTGCACGATCTCCTTGCGCACGTAGACCGGAGGGCCGTAGAGCTCCAGCGCCCGCTCGACAGTCTGCACAGCGCGGTCGACCCCGGCGCAGTAGCCGCGCGGGGAGGCGAGCAATAGGCGCTCGGGGACGGGCGGCGAGCTGGTCGGAGCCATGCCGGCCAGTGTAGGCACCGAGGTCAGGGGCGCAGGACCCCGCCGGCGGCCAGCACGACGAACACCGTGGCCAGCAGGAGCTGGACGATCAGGATGGCGATCAGGGTGCGGTTCACGGCGATCGCCGTGAACCGCACCGAGCCGAGTCAGTCGTTGGCGCTCACCGCCTCCAGCAGGTGCGCGAAGCGCTGGCGGGCCGTCTCACGGCGGGTGGGCACGTGCTCGCTCGGCACCCCATCCGCCGGCGCCTGGTAGCCGCGGAGGATCTGGCGGGCCACGCTCTGGCGGTGCACCTCGTCCGGGCCCGAGTCGGGCGCCTGATTGCCGAAGGCAAAGGGGGCAAGCAGCGACGAGCCGAGGATCTCGTGCATGAGCCCGAGCTTGACCTGACCGGCTGGAGCTCGGGGTCGGTCGAGAAATCCCAGGCCACTACAGCGGCTCCTCGGTGTCGTGCGACAGGACGGTCGCCGGGCCAGCGCCCACCGGACGCGGCCGCCGGCCCAGAGAGCCTAACCGCCGCGACCACCGCGGCCGCCGGCCAGCAGACGGTCCACGGCGGCGAGCAGGCCGTCGCGCCGCGCCGAGACGGGAAAGCGCTGCAGCACCCGAGCCCGGGCACCGGCTCCCGCTCCCTGCGCAGCCAGGCCCAACGCGCGCCGAACCCCGGCGGCGACCGTCTCGGGGCGTGCGTCGTCGAGCAGGACCCCGGTCTCCCCCACGACCTCCGGCAGCGCCCCCGCGCGGGTTATGACGGGCACGCAGCCGGCGAGCATGGCCTCGGCCACCGCGAACCCGAAGCCCTCGTGCACCGAGGGCTGGACGTAGACCGCGGCCCGGCGGTAGAGGGCGTCCAGCGTCGTGGTCTCCAGCCAGCCGGGGAGTCCGAGCCGGCCGGCCGATCTGCCCCGCAGCTCCTCGCCCGTCGCGTCCGCCTCGATCGCGCCAGCCAGGATCCAATCGGCCTCGCTCACCCGCGCGGCGGCATCGGCCATGGGGCCGTGACCCTTGCGCAGCAGGTTGGCGGCGTCCACCACTCCCACGCTGAGCACGAGCGGACGCCCGGCGGCCCGCGTCCGGGGCTCGCCGAAGCGGTCGGGGATTCCGTGGTGGACGACGTCGACGCGCGCAGCGAGCGGTCCGACGGTACGGGCGATCTCCTCTCGCGAGTACTCCGAGTTGGTGACCAGCGCGCTCGCGCCGCGCATCACCCGGCGGCTGAGCCAGCGTCGCGGACCCCCGCGCTGGAGCCCGTAGCCGATCCGCGGCTCGCTGGCCGTGTCGAAGCCACCGACGATCAACAGGCATGGACGGCGCAGCAGGCGCGCGTCAGCCACTGGCAGCGCCGTGTGCCACCAGGCCCACCACCCGACGACCAACTCGGCGCGCCGGACCGCGCGGGCCACGGCAAGCGGGTCGAGCACGTTGCGCGCCCCATGCAGCTCGGCCAGCTCGTGGCGCTCGGAGAGGAGCTCGGCGTCCAGCCGGATGAAGCTCGCGCTCCGGCTCGTCACGTACAGCAGCCGGGCCACGAGCACCAGCCTAACCGCAGCCTCGGCCCGGGACTACGCGGGCTACGGGGTGCCGGCCGGCGCCCCCGAGCGTCGGGGATCCCCCCTCCTTACTCCACACCCGGGGCCGACGCCGTCAATGCGCTGCTCACCGGCATCCCGACCCAGGGCACGGCCCTGGGCAACCCAACGGCTCCCCTGACCCTGGAGGAGTTCGCCGACCTGCAGTGCCCGTACTGCCGGGAGTTCGAGGTCAGCGTCCTGCCCGATCTCATCCAGCGCTACGTCCGGGCCGGCAAGCTGCGCGTCGTCTTCTCGGACATCTCGATCCTGGGGCCCGACTCCAGCAAGGCGGCCAGCTACGCGGCCGCCGCCGGACTCCCGAGCAAGCTCTGGCCCTACATCGAGCTCTGGTACCAGAACCAGAAGCAGGAGAACACCGGGTACGTCACTCCGAGCTACCTGCTGCACATCGCCACCGGGATCCCGGGTCTGGCCTGACCTGGGCCGAGCTGTTTCGCATCCACGCCGTGTGCCAGTGGTGCGTGGCCAGCGCGGTGCTCATGTGCGTCCTGCTCGGGGTGGCGGCGGCCCGGGTGGTCACCGCGCCCGCGGCGCTCAGGCGCTGATCGCCCGCTGGACGGCGCTGGTCAGCTCGGCCAGCGAGAAGGCTCCCTCGATCCGAGCGACGATCCGCCCGCGGCGGTCGATGGCGAACGCCCACGGCTCGGTGGGCAGGCGGTAGGCGCGGACCTGGGGGCGGAACCCCTTGGCCACCTGGTTGTCGTTGTAGATCTCCATGTGGATGAACTCGGCCTGACTCCCCAGGCGCGACTTGAGCTCCTCGGCGATGTCGACCACCGGTCCGCACACCCGGCTCTGGCAGAGCTGGGGCGTAGCGAAGAGGAGCAACACTGGCTTGTGGCCAAGCGCACTGGCCAAGTCGACAGCGTGCATGTCGTCCGGGGGCTGGCGGGTATCGATGCTCGCCACGTTGCCACCCACCGAGGCCGTGGTCGGGGTGTGGATGAGCGGCGCCAGCTGGCCGACGCTCGGGGGCACGCCGGTTGTGCTGGCCGGGGTCACGGGCACGGCGGCGGGCTGAAAGGCCTCGAGCCTGCCCCCGACCCGGGCCAGCACGAAGACCGATTGCGCACGGACGCCGCCGAGCGGAACCTGTCCGACGCTCACCGACGTGGCAGCGTCCGGATCCTTGGCCACGGTCTGGCTCTGGAAGGCCGGATCGACGTGCAGCGACTCCTCCACCGCCGGATAGGGACCGTGCAGATCGGTGGCGGTGGCCGAGCCGACATACATGGCCACCTCGGCCCCGGTGATCTGCTTGCGGCCCGGGTCGAACAGGGCAAAGCCGAAACGATCCGTCCCGGGGTGAAAGATCGACTCGGTGGGCGCGACCTCACCGCCGACCGGCAGTCCGGCGCCCAGTTGGGCCGCGCTGCGGCCGGCCCCGGGCGGGAAGTCGGCGGCGTTGAAGGGGGGTGGCGCGGTCAGGCCCGCGTGGGAAGTTGGCGAGGACGAGGAACCACCGCAGCCGGCGAGCGCAGCGGTGGCCAGCAGGATCGGCGCGAGCAGGCGGGAGTGCAGCGCTGGGCGCATGGGCGATGGACTCTAGGGAGCTGTGGCCCCCGCCCGGCCAGACGCACGCCAACCGGGGCAAAGCCACTACGCTTGGAGCGCGAGATCAGCGAGCGCGACCCCCGCGACTGGAGAAGAGCGATGGCCCAGAAGCACCTCGACCGGCTGAGCGCCATCGATGCCTCCTTCCTGCACCAAGAGGGCGCCAGCTCGCACATGCACGTGGGCGGGATCACCATCTTCCACGGCCCGCCGCCGCCGCACGAGGATCTGCTGGACTCGCTGCGCGGGCGACTGCACCTCGTCCCCCGCTACCGCCAGAAGCTGGCCCATCCTCCGCTGGAGAGCGGCCGCCCGGTGTGGGTCGACGACCCTTCGTTCAACCTCGAGTACCACGTGCGCCACACCGCGCTGCCGGCCCCGGGGGGCGAGGAGCAGCTGATGCGCCTGGCGGCACGGATCTTCTCCCAGCGCCTGGACCGCTCCAAGCCGCTGTGGGAGGTGTGGATGGTCGAGGGCATGACCGACGAGCGCTTCTCGCTCATCACCAAGACCCATCACGCGCTGATCGACGGCATCGCCGGCGTGGACATCGCCCAGGTGATCTTCGACGTGACGCCCGAGCCCCCACCCGCGCCCGAGGCGGCGGGGGACGCCTGGGAGCCGCGACCCGAGCCGACGACGGCCGAGCTGCTGGCCACGGGCGTCAAGGGCATGGTTCGCGCCTCGGTCGGACTGGCCACCGGAGCCGTGGGCGCAGCCACCCAGCCGGGTCGCGCGCTGGGCAAGGCGCGGGAGGCGGTCGAGGGGATGGGGGAGCTGGTCTGGGCCGGGCTCAACCCGGCGCCCCCCACCCCGCTAAACGTGCCGATCGGGCCCCACCGGCGCTTCGTCGCGGTGCGCAACTCCCTCGCCGACTTCAAGGCGGTCAAGAACGCCTTCGGCTGCACCGTCAACGACGTGGTCCTGACCGTCGTCGCCGGCTCGCTGGGCGAGTTCATGCGCAAGCGGGGCCTGCGCACCGAGGGGGTCGAGTTGCGGGCACTGGTTCCCGTCTCGATCCGCAGCGACGATCAGCACAACAGCCTGGGCAACCAGATCGCCGCGATGCGCGGGCCGCTTCCCGTCTACGTCAAGGATCCGGTCACCCGCCTCAAGCTCGTCAAGCAGGGCATGGACGGGCTGAAGGAGTCCAAGCAGGCAGTCGGCGCCGAGGTGCTGGCCAGCGTGCAGAGCTTCGCGCCGCCCACCGTGCTCGCCCAGGCCTCCCGGCTGAACTTCTCCACCCGGCTGTTCAACCTGATCGTGACCAACGTCCCCGGGCCCCAGTTCCCGCTCTACGTGCTCGGCCGCGAGCTGGAGGAGATCTTTCCGGTGGCGTTCCTGCCCGAGAACCACGCGCTGGCCATCGCGATCATGTCCTACAACGGACGGATGGACTTCGGCCTGCTCGGCGACTACGACGCGCTGCCCGACCTCGAGAGCATCGGCAACGGGATCCAGGCGGCGCTGGATGAGCTGCTGCGAGCGGCCTCCAAGGGCGCCACCGGGGGCCAGCGCACGACAAGGGCCTCGCCGACCAGGAGCGCGGGGCCAGCCGAGAGCTCCCCAGGATCAAACGGCGCCGGCGCGTCTCGCGGCGCAGCGGCCAAGGCGTGACGACCCAGCGGGCTCAGCGCCGGCCTCGGCGCTGACCCAGGAACCGCACGCGAGCCTCCACCGCGGACGGCGGGTGCTCGCGATTGCCGGCCCGATCGACGGCCACGGTCTGCAGGTGCCAGAGCTGGCCGGCGCGGCCCCGCAGCCGGAAGCGTGCGCCGGGCGCCAGGCGGGCGAGCGGACGCAGGGGACGTCCAGCCGGGGCGCCGAAGAGCTCGACCGAGGCCACGCCTGAGGCGATCAGCCCACCCGGAGCCGGGTCGCTGGCCACCACCCGCACGAGCACCGACCGCCCCCGGGTCCGGGCTCGCGCGCGTGGCCGCGACGTGGGCGGCCGCCGGTCGATGCGCCGGGCCGCGTCGAGGGCGGCGCCGGCGTCGAGGATGCCCCACCCCAGATCGCTCGTCCATCCCGCCCCAGCCGATCGCCGCGCCGTGGCCTCCAGCACGCGGATGACGTCGGAGGCACCGAGATCCGGGTTGAGCCGGCGCATGAGCGCGGCCACCGCGCCGACCTGCGGTGCGGCCATGGACGTCCCCTGCAGCTCGGCGTAGCGCGAATCGCCGGTGAAGGTGACACGGCAGCCGCACCCCGGCGCCAGCGGATTGATGGTGGGCTGCTCGAGGGACGTGGGGGCGGACGGGAAGGCTCCGAGCAGCCCCAGCGGCTCGTTGTCCATCCCGGGCAGGTAGGCCCCGTAGGCGGCCATGGAGATCTGGGTGCCGAACCCGGCGAACGGCGCCCGCGCATCGGCGGCATCCGCCGCGGTCACCGACAGCCCGATGCCCGAGCCCAGCGTCGGGCCGGTGCCGGTGGGCTGCAGCGCATCGGCCGGCGGTCCCTGCTCGCTGACCGGACGGTCGTCGGCCGCGGCCACGAGCACGACCTGGTGGGCGGCGGCGTAGGCCAAGGCACGCGCCACCGCCGGCGAGGCCGCCGTCTGGCCCTCGCTGCCGAAGCTCATGACGACGGCCTGCGCGCCGCGGTCCGTCGCCTCGACCAGCGACGCGGCGACGCTGTCGTCGGTGAGATCGGACTTCTCCACGAGCAGTCCACAGTCCGCGCCGGCCCCGGCGATGCCCTGCCCGTTGCCGGTCGCCGCGCAGGCCAGGGAGGCGACGTGGGTCCCGTGGCCCACCGGGTCGGTGCCCGCCGGTCCGTCACCGGGCGTCGAGTCGTGCTCGAGATCGGCGACGACCTTGCCGGCGAACTCCGGGTGGGAGGCGTCGACGCCAGTGTCGATGACGGCGACCAGCGCCCCGTCGCCCCGGGTGATGGCCCAGGCGGCGGGCAGGTTCTCGCGCGCCGCCCACCACTCGGCCGGCACGACGGATGCCGCGACGGGGTCGGGGACAGTCAGGGCCGGATCGTCGGGGAACGACCGCGGCGAGAAGCGCCGCTCGGGCGTGACCGAGACCACCGCATGGTTGGCCTGAAGCGCCCGGGTCAGCCGGGCGGCGCCGTGCGGGCCCGGGGTGACGGTCAGCAGGCCGATGGGCGCGACCTCCCGCCCGGCGAGCCGGCCTCCGGCCCGGGCGACCGTCCCCTCCACAGCGGAGCGCAGGGCGGCGGCAGCGTGGGCGGACGGGGTGGCGCGCCGGGGGCGGCGCAGCAGGACGACGAGCCGGCCCGGGCCGCCGACCGGCCCGAGGACAGCGGCCGAGGCGGTGAGGGGGGCGGCGGAGCCGAGCGAGGGGCTGGCGGGAGCCGGGCGGGCGGAGGTGGCGAGGGCAGGCGGGTCGCTCCCCACGACAGCGAATCCGGCAAGGACGAGCAGCGCCGCCGCTGATGCCGGCCGGCGCCGGCCGCTCAGAAGCCGAGCGCGAACTTCGCGTCCTCGCTCATCCGCTCCGGCGTCCACGGCGGGGTGAACACCATGTGGACAGCGACCTCGTCTACACCCTCCAGCTCACCCACGAACTCCTGCATCTGCTCGGAGACCGACGGGCCGATCGGGCAGGCAGGAGAGGTGAGGGTAAAGGTGATGTCGACCTTGCTCTCGGCGATCTCCACGCCGTAGACCAACCCCAGCTCGACGAAGTCCAGCCCGAGCTCGGGATCGATGACGTTGGCCAGCGCTTCGTTGACGTCCTCTGGGGAAACCATCCCCACGAGGATAGCCTGGCGGCATGGTGCTCTTCGCCCTCTTTGCCCTGGGACTGCTGACCGTCGCCGAGTTGTGGGTGATCCTGCAGATCGACCACGCCATCGGCGCCCTGCCGACCATCGGCCTGATGGTCCTCGACGCGGCCATCGGCAGCGCCATCATGCGCGCGCAGGGACGCGTGGCGTGGCGGCGATTCCGCGAGGCGCTGGCCGCCGGGCGGATTCCGGCCCGCGAGGCACTGGACGGCACGCTGGTGGTCGTCGGCGGGGCGTTCCTGATCACTCCCGGGTTCATCACCGACGTCATTGGGCTCGTCCTGCTCGTGCCCGCGGGCCGCGGGCTCGTACGTCGGGCCCTCGTCCGCCGGCTGGCCGGACGGCTGACCGGGGGGGTCTACGCGCGGCCGAGGGGCGGCCCGGGGTCACCGGGAACGCCCGCATCCCCCGGGGCGGCGGAGTCCCCGGGGGATCCGGCCAGGCCGGGGCTGCCCCCCCCCCAGCGTCCGACCGATGTCGAGGGCAGCGGCCGCGAGAGCGGACCGGCTGCCCCGAGGCAACCGTGAGCGCGCCGCCGGGGAGCGGGCGGACGGCCGAGCCCGTCGCGTCGCCCGGCGCCATCGCCTTCTCCGACGCGGCCGGCGAGACGGCGGGCGTGCTGATCGCCGCCCATTCCGGAGTCGGCGCCGCCGGGGCCCTTCCCCTCGTCGCGTTTGCGCTGGGGGCCGACGAGGCGCGCCTGCTCGCCGCGGCCGGCGAAGGGGTCTCGCTCGAGGTGGGCGGGGGCAGGCTCAGGTGGCGGTGGGCCGCGGCCGCCGCCGGCCTGGCCGGCGAGCTCGAGGTCACCCCGACCGACGAAGCCAGCGCCGAGGGCGCAATCCCAGCAAGCGACTCGACCACCACGGGTGCGGGGTCGCAGGGGTGGGGCTCGTGCCGGGTCAGCGGCCGGATCTCGGGCCCGGACGGCGAGCGAGCCGTGCAGGGCAGTGGGCTGCTTGGCGCCGGACCGGTCCTCGCCGGCGCGACCACGCCGCTGACGCGATGGCTCGCGGCCTGGCTGGGCGATGGGCGGGCCGTCATGCTGGACGCGCGCCGCCCGCGGCGGGGCTCCAGCCACGCGAGTGAGCAGATCGCCGCCTGGGTCCGCGACGAGGCCGGGGCCACCCGGCCCGTCGCCGAGCCCCTGCTGTCAACCACCTACGACGCGGCCGGGCGTCCGCGCCACGCCGGCCTCGAGCTGTGGATGGACGAGGCCGAGTTTCCCCGCCGCGCTGCCGGCGAGGCGCTGGCGGCGGCGACGGTCCGTGCCCGCGGGGTGCGCTGGGATGTCAGCTTCCTGTCGTGGACGATGGAGGGGCACGCGGGCAACGGCCCCTACGTCATCGCCCGTCGCGAGGGGTGAGTGGCATGGGTCGGATCAAGGCGGTCATCAGCGACTTCGGCGGGGTGCTGACCACCCCCCTGGAGGCGGCCGTCGCCAGCGTGCTGGCTCAGAACGGCGTGCCGCTCGAGGCGCTGGGTCGGGCCATGGTCTCCGTGACCGAGCACGACGGGGCCAACCCGCTGTTCGAACTGGAGAAGGGTCGGGTGACCGAGGCGCACTTCCTCGCCCGCCTCGACGCGGCACTGGCCGTCGAGCTCGGCACCGAGGTGCGGATGGCGAGCTTGGGCGAAGGCCTCGGGTCGCACCTGCGGCCCAATCCGGAGATGATCGACTACCTGCGCACGCTCAAGGCGCGCGGCCTGCGGCTGGCCATGCTGACCAACAACGTGCGGGAGTGGGAGGCTCGCTGGCGGGCGATGCTTCCCGTCGACGAGCTCTTCGAGGTGGTGGTCGACTCGGCCTTCGTGGGGATGCGCAAGCCCGAGCCGGAGATCTACGCGTTGACCCTGGAGCGGCTCGGGCTCGACGGTGACCAGTGCGTCTTCGTCGACGACGTGGAGATCAACTGCGTGGCCGCCCGCGAGCAGGGCATCGTGGCTGTCTGGTTCCGCGACGCGGCCCAGGCCCGAGGCGAGATCGAGGCAGCACTGGGGGGGTGATCGGGCCCGTGCCGGGGTCGCTCAGGCGGGGAGCTCTCCACACGCCACCGGCTGCGCCCAGACCGTGTGGAGAACCGGTCAGCCGCCCCCCGACAGGAGATGCGCCCGACCTGGGCAAGCCGCGCAGGCTCATCCGCCCGCGCCCACCCGTCCCGGGGCCCTTCGGCGCTTCGGCTAGTTCTCCGAGCCCAGGCGGTCCCAGCAGTAGAGCTCGATGCACTCGGCGGCGAGGCCAACGCAGCGCTCACGCGAGAGCCAGGGCAGCACCGTGTCCAGCGCCTGCTCCTCGGCCACGCCGGCGTCGAAGGCCTCTTCGCCGCGAAAGCCGGCGGCGATCTTCAGCGCTTCGCGCCGATTGTCGCCCAGCGACGGGAACACGCCGACGAGGAACTCCTTGTTGGCGATGGGTTGGCCAACCTCCAGCGAAGCGTGCCAGGCCGCCAGCATCGACAGGTCGTGCTCGTCGAGGTCGTCGATCGCCTTCGTGTAGTGGGCGACGAGCTCCTCGTCGGGGATCTCGTCCACCCACGCGCGAACGAGCTCGCCCAGGAGCTGGCGCCTGGCCTCGCGCCCGACCGACTCGGCGATGACGCGGATCGCATCGTGGGGCTCGATGAAGCAGAGGGACATGCGGGCAGCGTGCCTTTCGAAGGTCGCAGCGGCGAGGACGCGAAGCACGCTACGCCGGGGGCCGGACGCATCGCCGGGCGAGGCCCGGGCCCGGCTCACCCCCCGAGGCCGAGCGCCGTCGCCACCCTGTCGGTCTCCTGCGGATCGGCATGGACGCCCGCCCCCAGCGTGGCCCGGTGCTCGGGCGCGCCCCAGTTGTGCAGGGCAAGGTCGAGAGCGTCGAGCCTGATGTCCACGCCCTCGGCCAGCCCGGCGGCACGACGTTCGAGCAGGAGCGAATCGCCGATGCCCAGCAGCCGCTTGGCGGCCACCGTCGTGGTGTCGTCGCCCCCCAGGCCCAGGCTCCCAGCCCGCAGCGAGACCCGGCCGAGGACCCCGAGGCACACCAGCAGGTCAAAGCGACCCGCGCGCGGCAGGCCCGGAAGCGCGAGCCGCTCGAAGGCGCGTGCGAATCGTCGCTCCGGCGTCCAGGAACCGTCTCCGGTGAACGCAGCCAGCGGCGAGCCCTGGCGCGCGACCCAGGCGCGGTAGGCGGCCAGCGCCCGGTCGGCCGCGGCGGCCTCGCCGGTGCCGCGCGGGCCGAACCTCAGCCCGTCGACGCCGGACAGCGCCTCGCCCGACGCGGCGCACGCGGCCGCCGCGCGTATCCCCTCCCACGGGTCGGGCTCCCCTTCCAGCGGGCAGAGCAGGGCGATCAGCAGGGCGAGCTCCAACGACCGCTCGACGTCACCCCCGGTCGCCACCTCGGCGTAGAGACCCGGCGCCGCCGCCGCAAGCTCGGCCAGGCGGGCCGTGGCGAACGCCAGCTCGACGGCCAGGCGCTGCGCGTCGGCCGAGGAACGTAGGCCAGGGGCCAGCGGCGTGCGAAAGCCGTCATCGACCACCTGCGCCGCCTGACGGACGTGGAGCCGGCCGCCGCCCGTGCGCCGGCGCGGCGCCTTCTCGACCACGGGGGCCGGGTCACGCCCGAACGCGCCTGGCGTCCCGCCGCTACCGGACCCCGGGGAGGTGGGCGCGCAGATCGGACAGTTGTGGATGAACCGGTTGTGGCGGCAGAAGGTGGGCATGGACCCGGACCGGCGCCCTCTAGTGGTTCATCCCGGAAGTCCGTGCCGGCATCCACCGGACGTGCGGCAGGCTCATCGGCGCGACTATAGGGCCGGGCCCCGCTCACCCTGGCGCCGCAGCCGCTCCAGGCCCCCCAAGAAGATGTCGGTGGCAAACCCAGCGGCACCCTCGACGTCCGGCGGATCGCGCTCGAGCATCCGCATCCCCAGCTCGAAGCCCACACCGGCCATCGCGCCGGCCATGTAGTCGACGTCGAAGCGCGGCAGCTCACCACGGCGCATCGCCGCCTCCAGGTCCTCGGCCAGGTCGGTGACGCCCTCGGCCAGCGCCGGGTCATCGCCGAGCGTCCGGATGGTCCCCGCGTTGCGGCGCATGAGGTTGAACAGCGCGACATCCCGCGCGATGAACGCGAAGTAGGCCTCATATCCGCCGTGGACGAACTCCTCGATGCCTCGGGCCCGCGCGCGCGCCTCGCGCACGGCGGTGCGGACGCGCCCCGCACTGTCCTCGATCAGAGCCCGGAAGACCGACTCCTTGTCGGGAAAGTAGTTGTAGAACGTGCCGGCGGCCAGGTCGGTGCGCCGGATCACGTCGCGCACGCTGGCGGCGCCGTAGCCGAGCTCGGCGAAGACCTCGTGGGCGGCCGCCAGGATCGCCTGTCGGTTGGCCCGCTTGGTCTGCTCGCGCCTCGCGGAGCGGGCAGGGGGCGCGGGGGCGATCACGACCCGGGGGCGGGTCGCCGCCGGTACCCGCTCGCGCGCCGGGGCGGTCTCATGCGGCGACCGCCTCGGCCCCCGCCCCCCCAGCCGCCCGGCGGCACCACGGGCAGGCAACGGCCGGCGGACCGGGCGCGCTCGGAGCCGGCGTCCATCTCCCGGGCCATGGCGAGCATGAAGTCGTCGTAGTCGACCTGCATCGTGTGCCGGGGCGAGGCCACGTAGCGCTTGAACATGGCGGCGCGCTCGCGCTCCATGTCCCGCCGCCGATCCGCGGGCGACGGCAGGGCGTACTCCCCGCGCAGATAACGTGCCACCCACTGCCCCTGGCGCTCGGCCGCGGGCATGATCGCCCCCAGGGGCTGGAACAGCCCGACGAAGAAGACGTTGGGAATGTCGGGATGAAACAACCGGCGATAGAGCGGCAGGTCGTTGTCGGGCGCGGAGATGAGGTTCTCGGAGAAGAACGGGAAGCTCACCTTGTAGCCCGTGCAGTAGACGAGGAGGTCGATGTCGTGCTCCACCCTGCCGTCGGCAAAGCGGACCGACCGACCCTCGAGGCTGGAGATGTTCGGCCTGTAGCTCACGGCGCCGTGAGCCAGGCGGTCGAGGATGCGACCCGAGATCGTCGGGTGCGCCTCACCGAAGCGATGGTCGGGTCGCGGGAGCCCGTAGCGCTCCATCCGGCCCTGGTAGAGGAAGAGGAGGATCTCGAGGATCTTGCGCCGCACGAAGAACGGGATGCGCGGCGAGCCGCCGATCTGGTCGGTCGGCTTGCCGAACAGGTACTTGGGGATCACGTGGGCGCCACGCCGCGAGCACAGGAACGTGGCGGCGGCGGAGTAGGAGGCATCGACCGCAATGTCCATGGCCGAGTTGCCCATGCCCAGCACGACGACCCGCTTGTCGCGCAGCTGCTCGGGATCGGTGTAGTGGTGGGAGTGGATCTGGTCCCCCTCGAAGGTGTCGGCGCCGGGGAACGGCGGCTCGGGCCAGCGCGCGTCCCAGTGATGGCCGTTGGCCACGACCAGCGCATCGAAGCGGCGCGGCTCGCCGTGCTCGGGCGTCACCGTCCACGTGCCGTCGGAGTTGCGCTCGGCGAGCTGCACGCCGTTCTCGAAGCGGATGGCCTCACGGAGGCCGAAGTGGTCGACGTGGCGTTGAAGTACTCCGCGATGTGGGTGTGGTGGGGAAAGTCGGGGTAGCGCTTGGGCATCGGGAAGTCCGAGTACTCCATGCGCTCCCGCGACGTGTTGATGTGCAGCGTCTTGTACGACGAGCTCATCCCGTTGCGGTTGCGAAACACCCAGTTGCCCCCCACGCGGTCGGACTTCTCGTAGACCTCGACCGGGATGCTCCGCTCGTGCAGGGCCTTGGCCGCCGCGATCCCCGACGAACCGGCTCCGACGATGCAGACGGTGGGCAGCTTCGACATGCGGCTCTCTCCTCGATCGCTCTCTGGGGAGGAAGCCTACCGAGGTGACGCAGGCGTCATGTTCGTCGCCCGGCGCTGACGACCCGGCCCCGAGCCATCAGTCCAGCAGCCGGTTGACGTAGAGCGCGTTGGCGCGCGTGACCTGGGTTGAGAACTCGCCGGCCCCGAGCCCGTGCTGGAGGTCGACGCGCAGGAAGGGCGCCCAGCTGAAGAGCATGAACGCGGTGACCACCAGCGCAGCCCGGCGCACGCTGCGCGATCCGGTGAGCGCGGCGAAGGGCAGCAGCCATCCCGCGTACCAGGGCATGTCCCAGCCCAGGCTGAGCAGCAGGGCGATCATGACCATGCCGCCGGCGGCCAGCAGGCTCCGGCGCCGCCAGGCCAGCCAGCCAGCGCCGAGGAAGACCACGCCGAGGCCGGCCTGGGCCAGGGCGCGGACGGTTGCCGTCGCCCCGCCCTGTCCCGTGACCAGGCCGGCCAGGTTGGGCGGCGAGAGCGGGATGACCAGCCGCGACTGCTCGGAGATGTTGGGCAGATGCGCGCCGAAGGCCAGCAGGCTCGCGCCGGCGATGGGAACGGCAGCGGCGACGGTGCCCAGCAGGGCGGCGCGCCGGTCACGAGCGGCGAGCAGCCCGAGGGGCAGGAGCAGAACCGCCGAGGCCTTCACCGAGGCGGCCGCCACCAGAGCCGCGCACGCCCACCCGTCCCGGCCCCGGGTCATCGCGTAGGCGCCGGCGAGCACGGGGAGCAGGAAGAGGACGTCGTTGTGGAAGCCCCCCAGCCCCCAGTACAGGGTCAGCGGGCAGAGCCCCACCAACGCCACAGCGCGCTGGGGCGAGCGGCCCACGTGCTCGGCCAGCGTCCAGATCAGGCCCAGGCAGGCCAGGCTCGATCCGATCACCAGGACCTTCATGGCCCAGTAGGAGCCAGCCAGGCCGAGGGGCACGACGGCGTCGGTGATGAGGGTGAACAGCGGACCGTACGGGCTGTGCAGGTGGTGCCAGGTGGAGAAGTGGTAGGCCGGATCGAGGTGGGCCAGCACCGGGTCGTGCACGTAGGGATTGAGCCCGTGGAGGACGTCCATACGCGCGTAGATGAGGTAGTTGAACGCGTCGGTCAGGGCCGTGGGCACCCCGAGCAGGAAGATGAGGTGCAGGGCGACGATCGCCCCCCAGAGCACGCGGGGCGAGAGCCGGGTCGCCCCGGCGACGACCAGCAGCCAGCCTGTCGCCATGACCGCCAAGCCGACGGTCAGGTCCACCTGCAGGGTGTGCTGGCTCGTGGCGATCCAGCTCCCGGCGCCGCCCAGCGGACCGGTCAGCCAGCTTGGTGAGCCCAGGGCGAGGATCGGCGCGATCGCGCTCGGCCGGGCCGCGCCGGCCAGGACGAGCATCAGGCTCGAGGAGAGGACAAGGGCGAGACCAGCCAGCGCCCCGGCGGGGGCCATGGCCTGCGCGCGGCTCCCGGATCCCAGCCGGCCCGAGCGCGTGGGTCCGGAGGCGAGCATGGGAGCGCGCCGGGGCGCGAGCGCGCGCGTGCTCATATCTCCTGGCTCTAGAGGGCTGTGTCCAGCGCGGGGTCGTCGCTGGACTCGGCCGGGTCGCTCGCCTCGGGTCCATCGGCGCCGGCCTGCTCGCGGTCGTCGGTGTGGGCCCGGCGGTTCGACAGATGGGCATCCACCACGCGGGCGCAGCGCCGGCCCTCGGCGATGGCGTGGACGATCAGGGAGGCGCCCATGCGGGCGTCTCCAGCGACGAAGACTCCGGCCTCGGACGTACAGTAGGCGCGGTCGGCGATCACCCCCCGCCGATCGAGCCTCAGGGGCAGGCGCGCCAGCAGGCCGTCGCGCTCCACGCCGGTGAAGCCGACCGCAAGCAGCACGAGATCGGCGGGGTGCTCGAACTCCGATCCGGGAACGGGCTCCAGGTCGGCCGAGGAGGTGCCGGTGACGGCCCGGCCCCGAACCCCGGTGACGGCGCCGTCGCGGTCGCCGACCAGCTCGGTCACCTGGGTGCCCCAGCGCCGGACCCCCCCTTCTTCGAGCGCGTAGGTGCTCAGAGTGCGCTTGGGCTGCAACGGCCACGGGTGGCGGGCGTCGCGCCCGGTCACCGGGTCCAGCTCGGGATAGACGTCGAGGATCGTCACGTCGACGGCCTGCTCGCGCATCGCGTTGGCCATGCAGTCCATCCCGGTGTCGCCACCGCCGATGACGACCACTCGCTTGCCCGCCGCGGTGATCTCCTCGGCTCCGGACGGCGCCGGCGGCGCCGGGCGCCCGAGCATGCGCGCCACCGCACGGTTGCGCTGGTAGAGGTAGTCCATGGCCATGCGCACGCCGCGCAGCTCGCGGCCCGCCAGCCCCACGTCGCGGCCCTCCCGCGCCCCCATGGCCACGACGAGCGCATCGTGACGTCCACGCAATTCAGCCGGATCCACGTCGACGCCGACATCGACGCCACAGCGGAACTCCACCCCCTCTTGCGCCATGACCTCCGCTCGGCGGTCGATTACCGCCTTGTCGAGCTTGGGATCGGGCACGCCGAAGCGCATGAGCCCGCCGACGCCCTCGTCGCGCTCATAGACGACGACACGATGACCGGCGCGGTTGAGCTCGGCCGCCGCCGCCAGGCCGGCTGGACCGGAACCGATCACCCCGACGCTGCGGCCGGTGCGCGCCTGCACCGACGGAGGATTGGCGACCACCCAGCCCTCGGCGAAGGCCCGCTCGGCGATCTGCAGCTCGATCTGCTTGATGGTCACCGGGTCGTCGTTGATGTCCAGGACGCAGGCCGCCTCGCAGGGCGCCGGGCAGATGCGCCCGGTGAGCTCGGGGAAGTTGTTGGTGGCGTGCAGGGCGTCTGACGCCTCGCGCCAGTCGCCCCGGTAGACCAGGTCGTTGAAGTCAGGGATGAGGTTGCCCAGGGGGCAGCCGTTGTGGCAGAACGGGATACCGCAGTCCATGCAGCGGGCGCCCTGGGCAGCGAGGTCAGACTCGGGCACCTGGCCGAGGATCTCCGAGTAGTCCTGCCGGCGCTCCATCGGGTCGCGGTACGGGGCCCGGGCGCGGTGGGTGGTCAGGAAGGCTCGCAGCTCGCCCATCAGCGGCTCTCCAGCGCCGGCGCCTCGCCGGCCGGCGTCCGGCGCTGGGTCAGCGCCCGCTTGTAGTCGCGGGGCATGACCTTGACGAAATGCTCCAGCGCCTCCGGCCAGTCGGCCAGCAGGCGCGCGGCGACGGGCGAGGCGGTGCGCTCGCGATGCTCCTGGACGAGCTCGTGGAGCTCGATCCGATCTCCCTCGTCCATCTCATCGAAGTCCACGAGCTCGCGGTTGCAGCGGCCGGGGAAGCGACCGTCGGGATCCCAAACGTAGGCCACGCCGCCGCTCATGCCGGCGGCAAAGTTGCGACCCGTGGACCCCAGGATGACGACCTCGCCGCCCGTCATGTACTCGCATCCGTGATCACCCACGCCCTCGACGACGGCGCTGACCCCGGAGTTGCGCACCGCGAAGCGCTCCCCCACCAGCCCGCGGAAGAAGGCGCGGCCCGAGGTCGCGCCGTAGAGCACCGTGTTCCCGGCGATCACGTTCTCCTCGGCGACGAAGGTCGCCGCCTCGGCGGGCCGGACGGCCAAGACCCCCCCGGAGAGCCCCTTGCCGGCATAGTCGTTGGCCTCACCGAGCAGGGTGAAGGTCACCCCGGGGGCCAGCCATGCTCCGAAGCTCTGGCCCGCCGAGCCGGTGAAGCGAAGGTCGATCGAGTCGGGCGGCAGCCCGGCCGCCCCGCGCTGGCGGGCGATCTCCCCCGACAGCAGCCCGCCGACTGTGCGGTTGGTGTTCCGCACGCCGATCTCGGCGCGAATCGGGTCGCCCCCGGCGATGGCTCCGCGGGCGGCAGCGATCAGGCGGTGGTCGAGGGCATCGCCGAGGACCGGCTCGGGCGGGCGCAGCCGGCGCCGGGGTGCGTCGGCGGAGATGTGAGTGGGCTCGGCCAGCAGGCAGGAGAGATCGACGCCGCGGGCCTTCCAGTGGGCGATGGCGTCATCGGCCTCCAGCAGGTCGGAGCGGCCGACGAGGTGGTCAAAGCGCGCGATGCCCAGCGAGGCCATGATCTCGCGAACCTCCTCGGCCACCAGCATGAAGTAGGTGATCACATGGTCGGGGGTGCCGGTGAAGCGCCGTCGCAGCCGCTCGTCCTGGGTGGCGATGCCCACCGGACAGGTGTTCAGGTGACAGACGCGCATCATGATGCAGCCCATCGAGATCAGCGGAGCTGTCGAGAAGCCCATCTCGTCGGCGCCGAGCAGCCCGGCGACGACGACGTCGCGGCCGGTCTTCATCTGCCCGTCGGTCTGCACGATGATGCGCGAGCGCAGGTGATTGGCCCGTAGGGTCTGCTGGGTCTCAGCCAGCCCGATCTCCCAGGGCACCCCGGCGCTCTGGATGGAGGACAGCGGCGAGGCGCCGGTCCCACCGTCGTGGCCGGCGATCACCACGTGATCGGCGTTGGCCTTGGCCACGCCGGCGGCCACCGTGCCCACGCCGACCTCGGCCACCAGCTTGACCGAGACGCGCGCGCTGGGATTGGCGCAGCGCAGGTCGTAGATGAGCTGCTTGAGATCCTCGATCGAGTAGATGTCGTGGTGGGGCGGCGGCGAGATGAGCGTCACCCCCGGGACCGAGTGGCGCAGCTTGCCGATGTAGTCCGAGACCTTGGGCCCAGGCAGCTGGCCGCCCTCCCCCGGCTTGGCGCCCTGGGCCACCTTGATCTGCAGCTCGTCGGCGTTGACCAGGTAGTCGACGGTCACGCCGAAGCGACCGGACGCCACCTGCTTGATCGCCGAGCGGCGCTCGTCGACGAAGCGCTCGGGATCCTCGCCGCCCTCGCCGGTGTTCGACTTGCCGCCCATGCGGTTCATGGCCACCGCCATGGCCTCGTGGGACTCCCGCGAGATGGATCCCAGGCTCATGGCGCCGGTACAGAACCGGCGGACGATCTCGGTCGCCGGCTCCACCTCGTCCACGGCGATGGGCTCGGCCGCCGGGCGCAGGCGCAGCAGCCCGCGCAGCGAGGCGCGCCGGGCTGCCTCCTCGTTGACCGCGTGGGCAAAGTGGCGCCACGCCGTACGCGTGTCGCCGTCGGTACGGATGGCCCGCTGGAGCACGGCCAGGCGCTCAGGGCTCCAGGCCTCGGCCGAGCGTGACGCGGGGGGGCCGGGGTCGACGGGAGAGGACGGGACCGGGATGGGCGGCCCGTCGCCGCCCGTGGCGGCGTCGGCGTGGCTCGCGGCCACGCCGGACGGTGTGCGCCAGGCGGTCAGCCCGCCGCGGATGGCGTGCTGGAGGCCGGCCACCGTCTCCGGGTTCCAGATGTGGTGCTCGCCCTCGCGCCGCCAGGCGTATATCCCGCCGTCGGGCAGGCGCGAGGGCTGGGAGGCGACGGTGCCGTCGGGGTAGCCGCGCGCGTGGCGCTCCAGAGCCTCGGCAGCGAGCACGTCGAGGCCGACGCCGCCGATGCGCGAGGCGGTTCCCGTGAAGTGGCGCTCGACCAGCGCCGGCTCCAGGCCGACGGCTTCGAAGATCTGGGCACCGCAGTAGGACTCGACGGTCGAGATCCCCATCTTGGAGATCGTCTTGAGCAGGCCCTTGCCGATGGCCTTGACCAGGTTGGCCTGGGCCTTGACCAGGTCGAGGTCGTCCATCTCGCCCCGGCCCACCAGGTCGGCGAGCGACTCGAACAGCCCGTAGGGATTCACCGCGCTGGCCCCGTAGCCGAGCAGCGTGGCCAGATGGTGCACTTCGCGCGGCTCGCCGGACTCCAGCACCAGACCGGCCCGCAGCCTGGTCCCGGCCCGGATGAGGTGGTGGTGGACGGCAGCGACGGCGAGCAGGGAGGGCACGGGCACCCGCCCGGCCCCCACGTTGCGGTCAGAGAGGATCAGGACGTTGGCCCCCTCGGCGCTCAGAGCCTCGGCCTCGGCGCAGATTCGCTCCAGCGCCCGCTCCAGGCCGGCGCCACCGTCCTGCCGGGGCCAGGTGATGTCGATCGTCTCGGCGCGGAAGATCTCGTGGGAGACCTGGCGCAGCTTCTCGAGCTCGGCGTTGCGCAGGATGGGTTGGCTCATGACGAGCTGGCGGGCGTGCTCGGGCGTCTCCTCCAGCAGGTTGGCCTCGGGTCCCACGCCGATGGCAAGGCTCATGACCACCGACTCGCGGATGGGGTCGATGGCCGGATTGGTCACCTGGGCGAAGAGCTGCTTGAAGTAAGCAAACAGCGGCGGCTGGCGGTCGGAGAGCACGGCGAGGGAGAGGTCGTTGCCCATCGAGCCCGTCGGCTCCTGCCCATCCCGGGCCATGGGCTCGAGCAGGACCCGCATGTCCTCCTCGCTGTAGCCGAAGGCGAGCTGGCGGGCGCGCAGCGGCTCGGTGCGGGGAGCTCGCGGCTCGACGTCGGGCAGGTCGTCGAAGGCAACGGTGTGCTCGGCGTACCAGCGCCCGTAGGGCTGCGCAGTGGCCACCTGACGCTTGATCTCCTCGTTAGGGACGATCCGCCCGGCGTCGAGGTCGACGAGGAACAGCTTGCCCGGCTGCAGCCGGCCCACGGCCTCCAGCTCGGCCGGGTCGAGGTCGAGCACGCCCGCCTCGGAGGCCAGGACCACGTAGCCATCCTTGGTCACCGCCCAGCGCCCGGGGCGCAGCCCGTTGCGGTCGAGGGTGGCACCTATGTAGTGGGCGTCGGTGAACGCCACCGCCGCCGGACCGTCCCAGGGCTCCATCAGGCAGGAGTGGTAGCCGTAGAAGCCGCGGAGCTCCTCGGACACGTCGTCGCGTCCCTCCCACGCCTCGGGGATGAGCATCATCAGCGCGTGGGGCAGCGAGCGGCCGGCGAGGGTCAGCAGCTCGACGACGGAGTCCAGGGTCGCCGAGTCCGAGTCGCCCGGACGCAGGACGGGGCGGACCTTGTCCAGGTCCTCGCCGAACAGCTCTGAGCGCAGGTCGGCCTCGCGGGCGCGCATCCAGTTGACGTTGCCGCGCAGGGTGTTGATCTCCCCGTTGTGGGCGAGCATCCGGTAGGGATGGGCGAGCTCCCAGCTGGGAAAGGTGTTGGTGGAGAAGCGCGAGTGCACCAGGGCGAGGCGGCTGGTCAGCCGGGTGTCGCACAGCTCGGGGAAGTAGCGCCGCAGCTGGGGCGCCTTGAGCATCCCCTTGTAGACGATGGTCCGCGACGAGAACGAGACAACGACAAGCTCGGGCTCACGCCGCTCGGCGACCTTGCGGATCACGTACAGCGCCCGCTCCACCGCCCCCTCGTCGGCCAGGCTCGCGTCCATGGCCACGAAGAGCTGGCGCACCCGGGGCGCGCAGCGCAGTGCCTCACGACCCGCATGGGCCTCGTCGACGGGGACGTCGCGCCAACCGAGGGCCCGCTGGCCCTGCGCCCGTACCGCCTCCTCGAGCGCCTGCTCCTGCTCGCCCCGGCGATCCGGATCCCGGGGCAGAAAGCACATTGCCACCCCGTAGCGCCCGGGGGCCGGCAGGGCAAAGCTGACCGACGCCCTCAGGAAGGCGTCGGGGAGCTCGAGCAGCAGCCCGGCGCCGTCGCCGGTCTCGGGATCGGCACCCTCGGCGCCGCGGTGCTCCATGTTGTCGAGGGCGACGCAACCCCGGCGCACCACCTCGTGGCTGGGGCCACCGCGCAGGCGGGCGACAAAGGCCACGCCACACGCATCGTGCTCGTAAGCGGGGTCGAGGAGGCCGCCGTGCGGCCGGTGACGGAGAGCGTGGTCCATGACGTGCGACGGGTGCCGACCGGGGCACGGAGGCGAAGAGAAAATGTAGCAGCGCGGCGCGGGTTTTCGCGTGCGGCGCCGCGGGTTCGCCGGCCGCCCGGACCGCGGACCGCGGACCGCTCGGACCTGCCGGGCGCCACCGCCGTTCACCGGGAGGTCACACCGGATTGACCAACCGATCACAGAAATACGGTATTTGCAGCGGAAACTGCAATGGGACAGACGGGCCAACCGGGAGGAGCTCCCTCGATGGATGCAGCGACCAGCCGGGTCGACATGCACTGCCACTCCACCGCGTCGGAGCTGTCCAAGCTCGGCGTCCAGCGGGCGCTGGGGCTGCCGGAGTGCGCGACGCCGCCCGAGGAGGTCTACGAGCTGGCCAAGCGCCGGGGGATGGACTTCGTGACCATCACCGACCACGACACGATCGCCGGTGCCCTGGACATCGCCGACCGGCCCGACGTCTTCGTCTCCGAGGAGCTCACCGCCACTTCCCCGGCGAGCCGCTCGCCGCGGTTCACGTCCTCTGCTATGGAATCGATCCCGGCGACCACGCCTGGCTCCAGAGCCACGCCGCCAACGTCGAGGCCTGCGCCGAGTACCTCCACGAGCGCGGCATCGCGTGCGCCCTGGCCCACCCGTTCTACGCGGTGCAGGCGCCGCTGGAGCCGCGCCACCGCCGGCGCCTGGCCCGGCTGTTCGGGGTGTGGGAGACCCGCAACGGATCCCGGGCTCGCGAGCTCAACCAGCCCTCCGCCGTCTACATCGAGACCCACGGCGGCATCGGCATCGGCGGCTCCGACGATCATGCCGGAATCGACATCGGGCGCACGTGGACCGAGACCCCGGTCGCCGCCGATCCCCGCGAGTTCCTCGAACATCTGCGCGCGGGTCGCGCCCGCGGCCGCGGCGACCAGGGCTCGGCGGCCAAGTGGGCGCACGCCGCCATGGGCCTCGCCGCCCGCGTGCTCGGCCCTTCCACCGAGGGGCTCGCGCCGGACCCCCGGGCCGTCCTGCTCATGGTCGACCGGGTGATGCGCGAGGGCGACGCCCGGCGGGGGTCGATGGGCGCCGAGCTGACCCCCGACGACGCGCGCCGGCTGCTGCAGGCCTGGCTGGCCGCGGTCGAGCTCGACCTCCCCCCGGGCGGCCTGCTGGAGCTGCTGCAGGCCGACGACTTCCGCCACGCCGACCTGGGGCGCCACGCCCGCTGCGCCCACGAGCGGCTCCTGCGGGGAGCCGTCGACGCCGTGGCCAGCGCCCTGGACGCCGACGAAGCCCCCGACGCCGGAGCACTGCTGGCCGGGGTCATCGGCGCGTGCGTGCCCGCCATCCCCTACGCACCCGCCGCCGCCTTCCTGGGTCGGGAGAAGGGCAAGCTCGTCGAGCGCGGCGAGGAGCGCCAGCGGGTGGCGCTGGTGGCCGACGGGATCGGCGCGATGCACGGGGTGACGCGCACCCTCGAGCGCATACGCGAGCGGGGCGTGCCCGGCTTCGACGTCGAGGTGATCGGCACCGACGCCGGCGTCGACCGCCGGCTGGCGGCCGCCACCGAGATCGAGCTGCCGGCCTATCCCGGCCTGTCGATCGGCGTGCCCAGCCTGCCCGCCGTCGTCGAGCAGCTCGCCGAAGGGCGCTACGACCTCGTCCACGTCGTCGCGCCCGGACCGGCGGGGCTGGCCGGGGTGCTCAGCGCCCGGATGCTCGAGCTCCCCCTCGTCGCCTCCTACCACACCGAGCTGTGCCGCTACACCGAGCTGCGTACGGGACAGCACGCCCTCACGGCGGTGATGGGCCTCGCGCTGGGAGCGGTCTACGGCTCGGCCCAGGCGGTGCTCTCCCCCAGCCCGGCCGCCGACGCCTCGCTGCGCGCGCTGGGCATCGACCCGGCCCTGATCGCCCGCTGGGACCGCGGCGTCGATCTCGACCAGTTCCACCCCGGCCACCGCCGGGCCGACCTGCTCCCGGGTCAGGTCACCGTGCTCTATGCCGGGCGCCTGGCCCGCGAAAAGGGGGTGGAGCTCCTGGCCGACGCTTTCCTGCACGCCCGGCGCAGCGACGAGCGACTGCACCTCGTGCTCGCCGGCGGCGGCCCCGAGGAGGCCATGCTGCGCGATCGGCTCGGGCCCCACGCCACCTTCCTCGGTTGGCTCGAGGGCGACGCGCTCGCCCAGACCTACGCCAGCGCCGACGTCTTCCTGTTCGCCAGCCGGACCGACACCTTCGGCCAGGTGATCCTCGAGGCCCAGGCCTCGGGCCTGCCGGTGGTGGCGGTGGCCGAAGGCGGACCGGCGAGCCTGATCGAGCCCGACGCCAGCGGACGACTCTGCCCCCCCTCCGCCGCCGCCCTGGGCGACGCGGTGGCGCTGCTGGCCGCCAACCCGGCCGAGCGTGCGCGGCTGGCGGCCAGGGCGCTGCGCGCCGTGCGCGAGCGCAGCTGGGAGCGCGCCATGGGTCGGCTGGCCGCCGGCTACCGCGCCGGCCTGGCCGCCGACGCGGTCGGACTGCAGCGGCGTGCGGCCTGAGCCCCGCGGCGGTGCGGCGGTCGCCGGCGCGCCGGCGACCAGGCGCCCGGCGCTGCGCGCCCTGCCCGCTCGCCCCAAGGGCGAGGAGGGCGAGGGCGAAGGACCGCGGGTCGTGGCAAGCGCGACGCGCGACCCCCGACGACCCCTGCGGGTCGCGGACGTGGCGCTGTTCTACGGCGAGCGCAGCGGCGGGATCCGCACCTACCTGCAGGCCAAGGCGTCATTTGCCGCGCGCACCGGAGCCATGGAGGAGCATCTCATCGTGCCCGGCCCGCGCGAGCATCACGCCGGAGGACGCCACGAGCTGCCCTCGCTGCGCCTCGCGACCTCCAACGGCTACCGAATCCCGCTGGGGGCCGGGCGTCTGCAGGCCACCCTGCGCGCGCTGGAGCCCGATGTCGTGCTGCTGCACGACCCGTTCTGGGCGCCGCTCGGACTCACCCGGGTGGCTCACGAGCTCGGCGCGCCGGTGGTCGCCGTCCACCACACTTCGGTCGCGCTCACCGCCCACGGGCTGCCGGGGCCCACCCGGCTCTATGCGCCGCTGCTGCGGGCGTGGTTCCGAGCCGCCTACCGGCCGGTCGACGCGATCATGTCGGCGGTCGACCCGGGCGCGGATGCCGGCCGCGGCGCGGCGCTGGGACTGCGCTTCGGGCTACACGACGCCTTCCGTCCCCGTCCCGCCCTCCGCCGGGGCGATCACATCCTCTACGCCGGCCGCCTGGCGCCGGAGAAGGGCATCTTTGCCCTCCTGGAGGCGGCAGCACGCGCCCAGGATCCGTGGCCCATGCGGATCGTGGGCGCCGGCCCCTCGGGCGCCGCGGTATGGGCTCGCGCCCAGCGGCTCGGGCTGGCCAGCCGCGTGGAGATACTGCCCCACGAGCCCGACCCCGCCCGCCTGGCCGCGGCCTACGCCACGGCCGCCTGCGTGGTGATGCCAGGCGAGCACGAGACCTTCGGCCTCGTCGCGCTCGAGGCAGCGGCGAGCGGCGGGCGCGTGGTGGCGTGCGCCAACGCCCCGTCGACGGTGGCCTGTGGCCGTCTGGTCCACACCTTCGCCCCGGGAGACCGCGCCGGGATGCTCGCCGCCATCGAGACGGCGCGACGGACCCCCGTCGATCACATGGCGGCCGCGGCGGTGGCCGCCGCGCACGGCTGGCCCAGCGCCTTCGCGGCCGAGCTGCACGAGCTCGAGAGCCTCGTGGCGTGACCACGGCGCCAGCCGCTGGCGCGCGCGGCGAGCGGCGCCGCGGAGGGGACGCCATCGCCCAGCACGGGCTCCAGCACCTGCGGACGCGGCGGCCGCGCCCCGGGTTTGGCGACCGGGCGGCGGAGCTCACGGGCCTGGGCCGGGGCGAGACGCGCAGCGCGCTGCTGGCACGAGCTGCTCGGGGGGTAGGGGCGGCTGGGGTCGGTCGACCCCCTCGCGCCGCGGCCTCAACCGCGCTTGCGCCCGCCCGGAGCCTTGGCGCGACCCGCGCCGCCTGCGCCCGCCTTGGCGCCGTCCGACCCGCCCTTCGGGCGACCCGAGCCCGCGGCCGTCTTGGCCGCCTTCTTGCCCGCCCGGTCAGACGCCGGCTCGGCGGCCGCCCGACGCCGCGAGCCGCCCGACTTGTCGGTCCGGTCACGCGCGGCGGCGATGCTCGCCTCCAACGCCGCCATGAGGTCGGGCACCGGCGCCGGCGCCGGTGCCTCGGGCTGGACGGCGATCTCCTCGCCTGCCGCCTTGCGCTCGATCAGCCCGAGCACCTTCTCGCGGTACTCGTCGTGGAAGCGCGTCGGGTCGAAGTCCGCGGCCAGCGACTCGATGAGCTGGCGAGCCATCTTGACCTCGCGCTCGGAGCTCTCGGGCGCTTGCGCCGTCGCAATCTCATCCAGAGCATCGGGGGAGACGACCTCGTCGGCGTAGAGCATCGTCGACAGCGTGAGCACCTCCCCGCTCGCGCGCACCGCGGCCAGATGCTGGCGCGAGCGCAGGACCATCTTGGCCAGGGCGACGCGCCCGGAGTCGCGCATGGCCGCGAGCAGCAGTGCGTACGGCTTGGCTCCCCCCGCGGCCGGCGCCAGGTAGTAGGAGGAGTCGAAGTAGACAGGGTCAATCTGGGCGAGCTCGACGAACTCCTCGATGTCGATCGTCCTGGTGGCGGCCGGATCGAGAGCCTCGAGCTCCTCCGGCGTGACGACCACATACTGGTCGGGCGCGATCTCATAGCCCTTGACGATGTCGTCGTAAGCCACCTCCTCGCCGGTCGAGGGGTCGACCCGTCGCTGTTGGATGCGCACGCCGTCGTTGCGGTTGAGCTGATGGAAGCGCACTGCCTTGCGACCGGTGGCCGAATAGAGCTTGACCGGCACGTTGACCAAGCCGAAGCTCAGGGCGCCGCTCCAGATGGCGCGGGGCATCAGGCGCGGGGTGGAACGGAGGGACGAAGACGCACAGCCACATTCTCTACCCTCGACGGCCCGCACGCAAAGGGCTGGCAGACTCCTTGCGTGGCGCGACCGGTGCGCTTGGGGCCGGCCGGCAACGGTGAAGGGCCGAGTACGGGGCACCAGTACTCTCGGCGACGTGCTCCGCCGCGGCCCGTCCCAGCGCCGCGGCACAGCACCAAGCCGGTGGATGCCCCGGGGGTGGTGGCGCGCCAGGGCCGCCGTGCTGGCGCTCCTGGTGGCGCCGGGAGCGGCAGGCGCTCGGGCCGCCGCTTCACCGCCCCTGCTGCACCGCTGCGCTCCGGGCAGTAGCGTCCAGTGTGGCCGCCTCGCCGTCCCCCTCGACCGTACCGGCAGGCTGCCGGGGAGCCTGCACCTCGCCGTCACCCGCGTCCGGGCCACCGGGACGTCCCGGGGGGTCATCGTGGCGCTGGCCGGCGGTCCGGGCCAGTCGGCTCTGAGCGCCACCTCGGACTTCGCCAGCTCGGTGGGCGCCGGCCTCTCAGACCACGACGTCGTGGTCCTCGACCAGCGCGGCACCGGACTGTCAGGGCTGTTGCGCTGCGGGGAGCTGGAGAACACGGACGGCTTCGGGCTAACCCCGTCGGCCGCCCTGTGCGCGCAGCGCATCGGGCCCGCGCGCGCCGACTACACGACGCGCGACTCCGTCGACGATCTGGACGCCCTGCGCCGAGCCCTCGGGGTCGCGCGCATCTCCCTGTACGGAACGAGCTACGGGACCAAGGTCGCTCTTGCCTACGCGGCCCGCTACCCGACGCGGGTCGATCGCCTCGCGCTGGACTCGGTGCTTGGCCTCGACGGGCCCGATGCCTTCAATGCCGATTCCTTCGCGGCCGTCCCGCGTGTGCTGCAAGCACTGTGCCGCCGAGCCTGCGCGAAGATCACCCGCGACCCGGTGGGCGACCTGGCCACGGTGACGGCGCGCCTGCGCCACGGCCCGATCACGGGCTGGGTCCAGCAGTCCAGCGGGGCGCGCACGCCCTTGAGCTTCGACGAGCCCACGCTGTTCAGCGTGCTGGTGACCGCTGACCTCGACGACCCCCTCCGCAGCGACCTGCCGGCGGCGCTGCACGCCGCCGCGCGGGGCGATGAGACCCCCCTGGTCCGCGCGATCCGCCGTGGCGTCCGGGATAACGAGGTCCACGGCGCGCCCCAGGACTTCTCCACCGCCGTCTACGCGGCGACCACCTGCGAGGAGACCCCGCTGCCGTGGCCGCGCTCGGCGCCACCTGAGTCGCGGGCCGGCTATGTGACGACCGCGGAAGCCGCGCGGGGCGACCACCCATTCTTCCCCTTCGACGCCGCCACCGGGGCGAGCTCCGACCAGATCGGGCTCTGCCTGGGTTGGCCCGAGCGGACGACCGACCCCGCGGTGTCGGGCCCGGTGCCCGACGTCCCCACGTTGCTGCTGTCCGGTCAGGAGGATCTGCGCACCCCACTCGAAGGCGCGCGGCGCGTCGCAGCGGCGATCCGCGGCTCGGAGCTGGTGACCGTGGCCGGCACGGGACACAGCACGGTCGGCGCCGACGCCAGTGGCTGTGCCGCTCGCGCTCTCTCGCGCTTTTTCTCGCGCCGGCGACCCGCCCCCTCGTGCACGCGGATCGAGCGTTCGTTGCCGCTCGCACCGGCATTCCCGGCGCGCCTGGGCGACGTCAGACCGACGCCGGGTACCAGCGGAAGGGCGGGACGGACAGTGGCCGCGACGAGCCTGACCATCGACGACGTCCTGCGCACCGAGGTCGAGTCGACCCCGGCCGCCACGATCACCATCGGACCGGCACCGGCCGAGCCGGGTCTACGAGGCGGGCGCTTCGTGATAAGCGACAGCGGCCTCGTGCTCCACGGCATCGTCGTGGTCCCGGGGGTGCGCGTCAGCGGACGGCTGCTGGAGCGCGGCGATGAGCGCGGCCGGCTGCGTATCAGCGGACCCGATGCGGCTCGGGGAGTGCTGCGGGTCGACGGCCACGGCGAGGTCTCCGGTCGCCTCGGCGGCCGGGCGGTCCGCGGCCGGCTGGCGCTGCCTTCGCTGGCCGCGGCGATCAACGCCACGTCGTCGGGATCATCGAGACGGGGGCTGGCGCGCCGGTTGCTGCGCGCTTACCGCGAACTGGCCCGGCGCCGCGACCGCGGGCTGGCCGAGCTGCCGCCCTGGCGGCGCCGCGGGCTGGGCCACTGACCCGGCGCCCGGGAGACCCGGCTCAGCGGGCTACGAACCTGTGACCGGAGACTCGGCCAGCGTGCGCTCTGGCGGCCACGAGCACAGCGCCGCCCGCCCGGGACAGGTTGCACACAGGGCGCGATGGGGCGTGTCGGTGACCTTGAAGGTCGAACTGGTCAGTTTCCGGCAGCGCTCACCCATCATCGCGGTGAGAGCTTCGACGTCGACTCGGGTGAAGCGGGCGCTGACCGGCTCGTCCGGGCGGCCCAGGAAGCAGTGGATCACCTCCACCCGCGCCGCGCCCGAACGCAGCCCGGCCAGCGCGTAGATCCGGCGCTGGAGGTCGTAGTCCCGGCCCACCCGGACCGCGAGATCCTCCCCCGCCCGGAGCCGATCGGTCTTGTAGTCGACAACGATGGCCGTCCCGTCCCGGTCGCGGGCCAGGACGTCGAGGGTGCCGACGACCAGTGGCGAGGACGCGTCGCCGGGATCGAGGAGCAGCGAGAAGGGCTGCTCGCGGCGCAGCCCGCGGACCGACGCCAGCCGGCCGGACAGGGGGCTTCTCAAAAAGCCCCGAACTGTCGCGAGCAGCTCCTCGGCCGTCGCTTCGCCCAGGGGGACGCCGTGGGCCGATGCCAACGTCCGCAACTCGCTCAGCGCGGGCCCGGGGCGACCGGTGAGCTGGACGCGCTCCAGGAGGGCGTGGATCAGCGTGCCGCGGACGCTGGCCGGCAGCGCCGCGGGCTCGGCCCCGGGGGGCGCGGCCACCGGGGAGAGGCCCAGGACGCGCTCGAGGTAGTAGCGGTAGCCGCAGCGGTCGTGCAGCTCGAGGGCCGAGTAGCTGACTCGGTCGGCCGGGTGCTCGGGGCGGTCCGGGAGGGCCGCAGGGACGGAGGCGGACGGCGGGGAGGCCGGCGACGCAGCGGGGGCGGGCCCGTCGGCGGGGAGGCCGTCGGCTGGAGCAAAGCCCTCGGCGCCGGCGGCAGCGACGCCATCCGCCGGGCCGGCGGGGTCCAGTGAGCGCTCATGCAGGACGCCTCCGACGGTCGCTGGCGAGTTCCACGCCCAGCGCACGGCGACCGCGTCGTTGGGCCCGACGCCGAGCGTCCGCTCGGGCTCGTCGGGATCGAGCAGCACCGACGGGTCGCCGACGAACGCCCGGGCGATCCAGGCCATCGGCTCGGCTCGAGGCCCGGGCTCGAGTGCCCATCTCGCCGGGTCGCCCGCTCCGCTGAGGATCAGGCGCTCCTGCGCCCGCGTCATGGCGACGTAGAAGAGCCTGCGTTCCTCGTCGGCCTCGGCGTGCAGCTCGGCCTCGGCGAGCTCCGCCTGGGCGAAGGCCGGCGCGACCGACCCCGCGAAGCTGGGCAGCCGCAGACCCACACGTCCGTCCTCGCCGACCAGCAGCCGGTCGCGTGCCCCGGGCCGTCGCCGTCCCAGGTCGGCGACGCAGACCACCGGGAACTCCAGGCCCTTGGCCCGGTGGATGGTCATCAGCCGAATCGCGTCGAGACCATCACCTTCGACCGGCGCCTCGCCCTCGTGATCGTCGAGCTCACCGCCCTGGCGCTCGCCGACGCGATCGAGCAGGGCGCGCAGATCGGGGCCCTCGGCCTGCTCGTGCAGGCGGGCCAGGCGCATCAGCTTGCGCACGTTGGCCAGCCGTCGTGCTCCGCCGGGCAGGCGAAGCATGGCGAGGTCGTAGCCGGCGTCGACGACTGCCCGTTCCACGAGCCCCTCCAGCGACCAGCGAGGGGCCTGGCGGCGATGATGGCGCAGACGCTCCACGAAGGCGCCCAGCGCGCCACGGTCGGCCGGCGTGAGCTCGAGCACGGGCGCAGGCGGCCCGGCCGGGGTCTCTCCGGGTGGGGCGAACAAGACCCCCTGCAGATCGACCGGGGAGGCGGGATCGAGCGCGGCCGGCGAATCGACCGGGGCGCCGGAATCGAGCGCGGCCGGCGAATCAAGTGGGGCGCCGGGATCAAGCGGGGCGCGAGCCTGGTCCGGGGGGCCGATGATCCCGCCGGCGTCCCACCAGGCCTCGAGCAGCCCCCACGGCTCGCGCGGTGCTGGGCTGGCCCCTCGTGACCGGCGGGCGGTGTGCACCGCCTCCCCCACGACGACCAGCGCGTCGGTCCCCACCCCGCCGAAGGGCGAGGCCAGGGCGTGGATGAGCGCCTCGCCGTCGAGCGGATTGGCCACCACGCGGAGGTAGGCCAGGACATCGGCCACCTGCGTCTGCTGCCAGTACCCGTGGCCCCCGACGGCGTAGGTGGGCAGCCCGGCGTCCTCCAGCGCCCGTTCGTAGAGCGCCATGTCGCCGGCCGCGCGCATGAGGACGACGACCTCCCCGGGACGACGTCCGCCCGTGACGAGCTCGGCGACGCGCTGGGCGAGCAGGCGGGCCTCGGCCAGGCGCCAGGCCCGGGTGCCCGGCAGCGCCTCCCCCAGGGCGGGGCGGTCGGGCACCGACCACGCCGGTCGGTCGCACACCAGCAGCTCGACCCGAGGGGCCGGATCGTCGAGCGGCGGCTGGGTGCCGGCGTCGGAAGGTGTGCCGGGGGGCGGCTCCAAAGCGACGAAGCCCTCGCGGAAGGTCGCCCCGGCGAAGGCGTGGTTGAGGGCGGCGAGCAGCGCGGGATGGCTGCGGAAGTTCGCAGCGAGCTCATGCAGCTGTCCCGACTGCCGGGCCCTGGCGGAGCGGACGGCGAACAGGCGCGGATCGGCGTGGCGGAATCGGTAGATGGACTGGAAGGCATCACCCACGGCGTAGAGGCGCGGGCCGGCGAGCAGCTCGAGCAGTCGCAGCTGGACAGGGTTGGAGTCCTGGGCCTCGTCCAGCAGGACGTGCGCATAGCGCTCGGCGAGCGCCTCGCGCAGGTCGGAGTCGGTCTCCAGCAGCCCTACCGCATCGAGCTCGAGGTCGGCGAAGTCCAGCGCCGAGCGACGCCGCTTGGCGGCGTCGTAGGCGTCGGCCTGGCGCTCGACGAGGTCGGAGAGCAGCGCGTAGTGAGGGCCGGCGACGACATCGACGCACCCCTGGCGATAGCGCGTCAGGGCCTCGCGGTAGCGATCGCAGACCGGGCTGGACAGGGCAGCCGCTGCGCCCGGCGCAGCCAGCGCCAGACCACCCAGACGCTCGGGCGCGACGGGATCGCCCTCCTCGCCTGCGGCCAGCAACTCTCCACAGCCGACCGCCGCCTCCAGCGCGCGGGCCACCGTGGGGCCGTTGGTCTCGCGAGCGGCCAGCTCGGCGGTCAACGCCGCCGCCGCATGGCGCAGCTCGCGGCGCAGCGGCGCCAGTCGCGGCGGCGGCGGAGCCGGGGGCAGTCCAGGCTGGCGTCGCCCGGCGCTGCGCCGCCGCTCCACGACGGAGAGGACCAGCTGACGCAGCTCGGCAACGCGATGCAGGGCAGCCACCTCAACGGCCGCTGCACCGTGACTCTGCGTCCACTCACCCAACGCCTGGGCGAACGCCGCCCGGCCCAGCCGCTGGGCCTCGAGATCCTCGAGCACGGTGAAGCCCGGGTCCAGACCGGCGGCCAGCGGATGCGCGCGCAGCAGGCGGGCACAGAACCGGTGAATGGTCGAGAGCTGCGCCCGCTCGGCCTCCCGGGCCAGCTCCTCCTCGCCGAGGTCTGCGAGCCGACGACGCACCCGGGCCGAGAGCTCGGCCGCCGCTTTCTCGGTGAAGGTGATCCCCAGCAGCGAGCCGAACGGGATGTCGTGCGTGTGCACCGCGCGCACGATGCGTTCGACGAGGACCGTGGTCTTCCCGCTCCCCGCATTGGCCACTACGAGGCCGCCGGCCCCATCGGCTGCGACGGCCCCCCGCTGGGCGGCGGTCAGCACGGGTTCGGTGACCCTCACGCCCGCCCCCGCCGACAGATGCCCGGGTGCTGACAGCCGTCGCGCCCGCAGCGATCGGGATCGGCGTGCAGCGCCCCGGCCCGGAGCCGGCCGACGAGCTCCAGCGCCCGGTCGTGGGCGTCGCGGAGGCAGGCATCGAGACCGGCGCGGTCGGTGGTCGTGCCCTTCCCCAGCGGCTCGGCCGGACCCTCCCCATCGACGCTGACCCCGCGGGGTCGAAGGTCGTCGCGAAGCGACTGATAGAGACCGGCCACCGGATCCAGGCCCAGGCGCTCGCCGACGGCGAGCATGTACAGCGCTGGCTGCAACCGGCCGTCCTCGGCCCAGCGACCGTGCGCGGGACCACCCGACCCCTTGTAGTCCACGACTGCCGCTCGCCGGCCGTCGGATCCGACGTCGATCCGGTCGACCCGGCCATGGATGGCCAGCCCCGGCGCGAGCTCGAGAGCCGCCGCGTCGTCGGGACCCAACCCGAAGCTCCACTCCACCTCATGCGGGGTGAAGCCACCGCCGTGGGCCGCCTGATGGGCGAGCAGGCGCTCGCCCTGCCGCTGGGCGCGGCGCAGCAGAGCGGCCACCGCCGGCTCGGTCGAATCCAGTCCTTCCTCGCCGGCCGCGTGCTCGAGCCCGGCCGCGAGCGCGTGGCGGGCCCCGGGCAGCGCGTCTGGATCCAGCTCGCGCCCCTCGGCGGCGAGCTGGCGCAGGGCCTGCTCGAGACCGGCATGGGCCAGGCGGCCCTGCAACAGCGGCTCGGGCTCGGGCTCCAGGGCCTCGGGCTCCAGCCAGCGGTCGACGAGCCAGCGCACACCGCAGCCAGCCAGGCACTCCAGGCTGCCGGGCGATACAGCGGCGATGCCAGCCAGCGCGCGCCGCGCGCCGGGCGAGGTCGCCGGACCGAGCGCGACCGCCCGCCGCCGAGGGGCATGAGCGGCGGCGGCGCGAAGGCCCTCGGCCGGCGTGGGTGCCGCCCCCAGGGACCAGACCACGTCGGCCAGGGGGCGACGGCGGGGCTCCGGGGCCGGCGCGAAGCAGCGGCGAACCTCATCGACGAAGAAGGACGGCTGGGCCGGGTTGCCCTCCTCGTCCCCGGTCCGGTAGGCCAACGCCAGCCGGGCCGTGGGTCGCGAGGCCAGCGCGTAGAACAGCGCCCGCTCGGCGGCCAACGGATCGTCGGCCGGGCGCAGCGGCACCCCCGCGGCGGCCAGCGCCCAGCGGCGCGCATCGTCCAGCAACCCGTCGGCGACCGGGTGGCGGGGGAGCTCGCCCTCCAACAGCCCGGCGATGACCACTCCGCGATACCGCTGGGCCCGAATCCGCAGCGGGTCGCACACGGTCACGCGGCCCGGGCCGGGAGGATCGCCGGGCCGGACTGCAAGGGCGGCGAGGACATCGATCAGCTCGCGGGGCGAAGGGGCCGCTCCGCGGGGGCCCGACAGCCCCCGGAGCTCCTCCAGGGCAACCCGCGCGGCGGCGTGGACGCGGGCGTCAGGGCGCTGGGCGCGGGGCAGCAGCGCGGCCTGTCGGTGCCGCGGCGCGGCCAGCAGGCGGTCGAGTGACCGACCGACAGCCTCCAGCAGCGCTCGAGGGCCGCGGGCGGCGGCGGCCTGGAGGCGCTCGATATCGGCCAGCGGGTATCCCGGCGCCAGACGGGTCAGCTCTCGGCGCGCGCCGGTCATCGTGCGCTCGCCACGACGGCGCAGGACCGCCTCCAGCCGGTCGACCAGCGCCGCGCCGCCGGGGCCGCGGACCCAGCGCAGCCACACCACGAGCTCGCCGGCCTCGGCGTCGTCGCGCAGGGCGCAGCGCAGCAGCGCGACGAGCGCGCGGCCGAGCGGGAGGTGGCCCAGCGGCGTCTCGGCGTCAAGCGCGTAGGGGACGCGATAGGCGTCGAGCACGCCGGAGAGCAGGGAGGCATGGCGTTCGGGAGCCCGGACCACCACGGCAAGCTCCTCGGGGGCGAAGCCCTCGCCGAGGCGCTCGAGCAGCCAGGCGCCGACGAGCTCGGCTTCGGCGCGCTCACCGCCCGCCTCCAGGAGGGCCACGGCCGGCGTCGGGGCCAGCTTGGCGCCCTCGGGCTGGAAGAGCGCGCGCTCGAGACCGTGGAGCGTGGTGCGGGCGTCGGGCTCGTAGTGGTCGGCCAGCGCCGGAAGGCGCCGCTCCCGCGTGGCCAGGGCGGCAAGCTCTTGGTAGGTGCGGGCCCTGCCCTCCAGGGCGCGGTGATCGGCCGCGAAGGAGAGCGAGACCCACACCTCCGCGGCCGCCGGACCGGCCAGGGTCTCGACCGCGTCGCGCTCGGACCGCGTGAGATCGTCGAAGCCGTACAGGAACACCGGGCGCTGCCCCCAGCGCGACGGCGCTGCTCTCAGGGCGTCCAGCGCCCGCCACAGATAACCCTCCCGATCATCGGCGCCCAGACGCTCCAGCCGCCGGCGATAGGCCCGGTAGAGGCCGGCCAGCTCGGACACCACCGCGTCGGGCGCGGCCCGCGCCAATCGCTCGGGCGAGATCATCTCGGTCTGAAGCTCGGCCACCAGCCGGGCCAGCGCGGCCGGGAACCCCGGCGTGAGGATCGAGGCGGCCAGCGGCCCGTCCGCGTGCTCGGCCGAGATGGCGGCCAGCAGCCGCTCGCGGGTCAGCGGCCCCACGCGCCGGCGGTGCAGCCCACAGGCCTCGGCGATGGCCCCGGCCAGCGCGCTGACCGGCAGGACAGCAGCGCCGAAGACCAGGCCCCGGGCGGCGAGCTCGCGTCCGAAGCGGGCGGCATCGTCGCGGTTGGGGACCACCAGCAGCCCGTCGCGGTCGGCCGCCGCCTGGTGGGCGTCGAGAAGGAGCCGGGCCTTGGCGGCGTTAGCCGGGCCGGTGACCAGGGTGAGGGACACCGGGGCCATCGTGGCGCGGCCGGCGGATGGGGCCGGCGCGCGAGGGGCCTCGGGGGCGCGGCGTGGGCGCGCAGGCGGCTATGTCGAGGGGATCTTACCGGAAAAGCGTGTTGTACGAGATCCAGAGAAAGTTGCACGCTTCCGGCATGGTGACGATGAACGCCCTTTCGCAGGCCCTCCTACGCGGCCGCGGGCTCAGCGGGCTCAGCGGCTGCCTTGGCGCTTGCCGCGGTCGCCGCTTCCTCGGGCCGGCCGCCATCCCGGGCCCACGGCTCGTCGAACTCGACGCGCCACTTGCCCTCGGGGCTCTGCTGCAGGGCCAGCTTGGCCCGGAACGAGCGCCCGCTGCGACCCTTGAATCCCGTCACCGGCTTGACCGTGCGCCCGGCCGCGATCAGCTCACGCGCCATGGCGCCGGTGAGCTGCTTGCCCGCCTTGGCCTTCCAGATGACAAAGCCACAGCCGGGATCCTCCCGCGACCAGCAGGAGAAGCCCTTGCGGTTCTCGATCACGTCGCGCCCGCAGACGGGGCAGGGTCCCAGATTGGCCCTGGGGATCCGGATGTCCTTGAGCTTCTCGTCCAGCTCGGAGACGGTCTCGGCGGCAAACCGCTCGATGTCGCCCATGAAGCGCTCGCGCGAGTCCGAGCCCTGCTCGATCTTCGCCAGCCGCGCCTCCCAGTCCCCGGTCAGCTCGGGCGAGGTGAGCCGGTGGGCACCGAGCAGGCCGATGACGTTTATCCCCTTCTCGGTGCAGACCAGGGCGCGACCGTCACGCTCGATGTAGCCGACGCTCAGCAGCCGCTCGATGATCGCCGCCCGGGTGGCGGGAGTTCCGATCCCCGAGTCCTTCATCGCCTCGCGGAGCTCGTCGTCGTCGACGAGCTTGCCCGCCGTCTCCATCGCCGCCAACAGGGAGCCCTCGCTGTAGCGCCTCGGCGGCTTTGTCTCCTTGGCCAGCGCCTGCACCTCTCGGGCGAGCACCCGCTCCTGCGGGCGCAGCGCCGGCAGATCCTGGTCTGAGCCCTCGTCCTCGTCCTCCGAGCGCCGCTCGTCGGCGAGCTGGTCGTAGACCCCGCGCCAGCCCGGCTGCAGCAGGCGACGGCCTCGCGTGCGAAAGACGAAGCTCTCCCCGCCGGCCTCGACGGTCGTCTCCACCCGCGTGTTCTCGAACACCGCCTCAGGATGGAAGACGGCGAGAAAGCGGCGGGCCACGAGGTCGTAGATCCGGCGGTCGTCGTCGGAGAGGCGGTCCAGCGCATGCTCGGATCGGGTCGGGATGATCGCGTGGTGGTCGGTGACCTTGGCATCGTTGACGACCCGCCCGAGGGGGAGCAGGTCGAGACCGGTCACGTAGGCCGCGGCGGTGGCGTACTCGCGGTTGGCGCCCACCAAGCCGGCGGTCGGCTTGATCTCGCTCACCACGTCGCCGGGGAGGAAGCGCGAGCTCGTCCTAGGGTAAGTGAGGTACTTGTGCTCCTCGTAGAGCCGCTGGGCGGCGGCCAGGGTGCGCCGCGCGGCAAAGCCGTAGCGGCTGTTGGCCTCGCGCTGCAGGGTTGTCAGGTCATAGAGAAGCGGTGCGCGTTCGCGGCGCTCTGAGGTGTCGTGCTTGGTGATGGTGCCGGGCTGCTCTGCGCAGGCGGCGACGACCCGCTCGGCCTCCTGCGCGCTGGTCAGCCGCGGCTTGGCGCCGGCGTGGTAGCGCCCGGCGTAGGAGCGCTTGTCGTCGGTGGCAAAGAGGGCATCCACCAGCCAGTAGGGCTCAGGGGTGAAGTCACGGATCTCCTGCTCGCGGCGCGCCAGGATGGCCAGCGTCGGGGTCTGGACGCGGCCGAGGGACACGGCACCGTCGAAGGAGGAGCGCAGGCGGATGGTCGCCGCCCGCGTCGCGTTCATGCCCACGATCCAGTCGGCCTCCGAGCGCGAGCGAGCCGCCGCCTCCAGCGAGGCGAGCTCCGCGGCGGGCCGCAGGGCACCGAAGGCATCCCGGATGGCCGACGTGGTCATCGACGACAGCCACAGCCGCTGCACCGGCTTGCGCGCGCCGGCCTTCTCGTACAGCCAGGCGAAGATCAGCTCCCCCTCGCGCCCGGCGTCGCAGGCATTGACCACAGCGTCGACGTCGTCGCGCTTGAGCTGACGGCTGACCACGGTCATCTGCTTGCGCGAGCGCTCGTCGCGGATGACCAGGCGGAAGCGGTCGGGCACGATCGGCAGGTCGGCCATCCGCCATTTCTTGAACTTGGGGTCGTACTCCTCGGGCTCGGCCAGCTGGACGAGGTGACCAACCGCCCACGTGATCACGTGCTCGGGGCTCTCGAGGTAGCCCTCGTGCTTGGCGAAGGACCCGGGGAGCACCTTGGTCAGGTCCCGGCCGACCGACGGCTTCTCGGCGATGACGAGCGTCTTGCCCACGGGGCGGAGAGTAGCCGTCCTCCGGGGGCGCACTCCTCGAGCCAGGAGCCAATCGGATGGCACCTCTACGTCCGGTCGCCCGGTTCCGCCCGACGGAGGTGTCTCAGCCGCCGCCCGGTTGGACCGTCCGTAGGCGCCCAGGCGAGCCCGCGCCGCCGCGCGTCTGATCACCCGAGGCACCTCGGTGAGCACCAGCTCACCGCCAAGCTTTCACGATGGAGGCTCAAGCGATTCTCAGGAGAGACTCGGGGAGAAGTCGGGCCGAGCGTCAGGCCAGGAGCTCGACGCTGACGTCGAGGATCCGGTACGTGTCGAGGGCCCGCTGATCACGGGTGGCGAGCGTGCATCCGTGTTCTGCTGCCGCCGCTCCAACCAGCGCGTCGTACACCGCCCCGCCCGCGATTCCCCTCGGTGCGAGCTCGGTCAGCAGGGCCGCCGCGCCACCGGCGCTGAGGAAGCGATTGTCCGGGAAGTTCCCGGCCAGCAGTCGGGCCACCGCCGCTGGGGCGCGGCGGGCCGGCGGCGGAAGCCGGGTCAACACCGAGAAGGTCTCGAACGCAGCGTGCCCGGAGAGCCCGAGCCGCTTGTCGCCGAGGGCGTCGATCGTTCGCTGATGTTGCTCATGATCGGCGACGACGAGCGCGACGGCGACGCTCGTGTCCACGAGCAGCTCGGGGGCGGCCCTACTTCTGGCCGGCATCGCGCAGCGACCGGACGAAATCGTCGTCGACCCTCGTCTGAGAGGCTGGTATCACGAGCCGCCCGCCGCGCTCATCGAGCGTCTCTTCTGCCGGCACGTCGACCCGGATGCCGGTGCCCTCGGCGCGAACCTCGACCACGCCGGCACGAAGACCGAGGCTGTCACGCAGGGACTTGGGGATCACCAAGCGCCCCGCCTTGTCGATGGTTGTTCTCATACCTAAACCCTACCATCAGAATGGTAGGACAGCAGACTTGGCTCCGAGGAAGCATCGCGCGCTACCGGGCAGGGTCGCCTGCACACCGGTCCCGGGGCGCTCTGCAGCGCAGGAACCCGGCGCGGGGCGCGGCGCGGCTGAGGCGGCGGGAGGGACGAGTGGCACGATCTGGCCTGGGCTCAAGCAGAGACGACCAGCTCGATGGCGCACGGGAGCTTCGGCGCGCGCGCCAGCTTCGCGTCAGCCGTCAGGAGCGGGAGCTCGAGCGCCCGCGCCAAGCTGACATACAGCCCGTCGTAGAACGAGATGTTGTCGCGAAGCTCCCAGGCTGCCCCGCGCAGCGCGTCGGAGGTCTCGTAGCGCCTATCGACGAGCGTCGCGGCGTGGTTGAGCAGCGTCCTGGCATCAGACGGCGGCAGGTCACCGGCGAGAACCTGGCGGCGCAGCACGTTGCCGGTCTCAGCGTCGATGAGATGGGGGGCGTGCGAGGTCTCGCCAATCAGGCGCCGCCGCAAGGCAGCGGCGGTCAGTGCCTGCGATCTGATGGCGTAGACCAGCGCTGATGCATCCAGAACGACAGCCAACCGTTAGATCACCGACGGTCGGCCGCGAGGTCGGAGACGATCGCCTCCGGCGCCGGCGAGGGGCCGGTCTCCTGATGACCGAGAACCACTTCGATCGACTTCAGTGCCTCCTCCTTGCTCGGACGGCTGGCCATCGCCAGCACCTGGTCTCGCATGTAGGCCTGCATCGACTGTCCCCGCGCGCGCGCCCGGCGGCGCAGGACCTCGTACGCGGGCTCGGGGATCTCACGGATCTGAATCGTGGCCATAGCGCTAGAGTAGCGCATCAGCGCTGCGCGGAAGCCCCTGCTCCGTCCCCGGCACGGACTACGTTTCTCGATCCAGGACTCAACCGGGCGGACTCGGCGTTTGGGCTCACACCAAGCCGGCTCCGCGCCCACCAGCATGGGCACCAATCCGTCCGGCCGCCCTCCGCCCCCCTACCGCGCGCACGGCCCAGTGCTCACCGGGCCCGACGCGCCCGCCAGCGCCGCGCGGACCCGCCCATCGGGCACGGCGTAGCCACCGGCCGAGCCCCCGCCCACCGTGGTGGCGAAGACCATCGCCTGCACCCGGCCGGCGGCGTCGAGCAGGGGTCCGCCCGAGTTTCCCGGCTGGACCCGACCGCGGAGGGAGACGATCTCCCGGCGCACCGGGCCGCGGCCGTAGGCGTCCTGGGAGATCGCCGTCGACGTGTCGCCGACGCGGCCGGGACGGATGGTCAGGGGCCCGTTCTCGGGATAGCCGACGATGCCAACCGGGGTTCCCGCCCGAGCATCGCTGGCCACCGCCAGCGGTGCCAGCCCCAGGCCGGCGACGCGCAGCACGGCAATGTCGTCGAGCGGGTCGAAGGCGACGGCCACGGCCCGCAGCCGGGGCCCGTCGCCCCCGGGCTGGACGACGGTGTCCCCCTCGCCAGCCACGACGTGGGCGTTGGTCACCACGAGATCTGGACCGACGACCCAGCCCGAGCCCTCGACCCCCAGCCCGCAGGCAGTGCCGAGCACGCGGACGGTGCTCGCCGCCGCGCGGCGGATGGCCCGATTGCGAGCGATGCCGGGAGGCGGCGGTGCCAAGGCGACGGGCGGACCGCTGACCGTGGGCAGCGGATCGATGCGGGCCAGCGCGTGGAGGATCGACCCCGACGGCGGCAGCAGCTGGTTGAGCCGGCTCAGCACCAGCGAGCGTTGGACGTCGCGGCGAAGGCTGCCGGCCCCGGGGGTCTGCAGGGCCACGGCGCCGGCGATCCAGGCGATGGCCAGAGCCACGCAGGCGGTGAGCAGGGCGCCGGCGATCCCATCCAGCGTGGCGAGTCCCGGCAGGCGCAGCCCCGCGCGCAGGGCAAGCCCCACGCGCTCGAGGGTGGCGGCCAGCACGCCGCCGGCGAGCAGGGCGACGCCGAGGGTAAGAGCTGGCGCATACGGGGACGCCGCTCCTCCGCTGAGCAGCGCCGGGGCCAGCCGGCTGCCCAGAAAGGCCCCGGCCGCGAAACCCGCGAGGGAGAGCACGCCGACCAGAAAGCCCTGGGCAAAGCCATAGAGCCCGAGGCCCAGCGTGAACGCAACGATGATCCAGTCGAGCGTGGTCACCTGCGGGCGAGGCTAACCGAGCCGCCACCGCTCGGCATCAGTGCAGCGCAACACCGCCGTCAAGGGTGTCTGGACCCGGGCTAACCGGGTAGATTGCCGCCGAGGTGTCACCACCCCGAGCTCCCGCGCTGTCGGGCTGGCGTCCCGGTCCGATGGCGCCCGGTGGACGCCCCGAGCAGGCACGCCGTCGTCGCGCCCGGGCCCTGCCGCTCATCGTCATCGCCGGGGCGGCCTTCGTGGTCGGTGCCGCGGCGGGCGCCGGAGGTGGCTCGTCTGACAATGGCCTGGCCCGCCGCTTCGTCGGGGCCTGGGCCCGGGGCGACTACGCCGCGATGTACGCGCTGCTGACGCCCGCGGCGCGCGGCTCCGTCGACGCGCCCACCTTTCAGCGCGACTACGAGCAGGCGGCCGCCACGGCCACGCTGATCGGGCTCCGGGGTGAATCGCCGCGCTCGGGCCCCCACGGCGCCGTGATCATCCCGATCCTCGTCAGCACCCGCGTGTTCGGCACGCTGCGCGAGCCGCTGACCGTGCCCATCGGCCACCAGGGCTCGACCACCGGGGTGGACTGGGCCCCCCGGCTGGTCTTCCCCGGCCTGTCTCCCGGCGAGACGCTGACCCGCCGGACGCGGCTGGGAGCGCGCGCCAGCATCCTGGCCCGGGACGGGCGCCCGCTGGCGGCGGGCACGACCCGCGCCTCGGCCTTCGGCTCCGCCGTGACGGCCGTGGTCGGCCAGCTCGGTCCCATCCCGGCCGCCGGCCGCGAGGGCTTCCGCGCTCTCGGGTACCCCGCGGACGCCAAGATCGGCAGCTCGGGTCTGGAGCAGGCCTTCGAGCACCAGTTGGCCGGCACCCCCGGAGGGACGCTGATGGCTGGCGGCCGCGCCGTGGCCAGCGCCAAATCGGTGCCGGGACACGCCGTGCGCACCACGATCGACCCAGCCATCCAGCAGGCCGCCGAGGCGAGCCTGTCCATGCTCGGCGGCATCGCTGTGCTCCAGCCCGCGACGGGACAGGTTCTCGCGCTCGCCGGTCTGGCCACCGACACCCAACCCCCGGGGTCGACGTTCAAGATGGTGACCACATCCGCCGCGCTGGAGGCCCATCTCGTCACCCTCTCGAGCACCTTCCCCTTCCAGGACCACTCGGTCCTCGCCGGGGTCACCCTGGGCAACGCGAGCGGCGAGACATGCGGCGGGACACTGCTCCGGGCCTTCGCGGACTCCTGCAACTCGGTCTTCGCGCCGCTGGGGGTCAGGATCGGCAAGGCCCAACTCGTGCGCACGGCCGAGCACTACGGGTTCAACCAGCCGCCCGACCTCCGGGGAACGCCCGAGTCCACCATCCCACAGCCCAGCAAGATCGGCGACGACCTGGACCTGGGGTCCACCGCGATCGGCCAGGGCAACGTGGTGGCCACGCCGCTGGAGATGGCCCTGATCGCCGCCACCATCGCCGACGGCGGCCGGCGGCCCCATCTCACCCTCAGCGCTGACGCGACGCCCCGCTTCGTGCGCGCCGTGAGCCCGAGGACGGCGCACCTGATGACCCGGATGATGCTCGAGGTGGTCCGGTCGGGGACCGGTACCTCGGCGCAGATCACCGGGGTTGCGGTGGCAGGCAAGACCGGTACCGCCGAGCTGGAGGCCACGCAGGGCCCCACCGCGACGGGAGGCGACAACTTCACCAAGACCGACGCCTGGTTTGCCGCCTTCGCCCCGGCGGCCAAGCCCCGCGTGGCCATCGGAGTGCTGTTCGTGCGCGCCGGAGCGGGGGGCCAGACCGCCGCCCCGGTGGCCCACGACGTGCTGCTCACTGCCCTGCACCGGCCGCTGTAGGCCGCCGCCCCCCAGAAGCAAGACCGGGTGGGCGGCCGCGGGGGCGGGCGGGTCACACGTCGATGTCGGCCTCGCGGATCAGCTGGGGGCTCACCGGCGAGGTGATCCGAAAGACCACCGGGCGATTGAAGAAGAAGTCCCGCCGAATCCTGAACAGCAGCTCGGAGCCCTGGATCGTGTTCTCGGCCGCCGCGGAGGCCGGTGGCGGGACCACGTCGTTGGGCGCCAGGGTCGAGGCCTGGTAGGCGAACGAGTTGAGCCCACCGTCGAGCGGGACGGGCTGATAGCTCGTCCCCTGGGCGTCGACCATGCGGAAGTCCGAGGCGGCGAGGTGGGGCTGCTTAGTCTCGTTGGAGACGCGGATGAAGACGACGAACCACTGCTCGTCTGGGGCCAGCGGAGCGCTCCCGGCCCGCAGGCCCTGCACATAGCTGCGATCCTCGGGGTCGGCCGGGTTGAGGTAGCGCGAGATCTGGATCTGGTAGGTCAGGTCGTGCGGGAAGACCAGATAGGTGCCCTCGGTGTCGGCGGGAGTCCGCTGGGATCCCTCGGCCCCGGACCCGCCGGTCGTCACGCCGCAGCCCGACAACCCGGCGAGGAGGGCAAGGCCGCTGAGCAGCGTCGGGAGGCGGCGGCGTGGGCACATGCGCGGCGGAAGTCTAGTGGCGCCCGGCCGCAGGTTCACGACCGGCCACCGTCGCCCACCCGTCCCCTACCGCGTCGCCACGGTCGCCCGCACGCCGCGCTGCTCGCCGTCCTCGAGGATCGCTCGCAGCCGGCGCAACGCACGTCCGTACCGCCGCCGGAGCCAGATCCGCAGGCCCAGCGCCTCCATGATCCGATCGGTGGGCGTCGCTGGCTCGGTCTCGGTCTGAAACGTGACCCGCGTGCCGCCCTCGGGAGCCGGCTCGAGCAGATACTCGACCTGCAGGCGGACGCGGTTGAACTTCCCCGTTGTCCCCCGCTGCATGATGCGCCGCGGAGGCTCGACCTCGACCAGGGTGACGTCGGCCCACGAGAAGCGCTGCAGCGGGCCCCCCACGTGAAAGCGCGCCCCGGCCCCGCACCCATAGGAGTCCTCGCGCGTCAAGTGCCAGCGGGTGAGGAAGTGATCGGTGAACTCGGGGTGGTTGGCGATGTCCGCGAGATAGGCGAAGACCTCCTCGCGCGGGCGGGCGATGACGACGGAGAGCTCGACCGGGTCCACGGCGACGGCAGTCTATGGCCGTTTCAGTCCCGGCCGTCATCGTCACCTGGCGGCGCGCGCCAGCCCGCGCCGCGCAACCCCCCATCAGGCTGCGGCGCGAACCGTCAGGCGCACGGCATGACCGAACTCGCTGGAGCGCACGATCTGCGAGGACTCCTCCGGCTCGCGGCGCAGAGCTCGGCAGAGCTCGCAGACCTCGCGCCCGCCTGGGTAGGCGTAGACGCGCTCACCGATCAGCGGAGTTCGCCGGCAGTCGCCGCAGTGGTGGCGGCCCGCCTGGAGGGCGTCGACGGACTTGCGCAGCAGCTCGCGCTCCAGGACGGCGGAGTCGGTGGGGGTCACGCTGGCGGGGATTCGCCGCCGCTCGGCGCGATCCTCCCACGGGTGACGCGGTGACAGCGGCGTTTCATCCCGACGCGGTCGGGGGTACCTGCGGCCAACGCCGTGCGCGGGGCAGCACGACCCAGCCCACGGCGACATCTGCCGAGGGCGATCACGGGGTATCATCGTCGGAGCAGGCGGCTGGCGGTCCGCCCCTCGGGGCGCTCGAGAGGAGAACCACATGACACTGTCATCGGGCACCCTGGCCGGCTCCGGCTCCTTTCGCTGTGAGAGCTGCGGGCACGAGCTGTCGCTGGCTCACGAGACCGATCTCCCCACCTGCCCGGGCTGCGGTCACACGACCTGGGCGCGCTCGTCGCTGTTCACGTCGACGATTCCCGATCTTCCCCAGGCCGCACCGCCCGAGCCATGGTTGGCCGAGGCCCGGGCCCGCGTCGCCGCCCCCGGCCCGCACATCGCCTACCGCGACGGGGCCGAGTTGATCTGCGTGCCGCTGGCCCGCGACTGGACGCGGGTGGGCCGCAGCCTGGCGGCTGACATCCGCTTCGACGACCCCACCGTGTCGCGGCGCCACGCCATCCTGGCCCGGAGCGAGGACGGTATCCGCGTCCTCGACGACCGCAGCCTCAATGGCGTGTTCGTCAACGGCGAGCGCGTCGAGACGCGCATGCTGCGCGATGGCGACGAGATCGTCGTCGGGCGCTTTGCCCTTGCCTTCATCGATGGCGAGGGCTCGCCCGACGAGCCCGCCGAGCCGGCCGAGTCGGCCGGCGCCTCCTCACCCTGAGCGCCGACGGGGTCCCGCGCCATGGCGACGACCATCGCCGTCCTCTCCCAGAAGGGCGGGACCGGGAAGACCACCGCCGTCCGCACCCTGACCGACCTCTTCAGGCGCGGCGGGCTGGACGTGGTCGCCTTCGACTTAGACCCCCAGGGCAACCTGTCGGACTACTTCGACGTCGACCCGGCGGCCGAGCCGACGATCGGCGATGTGCTCTCGGGCCGCGCCACCGCCCGACAGGCCCTCCACGACGGGGTCATCCCGGCCAACCTCGGCCTGGCCGAGGCCGAGCTCGCCCTGAGCGGCAAGATGGGCCGCGAGCTGACCCTGCGCAAGGCCCTGCGCGCGCTCTCCGGTCACGACCTCATCCTCATCGACTGCCCTCCGGCCCTTGGGCTGCTGACCGTCAATGCGCTCGTCGCCGCCGACAAGGCGTTGCTCTCGGCCGAGGCCCAGTACTTCGCGCTGCAGGGCGTGGAGCAGGCCCTTGAGGTCGTCGAGCTCGCGCGTGAGAGCCTGAATCCCGCCCTGGAGTGGCTCGGGGTCTTCCTCAACATCTCCGACATGCGCACCGTCCACTCGCGCGAGGCGTACGCGTCGCTGAAGCAGAGCTTCTCCGAGAAGGTGTTCGCCTCGACGATCCGCAGCTCGATCGGCTACGCCGAGTCGGCGGAGCGTGCCGTCTCGATCCTTGACTACCGGCCCGACCTGGCCGCCGACTACATCGCCCTTGCCGGCGAGATCCTCGATCGCATGGGACTCGACGAGCCCCGGCGCCGGTTGAGCGCGACCGTCGACGGCGCCCCCCCATAGCACCTCGGCGCGCCGCGCTCGCTGCCCTCGTCGCGGCCGCCCTGGTCAGCCTGACCGGCTGTGGCTCGGGTGGGATCCCCAAGACGACCGTCCCGACCACGACGCGGCTCGCAGCCCTGGGCGGCGACACCGGCCCTCGGACCGCGCCTCGCCCCCGCCAGACACCGCCGGGGCCGCCGGTCATCCCCTCGGGACCAGGGACGCTGGCCGCCCAGGTGCTCTCGCCGGTGATCCTGCGCGGCTCACCGGGCGGGACGCCTCTGACCACGGCCCGGCCCCGCACCACGTTCGGCTCGGCGCGAGTCCTCGCCGCGGTAGCTCGGCGCGGTGACTGGCTGGGCGTGCTGGTGCCCGAACGTCGGGATGATCGCCCCGCCTGGGTCGCGCTGACCGGCCGCCTCGCCCTGTTCCGGGTTCGAACGGCACTGCAGGCGAGTGTCTCGCGCCGGCTGCTGGTCCTCCGCCGGGACGGTCGGGTGCTCGTGCGCGCCCCCGTGGCGGTCGGCCGACCCGCCGACCCCACGCCCGTCGGACGCTTCGCGGTCACCGACCGCCTGCTCATCGAGGGGGCCTCGCCCTACGGCTGCTGTGCGCTGGCCCTGAGCGGTCACCAACCCGACGTTCCCCAGGGCTGGGGGGGCGGCGATCGCCTTGCCGTCCACGGCACCGAGGACCCGGGCTCGGTCGGCCAGGCCGTCAGCCTGGGTTGCCTGCGGGCGGCACCGTCGACGATGCGGGCGCTTGTCGATCAGGTGCAGCTGGGGACGGTGCTGACGGTGCGTCGGTGACCGGCAGTCGCAGGATGAAGCGAGCCCCGTGCCCGGGCGCGCTGCTGACTCCCGGCTCGCCGCCCATGGCCCGCGCGAGCTCGGCGACGATGGCCAATCCCAGCCCGCTGCCGACGGCGGGGTCGCCCATGCGCCCGTGGAGGTAGAAGCGCTCGAACGCGTGCGGAAGGTCGGCCGCGTCGATCCCCGGACCGCTGTCGGCGACCTCCACCCGGCCCGGCCCGGCGGAGACGGTCACCGTCCCGCCCCGTGGGGTGACCCGGAGGGCGTTGTCCACGAGGTTGGACAGCGCCTGCAGCACCCGGTCACCGTCGCCCACCGCCGGCGCGGGGCGGCGGGCATCGGCGACGAGGGCGATCCCGCGCGCGGCGGCGACCCGCTCGCCGCGGCGCACCGCCTCGCCGGCGAGCTCGGCCAGGTCCAGCGGCCCCCCGGCCACGCTGAAGCCAGCCTGCTCGAGGCGGCCGAGAGCCAGCAGGTCCGCCACCAACCGCTCCAGGCGCCCCGCCTCGCGCCCGATCACCGCCACCGCCTCGGCGCTGTCCAGGGCCCCGTCCTGCAGGGCCTCGGCATACCCCCGGATCGAGGTAAGTGGCGTCTTGAGCTCGTGGGAGACCGACAGCAGGAAGCTGCGTTCGGCCTCGCGCGCGCGGCGCAGGTCAACGGCCATCCCGTCGAAGGCGGCGGCCAGGGCCCGCAGCTCCTCGGGCCCCTCGCGCGGCAGCGGGTCGGGCGAGGCTCCGGCCGCGAGCGCGCCGGCCGCGCGGGCCACCCGGCGAACCGGACGGGCGATCGAGCGGGCGAGCACCACGCCGACCAGGGAGGCGAGGGCCGCTCCGGCCACCCCGGCGATGACCAGAGCCGAGAGGAACGGCCACTCGTCGGCACCGAGCAGCCGGTCCGGACGCGAGACGACGACGACGCGCCCCGTGGGCAGGGGCCGGGCGGCGTAGATCCGGCGCTCACCCTGCAGGAGCCCATCACCCTGGGTTCCGCGTCCCGCGCGCAGAGCGACGATCCCGGCGGGGGGCAGAGCGCCGGCCAGCTCATCGACGCCCAAGACGGTGAGACGCTGACCCGCGGGACGCCGCGCGGTGGCCGGAGGGAGTCCGAGCAGCAACCGGCGCGCAGCAAGCAGGTCGGCCTGGCGTCCAAGTGTCACCTCGGCGTTAGCGCGCAGAGCGTCGCGCACGAGCTTCTGGGCGACGGCCAGGCTCGCCCCGACCGAGATGATCACCACAGCAGCGACGATGACGCCGAGCCGGCCGCTCAGGGTCCTCATCGGCGGACGAGCTTGTAGCCGGCACCGCGGACCGTGCCGATCAGCAGGGGCCGGGCCAGCTTCTTGCGCAGCTGGGCGACGTGGACGTCGACGGTCCGCGTGCCGCCGGGAAAGTCAAAGCCCCAGACGTCGACGAGAAGCCGGTCGCGGCCGAGGACCACGCCAGGATGGGCGAGCAGGTGGGCCAGCAGGTCGAACTCCTTGGCCGTCAGCGGCACCGCCCGGCCGCCGACGGTGACCTCGCGAGCGGCGGGGTCGAGCCGAACGTCCCCTGCCTCCCGGGGCGTTGCCCGCTCGACGGCAAGCCGAGCGCTGGGCCCCGCCCGGCGCAGGACCGCCTTGACCCGGGCCATCAGCTCCCGCGGCGAGAAGGGCTTGGTGACGTAGTCGTCAGCACCCAGCTCGAGGCCGGCCACCCGGTCGGGCTCCTCGTCTCGGGCGGTGAGCATGATGATGGGCAGCGAGGAGCGGGCCCGGATGCGTCGGCAGACCTCGAGTCCGTCGACGCCGGGCAGGGCGACGTCGAGGATGACCAGTCCGATCGCGTGGCGCCCAAGCTCGACCAGCGCCTCCTCGCCGCTGAGCACCCAGACGACGGGGTGACCGTCTCGAACGAGGTAGGTGCGCACGAGCGCGCCGATGGCGCCGTCGTCCTCGACCAGGAGCACGCGGACGGCCATGGCAGGACGATACGGCGCCGGTCCGCCCGCGCGCGGTGAGGGCCGAGCGCGAGCGGACCGGGCGCAACCGGCCTCAGCCCTGGGAGGGCGTGGGCTGGGCGGCCCCGGCAGCGGGCGCCATCGCCTTGCCGGCCCGCAGCTGGCGGGCCGGACCGTTGTCACGGCGAAGGGTGAAGGCCACCTCGCCAGGCTTGACGTCGGCCAGCGTCGCCGGCTTGCGGTCGTTGTGCACGCGCGTGCTGGCGTCGACCGGCACCGTGACCATCGTGCCGTCAAGCTCCTTCAAAGTGACCGACCCGTTGCCGGCGGACTGCACGATTCCGCGGTCGAGGCGGAAGTCGTGCACCTGGCCCTTGACGAACAGCCGGATGTCGGCGCTGGTCAGCCGCGAGCGCAGCGGGTGGCGCATGGCTACGAGCGGACCGCCGCGGCGCTTGGCGGCGTGACCATGCCCGCTTGCGTGGCCGCCCAAGCCACCGGTGGCGGCGAGGGCGACGCCGCCGGTGACGAGCGCTGGGGTGATGGTGGCCAGGGCGAGTTTGAGGTGACGGTGGGCCATGAGGGTCCTCCTTCTCGAGTTGTAGATGCAGAGGGCAGCATCGACGAGCCCGGTTCGGGGCATGTCAGGTCGGTGTAATGGGGGCGTAAGCCCTACAGCTCAACCACCCGCGCGCCCTGGGATTCGAAGGGCACGCGCCGGACCGTCGCCCACCCCTCGGCCTCGTTACGCAGCGCCTCCACGAGCCCACCCGTCTGCTCGTAGTGCGACCAGACTAGGACGGTCGGGCCGGCGCCCGAGAGCGTTGCCCCCAGGGCCCCCAGCGCGCGCGCGTGCTCCAGCAGCGCGTGAGAGCGCGGGAACAGGTGGGCGCGCGCGTCCTGGTGCAGCCGGTCGCGCAGGCCCGCGGCCACCAGGTCCCAGTCCCCGCGGGCCAGCCCAAGACACAGCAGCGCCGCATGGGCGACGTTGAACACGGCGTCGGCCCGGGCCACCTCCCCGCGGAGGGCGCCGCGTGCGCTGGCCGTGGCCACCGGCTCGCCGGGCACGACGAGGACCGCCTCCAGGCCGGTGGGCGGCTCGACCCGCGTCGGCGCCCGGCCCGGCGCGCAGACCACGAAGCCGCCGTGCAGCGCTGCCGCTGCATTGTCCGGATGGCCCTCCAGCTCCGCGGCGAGGGTCTCGACATCGGCGTCGAGCTCGAAGAGGTGATCGGCGGCCAGCAGCCCGGCCACCGTGGCCGCCGCGCTGGAGCCGAGCCCGCCGGCGAGGGGGATCTGCGAGTTGATGGTGAAGGTGAAGGCCCCGGCCGGAGCCAACGCCTCGAAGGCCCGGACGCAGAGGTTGGAGCGGTTGAGCGGGAGCGGCAGATCGGTCCTGACGGCAAAGGCGCCGGTCTCCTCCACCTCGAGCTCCAGATGCAGGCTCAGGGCAGCAGCGAGCACGTCGAAGCCCGGCCCGAGGTTGGCCGAGGAGGCGGGCACCCGGACGGCGCGTCGGCGGCGCACGTCGGCCTACTCCGCTCCGAGCACGACCTGCTCGACGGTCTCCAGATCGGCGTCGCAGCTGACCACCCCACCGCCGGTCCCCGCCGCCGTGTCCAGCGCTGTCTGGGGATCCTTGAGCCCGTGGCCGGTGATCACGCAGACCACCCGACGTGCGTCCCCGGGCCCGTAGCGCAGCAGGCCGGCCACCCCGGCGGCCGATGCCGGCTCGCAGAAGACGCCCTCGCCGGCGGCTAGGATGCGGTAGGCGTCGAGGATCTCGTGGTCTGAGACGGCGCGAATCTCTCCGCGCGAGGCGACCACCGCCGTCATCGCCTCCTCCCAACGCGCCGGGTTGCCGATGCGGATGGCACTGGCCACGGTCTCGGGGCGCGCCACCCGGCGTCCGTGGACGAGCGGTGCAGCACCCTCGGCCTGGAAGCCGAGCAGCCGGGGCGCGGCGCCCCGCTCGTCAAAGCCCTTCCAGTAGGCGGTGATGTTCCCGGCGTTGCCCACCGGGATGCACAGGGCATCGAGCTCGTCGATCTCGTCGAGGAGCTCCAGCGCAGCAGTCTTCTGGCCTTCCAGCCGGAAGGCGTTGACCGAGTTGACCAGCGCGAGGGGGTGGCGAGAAACGAGCTCGCGTACCACCTCGAGGGCCTGGTCGAAGTTCCCTCGCAGGGCGATGACCCGCGCCCCGTGGATGAGGGCCTGAGCCAGCTTGCCGGTGGCGATCTTGCCCTCGGGGACGATGACCACGCACCGCAGCCCGGCGCGGGCCGCGTAGGCGGCGGCGCTGGCCGCCGTGTTGCCCGTAGAGGCGCAGATCACCGCGCCCGCCCCCTCGCGGACGGCGGCCGACACGGCAGCGGTCATCCCGCGATCCTTGAACGAGCCTGTCGGGTTGAGGCCCTCGAGCTTGAGCAGAACCTCGGCCCCCACGGCGGCGGACAGGCCGGGGGCGGCTACCAGCGGCGTCGATCCCTCCTGAAGGGAGATCACCGGGTCCTCGGGGGCAAAGGGCAGCACGTCCCGATAGCGCTCGATGACCCCCGCGCTCACCCGAACTGCTCCTCGATGACCCTGATGGCGCGCGGCGCGGCACGCAGGAAGTCCAGCCGCTCGATCAAGGCGCAGGCGGCGTAGAAGCGGGACTCCAGGGCGGGATGGACCACCATCACCAACCGGGCGTTGGCCCCCAGCCCCTTCTGCACAACCGACTTCACTGAGATCCCCTGCATCCCCAGCACCTGGGCGACCTGGCCCAGCACCCCGGGGCGGTCAGCCACTTCCAGGTGCAGGTAGAACGCCGACTCAACATCGTCGACGATGGCCAGGCGCTGCGACGGCGCTGGAGTACAGGCCGGTGGGATCATGGCCGAGACCACGTCGCCGAGCACGGCCGAGGCGGTCTGGGGGCCCCCGGCCCCGGGACCGGACATGGTGATCTCGGTGATCGCGTCGGACTCGACGGTGACTGCGTTGAACGGGCCGGCCACCGAGGCGAGCGGGTGCCCGGCGTAGAGGAAGGCGGGGTGCACCCGCACGCTGAGCCCCTCCCCGACGCGCTCGGCGGTGCCGATCAGCTTGAGGCCCAGGCCAAGCTCGCGGGCGTACTCCAGTTCGTCGGGTGTGATGCGCTCGATTCCCTCGTAGCGGACCTGGTCGAGGTGCACCGGAGTGTCGAAGGCCAGCCGGGCCAGGATGGCCATCTTGGCCGCCGCGTCGCGGCCGTCCACGTCCTCGGCCGGGTCGGCCTCGGCGTAGCCCAGGCGCTGGGCCTCGGCCACGGCCTCGGCGTAGCCGGCGCCGCTGCGCGCCATCTCCCCGAGCACGAAGTTCGTCGTGCCGTTGACGATTCCGTGGATGCGCCGCACGTCCGCCCCGGCGAGCGTCTCCTGGAGCACCCGGATCACCGGCACGACACCGGCCACCGCGGCCTCGAAGCGCAGCTGGACGCCGTGCTCTCGCGCCGTGGCCCAAAGCTCCTCACCGTGCCGGGAGAGCAGTTGCTTGTTGGCCGTGATCACGTGTCGCCCGGCGCGCATGGCGGTCAGGACGTACTCGCGGGCCGGCTCGAGGCCGCCGATCAGCTCGACAACGAGCTGGGAGCGTTCGAGGATCTCGGCGAAGTCACCCCGGCTCCGGGTGAGCACGCCGCACAGGCGAGGCCGCAGCCCGGTGATGGGCACGATGGCGTCGGCCCGGGCCTCCAGCAGGTCGGCGAAGGCGCTGCCAACCGTGCCGTGGCCCAGCAGCCCGATCTCAAAGGGCGGCGAGGCGCCCGGGCTGGCGCCGGCGCTCGCCACCGGCGGCGGGACGCTCACGCCGCCGGCGACCCTTCGGGCGTCTCCCGGCGCAGCAGGTCGGCGTAGGTCTCGCGCCGAACCACGACCCGCGCCTGCCCGTCACGACAGACGATCACCGGGGGGCGGGGAACGCCGTTGTAGTTGTTGGCCATGGCATGACCGTAGGCACCGGTGGCCGGAGTGACGATGACGTCTCCGGCGCGCGGGTTGGCCAGAGGCACGTCTGGAACGATGACGTCGCCCGACTCGCAGTGCTTGCCGCACAGCACGCAGCGCTCGCCGGCCCCCGGATCCTCGAGGAAGCGATCGGCCACCTGGGCCTCGTAGGGCGCCGCGTAGAGCATGGGCCGCAGGTTGTCGGACATGCCGCCGTCGACAGCGACCCAGGTGGAGACGTTGCGCTTCACCGATTCGACCGAGTAGAGCGTCACTCCGGCGTTGGCCACCAGCGCCCGGCCGGGCTCGAGGACAAGCCGCCGCCCCGTCCCGAGGTGGCGCTCGGCGGCGGAGACCTGAGCGTTGACATAGGCCTCGATGGCCGGAGGCGCCTGCGCGGCGGTGTAGGTCGCCGCCAGCCCGCCTCCGAGGTCGTAGACCTCGAACTGGCCCAGGCGGGCGATGGCAGCCGCCGCCGCGTCGAACACAGCGGCATCGACGAGCTGGGAGCCCAGGTGGACGTGAAGGCCGACGAGCCGCAGGCCGTCGATCTCGCCTACGCGCTCGATCAGGGCGGGCGCCTCGGCCACCGAGACGCCGAACTTCGAGTCGGCCTGCCCGGTGGAGATGCTCGCGTGGGTGCCGGGCCGCACCCCGGGCGCGACGCGCAGCAGCACGGCCTGGTCGCGCGGTCGCAGGGCGGCGAGCCGGTCCACCTCGTCGGCGTTATCGATGACGATCGTGCCGACGCCGGCCTCCAGGGCTTCGGTCAGCTCGACGCGGGACTTGGCGTTGCCGTGCAGGTAGAGGCGTCGCGGGTCAAAGCCCGCCCGCAGCGCCAGGGCCAGCTCGCCGCCGGAGGCCACGTCACAACCGAGGCCCTCTTCGCGCAAGATGATCTCGACCGCCACGCAGGGCAGCGCCTTGGAGGCAAAGATCACCTCTCCCGACGGACAGCGGGCACCCAGTGCGCCGACGAAGGCCCGCGCCCGCGCCCGCAGGTCGTCCTCGGCCAATACGTAGGCCGGGGTGCCGAACTCGCGGGCCAACTCGATGACGTCGCAGCCGCCCACCTCCAGGCGGCCGCGACCATTGAGACGGCTGCCGATGGGGTAGACGGGCGACTCCGAGAGCGTGGTGGCTGCCATGATCGGCGCCGATTATGGTCGATCGGGTGCCTCGTCCCCCGACCGAGCGCGGGGTGCGCGGTGGCGTGGCCTACGGGCTGTTCTCCCCGGCCGGCGAGCCTCGGGGGGCGGTGATGGTGCTCCACGGAGCCGGCTCGGTCAAGGAGAACCACTATCCCTTCGCCCGCGCCTGTGCCGCGGCCCGGCTGGCCGCCCTGGTCGTTGACCTCCCGGGCCACGGCGACACCGACGGGGCGCTCGACGATCGGGTGCTCGAGCGCGTCGCGGGCGCCGCCAGGGTCCTGCCCCCCGGCCTGCCACTGGCCGTGCGGGGGTCGAGCCTGGGGGGCTACCTCGCGCTGGTGGGCGCCGGCCCGCTCGGGGCGACGGCGGTGGCCGCCGTCTGCCCGGCACCGGCCGACGGGCTCGTGCGCTCGCTCCGGGCCGGGCGGCTCGACGCCCGGATCGACGCGCCAGCCCTCGAGCACTTCCTGGTCCGCCACGACGACCTCGTCGAGGCAGCGCGGCTACGCGCTGCCCTGCTGCTCCTCCACGCCGACGGCGACGAGGTGGTCGGAGTCCAGCACTCGCGCGCCCTGCTCGCCGCGTCCGGAGGCCCCGCCGCCACCCGACGACTCATCGCCGTGCCCGGTGGTCACCACCGCTCGGTCCAGCGCGACGACGAGCTGACCGGGGTGACGGTGCGCTGGCTCGCGCGTGCGCTGCGGTCGTCTTAGAGGTTGTCTGGAGACACCGCGTCAGACGCGCAGGAGGGCTCTGAGACGGCCTCTCAGCCTCCGCCCGCCCGCAGGGCGACGCCGAGGGCGTGGCCCAGGTCGCCGAGCACGCCGCCCACCGTCTGGCCGGTGGTTGGCACGGCCTGCCCGACGGGGGGGCTGACCTGTCCAACCACGGGGCCGACGGTGCCTGTCGTGCTCTGGACGATGCCGCCGACGGTGGCGGTGGTCTGATCGACCGTGCCGGCCAGCGTGTTCCTGGTTCCGAGCACCGGGGAGCCGTTTCCGGACGAAACGACGACCGAGGACGGGCCCGACGGCGGGGAGGAGGGCGTGGCTGAAGCGCTGGCGGCGCTCGGGTGCGGCACTGCCAGAGCGACCACCGGCACCGGACCGACCGGCACCAGGGTGGAGCGGCTCACCGGCGGGCCGCCGGCTCCGCTGGTCGGCCCGCCGGTTGGGGCGCTGGCCGCGGCCAGGATCACCCGGGTGGGCGCGACGGCGACCGCCGCGCCGGCAGCTCGCAGAGCGACGATCTGGGTGCCGGCCCGGTCGAAGGCCACGCTGGGACCGGCCACCGATATCGACCCGCTCGTCGGGCCGTTCGACGGCGTGGGCAGCCTACCCTTGAAGGCGACCACGGCACTGGTGAACACGACGGCGCAGACCGCCGCGGCGAGCAGGGACCCGGTGGTCCCCAGCCCGGCCAGGTATGCGCGCGTCAACCTCATCTCATCAAGAACTCGTCTCACCTGCGCGGAGTATCGACCGATTCGCCTCCGACCTTGAGCCCGACGTGTGCCGAGGCCTACACGGTAGCCCGCGCCGGCGTCCGTGCGCGCCGCGCCCTCCCTCAGCGTACCCCGGCCGCGTTGGAGGCCGGCGATCCGA
>JAABUU010000358.1_pt1 | contig 108009 bp, 106 predicted proteins | sample 5559301 | NCBI WGS metagenome assembly JAABUU01 (sample SAMN10711884, study PRJNA513360) | rock metagenome | isolation source: Antarctica rocks | place: Antarctica: Victoria Land, Richard Nunatak white | reverse complement strand
GTTCGGTAAAATGATCCTGCATGGTCGGCCTCCGGTGGTTTGGTGGGTGGTACTTCCATTCTACCAGAGGCTCGACTGTGCGCCCAAACCGCAAAAACCAGAAACGCAACTTAGGTTAATTTATGCCGTGCCAGCAAGTAACCGGGCGAAAGCGTGTTATGATAGCATTGTAGCCAGCTCTGTGCCGCAAATCTTTGATGCTTGTTTGCCTTTCGATGCTTGTTTGCCTGCTGAAGATCGGAGCCCTCGTGTCCACTTCGATGCCCCGCACTTATCGCTCTGCACTTCCCTACTGCTTTGCACTCCCTTATCGCTCTGCACTTGCCGTGTTCAGCGTGTTTGGCCTCATGTTGTGTTGCCTCCTGCTGGGACAAGCCCGCGCCCAGGCTGCGGTGCCGCAGGCCGTGGGGGTAGCGACAGGGACGGGCGGCCTGAGCTGGGTTCTCTGGAACAACCCGGACAGCTCTGCGACTTTGTGGAAGGTCAATGGGGATACAGCTGGCACGGTCGCCGCCACGTATTCTTATGGCCCCTTTTCCGGCTGGACCGCGCGCTCTATCGCCGCTGGCTCCGATGGCGTGCCCCGTATTCTCTGGACCAACACTAGTGGTCAGATTATCTTATGGACCGTCAACGTTTCCACGGGCACGTACACTTATTCGCAATTCGGCCCCTACTCCGGCTGGACCGCAACGGCGCTGGCAATCTGCCCCGGTAACACGACGCCGCGCCTCCTCTTGGACAATTCTGACGGCCGCATCACCCTCTGGAATGTTGACGCCGCCGGTGATCAGCCAGGGAACGGTACCAGTACACAGTTCATGTTCGGTGCCTTCACCGGATACACCGCGGCGGCCCTGGCCCTGGGCGGGGACAACGTGCCACGCATTCTCTGGACCAAGCCCGACGGCAGCATCTCCCTCTGGAAGGTAGATGCCTCGGGGGGCTTCACCCACCAGGAGTACGGCCCCTACTCCGGCTGGACGGCCACGGTGCTTGCTGCCGGCCCGGACGGCCTCGTTCGCATCCCCTGGCTCTACTCAGACGGCACCCTCTCTCTGTGGAAGGTGGACACCTCAGGCGGATTCACCTTCAAGAACTACGGGCCGTACTCGGGCTGGTCCGTGAGGGCGATTGCGGTCGGCGCGGACAACAGCCCCCGCCCGCTCTGGGACAACGTCAACGGCTCCTATTCGCAGTGGAGGGTCGCTACGGACGGAACGTTCACGCAGGTGACTTATCCGGTGCCGGCCAGCGTTTCTCTCAATCCTACCTCTGTAAACAGCAACTCCACCGCCACGGGTACGCTGACGCTGAACTGCCCGTCACCGTATGGAGGAACGGTGGTGAGCCTGTCGAGCAGCAACACAGCGGCGGCGACGGCTCCATCCAGCGTGACGGTGGCGGCGGGTCAAACCAGTGCGACGTTCGTGGCAACGAGCCAGGCTGTGTCGGCGGCCACGTCTGTGACGATCACGGCCAGCTACAACGGGGTGAGCCAGACGGCGACCCTGACAGTCAATCCATCGGCCCCCGCACAGCCGACGGGCCTGACGGCGACTGCAAGCGGGGGGCAGGTACTGCTATCCTGGGCGGCTCCATCCGGTCAGGTGACGGGCTACAAGGTGCTGCGCAGGACGCCCGCGGGCGCGGCGGGGGCGACGCCGATAGGGACCGTGATGGGTTCGCCGCCAGCGGCGTCCTACACAGACACGGCGGTTTTCAGCGGGGGGACGTACTTCTACAAGGTGATCGCCACCAACGGCGGCGGGGACGGGCCGGCTTCGGCGGAGGCGTCCGCCACGCTCGCCCCTGGTACGCCAACGGGCTTCAACGCCTATGGCGGCAGTAGCGGGATTACCCTGGCCTGGACGGGCATGTCGGGAGTGGTCAGCTACAACCTGTACCGGGGCACGGCGTCAGGGGCGGAGGGGGCGTCGGCCTACATGACGGGCGTGACAGTAACGCGCTTAACCGATCCGGGGGCGGCCAGCGGGCAGGCTTATTATTACCAGGTGACGGGCGTGAATGCGGGTGGGGAAGGCGCACGGTCGGCCGAGGCGAACGCCGTGTCGACGTCGCTGGCGCCCGCCCTGCTGGAGGCGACGGCCCAGAGCGGCACGCAAAACAGCTTGACCTGGACTACCGTCACCGGCGCAACGAGCTACAACCTGTACCGCAGCACCACAGCGGGCGGGGAAGGCACATCTCCTTACCAGGTGAACGTCACCAGCGGCACCGGAACGGGCTTTACCGATAGCGGCTTAACCGCCGGCACGACATACTACTACAAGGTCATCGCCGTCGGCCCTGGCGGCGAGGGCGCATCTTCTAATGAAGCCTCCGCAACGCCTGGAAGTTCGGCACTCCCGGCAGCACGACTAAAGGCCGTCGCCGGTAATGCTCAGGTGGCTTTGACGTGGAGTGCCGTCACGGGAGCCACAAGCTACAATCTCTACCGCACAGCCGGCAACGCCTACTACGGCACGCTGTACCAGCAAGGGCTGACCAACGCCAGCTACACCGACACGGGCCTGACCAACGGTACTCAGTATGCTTACTACGTTTGCGCTGTGAACACAAGCGGTCAGGGCAGCCAGTCCAATACCGCCTCAGCTACCCCTGGCTCCGCAGCGCTGCCGGGCGCAAGCCTGACTGCAAGAGCCTCCAGCAGTACGCAGGTCGCTCTTGCCTGGACCTCGGTCACGGGAGCCGCCAGCTACAACGTGTACCGCTCTACGACCCCCGGTGCCGAAGGGAGCGTGCCATACCAGGTAGGTCTCACCAGCACCTCTACTTCGGACACAGGACTCGCAACCAACACAACTTACTACTATCAGGTGTCGTCTGTCGGCTCCAACGGCGAAGGCGCGCTCTCCAATGAAGCCAGTGCCACTCCTGGCGTGACAGCCCTGCCGGCTCCGACCATCACCGCGACAGCCAGCACCACGCAGCTTGCCATCCGGGTGGCCTGGAGCAGTGTGCCGGGAGCGACTTCCTACAATCTGTACCGCAGCAGCGGCACCTACGGCTACGGCGGAGGCCTGTACCAGCAGGGTTTGACATCCACTTCTTTTATGGATACCAGTCTGCTCCCCTCTGGCGGAGCCAGCTATTATGTGACGGCAGTGGCGAAAGATGGAGAAGGAACGGCCAGCACAGTAGTCAGCGCTCAGGTCAACGGGTTCTTCCTGACCTGCCCGTCCACCGTGACCGTTATGCCTGGAGCGGCTGCCGCCGTGAACCTCACGCTGACACCAGTTGGAACCTTCGCCGGCGGCGTTGTGCTCAGCGGCAGTGCGACGCCAGCAGGCACCAAAGGGTTGTTCTACCCGGCTGCCCCTTACCTGGATTCTGCCGTAGACATCGGCTACTCGATTACGGGCAATCTGTACCTGAACGTTGGTGCTGCAGCCGCGCGCGGTTCGTATCCGATTACCATCACTGGAACGACCGCCAGTGGCTTCGCTTATAGTACCAGCTTGACCCTGACTGTTCAGTATCCGGTCTATAATAGTCCCACAAATTAGGACAGCAAATCGGTCTGGAATAAGGTGGACACCACCTATGAGAAAACAATACACCGCCGCTTATAAGTCTCAGATCATTCTGGAAGCACCCAAAGAAACCAAATCTGCGGCCCAGGTCGCTCCCGAGCATCAGCTTCACCCGAGCCTAGTGACCAAGTGGAAGCAGGAAGCCGTCGCCGAACTGCCCGTCGTCTTCGAGCGCAGGAACACGCAGGCATACGCCAGGAAGCCCAGCAACAGAAGGTCGCACAGCTTTACGAGTAGATCGACAGACCGACTGGCAAAATTTAATGGCAAAGATCAAGGATAGCGAGGGAACACAATAGATAACAACCGGACGTAATTCGCCTTAAATGCGTCTGTTTTACTGTCTTGACAAATGGGACCGCCACACAGTGATCCACGCGTGACCAGTCAACGAATTGCGGTAAATCGCGGTCAGCTACGATTAGGTCCGCACTCCATCTTTAACAAGTCAGTGCTTCAACAACTGAGTGCTGCGTCTTTCTACTGCTACATCTCTAGTACAACGTAATTTGCCAGATAAACAAGGCAGAGCAGCAATCATGAACATGGAAAACACTCTGGTCGGACAAGGTCTTCGCAAGGCACCGCGCGGCACAGCATCGCGCGGCGAAGCGCGGCGTACTCAAGCGCCGCAAGTGGGTCTTGGGGCACGCCGCTTTTCGTCACAGCCTGCCTGGCTACGCGGCCTTGCGCTCACGCTTGTCGTCTGCTTCCTCTGGTCCTTTACCGGCGCGGGTGTCGTGCTGGCTGCTCGTGAGCGTGGTCCCGAGTTGCCGAAGCCGCATAGCCTCTGGATGTCAGCGGCGCAGAAGGCGCGAATGCAGGCGCAGGCCTTAAACATCAAGCGGCGTCAGGCCCATGCCACAAAGCCCGGCTTCCCCTACCGGCAGGCAGTAGCGGAAGCCGCTCGGCAGGCCGCTGCTCATCCTGCTGTCGCTCGCCCTCATTCCGCGACTTTCACGCTTCTGGATCAGGTCGGCCTGCTGGCCCGCCCCGTCCCGGCGGCTCAGGTCGCGTCCTGGTACACCGAAAAAAGCACAGGACATCCTACGCAGCCTCGCCTCGCGCTGCTCAATCTTTGGATGGGCGAGTGGGAGCTGGCCCATAACCAGCATCCCCAGGTCGCCCGACCTTTGTTTCGTCAGGCGCGGCGGCTCAGTGGGCTGACGCAGAATGTGTACGGCATCGCGGCTTACGATGATGCGATGGCCCTCTTCTATGAAGGGGCATACACCGATGCCACGTCCGCATTTCGCCACTTGGAAGCGCGTCATACGGGCCTGCGCGGCTACGATTACCGCACCTGCTCGCTGTGGGAGCGCCATGCCAACGCCTGCGCTTCCTACCACGCCGTTCGCGCAAATCTTGGCATCCCGGAGCCGCCGCGCCTGGACCCGCTCTGCGGTGTTGCGGCGCTGGCTGCCTGCCTTCAGAATCTCGGAATATCGGCCAGCCGTCAGGCCGTGCTGAACGCCTCGCATATGACCGGCGAAGGCAACAACCTCAATGACATCGAAGATGCCGCGAAGAAGCTGGGGGCCTCTGCCTATCCTGTCAGCGCCGAAGACAAAACCGTGATCGCGCTGCCCAAGCCGCTGGTGGCCTATGTCGAGCATGACCATTTTGTGGCCCTTGTCCGCGCCGACTATTCAGGCGTTTCCTACCTTTGCTCCGATTGCGGTCCCTGGCCGGGCGGGCGGGTGAACCTGACCTGGGCGCAGTGGCGGCAGATGAACCCTGGCCTGTACCTGGCGGTGACCAAGCCAGGCAGTGCTTGGGATCAGCGGCTGGCGGCAAACCGGCCCGGCCAAGCTGCGCCTCCGGTACGACTGGCGATGGTAGACCCGATGGGTCTGCATTCTCACGGGATACTGCTGCATGTAGGCGGACGTGCCCTGCCGAAGGGCGTTACGGTGCTGAACAACAAGAAAGGTCACTGGGTCTACTGCGGGGGACGGTATTACAGCAGCCGCTGTGTCAGCTATGCGTGCTGCTTGACGCAAGGCGGCGGCCCCAGCGGCGGTCCTGGCGGCGGTAACGGTCCTGGCGGCGGCCACAGGAAGATGGGACCAGCCACAAGCTCTAGTCCGTCTGGTCCGACTGCCTCTGACCCAATCAACCTGGCGACAGGGGAGGAAGAATATACTCCTACGGATCTGACCGTCTACAATCCGCATGGCCCCTCCATCTCCTGGGGGCGCATCTACGACAGTCTGCAGGCGTGTGATCCAGCAACCGGGGAGGCATTCGGCGTGCCGGAACAAAATGACTTTGGCAATGGCTGGTCTCAGACTTACAACGTAGGCGTCCAGGATGCTTTCGGGGATACGACCAACAATAAATACGTTTATGCCGCTAACGGCAGCCGCACGGCTTTTGTCGCTCCTGCCGTGCCAAACGCCACCACGTCCATCGTTCTCTGCAATGTTCAGCCTGGCACCCCGTTCCTAGTCTACTGGAACTACGACACGACAACGGCTCGAACATACTTCCAGATCGTCAACTCAGATCGTAGCCAGTGGACTACCGCTGAGCAAAAAGCAGGAACCAGCTCGTACTTCTTGATCGCAAGGGAGACCGACCGAAACGGCAACTACATCGGCTTCAACTACACCACGACCGACACTGGCTTTCCATTGCTCTCGATGATTACCAATCAGGATGGAACAGCACTACTTTCAATCCTGCGCGTCGGAGATGGTTCCGGCAACATCGCCCAAATCGCGGACTGCTACGGGCGCAGCGTGTTCTATCATGTCGAAAAGTCCGGTCCTTATAACGCTCCGGGCGGCAATGCCTACGCGCTTGCACTTGACCACGTCTCGCAGATCGTTCCCACCGGCTCCGTTGTTCTGCCGGACCGCTACGTCTACGGCTACCAGATCGTCGTCAACTATGAGCCAGCCAGCTATGAGCGCATTCCGGTCAACTACCTGCACACTATTACCGTACCATCGCCGACCGGCACGGGAGTTAGCACGGCGACCATCAACTATGATACTTCGTTCAATGGGCCTTTAGTGACCAGCCTTGTGGATGGAAATGGGAACACGACCGCGTTCATCTCTGTGGACAGCAGTGGAAACCCTGCAAACATGACCGACTATACAAAAGTCACGTTCACGGCCAAGGGCGACCCATCTCCAACCTACAGCTACATCGGCAGCTATGACAATAACATGAGCGGTACAACTGTCACTGACGGGCAAGGCCGTGTGACTTCCACGAAAGTTTATTCTGATACCAGCGACCCGCTGCGCCCGTCCTCTGTTGCCGACGGCAACGGTAATGTTACCAAATACGTGTGGGATCAGTTTGGTAACATGCAACAGATGACCAGTCCGCGCGTCACTGTTACATCAAAAACTTGGGATTATTCGCATTTTGCTATGGGAGAACTAGTCAAGGTTGTGGAAGGTAGCAAAACGCCAACTACCTTTGTATACAATGAGCCAAGCGGCTTGATAAAATCCTTCAGCATGCCTCAGCCTGGAAATGTGGGGGGACCTGCTGTAGTAACCTATTCGTATACCTACGATAATTTAGGCAATATACTTACAGAAGTTACTCCTGGCAACGGCGCGGCCAGTGCTATCACCACGACGTTTGCCTATACCGGCGACGGCACGAACGTCACTAGTCCTTCCATCGGTCTGCCGCTGACCGTCACGGACAACCTGGGTAAGACCACACACCTGCGCTACGACGTACAAGGGCAGACGGTCGCCGTCATTGACGCACTGGGCAATGAGATGGATGCCAGCTACAACGAAAACGGCGGGAGCGTGAGTCTGGGCAACCAGGTCCAGAGCGTCACCCTGCCCGCCACGGGCCAGACGGGGGGCGGGCACGGGAGTTCCACCGTCACATACCTGTACCCCGGCGGCCCGGCCCTGGCGTCCACGGTCTTCGATGAAGGCGGCCACGCCATCCGGCAGGTGAACACGACCTATGGCAAGGAGGGTGAAACCCTCACCGTGTCCGGCAGCACTGAGCCGGTATCTTATGCCTACGACGGCCTGTACCGCCTGAAGACGCTCACGGACGGCGCGGGCCACGCCACGTCCTACTTCTACAACGGCGCGGGCTACCCGTACCAGACCGTCTACCCTGGAGCAGGTGTCCCCACTGCGCCGCTGCCCGCTGGCACGGCGGACACTGCAACCATCAATAATTACGACGCCGACGGCAATCCCCTCTCGCGGACGGACGGGCGCAATCAGACGACCACCTACAGCTACAGCGACCCGGAGAGCGCGCTGACCGACATCACCTACCCGAGCGGCACCATTGGCAATGTCCACCTGTCCTACGACGCCTACGGGCGGCGCTCGACCATGACCGATGGCACGGGGGGCCAGACCTACGCCTACGATGACGCAGATGACCTGACCCAGAAGATCGTCACCTGGACGGGGCTTGCGGCCAAGACTGTCTCCTACGGCTTCTACCCCAACGGCAGCCGGTCGGGGATGACGGCGGATGGGCAGGCGTTCTCCTACGGCTACGACAAAGTTGGGCGCACGACGGGCCTGACTAATCCGTCTGGGGAGCCGACGGCCTGGAGCTACCGGGATAACGGCTGGCTCCAGTCCAAGAGCCTGGGCAATGCGGCGAATGCCACCGTCGCCACCACGGCCTACACGCAGAACGCGCTGGGGCAGGTGACGGACCTGCTCAACCAGAGCGGCACAGGCGGCACGCTGTCCCACTTCGGGGGCATGGCCTACGACGGGGCGGGCAGCCGCACGGCTCTGACGGCCAGCCTCCCCGGCGCTCCCACGAACTACAGCGGCACGACGGGCTACACCTACGACTCCGGGCAGACGGTCAGCCCCGCCCTGAACCGCTCGCAGCTCACGAAGGAGACGAGCACGCGCGGCGGCTATACCAACAACTTTGCCTACGACGGCGGCACGTCCACGGGTCCGGGCAACCCGACCGGCTTCAAGGGACAGGTGAACACCTTCAACGCCGACAACCAGCAGACGGGGACCGGCTTCGGCTACGATGGTTCGGGCAATACGACTACCTACAAGAGCCAGACGCTGATCTTTGACCCCGAAAAGCGGATGACCGTCTACGGCTCGGCTCAAACAGACGGCTACGGCGGGGACGGCCTGCGGGCGTGGAAACAGACGGGCGGCGTCAGGACGTACTTCCTCTATGACGGGGCGCAGCCCGTGGGCGAGTACGCCAGCACGGGGACGTTGACGGCGACCAACACGTTCGGGGCCGACGGGCTGGTGTCTCGGCACACGGGCGGCATCACGGCCTTTTACACGTTTGACGAGCGTGGCAGCGTGGCCCAGCGGCTTGGGGCGGACGGCTCGCTGTTGTCCTCCGACCTGTACGACGGGTATGGGGCCAGGAGCAGCACGGGCGGGGCGGACGTGTGGGGCTATGAGGCGCAGGCAGGGTACTACACGGATGCGGAGACGGGGCTGATCCTCTGCACACACAGGTTCTACGACCCCGCCAACGGGAGGTGGCTCACCAGGGACCCCCTCAGCTACCGGGGCGGCGTCAACCTCTACGGGTACACGAGAAACAACCCGGTCGATCGGACTGACCGCTGGGGGTATCAAAGTGGATGGGGGGGGCCGGGGGCCGGGGACGGTACGAGCGCACAACCGACGGGAGGAGGTGTTATGCCCGGCCAAAACGATCCCACCGGGTCAAGTCCAGGCCAAAACCCCAACAACCCAGGTTATCTAGGTGGTGCTATTCCGTCAGGAGTACCTTATCCTGGAATGATGCCTGGCGGGTCAAATCAAGAATCTCATGCCGATTGTCCATCAACAGATTACCCACCCAGCGGGTATGTGTTGAATTGGGTATTCAACACATATAATAGTATTGCTACAGGCATTGCTACAGGCATAAACAATGGCATTACTTCTGTTGAAACAGGCATTGATAATCTGAGAAATGGAACGGACTTCGGTCCGGGATCAGACTTTGCTAACGACTGGAATAACACGTTCCACCCGCCTCAATATCTCCCAGGCTAAAAAAAGGCATCTACAGTTCAGACGTAGCCCTACCGTTCTAAGGTGGGGCTGCTCGAAAGCACCTGAAAATCATGACAGCTACTAAAGAGCAGATTGACCTGTTTCTTGTCTCAACTTGTGGAATATGCACCTTGTTGTTTCTTTTCAAGTTTGCAAAATTGATCCATAATCCCAAGAATCATAACTCCCTTCGGGCAACTCTTTTAGCTGCGTCCGGCTTTGGTGTATTCACGCTTTCCTTCTCTACCAGGCTGATCTATCGTATAGTCGCTTTTGTTGGACTATCTGTATCACATCCGAACTTCGCGCTTTGGATCATCAACGTCCTTTCAGTGATCTCCATTGTTTTTCTAATTGCATCCGCAATTTCTTTTTTTGCAGGACGAAAGCAAAATATGCCTGGTCTAATTGCTCCTGCCAAGTCTGATGGAAAAGTATGGCCTCCGCCTCCCGTCAACCCAGAATGATCAGGTCGAGAATTACTTGAATCTTTGTGACCAAAAGAAGACTTCAATGTTGAACATATTAGAGCAATGGCTTCCGTGGCTGTTTGATTTTTCCCACGGCGAACAAGAAAATCAGCGGTATGCGCGTCTTCTGACGGGCATCTTGCAGGTCGCTTTGGCAGAATCGGAAACTGATGCTGGGTTCGAGCAGTGTTTCCGTCGGTTGATCAAAGCGAAAGATGGCTTGTCAGAGGAACGTACCTGGGCCTGGTTAAACGTCCACCTGCGTGATTACCGCAGATCGGCCGAATTTACTCCAATGCCTCGCACCCTCGCGACTCGTTTTCTCGAAGATATTCCAAAGCGTTATGGCATAAAACAGTAACAAAACAGTAATGAAGTTTCTGATGGGGCAAGCCCCGAGGTATCGGACGGATTGCGGCGGCGAGCCGCCGCTAGAGAGTGGCCGCTGAGACGGCCACGAGGACACAGCTGGTGACGGAGCAAGCTCCGGGGAATTGCACCCTAGAAGATTAAACCGGAAAAAATATTTTCTTGGGACTTACGCAGTTGACTTGGTCGGTTCTGGGCATTGATACTCTACTTGATGAACGCGCCCAAAGTCTCCGACGTTGACTACATCCAGTTCCTGATCGCCGCCCAGCGGGTCTACACCTGCACCGAAGCGGCCCGCTGCGCCCAGAGTACGTCCCATGACGCCTACACGCGCCTCTTGACAAGACTGCCGCCCGACACGGCGACGTTGTGGCACGAGGTCGAGCCGCTGATCGACAAATGGCGCGGTCTCTTAGTTGTGGACGACACCACTTTAGACAAGCCCCACGCGCAGAAGAATAAGACCCAAAGATGGGCCTGGTGACGCGCCATTGGAGCGGCAAGCGTCATGCAGTCGTGGAAGGCATCAACTTGACGACCCTGCTCTGGACCGACGGCCTGAGCAGCCTGCCCTGTGACAGCCGCTTGTGCGAGCCTGCCGAAGACGGCAAGGAATAGGTCACGAAGAACGATCACTTCCTCCCTATGATCACTTCCTCGCCATGTTGCAAACGGCGAAGGAGCGCGAGTTCCGCCCGCGCTACGTGTGCTTCGATGGGTGGTACGGCAGCCTCGCCAACCTGAAGGCGGTGCGCGGGCACGGCTGGCACTTCCTGACCAGGCTCAAGCAGAACCGCCTGGTCAATCCCGATGACATGGGGAATGTGGCCGTCAAAGACGTTGACATTCCTGCTTACGGGCGCATAGTACACCTCAAAGGTTTCGGCTTTATCCAGGTGTTTCGGACGGTCGCCAAGAACGGTGACGCCGAACACTGGGCCACCGATGACATGAAGATGGAGGACGGCGAGCGGGGCGAGTTAGTACGCCAGGTGTTCGCCATCGAGAACTACCACCGTCAGCTCAACCCAATAAAGCCTCAAGCAGTGCTGCGGTGTCGAGCGAGCGCAGGTGCGAAGCGCATAGGCCCAGAAGTGCCACATTTTGTTGTGCTTGCGGGCGTTCGTGCGGTTGGAAGCGCATCGCTTGCAGACGGGCATCAGCGGCTACGCCGCCAAAGCCGACCTCATTCGAGAGGCCATCCGTCTGTATCCCAGGCAACCAACCATTACGCTGGAAGCAACTGCGTAACTCCTAACTATATACCGTGGTATTTACCAATGATGTTTGGTTCCATTATGTTAGCGTTTATCGGGTTAATCTGGGGCAAGGGATCTGCACCATAAACTGTTTTCTGTCTCCTTATTACCTACCACAATGGCCAGCCTCACCGGCACTCCCACAAACTACAGCGGCACGACGGGCTACACCTACGACTACGGGCAGACGACCAGCCCCTCCCTGAACCGCTCGCAGCTCACGAAGGAGACCAGCACGCGCGGCGGCTATACCAACACGTTCAGCCAACTATATCAGACTACTACCAACAATATATCGGGATCTTTAAGCCGTGTTATGACAGCGTGGTATGCGGTTGCTCTCTGGAAGGACCATAGACTACAAAGCAGATCAACTTGTCAGTGTGAGCTGTTACTGAGATGTATACCAATCTGATCTTTATGCTTAATCCTCACGACATAAATCTGTTCTAAGTCGATTCAGAAAATGAAAAAGGGCTTCTTGCGAGATAGTGTTCCAGAACCAACGCAATATCCTGACACAGATGCTGTAATGCTGCGCCATGCCGGCAATGATCCATACCGCCTGCTGGATGCCTGGCGCGGCGTCGCCGCCCTTTGGGTCGTCCTGCTGCATATCCGGCTGCCTGGCGTCCCTGCGCCGCTCTATGCCTTCAGCGCCGGTGGACATCTCGGCGTCCCAATGTTCTTTGTTATCTCCGGCTACTGCATCGCAAACGCCGCCATGCGGTCTCTCAGCAAGCCTCAGCCCGTCGCGCATTTCCTCAAGGCACGGGTGCGACGTATCTATCCGCCGTACTTCTTCGCCTCTTTGATCGCTGTTCTGCTCTCGCTGCTGCTGACGGTGCTCATCCAGCATCATCTAGTTAAGAGCAGTCAGATCGCAGAGCTGAACTTGTTTCATCAAGGGTGGCGGTTCTATGTCGGGGCGCTCACCATTACGCAGTTGCCGCTGCACACCGCTCTGATCGTGCGCGTTTTCTGGAGCCTGTGTTATGAGGTCGCCTTCTATGCCGTCGTCGCCCTGCTGCTGTTTTGTGCGATCCGGGCGAAGCAGGCATCTCGCCTATTGGATGCTCTCAGTCTGCTGACTGTCGGAACCCTCGTCTGGCTGAACCTAGCCGGGAGCGCCTGCCCCTTCCCCTGGAACCTCTGGCCGCAGTTTGGCCTCGGGGTACTTGTGTACCAGGTACTGGCCCAGCCGCAGCGGAAAGCGCCGCAGGGAGTCTTCCTGCTGTGCAGCGCCCTTATTGCTGTTTATGCGCTGCGGCACGGAAGCGAAGGGGGTGCTGACGGCCTCTCGGACGGGTTCCAGGCCTTCTTTTACTTGGGCTTTGCGGTTGTCCTGCTGCTGCTCTTCCGCTGGGACGCTTCTCTGGCACGAAGCTGGCCGGCACGGCTGTTCTCCTGGGTCGGCCTGTTTTCGTATAGCCTCTACTTGATCCATCTGCTGGCCTTGGGTATTGTAACCCAGGGTCTCAGCCGGCTGCACAGCATGGACGGTCATCCGCTGCTGCTGTACCTGCTGAAACTCGTGCTGTGCCTAGCGGTCGGCAGGCTGTTCTTCCACTTCTGCGAGCGTCCGTTTCTCGACTCCCGGCAGCGGCAAATCAAGCGGGAAGAAGCGCAACGAGAAAAGGCACAGCCCGGATCAAAGCCTCTCTCCGACGCATCTTAAACCTCAAGTAGAATGGTAACGCTCAAAAACAAACCTCTTGAAGACAGATGCAACAACAGATGCAACAACAGATGCAACAACAGATGCAACAACAGATGCAACAACAGATGCAACAACAGATGCAACAACAGATGCAACAACAAGCTTAGCGGAAGGTACGCTCGCACCAAAGCAAGCCACTGCGGATCACCGCGCTAATAACTTTGATTTCCTGCGGCTGCTGTTCGCTACCCTGGTGCTCTGGTATCACTGCTTTCCCCTTCTTCTCGGTGATGCTCCAAGGCACATTGGCATTGCCGAACGCGTTGCCAGCACGGCGGGTGGGGCATCCGTGGCCGGCTTCTTTGTCATCAGTGGATTTCTGGTCACCGGAAGCTGGCTGAACCGACCCAACCTCGGTCACTTCCTAAAAAACCGCGTCCTACGCATCTACCCGGCGTTCCTAGAAGCCATCTCATAAATAGCAGGGGCCTGTCGTGACGCCCAATCAGGTCTCCTCCATGCGGCCTATTTGAGAGTAGCCTGGCTTGACAGCGGGGGCTAATGGGGGAGCCATGAAGCCCTGCCAGCATTTATGAGATAGCTTCTAGTATCTCTAAGACCGGATGAAGACTTTCCCCGGCGCGGCGAGGAAAATGGACGTACTAGGGTTAAAACCGGAAACGATAATCAGCTACTGCGCCCTGTTCATCGCCTTCAGCTCCTTTTCGGTGGCCTATGTGCAGATGAAGCTGTTCAATCGTCAAATCCGGCTGGATTGCCTCATCCGTATTACGGCAGTCAATCGAGAGATTCTCAGCCTTGGATTCAACGATCCTGAGCTATTCCGAGTGCTAAACGGAGACCGCATCGATTCCGAAAAGGAGAAGCGTTACCTCCAGCTTTGGCTGAATCAGATCGAAAACATTTGGCAGGCTCAGCAAAGCCAGTTGTTCCAGCGGGATCATTTTCGTGCGTTGCGGCGGGACATCGCGGACATGTTCCAGTTGAAAAGCATGCAGGAGCACTGGCGTAAGACAAGTCAGTACTACTCTGTTGGCTTTTGTCTCTTCATCGACCAGATCATTCGTGATGCCGCGCCCGCTCCGTCGGCACCTTCCTTCACCTCGTTGTCCCCGGCACCAGTAGCGCTACCGTCAAAGTCGACCGTCCCTGTAGGTGCCCGCCGAGCCGACCATTCGCGTCACCACCACAGAAAACAGCGCTTTTAGCCTGATCCGCTTGGTCGGCCGCTAATGACAGGTTAATGGCGCTACTGTCGCCAAGTCTTGTCGAACTGTATGGGCGTTGGCATTACGGATGGGAGCGCCAATCCTTTTTTGTATAACGCTCAAGGCTTCCTTCCATCTCCTGACGCACGCTCCTGAATACCGCAACGGATATCGCCGACGGTCACGGTCTCGTACCGTCTCGCCCAGGTTGTCGGTTGATCCGTGTTCATGCATCCATGTCAGATGGATAAGCCGTGCCATACCGAAAAACGTTGCTCAAAAGCAACGGCAAATGGGGAGCCAGATTCTTTGCCCGAATGCTGCTACAGGGTCGCATTACTATTCGCAAATCCCTAGCCATGCTCAAAGAAATGCCCTTGGCGATCTTGCCAAAGCCGACAGAGCAAGAGGTTAAAGGCTTCATCAGCTTGTACCGGACCAAGTACGGAATTGACCTTGATCCGGCTGAAGTCGGCTAACGGCTTGTCGGCCTGATGCGGTTCCGTGGATTAACATTCAAATTGCCCGTCCATGAAACACTTCGTGTGGGGTTAAATACCCCAGTCTTCGCCGTGGGCGGTGGTTGAGGCGGGCAACGGCCCGACTCAGTGCGCGTGGTGTGAGTGTAGCGAAACTGCTCTTCTTCGGAAAGTAATGCCGCAGTAGTCCGTTGGTGTTCTCGTTGGTTCCGCGCTCCCAGGAGTGATAGGGCTTAGCAAAGTAGACTGTGACTCCTGTGTCTTTTTCAAGCAGATCCCACTCAGTGAACTCGTGGCCGTTATCGAGGGTGAGGGTGAGGCACTTAGAGCGGGCAATATTCCCAAGGGTAGCGTTCGTGCCAACTCGAACAGAGGCGGCACTTGAGTCGGGCAGCACGGCCGCGGCCAGGTAGCCGCTACGCCGGTCTACCTGAGTGAGAATCCTCACTTTTCGGTCTGTCCCCACAATGGTGTCTCCTTCCCAGTGACCACACTCAGTTCGTCTCCTGGCCTGAATGGGTCGTGTCTCAATATCTCGCTTCAGGGAGATACGCTGGCGATACGCCGCCCTAATCCCCGCAGCTTGGGTACGGCGGTATTTACCCTTTTGTGAGTGCAGATGAGAGCGAAGTTCTGGGGCCTGAACGTCCAGGTAGCGATAGATACTCATGGCGGAGATCCGTCTGTCTCCAAATCCCCGCATCCGCCCCACAATCTGCTCGGGACTCTGGTCCAAGGAGAGCTTGGAGCGAACATACGAAGTCAGGTCCGCATCGACTCCAAGGCGCCGGTGCCGCTGGTTGGCGAGACTTCTTCTCGCGTCCGTTACCCGTTCTGCTTTTCTCCAGCTATAGTGGTACACGCCGTGAAGCCCTCGGGCACAGCCTTTTCGCAGCTCTCGGCGAATGGTGGTGGGGTCTTTACCGAGAGTCCGTGCGGACTCACTCACGCTGAGGCCAGCCTTCTGGAATCCAGACAGCTTGATCCGTTCATTTCTGCTAATCTGCCGATGAGACATCTCGAAACTCCTTTCTAATCTAGGTTGATTAGTGTTAAGCAACCACCACCCTAGCGGAAAACGAACCGAGGTGTCTTTTTGGTGAGTAAACGGGCGTTTTGAATGTTAATTCACGTTCCTCTACTTGACGCGGACCTGGCACCCGATCAGACTGCTTTTATAACCGTTGGCGGTGAAACAGGAAGCCATTGAGGCAAAAACGTTGTTCTAACATCGTGCAGTAGGGGGAGCCAAGTTGCAAATACGCACCAGAATTTGTCAGATGGATCCTCTTGATGTTTCACTGAATATGTTTACATCTTACGGTCCGCAAGAAAGCTCGAAGGAGTGACCCAGTGGAACACTCTGTTGCAAGACGGTTCGAATGTTGTCCCGCATGGCCCACCAGGCAGGATTCGGCAGGGCAGGAGTGCCCTGTTTTTGTTTCTCAGAGCCTGTTTCAGCCGGTTCGATACGCCCAATTACGGCTAACACTGGGTGGGGCTTGATTTCGAGGTTTCCCAGAGTGAGAGACATCTTTGCGCCCATTGCGCAAGCGACCTCCCGTTTAGCCTCCACGCCGCCCCCGTTGAAGCGGATGTAGGCAGTGGTAGAGAAGATAGCCAGGTCCTGCACAGTCTGTTTATCACGCTCCGCTTTACCCTCAGCTTCCTCCTGGGCGATCTTCAGATCCGCGATCTCCTCGTCTGCCCGTGCCGAGCGAGTAATGAACTCCTCCCGGCTGATCTCCCCGTCCGAACGCATCTCAAACAGTCGCTCCCGACGTGCCTTCGCCTGTGAGAGGGCGCGGATTGTCTGTGCCTGTGACGCCCGTTCCGTCCCCTCCGCCTGTAAGTCGGTCTCCTCCCAGGTCGTGATGCACCAGTCCCAGAAAGCATCGCTCAGTTCGCACCGCTTTAGCAGGTCCGCGATCTGCGCCTCCAACACCTCTTCAGAGACGGAGGTCTTAGGCCGGCAGTCACGCCCGCAGCAGTGATAGTAGATGTACTCCCGCCTCAATCCCGACATCTTGTACTGTTTGACCTTCCGCTCGGCGGTGATTAGGCTGCCGCACAGGCCGCAGCGGATCAGCCCGGTGAACGCCCACCGCATCTTCTTTGGCTGGATGTGGTTCTCGCGCCCCAGCAGCGCCTGGACACGCCGGAACTCGTCACGCGTGACCATCGCTGGGTGTGCGCCCTGGACTGCCCGGCCCTCGTAGACGAACTCCCCCATGTAGAAGGGGTTGCCGAAGATGCGGTACAGGGCGGACCTGGACACCTCCTTGCCCCCGCTCCGTCGGGTCTTCTTCGTGCGGAAGCCGCGCCGCGTCAGGAACGCCTGAATCTGCGGCACGGTGTGGGCACCGGTCAGCATCATGTCCCAGGCCTCACGCAGCAGTGCAAACCTCTCTCCCTCCGCGACGACCGTCTTTTCTGTCACGTCGTTGCGGTAGCCCTCGGGGGCGCGGTGAGGATACCATCCCTTCTCAACCTTGGAGCGGGTGCCGCGGGCGACCGCCTTACGCAGATCCAGGATGAACTGGTTGGCAACGCCGCTCTCGACCGCCCACAGGACGACGTTGTCCTCCGGGCGGTACTCGCGCTCGGGCGTCAGAATCGAGCATATGGCACCCCGTTGCAGCATCCAGGAGAGGGTCCCGCTGTCGACGGGATTGCGGGAGAGCCGGTTGATGTTCCAGCACAGGATGCCTTGCACCCGCCCAGCCTGTAGTTCAGCGAGCAAACGCATAAAGACCGGCCGGCATCCGGGTTCCTTCGCGGACTTGCTTTCAACCAGTTCCTCCACGACATTCAGGCCGCGCTGCACGGCCAGGCGCCGTAACACGTCGAGCTGATCATCGATGCTCTGGACCTGGCGGTCTTCGCTCTCGGTGGACTTACGGGCGTAGATCACGTAGCGCATCTTCCGGGAGCGTTATTGGTTGGTGGGTTCCGTCAGCTGGAGGCTGTGCGATGTTTCGTGCCGGGCGTCATTCGCCGGGCCGCTTCCCTTCAGGCTTCTTCCTGGGCGGTCGGATGGGGTAATGCTTCAGGAAAAAGATCTGGAGGGTATGGGTCGCAGCTTCCAGGGAGTCCTCGGGACTCAAATCTACACCAAATTTCTCCTGGTACAAGTCGTGATATGAAGCGACTGCGGCGGCGCTGGGGGTGGGGAGCGGCATGGCCGTATGATGTCAGGCCTGCCTGCGGATGCCCGCTGAATGATGTCAGGGCAATACGGACTGGATCGGCTGCCGCCGCGCAACACCGGTTGCATGTTCGGTTTATGTTTGGCAGGATGACCTCACTAACCCGCCTAAGCATAAGCAGGCTATGACCAACACGGAGGCTCTCAACACCATATCTATGCCGAATAATTCCATTAAGGCGACTGGTCGGCTCGGTTCACAGGAACAATATCTTCCTAATCAAGCAGTTCCTAAGAGTGATCTGCCTGCCCGCCCTCGGCTTCACAACCGGGTGCAGACGGTCATGGTTCACATCAGCCGCTACAGCTTCCAGGGCCGCGCCCGACTCGCCGCCGATGTCGCAGTGTCCCGGTCCACGATCAGCCGGCTCATCAACGGCCAGACCAGTTCCTCACACGCCTTGGTGCAGGCGGTCACCGATGCCCTGGCTGCCGGGCTGAAGAAGCCGCTTGCCCCGCGCGACGTGTTCTCCCCGGACGGCTGCTACCCGGAGCGTTCCGGCTGCCGGCTCTGCTCCTGTGGCGGCTGTTTGCCGGAGAGCGCGTTTGACGGTCATGGACGCCGGCGCGTGGAGTGGCTCAACGCCCGCCCCGGTGACTGGTCCCTCGCGCCAGGGGTGAGGAGCGAAAATCGTTCGCCGTGCGATTGAACGGGAAGTATTGGACGGGAAATATTGAAAGAAAATGGCGAGGGAGAACAGCCACCCCTTGCTTTGAAGGTGACAATGCTCTACGAATCTACCTAACGAACGCCCGATGAAGAACTCAGCGAAGAACTCAGCGAAGAACTCAGCGAAGAACTCACACCACGCATTTGCCGTTTTCCCTGCCACGGACCCTCTTGTCAGCCAGCTCCGGGAAGAACTGCTCGCCCTTCCATACGCCGCATTTCTATTGGTCATCGCCCGGCTTCTTGAACGGCAGAGGTACAGCCGGGTTCGCTTGCTCGGACGCAAAGGATTTGTCGGCCGCAACCGCAGTGGGGGATGGGATCTAGAAGCGAAAGCACCCTGGCATCAGCCGGTAGTCCCAGGCAAAGAAGGGACTCGGTGCATCATCCAGGTGAAGCAGTTTGACGACCTGGCAGTGCAGCAGCGGAGCGTGGATGAGCTGCGCGGATGTACCCTGCGAGCGAACGCGGCGCTTGGCGTTCTGATCACCACGTCCCGCTTTTCACCTGTGGCTCAGGAAGCGGCCCAGGCGTCCCCGCTGGCTCCGGTTGTTCTTCTGGATGGCGACCGGCTCCTGACCCTGCTGATCCAGCAGAGGCTCGGGGTATGCCCTACGCCGGGCGGAACGTGGGGAGTCGACCCTGCTTTCTTCCGCTCCCTTCGCGAAGAGGCATCTGCGGACGCTCAAACCGCAGGGGCCGAGAAGACGCAGAAGAGACACCCAAGCCGGCGCCTGCCAAGCCTCGTCGGAGCGGACCCCCTGCCTGAGACACGGGAGTGCCCATCGCCTACTCCGCCGAAGGGGCATGTGCTGCACCTGTCCATCGTTCTGGTTGCCGAGCCGGGCTGCGGAACAGGCCCTGAGACGCGAGGGAAGAAGCGATGCCAATGAATTGGCAACAAATGATTTGGCAACAATGGAGACACGCATAAGCACGGCCGTCATGAACAACGCCATGAACACGGTGGTATGACCGGGCCTACTCATCTCGCCCTTGGCGTCAGCACGGTCTGGCTGCTGCGGGTCATCCCCGGAGCCGTCGGGCCGCTGTCCGTCCAGGACGGGAGCAGTCCCGGCCTGCTCGTTGGGTTTGCAGCCCTCGGTGCATTACTGCCGGATCTGGACGCTACGCGCTCCACCGTCAAGTACCTGCGCCTGGGCCGCCGCTTCCAGCCGTTCCTGTGGCCCGCCCGCGTTCTGTCGCGGGAACTTGGTCATCGCGGGCCGCTGCACTCGCTCGCGGGGATCACGCTGCTCTGGATTTGGCTGGGCCTCCCAACGCTTTTCTGGCTGGGGTGGGGGCCGGCGCTTGCCCTGGCGCTTGGGATGCTTTCGCACCTTCTGGGGGACGCCAGCACCCGAAGCGGTGTGCCGCTTCTCTATCCCAAACAAGGTCGGTGGCACCTGCTGCCGCCTGCCTATCGCCTCGTCACAGGATCGGCAGCGGAAGAGATTGTCTTCGGTGCGCTCATCCTTCCGCTCCTGTTGCTCCTGTTCAGCCTGCTTCTTCCGCCGCAATGACACTGTTAATAACACTGCTGCGCTCATACAGGGGAACTTCCCTTTACCATTTCATCTGTAGTTTTACGTCCCATGAACCGACCTCCTATGAGCCGACCTCCTTTTCGTGACCCTGCCCTGGGTATTCCTGTGGTTCCCCCTTCACAAGGCGCGCCTGGTACCTCTTCGCCTCATCTGATGCAGGTTCACTCTCAGGCAGTTCTGTGCAGCCATCTAGCGCGATTGTTGCATCATGCGCTGACGGACCTTGATTGGCCGTTCCTGCGATACAGTGACCGCAGCCGCCTGGAGCGAGCCTTGACGCGGCTTGGGAGCGACATCCCGCTGGTTTGGCTCATCGCAGGACAGCCGCAGGACAGACAAGCGCAGGACAGACAAGCGGCGGCGCGTGGGACTGAAGCGTTGCAGTGTAAAAAGCATGATTTGTAACAAAGCGTAAGCTGCGGAAAAGAGTAAGCCGCAGAAGAGAATAAGCCGCAGAGACGCACACCGCCGCGCCCGCCGCGAGCCTGTCCAAGTTCAGGATCAAGTCGCCGGCGGCGAAGCGGCCCCGACGCTGTGCCACCGCAAAGGGGGATGCACGGGCGGTGATGGCCGACGCGGCGGTGTGCAGGGTAGGATACAGCCCCAAGTATTTCCAGCAACTTCTGGCGCGTCCATGCGCCTGCGGTTCGATGTTGCCCGAGAAACAGCGCATGCGGCCATATTCATCCACTCACAACAGGCTTATGATCCTATCTCGTCCTGATGAACAACGAAGTGAAGCTTGCCATGAGGAGAGTACGAACCAAGACTTCCCGTTCGTGACCGAGCAGTACCAAAGCGAACATGGGAGTGGGGGAGCATTCCGGCCCGCTGCCCGGCTGCTGCTGACGTCGGCTCTCAGAACGTCGGGCTTGTGGAGCGCTCTGCCGCCTGATGAGCTGCGTGACCTCACGCTGCTGCTGACGTTCCTCTCGCCCAATGGCCGCGTCCAGCCGACATTGCCGGAGCTTGCGGGGGCGATGCAGGCGTCTCACGCGCAGACCCGTGCCCGGATGCTCAGGCTATCCCGGCGCATGTGGCGCGGACAGCCGCTAATCGTGGAGTTGAACCGGCAGAGCGGCCTGGATGCGTACCTACCGGGCAGGCACCTCTTGGGAAGCCTTCAGGTGCCGGAGACAGCGCCGGCGGCGGCTCAAACAACTCTGATAGAGCCGCGCGCGGGTCGGGAAGCGCTGATCGCCTATAGCCGCGCCCGGTACGCCACGCCCCGCGCAGAGGTTGAGGCCGACATCGCCCGGCGGATGGGGTGGGGTGCGCCCGCCTTTGAAGATGATCCGCCGGGAGTAGCCGAGGAAAAGCGGGTGCTCTACGACAAGCTCTCGGAGCAGGGGATGTCCAAAAGCCAGGCGCTGGACGTTCTGGGCCGCTTTGATCTTGCGGTGGTGCGTCGCCAGCTTGAGTGGATGCCGCACCGGGCAGCAAAGAACCCGAGCCGCTACTTACAGGCCGCCATTGAGAACAACTATGAAGCACCGGTTGCTCTGCGGGTTCGCCCGGATGTTCCAAGCCAGTCTGAGGACATCAAGGCAAGCGCCCAACCCTAAATGACGACTATGGTTTTATCAGTCGAACACAATCCGCCTGGTATGGGAGGAGGAGAAACTATGAAGGGGGTAGGTACGACTCCAGTACCGAATGACCTGCTGGACAAAGTGATGCCGACGCTTCGGGATACCGAGCTGCGTGTGCTTCTTGTTGTCGTGCGCCAGACATTGGGGTGGCGGGACGGCCCGGACCCGTCTCGGCGCAAGGAAAGAGACTGGCTGACGCAGAGCCAGCTCATGCGCCGCACAGGGCGGGCGTCGGAGGCGGTGTCCGCTGCTGTAGATGAATTAGTGCGGGCCGGACTGATTGAGGTGCAGGACAGGTGGGGGCGACCGCTGGTGACGCTCGCAGAGCGGCGGCGCTTTCTCGGCAAGCTCTACTACCGGCTACGGCCTGAGTTAGGTAAGGACTGTCCTTGCCTGCCGGAAAGCGAACACGCAAAACCGAATACAACAAAAGAAACAGAGACACAAAAATATAGAGCAGATCAAAGAATTGTGGATAAACCTGTGGAAAAGCCGTTCGTCATCAGGGCCAGAGGCTGGAAGAGGGCAGGGCGTACAAGCCGAAATCTTTAGCCATAGGGGGTGTCGGTGACGATGTCCTCAGACCTTCAGGGAGTAACCCGTGCTTCGCCCGCCCGAGGCGTCACGCCGCAGGATGCCTTTTTGCACGAGGTCCAGTACGTCCCTCAGGGCCGTATCCTGCGAACACTTGGCGATCACGGCCCACTTGGAAGTCGTCAGTTTGCCCGTGAACCCGTCCAGCAGTCGGTTCAGCATCAGGCGCTGGCGGGCGTTCAGGACCGCCCCTACGTGGGCCTCCCAGAACCGGGCCTTTTCAAGCACCGTCCCAAGAGTCGCCTGCGCCCCACCGAGCGCCCGCTCCAGGCAGCCGAGGAACCACTCCAGCCAGTCCGTCACGTCCAACCCTCCCCGCTGAGTGGCCTCCAGGATGTCGTAGTAGGCTTTCCGCTCCCGGCGGATTTGGGCGGAGAGGCTGTAGAAGCGCTGCCCCGTCTCTTCCGACCGCGCCAGGGTCAGGTCCGCGATGGCGCGGGCGGTGCGCCCGTTGCCGTCGTCGAACGGGTGAACCGTCACGAACCAGAGGTGGGCAAGGCCGACTCTGATCACCGGGTCAGCGCTCTGATCGACTGGTGCCGCTCCGTCTTCCACGGGACGCCCCTCAAACCAGTCCAGGAAGGCAGCCATCTCGGCCGCCAGGCGGGGAGCCGCCGGTGCCTCAAAGTGAACCCATTCCCTCCCGATGGGGCCGGAGACGACCTGCATCGGCCCGCTCACGTCGTCTCGCCAGGCCCCGACGCGGAGGCGCGTCAGCCCACTGCGACCGGTGGGGAAGAGCGCCGCCTGCCAGCCAAACAGTCGCTCCTCGGTCAGCGGCTCCGCGTACCGCTGGGTAGCGTCCAGCATCATCTCAACGACGCCTTCCACGTCGCGGTCGGCGGGCGGCAGCGCCCCCACGTCCATCCCCAGCCGGCGTGCCAGTGAAGACCGTACCTGTTCCCGGTCGAGAATTTCGCCCTCAATGCTGCTGCTTTCGAGGACGTCCATCGTGAGCGTCTGAAGGACGGCCTCTTCGCGGAGAGAGAACCCGAGGCCCTCCATGCGCCCGAGGAGCCGGCCCTGGTGGTGTCTGACGGCGGAAACCAAAGGGGCCAGTTTCTTCTGGTCCCAGGTGAACCGGGGCCAATCCTCATGCTCGTGAATGTATTGGCTCATGCCTCCAGTATGGCACTTTTCGTTGATAGATACAACTAATCTCCGCATAATATGCGGTGATTAAGCCCATTATTCACCGCAAAACGTGAAATCTGGAAGATAAAGACTGCGGAAATGCGGGACAGCAAGCCCCAGAACGAAAAAACCAGTGTCAGGGCGGGTATAATAGGGAGAGCAAGGCGAAGGCTGAACGGCGGTGTTTTGTAAACAGCGGGTCGCGGGTTCGAATCCTGTCCCCGGCTTCCCCGTCTCGCATCGGCCGCCGGTGGCCGAACAGACGCAACTGAATAACGGCAAAGATGGGTCGGTGTCCGAGTGGTTAAAGGAGGCGGTCTGTAAAATCGTCGGCGCAAGCCTACACAAGTTCGAAACTTGTCCGGCCCACCACACAGACCCGCGGGCAGCCTCACCCGCGGGTCATCCGCCCACGTAGCTCAGTGGTAGAGCACTTCTTTGGTAAAGAAGAGGTCAAGGGTCCGATTCCCTTCGTGGGCTTTTTTCTCGCGCACCCCGCCTTTTCTCGCACACCCCCGCCGATGTTCTCCGGTGATGTTCCCCGAAGATGCCCCCTCAGAGCCGGGGGTGTGGGCCTACTGAACCACTCCCACCAGCAGGCACATGTCGTCGCGTGCGCCCGTCCGGGCGAACTCGTCGACCCCCGCGATCAGGCGCAGCACCAGCGACTCGGCCCTCTGCTCGGCGTCCCCTCCGGTCATCAACCCCGCCAGCAGCGACGCCACGCCTTCCACGCCCAGCATCACCGTGCGGTTCGCTCCCACTTCCGTCAGGCCGTCCGTGAAGATCGCCAACGCATCCCCAGGTGACAATGCCGCCTGGCGCTCCTCGTACACCGCGCCTTCTATCGCCCCCAGAACCGGACCCGTCGGCTCCAGTGGCTCCACCGCACCCGTGGCCGCCCGGCGCACCAGGGCAGGCTCCTGCCCGCAGTTGACGTAGGTGAGCCGGCCCGTGGCACTGTCATACGCACCGACGAAGAGCGTCGTAAACCCCGTGAGCAGGTTGTTCTCGGCCAGGACCCGGTTTAACTCGGCCACGGCCCCGGCCACCGTGGGCCGGGAGTAGAGGAAGGCGCGGAGCATGTTGCGGACGCTGCCCACCTGGGCGGCCGCCGCCAGGCCCTTACCCGAGAGGTCGCCGACGGCCAGCGCGGTGCGGCCCTTCTCAATAGCGAACACGTCGTAAAAATCCCCGCCGACCTCGGCCTCTTCCAGCGCGGCCTCGTAGTATTTTGTCAGCGCCAGCCCTGGAATCGTTCCCGGCAGCGCAGGCTGGAGCGCCTTCTGGAGGTGCGTGGCGATGTTGCGCTCGCGCTGGGCGACGCGCGCCATCTCCACCACCGCGCGGAGCTGTGCCGCGGTGGCCTCGACCAGCGCCGCCTCCTCTGCGGACCATGCGCGGGGGGTGTCGGTCATCGCCGCCGTGAGCGTCGCCGTCAGGCCTTCACCGTCCACCAGGGCCACGGAAAGGTGGGAGCGCAGGCCCAGGCTCCCCAGGTTGGCGAGGCTCTGGGCGGAGAGGGAAGCGCAATGGGTGTCCCCGATGTTCGAGGAGGTCGAGTCACGGTACAGCTCGCGAAACATGGTCGCCGTGTTCGTGAACGGGTGGACGCCTTGAATCGACTTCAGGCCCGTGCGGTGCCAGTCGCGGGCCACGCTGGCGAGTCCGTGCCCCAGGTCGTAAACAGCGAGGTAGCACCGGTCCGCTTTGAGCGCCTCGCCTAGCAGTCGGACCGCCTCCTCCTGGGCGGCCTCGGGGCCGGGCGCGTCGCGCAAGGCCTGCCCGATGCGGTACAAGAGCGCCCCCCGCGTAGCGGCGGCCTCGCGCTCGGTGACGTCCTCCATGGCCAGCAGGATCAGCGCGTCCCCGCCGCCCGCCCGCTCCAGCCGGCGCGCGTTCAGCAACATGACCTTACGGCCCACCAGGGGGAAATCGTGCTCGATCCGAAAGTCCTGGAAGGCGCTGCTCCGCGAAAGGGTCTCCGTCAGGTGGCGGCGCAAGGCGGGCACATCCCACTGTCCGTCGCCCAGCTCGTAAACCAGGCGGCCCTCGGCCTGTTCACGCGACCCCCCGAACATGTCGAGGAAGGCGCGATTGACCCGCACGACCCGCAGGCCGCCGTCGAGGACGAGGAGCGGCTCGCGCACGGTGGCGACGATGGCCTCCGCAAAATCGCGCGCCTCCCGTACCTCGCGCTCGGCCTGCCGGCGCTCGGTGACGTCGTGGCCGATCTCCAGCACGCTGACGGGCCGGCCGTCCTCCCCCCGCACCAACGCCTGGTGGCTCTCGACGTGGACACGTACCCCGTCCCGGCGCACGTAGACGACCTCGCCGGTCCAGACTCCCGTCCGGTCCAGAGTCCGCCCGATATCCGCCTCGGACGCGGGGTACTCGGCGTGGAGGAACTCGGATAAGGTGCGCCCCTCGGCCTCCGCCTTGGGAAAGCCGAACAGCCGCTCGGCGCTGGGATTAAAGAAGGTGATTTTCCCGCCCATGTCGCGCACCACGAGGACGTCGTGGGCGTTGTCCACCAGGTGGACCTTCTCCCGCAGTTCGGTCTGCCGGCGGAGCGCCGTCTCGTGCCGCTCGGTGACGTCAGTCTGTACGCCCACGAATTGAGTGACCGCGCCCGATTCGTCCCGGACGGGCGCGACCGTCAGCTCGTTCCAAAAGGGGGTGCCGTCCCGGCGGTAGTTGCGGATCGTGAGATGGACGGGGCGTGCCTGGAGGATCGCCTGACGCAGCATCTCCACGTCGCCGGCGTCGGTACCCTCGCCCTGGAGGAAGCGGCAGTTACGCCCCAGTGTCTCCTCGCGTGAGTAGCCCGTCAACTGCTCGAACGCCGGGTTACAGAAGACGATGGGGTTGTGCGGCTGGCGCGGGTCGGTAAGGATCAGTGCGCTGGAGAGAGCGGCGATGTCGCGCGGTTGGATGTCGCGCGGTTGGATGTCATCGGGGGCCGGGGCGTCCGCGCGGGAGGCGGCCTGAAAGTGTGTCCAAGGTTCTTGCAACATTCTTGAGTGTCTTCTACCCGCCTGGGGCGAGGGGGGCAGCCTAGCACAAGTATTTTACCTTGCATGGGCCGAAAAGTTCTCAGATAAATCCCGGCCTGTGTCAGGTCTCAGGCGAACGGCCAGGACGCCGCAGGCGGGACCCGCTCCGTCTCCAGCACCACCGTCGTGCCGCCCGTGTCCGTCCTGAGGAACACCTTGTCCACGGTCAAGATGATCATCTTGAAGCCGTGCCCCAGGGTCCCCGCCGTCGTGTAGCCGCGCCGCAGCGTGGCGTTCGGCAGGTCCTCCACGGTGATGCCCTTCCCCTCGTCCTCGACCCACACCTGTACCGCCCCGCGCTCGTGGGTGAACACGTGCCCCGTGCCCGTGCCGGCATGAACGACGGCGTTCATCGCCGCCTCGCCCACGGCCGTTTCCAGGTCGTAGCGCCGCTCGTCGGGCAGCCCCGCCGCCTCGCACGCGCCCATCGTCAGCCGCCGCAGCTCACGGATGCCGCTCGCGCGGGACAGCGGCACGGGGCCGGCGAAGCGCGTGTGAGACTGGGGGAGGTCATCTTCCGAGGCGCACAGCGTCAGCCTGCCGTCGGTGACACTCGCGAACATATCCCGCAGCAGTGCCTGCTGGCGGGCCACGTTCAGCCGCAGCGCGTCCTCGGCATCCCGCTGCTCGGTGATGTCCGTCTGCACTCCGATCAGGTGGGTGATCTCCCCCCCCGCGCCCCGCGTTGGCGAGATCGTCAGTTGATTCCAAAATGGCGACCCGTCTTTACGGTAGTTTCTGAGCACGACGAGGCATTCCCGCCCCGCGCGCAGGCATTCGCGCACCTGCTGAAGCCCGTGGTCATCCGTTTCGGGGCCTTGCAGGAACCGGCAGTTGCGCCCGATCACCTCGGCGGCGGGGTAGCCCGTCATGACCGCGAACGCGGGGTTACAGTAGATGATCGGGTAGTCGGCCTGGCGAGCGTCGCAGATGACGATGCCGTTTGAGGCGGCGGCGATGGCCCGGTCGCGTAGGTGCAGGTCCTCCTGTGCCCGCCTCATCTGCTCCTGAGACTGATGGAAGCGCAGCGCACTCCGCAGGCAGTGATCGAGCATCCCCGGGGTGAGGTCGTCCTTGGGCAGGTAGTCGCTCGCCCCGGCCTTAATCGCCTCCACCGCAAGCTTCTCGTCGCCGTGGCCCGTCAGCATGACGACGGGGGTGTTGTCCCCCCCCTCGCGCAGGCTCACGAGCCAGCCCAGCCCGTTGCCGTCCGGGAGGTGGTGGTCCAGGAACACGCAATCGAACGGGCGCGTGTGGATGGCCTCCATGGCTTCGGAGAAGGTCGCCGCTTCCTGGACATCCGCGCCCTGGTGGTGCTTGTGGAGGCCCCGTCGCACCGCGCGACGGTCCAGGGCGTCGTCGTCCACGACCAGTATCTTGAAGTGATCTTGCATGTCGTTGTCACCGGGCTGCTCCTGAAGAGCTTTACCGCATATTCCCGAATAAAGGTGGATATAATCGCTCATGTTGGAGCCGGCGCGCGTTGCCCCGCACCGGGGAAAGGTGGAGGCGCGGCCCTGACGCTTTCTCCTGACGCTTTCTAAGGGAGAAGCCGGCGCGAAAACTCATCGTGTGCGTCTTGTTCTTTCGGCCACAGCCTGCCATAATCAAGGAGCACTGGAGGGAGTGAGCGGGGGGCAGGATGAAGACGGACGTCGCGTGCCTGCGGTACGCAGCCCACGTCGCCTATCGGCTGGTGCCCGCTGACCCGGCTCGCCTCACGCGGGCCGTGTCCTACGGCATCCGGCAGGACGCAACTGAACAGGCCACAACCGAACAGGACGCAATCGGAAAGAAATAAAGGCAGCCTAAATGATCACCGTCGCCAACCGAATCTATGTCAAGCCGGAGTACGCCGACGCCTTCGAGACCGCGTTCCGGGAGCGGGCCGGGCTGGTGGACGGGATGCCCGGCTTCGTCTCAAACCAGGTGCTCCGCCCGGTCAACGAGGGCGACCCCTACGTCGTGTTCACGACCTGGGACAGCCGCGAGGACTTCATGGGCTGGGTCCGCTCCGAGGCGTTCGTCAAGGGCCACGCCCAGTCGGGGACGCTGCCCCGTGACGCCTACCCCCAGACGAACGTTCTGGAAATGCACGAGGTCATCCAGGACTCGACGCGCCCCGATCTCGCCCCGGAGCCGCCCGGCGGCCCGTTCAAGATGCACTAGGGCGTCATTCGTAGAGCCGCACCGCCCGCGCCCGCTTGGCGAAGCCGGCCAGCGATTCGGCCCAGCCCGCCGCGAGTCCCGCATAATCCACGCCTGCCAGCAGGGCCGCTTGCGTCTGGGCGCTGACCAGCAGCGTATGCAGCTTGTCCGGCTCCCAGGCGTCCGGGTACAAGCGGCGAAGCGTGACGGCCAGCGTCAGCCCGACCCGGACGGCGTTCAGCCGGTCGCGGTCCGTGACCAGCAGGTGAACGCCGCCGCAGACCTCGCCCTTGAAGACGCTGGAGCCTGGGGTGAAGCGGACGGGGACGAAGCGGACGCCGGGCAGGGCTTCGGCGTTCAGCGCACCGGCGAACGCCCGCGGGTCGATATACGGGGCGCCGAAGGTCTCAAACGGTGCGTCGGTCCCGCGCCCGACCGAGACGTTGGTGAATTCGAGCAGCCCGACGCCGGGGTAGAGCGCCGCCGCCGTCAGACGGCGCATATTGGGGGAGGGGCTGATCCAGAGCAGGCCTGTGGCGTCGAACCAGTTCTCGCGTCGCCAGCCCTCGCACCGGATGACTTCCAGGGGACAGCTCAGATTGCGCTCCCGGTGCATCAGACGGGCCATCTCGCCCACGGTCAGCCCGTGTCGGATGGGGACGGGGTGGGGGGCGACGAACGAGAGCGAGTCCGCGTCGGCCAGCGGCCCCTCCGCGGCCAGGCCATTGATGGGGTTGGGCCGGTCCAGCACGACCACGCGCCGCCCGTGTTCCGAAGCGGCCTCTAACACGCCTAAGAGGGTGCTGACATAGGTGTAGAACCGGCAGCCGATGTCCTGGATGTCGAACATCAACGTGTCCAGTCCCTCAAGCTGTTCCCCCGTGGGCCGTGTCCTGGCCCCAAACAGCGAAAAGATGGGCAAGCCCGTTCGGACGTCCATGCCGTCGGCGACGTCCTCATCCCTGTCCCCGCGCAGCCCGTGTTCCGGGCCGAACAGGGCCGCCAGCGTGACGCCGGGGGCCGCGTGCAGGGCGTCTATTGTCGGCTGCCCGTCCCGCGTCAGGCCCGTGTGGTTCGTGACCAGCCCAATCTGACTGCCCGCCAGCCGCGCGAGGTCTTCGCGCATCAGCACGTCGATCCCCGTCCAAACGTCCGCCATCTGGTATACTCCCCCCATGTCTTCCGCACCCACCGACCCGCAGGCCGCGTCGCCGATGCCCGCCCCGCGCTCTGACGCTCGGCCCGCATCCCCGCGCCCACCCGCGCCGCGCCGCCCGCCCGCGCCACGTCGTCCCGCCGCCTCCAAGCCGCCGGCCATGCCCACGGTCAAGCTGCGGCCCCAGAACCCGGACCGCCTGCGCCACCCGTGGGTCTACGACAACGAGATCGCCACGGGTCCCGCGCCGGGCTTCCAAGAGGGCGGCATCGTCCGCGTACTTGACGCCCGCAACCGCGCGCTCGGCCTGGGCTACCTGAATGCCAAGAGCAAGATCGCCGTCCGCTACCTGACGCGGCGCGGCGACGAACCAATCACTGCCGCCTTCTGGCAGTCGCGCATCGCCCGCGCCCTGGCTTTCCGCCGCGCCCACTACGCCCCCGATGGCGCTCTGCCGCCCGCCTACCGATTGGTACACGGCGAGAGCGACGGCTTGCCCGGCCTGATCGCCGACGTCTACGGCCCGTTCGTCGTCGTGCAGATGCTGGCCCTGGGTCTGGAACCCTGGCGCGAGGCCATCGTATCCGGCCTGACTCAGGCCCTGGCCCCGCAAGGCATCTTCGAGCGCTCCGACAGCGCCGTCCGCAAGATGGAGGGGCTGGAGTCGCGCGTCGGCGTCCTGGCGGGCGACGAGCCGCCGGACGTGCTCGAAATCGAGGACGACGGCAACGTCATACTCGCCGACCTGAAGCACGGGGCCAAGACAGGCCTGTTTCTGGACCAGAACGAGAATCAAAAAGCCGCCGCGCGCCATGCGGCAGGGCGGGATGTCCTGAACTGCTTCAGCTATACGGGCCTGTTCGGCCTGCGCGCGGCCCGCGCCGGGGTCAAAAGCGTCACCGACGTCGAGATCAGCCCCGAGTTCACGGCCCTGGGCGAGCGGCAGTGGGCGCAGAACGGGTTAGACATCCCCCACGAGACGCTGACGGCGAACGTCTTCGACGACCTGCGGGCGCGCGAGGCCAAGAACTTCAAGACCGACATGGTCGTGCTGGACCCGCCCGCCTTCACCAAGAACCGCGCCAGCCGCGACGGCGCGATCCGCGGCTACAACGAGATCAACCGCGTCGCCCTGCGCCTGCTGCGCCCCGGCGGCGTCCTGGTCACCTGTTCGTGCTCGCACCACCTGGACCGCTTCGAGTTCCGCGAGATCGTGACCGGGGCGGGGCGCGACGCGGGCCGGACGCTGCGGCTCTTGGAGCAGCGCGGTCAGCCCGCCGACCACCCGGTCTTGCTGGACGCGCCCGAGTCCGAGTACCTGAAGTGCCTGATCCTGGCGGTAGAGTAGGGGCGGGAACAGGTCGAATCACATGAAGCTACTCATTCTCGGCGGCACGGAGTTCGTGGGCCGCCACATGGCCGAGGCCGCGCTGGCGCGTGGGCACGATGTCACGCTGTTCCACCGGGGCAAGCACGGGGCCGAGCTATTTCCCCAAGCGGAGCACGTGTTGGGCGACCGCGACGGCAGCCTGGACGCGCTCGCGGGCCGGACATGGGACGCCGTGCTGGATACCTGTGGCTACGTCCCCCGCGTCGTCCGCCAGTCGGCGGAGCTGCTGGCGGGGGCGGCGGGGCATTACACATTCGTTTCCAGCGTCAGCGTCTACCAAGACTTCGCCGTCCCCGGCATCAGCGAAGACTACCCCGTAGCCGTCATGCCGGATGAAACGGTGGAAGAAGTGACGGGCGAGAACTACGGGCCGCTAAAAATCTTGTGCGAACAAGCTGTCTGCGACTCGTTCGCTGACCGGGCACTGGTCGTCCGACCCGGCCTGGTCGTCGGGCCGCACGATAAGACGGGCCGCTTCACCTACTGGCCCCGGCGCGTGGCCGAGGGGGGCGACTTCCTCGCGCCGGGGCGGCCCGGCAGGCGCGTCCAGTTCATCGACGCCCGCGACCTGGCGGCCTGGACGGTGAGCATGATCGAGCGCCGCGTGGCGGGCACGTTCAACGCCGTCAGCGACGATCCCACATGGACGATGGGGCGGCTCTTGGATGAATGCCAGGCCGTCAGCCGGGTTCAAGCAAATCCGGTCTGGGCCGACGATGCCTGGCTGCTCGGCGAGGGCCTCCAGCCCTGGACCGACCTGCCGCTGTGGCTGCCGGACACGGCGGAGTGGGCCGGGGCCGAATCGGTCAGCGTTGCCCGCGCCGTCGCTCACGGCCTGACCTTCCGCCCGCTGGCAGAAACCGTCGCCGAGACACTGGCCTGGGACAGGACTCTGGCGGCTGACGACCGCCCGCAGGGACCGAAGGCGGGAATCACGCGCGACCAGGAGCGTACTCTGCTGGAAAAATTTGTCGCAAACTCCCTGCCGTATTGAGTCCGCGTCTAGCGTTTTCCTGAGTCCGCCGTGGTACAATATCCTGCCCATGACGAACCCCAAGCCCCCCAAGCGGCCCGCCGCCAAGATCAACAAGAGCACGCCCGCGGACCTGCCCGTGAACCAAGTTCTGCTCGGCGACTGCGTGGAAGTGATGGACTCACTGCCCGCCAAGTGCGCCGACCTGGTCTTCGCCGACCCCCCCTATAACATGCAGCTCGGCGGCGACCTGTGGCGGCCCAACATGACCAAGGTGGACGCCGTGACGGACCCGTGGGACAAGTTCAAGTCGTTCGCCGAGTACGACGCCTTCACCCGCGCCTGGCTCACTGCGGCCCGCCGCGTCCTCAAAGACACCGGGACACTGTGGGTGATCGGGTCGTACCACAACATCTACCGCATGGGCGCGGTCTTGATGGACGCCGGATACTGGATTCTGAACGACGTCGCGTGGATCAAGGCCAATCCCCTGCCGCAGATGAAGGGGACGCGGTTCTGCAACGCCCACGAGACGCTGCTGTGGGCCAAAAAATCAGCCGATCAGAAGAAGTACACGTTCCACTACCGCGAGCTGAAAGCCGGCAACGACGACAAGCAGATGCGCTCGGACTGGTACATCCCCATCTGCTCCGGCAGCGAGCGCGAGAAGCGGGACGGCAAAAAAGCCCACGCCACCCAGAAGCCCGAAGCGCTGATGCACCGGGTCATCGCCGCCACGACCAACCCCGGTGACCTCGTCCTCGACCCCTTCTGCGGCTCCGGCACGACGGCCGCCGTCGCCAAGCGGCTGGGGCGCAACTTCATCACGGTTGACCGCGAGGAGAGATACGTCGAAGTCGCCCGGCACCGGCTGGCCGACATCGCCCCGGCCCTGCTGACATCCCCGGACGAAAGCGGCGTCCTGCTGGGTGCCCCCAAGCCGCGCGTCCCGTTCATCAGCTTCATCGAGAGCGGGCGGCTGCCGCTGGACGCGACGCTGCGGCTGAAGGGGACCGAGGCGCGGGCAAGTCTGCACCCGGACGGAACGGTTTCGGCGGGGGGGCATCGCGGCTCCATCCACAAAGTCGCCGCCGCCTGCCTCGGCCTTCCCACCGCGAACGGCTGGACATGCTGGCTGTTCCGCGACCCGCTGACGGACGAGGAGCAACTATTAGACGCGCTCAGGCCGGGGTGATGGTAGGGCAGCCAGGCGAGGATTGAAAACCCCCTCGCTAGGAGGAGCACCCTCCGGGTATCAGATTCAAGAACAGCCCCTGTTCCCGTTCGTCTCTCTTTCGTCCGCAGGACGCCTCTCCTAGCGAGAGGGTTTTCAACCCCTCGCAATACGGCCCTTCCCCTGACCGCCTACCCCGCCTCCGGTCCCAGGCCGGAGGCTTCTTTCGTCCCCATCGTCCCGTGCTCGCGCAGGGCGGCCAGCAGGTCGTCAATTCGCGCCGTCGCCACGCCGACCGACACGTCCCCCCCGCCGTAGTACATCCGCACGACGCCGTTCTGCACGGTCGCTCCGGTCGGGAAGACGACGCCGCCCTGGCCTTCGCGCATCTCATACGGCTCCATCGGCCCGAAGACCCAGTGCGGCAGGCGGCGCACGATCCGGCTGGGGTCGTCCAAATCCAGCAGGGCCAGCCCCACCCGATATAGCCAGCTAGTTTCCAGGCGCTCGACCCCGTGGAAGATCAGAAGCCAGCCCTCGGGCGTCTCAATCGGCGTCGGCCCCGCCCCCACCTTGCCGTTGTCCCAGCCCGGCTTGTCGGCCTCTTCCAGGACGCACCGGGGGTTGCCCCAGTGGCGCAGGTCGTCGCTCTCCGACAGCCAGATGTTCTCCTGCGGCCCCGACGTAGGCCGGTGCAGCAGCAGGAAGCGCCCGCCGATCTTGCGCGGGAACAGGGCGGCGTCCTTGTTGTAGGGGTGGATGACCAGGCCGAAGCGGGCGACGTTGTGGAAATCGTGCGTCGTGGCGAGGCAGACGCCCGCCCCGAAGTGGGACACGCCGACGTAGGAGACAACGTACTGGTCGATCTCGGCCAGGTAGCACAGCCGCGGGTCCTCGCAGCCCATCGCCTCGTACCAGTCCGCGTCGTCGCGGGTCGGCGACAGCAGGGGGTTCGTCTGCACCCGCCATCCCGTGACGCCGTCCCGCGAACGGGCGACGACGACGTGCGAGACGTCGTCCACGCCGATGGCCCGTAGCAGCAGGACCGTCTCGCCGTCCACCACGCAGGCGGCGGGGTTACACACGGCCTTGCAGGGGAACGGCATGTCCTTGGCCGTCAGGATCGGGTTCGCCGGGTCGCGCGTGAACAGCTCTTGGTATTCCATGCCCGCTTATTCCCCCCGCCTGCCTGTTGTAACCGCCCGTCGAGGAGAGCTAGAGCAGCGATGCGGACAGGGCGTTGAGCCACAAACGGCGCAGGCGCAGGAAGCGGCTGCCGTCTTCCTCGGCCTCGCGGGCCACACGGTTGGTGAGCAGGACCAGGGTGACGTCGAAAGCCGGGTCAATGAGCAGAGCCGTCCCCGTGAAGCCCGAGTGTCCGAAGGCGCGGTCCGAGAACAGGTCTCCAGCAGGCAGGAAGTCGTTGCCCACGCAGAACCAGCCCAGCGACTGCGCCCCGATGGCCGGGGGAATCTGGCTTTCGGCCATGCGGGCGACCGTCGCCCGCGAGAGCAAGGCCCCGCCGCCCGCCCGCACGGCCTCGCCGAAGGCCAGCACGTCCCCACAGGTCCCGAACAGCCCGGCGTGGCCCGCGACCCCGCCTAAGTCCCGCGCGCGCGGGTCGTGGACACGGCCCGGCGGGTTGGGTCCCGTCGGCGCGACGTCCATGCCGCCCATGGCAGGGCAGAAGCCCAGCGTCTTCCGGCCCAGCGGCGCGGCGACCCCGTCCGCGAAGAGAGCATCGAGCGGCTGCCCGGCCACGCGGGCGATGATCTCCCCCAGCAAGATATAGCCCGTGTCCGAATAGGTGTAGCCGACCCCCGGCGGGCGCAAAGCCGGCGTCGCCAGCACCATTTGGAGCATCTCGCGCCGCGAAGCCTCGGCCTCCCCGGTGGGCCAGCGCGGGACCGGCGGCAGGCCGGACGTGTGCAGCAGCAGGTGCCGCACCTCGACCGCGCTGAGGTGCGGCAGCGGCCCATAGTCCCCCTCGAAGAACCGGCACACGGGCTGCCGCAGGTGCAGGCGGCCCTGCTCGGCGAGCTGCATCAGGCAGGTCGCCGTCGCCAGCGGCTTGGTCAGCGAGGCCAGGTCAAACAGCGTCTCCAGCGTCGCCGCACCAAACGCCCGCACAGCCGCCGTCGCGCCGCCGCGCGCCAGCGCATAGACGGCGTGGGTATAAAGCCGGTCGGCCACCCCCGACGCGAGCAGAGCATCGGCACGGGCCAAGCGTTCGGAATGCACGGCGGGCGTCATGGGGTCTTGTTCGGGGGCGCGGCGTATTTCTCCTGCGCGGGGCGGGTTCTTTGGGCGTCAATAGCCCCGGCGCGTGGCCCAGACCATGCCCGAGAAGCACAGAAGGCCGAGGCCGGACAGGAGGAGAGGGGAGGGGACGAAATAGGAGCCAGCAACGAGCACCAGGCCAGCGACGAGGGGCGGGGCCGCAGCCTGTTTCTTACCGTAGACGATGCAGCCCGTGCCGACGCACCCCCAGACGAGGGAAGCCAGTAGGAAGTCCGTGTGTGGCATGGGGAACGCGGGCATGTCCCGATTATCGGCGGCTCAGGCGTCCCGCGTTAGGCGCAGGCGCACCAGAGCGGCGGCTTTCTCCAGGCCCGACGTGCGGGCGCGGTGCCGGAAGACGTCGTAGCCGTTCTCCTCGATCTTGTCCAGGATGCGTGAATAAAGGACACGCGCCAGCCGGACGGGCAGGCGGCACGAGGCCGGCAGCAGGGGGATGCCCGCATCGGCACACGTATAGAAGTAGCGGGCGCGGGCGATCTCAAAGCGCATCAGATCAACAAACGCGGCGTTGACCGTTCCCGCCGCCAGCATGACTTCTGTGTAGCCGAATCGCTCCATGTCCTCCTGCGGCAGGTAGATGCGGCCCCGCTCGGCCCAGTCCTCGCCGATGTCGCGCCAGAAGTTCGTGAGCTGCATCGCCAGCCCCAGGTCGTGGGCCGGGCCGAGTGCGGCGGGATCGGTCGCCCCGAGGACGTGGCACATCATCAGGCCGACCACCGAGGCCGAGCCGTAGGTATACGCCTGGAGTTCTTCAAAAGTCTGGTAGCGATCGCGCGTCAGGTCCATCGCCATCGCGTCCAGAAAAGCCAGGGGATACGCGGGCGGCAGGGAATGGCGGCGGGCCGTGTCGGCAAAGGCGTGGAGGACCGGCAGGTCCGAGCCGCCCGCTTCCAGGGCGTCCAGAGTCGCCGCCCGGTACTCGCGCAGAGCGGCGGCGGGATCGGAGCCGGGGGCGGGGTTATCCACGATCTCATCCGGGTAGCGAACGAACCCGTAGAGGGCGTGGACCGAGCGCCGCACGGCGGGCGGGAAAAACAGTGTGCTGAAGTAATAAGTCTTGCCGTGGTGGGCGTTCAGGCGTTGGCTGGCCGCGTAAGCGGCCTCCAGGTCGGGTGCCTGCTGGCCTGGTTCCTGCGGCGCGGTCCGTCGCGCGAGTGCCATGATCTGAGTTTTCAAGGGCAAAGATTTCTAGTTGATGTCAATACGGCGCACCCGTCATTCCGGCAGGTCCGCCAGGATGCGCTCGGTGACCAGCTTCGCCCCGAGGCACACGAGCGGGACGCCCGTGCCCGGCACGGTGCTGGCCCCGACGAAGTACAGGTTCTGGACGTCCGGCGACTTGTTGGCGGGCCGGAACCAGCCGACTTGCAGGATGCCGTGGGACAGGCCGAAGGCCGCGCCGAACTTCAGGTTGTACTGGTCGCGCCACTCGTGCGGCGTGACGACTTGCTCGACGACGATGTGGTGGCGCAGGTCGGTCAGCCCGCGCGACTCCATCTTAGCATAAATTTTGTCTTTGAACCGCTCGATCTGGCCCTCGTCCCACTGCATCTGGTCGGTCAGGTGTGGGATGGGGACGAGCACAAACAGGTTGTCCCCACCGGGCGGGGCGACGGAGGGGTCGGTGCGGCCCGGCGCGTTGACATAAAAGCTGGGGTCGCGCGGCGGGACTTTGGCGTCGAAGATTTCCTCGAAGTTGCGCCTGTAGTCGGACGACAGGAAAAAGTTGTGGTGCCGCAGGCTGGGATAGATCTTGTCGGTGCCCAGATACAGCATGAACGCCGACGACGTGAACGCCTGCCGCTTCCAGCTTTTTTCTTCGTATTTCGCCGGACGCTCGGCCAGCAGATCGGTGTAGGTGTAAGGTAGGTCGGCGTTGGAGATGACGACGTCGGCGGTCATCGCCTCCTCGCTGCCGCTTCCATTGGACACACAAACTCCCCGCGCCGAACGGTCCTTGACCATGATCTGCGTCACGTTTTGGCCGGTCAGTATCTCGACGCCCATCTTCCGCGCCAGCGCCGCCATGGCCGTGGGCAGGGCATAGATGCCACCCTCGGGGTAATACAGACCGTCCTCGGCAAGCTCGGTGTAGGGCAGCAGCGTGTAGACGGCGGGGGCCTCGAACGGCGAAATGCCCAGGTACATGGACTGCATCGAGAACGCCTGCCGCAGCCGGTCGTCCCGAAAGAACTGCGAGACGTGCGTGTACAGCTTGTCCAGGGCGTTGAGCTTGGTCAGCAGCGACAGGTTCTTGGCCGTGAAGAAGTCGGCGGCTCTGGCGAAATTCTTCTCGACGAACTTCTCGCGCCCGATCTTGTATTTCGCGCCTGCGTCTTCGAGAAACCGATAATAGCCCGCCGTCACGCCCGGCTCGATGCGCTCAAGTTCGGCGATCATCTTGGTCAGGTCGCTCGACATCTCCATCGAGGTCCCGTCGCCGAAGTGGACCGCGTAGTTCGGCTCCATCTTGATCAGCTTGACCCAGGCGTCGAAATCCTCGCCACAGGCCACAAACAGCTCGCGGTAAACGTCCGTCATCAGAAGCAGGGATGGCCCGGTATCGAACCGGAACCCGCCCTCTTGCCGCGTGTTGGCCCGCCCGCCCACCGAATCGTTCTTTTCCAGGATCGTCACCTGGAACCGCCCCGTGGCCTGGAGCCGCAGGGCCGTCGCCATCCCGCCGATCCCCGCGCCGATAATGATCGCCGTCCGCATAACCGCCTCGATTCTAAACATCACAATTATACCCACAATGGGCGGCGGGGCGGCGGTTGACGCGCGCCGCCCTTTTCTTGTATAATGACGCCCACCCTGGGGGAATCTTTATGCGGATACTGATCACCGGCGCGGCGGGGATGCTCGGCACCGACGCCCGGCGGCTGCTGGCTGCGCTGGGGCATGAGGTCGTCGCCACCGACGTGGGACCCGCCGCTGGCGGCGAGATTTTACCGCTGGACATCACCGACTTCGCCGCCGTCCGCGCGCTCTTCGCGCAGGCGCGGCCCGATGTGGTTTTTCATGGCGCGGCCTATACCCACGTCGACAACTGCGAGCGCGACCCGGACCTGGCCTACCGCGTCAACGCCCTGGGCACGTGGGCCGTGGCGAGCGCGGCGGAAGAGGTGGGCGCGGCCCTGGTCGCCATCAGCACCGATTTCGTGTTCGACGGCACCAAGAAGACGCCCTACACCGAGTTCGACGTGCCCGCGCCGGTGAGCCACTACGGGGCGTCGAAGCTCGCGGGCGAGAATCTGGCGCGGGCGGCCTGCCGCCGGACGTACATCGTCCGCACGTCCTGGCTGTACGGGGTGCATGGGAAGAACTTCCCGTACAGCATCCTGAAGCTGGCCCAAGCGAACCCCAGCCTGCCCGTCGTCGCCGACCAGTGGGGGACACCCACCTACGCCGTGAATCTGGTCGAGGCTGTTGCCGACATCATCGAGACGCCCCTGTATGGCGTCTACCATGTCACCAACGCCGGCGAGACCAACTGGCACGGCTTCGCACGGGCCATCCTCGCCAAGAGTGGCCTCGGCCACGTCCCGGTCGTGCCGATCACATCCGACGAGTACGCCGCCCGCTTCGGCTCGCCCACGCGCCGCCCGGCCTACAGCGTCCTGCGCCGCTACGCCTTAGAGCTTCAGGGCCGCGACACCCTGCGCCCGTGGGAGGACGCCCTGGACGCTTTTCTCCTGTCGGCGCGGGAGCAGGGAAAGATTTAGGAGTGCGACATGAAGGCTGACCTGACGACAAAGCTTCTCTTGGCCCTGGTTCTCGCCGCCCTGTGCGCCCTGCTGATACGCGGCGAGACTACGCCCGCACTCGCGCAGTCTCAGCCGGTGCCCTCTACGGGCAACATTGCAATCTCCCCCATCGGCGGTACGATGGCCTACGTCGTTTCGGGAGGCAGAATCAGCTTCTGGGAGACCGACACCGTGAACGGCAAGCCGAAGCTCGTGATGTACGACTCGCAGCCGCTGCCCACGAAATAGCCGAGTGAAAATGCGAAAACGAACCACAGAAACATCGGTGAAACCGGCGCGGGCTAATCCCCTGCGCCGCGTGATTGGGGGACTCTCGATACCCCGGTAGGGGCGCGGCAGACCGCGCCCGCTTCTTTAGGACGCGCGAGAGGAAACCACCCATGACCGATGTTTACACCGAGCCGGCGGCACCGACGCCCGCCGAGGCAGTCACACCCAAGCCCGACTACAGCAAGACGCTAAACGTCCCCAAGCCCGACGTCAAGAACCCCGACGGCCTGGACACCAACCCGGACAGCATCCCCCAGCGCGCGAACCTGCCCCGGCGCGAGCCGCTGACCTTGGAGTTCTGGCAGCGCCACCACGTCTACGCCGAGTCGCTCCGGCCCCGGACCGGGCGCGGCACGTTCGTCCTGCACGACGGGCCGCCCTTCTCCAACGGCGACATCCACATCGGCCACGCCTTCAACAAGATCCTCAAAGACGTCACCACCAAGTTCCGGTCGATGGAAGGCTACAGCGCGCCCTACGTGCCCGGCTGGGACAACAATGGGTTGCCCATCGAGGTACTGGTCGCTAAGGAATTCCGCGAGAAGCAGCAGACGCCCACGCGCATGGAGATCCGGCACCGCTGCCGCGAGGTGGCCGAAGAATGGGTTGGCAAGCAGTCCGCGCAGTTCCAGCGGCTAGGCATCCGGGGCGACTGGGACCATCCCTACCTGACCATGTCCAAGGAGATGGCCGCCAAGGAGCTGGACGTCTTCGCCGAGATGGTCGAGAAGGGCTACATCTACCGTGGCCTGCGGCCCGTCTACTGGTCTCTCGTCGATGAGACCGCCCTGGCCGACGCCGAGATCGAGTATGCCGACCGCACCGACCCGTCCATCTTCGTCCGCTTTCCCCTGCGCGTGGACCCCGACGGCGTGTTCGGGCCGGACGCCAAGACGGGCGACTGCTACGCCGTCATCTGGACGACGACGCCCTGGACCATTCCCGCCAATGTCGCCATCGCGGCGGGGCGCGGCATCGAGTACGTGGTCGTGCAGCACGATACGGCCCGCTACCTCGTGGCCGCCGAGCGCCTGGGCGCGACCATGGCCGCGGCGGGGCTGACGGGCTGGACGGTGCTGAAGACGCTGACGGGGGGTGCCCTGCAAAACCTGATCTTCCAGCACCCGCTGCCGGATATCCCGCGCGGCTCACCCCTGGTCCTGGCCGACTACGTGACGACGACCGACGGTACGGGCCTGGTCCACACCGCGCCCGGCCATGGCAAGGACGACTTCGCCACAGGCCAAAAGTACAACCTGCCGACGCTCCAAGTGCTCACGGGAGACGGCTTTTTTAACGAAGAGGCCGGGCCGGAGTTCCAGGGGCTGAAGCTGGGGCCGGGCCAGGAAAAGGTCATGGAGCGGCTGGCCGATGCGGGTACCCTGCTGGCGCGCGGCGAGATCTTCCACTCCTACCCGCACGGCTGGCGCTCGCACGACCCGCTGGTGTACCGGGCCACCGTGCAGTGGTTCGTCAGCATCGACCACAAGGGCCACCGCGAGAAGGCACTCAAAGCCATTGACGGCGTCCGCTGGTTCCCCGAAGAATCGAAAAACCGGATCCAGGCGATGGTCGGGGGCCGGCCCGACTGGTGCATCTCGCGCCAGCGCGCGTGGGGCGTTGGCATCCCCGTCTTTTACGCCCAGCCGTCGGGAACGCCGCTGCTCACGAAAGAAAGCATCGGGCATGTCCGCGCCCTCATCGCGAACCATGGGACGGACGCCTGGTTCGAGACGCCCGTTGGGGACATCCTGCCGGCGGGGTTTGAGCACCCCGAGACGGGCGAAACCGAGTTCGTCAAAGAGACCGACATCTTCGACGTCTGGTTCGATTCGGGTTCGACGTGCCGCACGGTCCTGGAGCAGTGGCCCGGCCTGTCCTTCCCCGCCGACGTCTATTTAGAGGGCGGGGACCAGCATCGGGGCTGGTTCAACTCGTCGCTGATGATCGGCGTGGCGACCAAAAACGCGGCCCCCTACCGGCAGGTCGTCACCAACGGCTGGACGCTGGACGAGACGGGCCGCAAGATGTCCAAGTCCAAGCTGAACGGCGTCGCGCCCGCCGCCGTGGTCGAGAAGTACGGCGCGGACGTCCTGCGGCTCTGGGTGTGCTCGACGGACTACTTCGGCGACGTGCGCGTGGGCGACAAGATATTGGAGCAGACGGCGGGCAGCTACCGGACCCTGCGGAACACGCTGCGCTTCGCCCTGGGCAACGTCTACGACTTCGATCCGGTCTTGAACGCCGTCCCCTTGGACCAACTGGAAGAGATGGACCTGTGGGCGCTGCACCGGCTGAACGAGGTCGTCCGCCGCTGCACGGTCGCCTATGACGCCTACGAGTTCCCGCGCGTCGTGCAGACCCTGCTGGCGTTCTGCGCCCAGGACCTGAGCGCGTTCTATCTGGACGTCATCAAGGACCGGCTGTACTCGTTCGGGGCCGACTCGCGTGCCCGCCGGTCGGCCCAGACCGTGCTGTATGAGGTGACGAGCTGCCTGGCCCGCCTGCTGGCCCCGATCCTGTCGTTCACCTCAGAGGAGGTCTGGCAAAAGCTGCCCGTGCCCGGCAAGCCCGTGTCGGTCCTGCTGGCCGCCCTGCCGGGCTTCCGCGCCGACCTGCGCGCCCGCGAATTGGAAGCCCGCTGGGAGCCGGTCCTGGCCGCCCGCGACGAGGTCAACAAGGCTCTGGAGGGCACCAAGAAGCGCCTGGAGCTTGCCGTGACCCTGACCGCGGACGCGGAAACTTACGCCGCCCTGCACCCGTATCTCAACCAACTGCCTGCGCTGCTGCTGGTCTCGCGCGTCACCCTGCGCCGGTCGGGTTCGCCCGGCCTGCACGTCCAAAGCGACGGCCCCGCCCCCGGTGCCCGATGCGCCCGCTGCTGGGTGGCCGTGCTGGACGGCGGCGATGCGGACCCCGCCGCCTTCTGCCCCACCGGCTGCGCCCGCCGCTGGCTGGTCTCGGACGACGGCGAGGTGGCCTCGCGGCGGCTGATTTAGGGGATTCCTACGGCGGGGTTGGTTAGGAGTACGGGTCACGAACGTCACGAGTAGTTGAAAACTACTCGCTGGAACAGGCACCCTCCGGGTGAGAGACGTTCAGCGGAAGGCGGCTCCTGGGGCGCTTTATCCCGTCCAAAGGACGCCTCTCCCAGCGAGTAGTTTTCAACTACTCGTGCTCGTCAACCCGGCCTATCCGCCGCCGCCGCTCCGGTTACCAAGAAAGATCACATATGACCGACGCCAAACTGACCGATGACCAACTGACACACTTCAAGCAGGCATTGCTAGATGAACAGGCGCGGCTGACCGGTGAGCGCAAGCAGTACGCCGCCGACGACCGGGCCGACATGGAAGAAGACGCAAGCGGGGAGCTGTCGCACAGCGACTCGAACGACTTCGCCGACGAGGCCACGAACCTGTTCGACCGCGAGCGGGACCAGGCCGCCATCGAGAACTTCGACCGGATGCTCGCCAAGATCGCGCGCGCCCTGGCGAAGATGGATGAGGGCACCTATGGCCTGTCTGACATCGACGGGACGCCGATTCCCGTCGCGCGACTGGAAGCCCTGCCCTATGCCGTGACGACCGTGGAGCAGGAAGAAGCCGCGATTTGAGCCGCTGGGTGCTCTACGGCCTCGCGCTCCTTGTCCTGCTGGCGGACCAGATCGCGAAGGCCGCCGTGGTCCGGGCGCACCCCGCCTGGACCGACGGCGACCGCGAGCTGATCCCCGGCTTCTTCGCGCTGACCTTCAGCGTGAACACGGGCGGGGCGTTCGGCATTCTGCCGCACGGGACGCTGCTGCTGGCCCTCGCCGCCGCCGTCGCCGCCGTGTCCATCATCACCTATGCCCTGCGCGCGCCCATGCCTCTGCCGCGCCTGCTCGGATTCGCCCTAGCCCTGCCGCTGGGCGGGGCACTGGGGAACTTGCTGGACCGCGTCCGCCTGGGCCACGTCGTTGATTTTTTGAGCGTCTACGCCGGCCCCGACCGGCGCTGGCAGTTCCCGATCTTCAACCTCGCCGACGCGGCCATCTGCGTCGGCGTCGGCCTGCTCGCGCTCTACCCCGGGCGGCAGCCCGCCCCGGCGCGGGATGCGGCTGTTTTCAAAGAAGAAGCCTAAGAGGTTGCATGGGGAGCGTGTCAGGCGACTTCAGTCGCCGTCGACCCTTGTTAGCCGGAAAGAAGAAGCCTGATGTTCCCTGTCCTGTTCCACGCCGGCGCACTGACGGTGCATACCTATGGCGTCGTGCTGATGCTTGCCTTTTTGGCCGCCCTGGGACGCGCCTACGCCGTGGCGAAGCGGCGCGCTGACCCTACCCTGCCGCCGGACAGCATACTCGATGTCGGCATCTGGATGATCCTGGTCGGGACGCTGGGCGCGCGCCTGCTGTTCGTGGCCGTCGGCTGGCGCGACTATTCCCACGCCCCGGACTTCCCCGCCAACATCTTTAAGGTCTGGGAGGGCGGGCTGTCGTTCCACGGCGGCCTGTTCGCGGGCATCGCGGCCCTGATCGGCTACTGCCTGATCAAGCGCCTGTCCATCCTCCGCGTGGCCGATCTGTTTGCGCCTTCGGTCATGCTCGCCTATGTCATCGGGCGCGTCGGCTGCTTTTTCAACGGCTGTTGCTACGGTGCCCCAACGACGATGCCCTGGGGCATCCGTTTCCATGACGACGGGATCGTCACGCCGCCGAGCCACCCCACCCAGCTTTATGCGTCTGCTCTGAGCCTGGTCTTCTTCGCCGGGCTGGTTTGGCTGGAGCGGCGGCAGACCTATCGGGGCCAGATCATCTGCTGGTACATGCTGGGGGCATCGGTCGAGCGGTTCCTGATGGAGATCTGGCGGGCCGGGACCACGTCTACGGTGGTCGCGCTGGGGCTGACCGACGTGCAGTGGCTCTGCCTGGTCATGGCGGGCGTCGCCCTGACCGGCATGGCGGTCTTCCGGCGTCGGTTCCCCGTGCCGCCCGCCGCCCTGCCCCCCGCCTCGCGCCCCCCGCTGGAGGCTGCCCTCCGGTGACCGAAACCCTGCGCGTGGAGGACGACGAGGGGAACCTGCGGCTGGATGTTTTTCTGAGCGGACGCCTCCCGGACATCTCGCGCGCCCGCTTGCAGCGGCTGATCGGGACGCAGGCCGTGACCGTCAACGACACGCCGGCCAAGGCCAGTGACCGGACCCACATCGGCGATGAGGTGCGCGTCGCCGTACCCGAGCCGCGCGCGGCTGGTGCCGCCGAGGCCGAAGCCATCCCCCTGGACGTCGTCTACGAGGACGACGACCTTTTAGTCGTCAACAAGTCCAAAAACCTGGTCGTCCACCCCGCGCCGGGGGCCGAGTCGGGGACACTGGTGAACGCCCTCCTGGCCCACACGCGGGGGCGGCTGTCCGGCGTGGGCGGCCCGCTCCGCCCCGGCATCGTCCACCGCCTGGACCGGGACACGACCGGCCTGCTGGTCGTCGCCAAGACCGACGCCGCCCACGAGAGCCTGGCGGCTCAGATCAAGGCCCGCACCGCCGTCCGCAAGTACCACGCCCTGCTGCGGGGCCGCGTCCCCTTCAAGCACGCGGTCATTGACGCCCCCATCGGGCGGCACCCGCAGGACCGCAAGCGGATGACCGTCTTGGAGCAGGGCGATTTGAGCGGGTCAGACCTGCCCCAAGGCGTCCGCCATGCCGTCACCGAGCTGCGCCTCTTGGAGCACCTGGCCGAGTTTAGCTGGACCGAGGCTATCTTGCAGACGGGCCGGACGCACCAGATCCGCGTCCACTGCGCCTTCGCCGGCTACCCCGTGGTGGGCGACGCCACCTACGGCGGCGGGCGCAAGGTCAGCGCGCACCTGCTGCGGGGCCATCCGTTGCAGACCTTGAACGGCTTGCTGGCCGGCCTGCACGGCCAGGCCCTGCACGCCTACTTCCTCAGCTTCGACCACCCTGGCACCGGCAAGCGCCTCCAGTTCCACGCCCCCCTGCCCGACGAGATCGGCGAGCTTCTGGACTTCCTGCGCCGTTTGGAAGAGGCCTACGAGTTCTAGGGGTGGGTTTTCCCAAGCTTTCCCGGTTTATGGCGTTGTTGTACAAATGCGTTCCGCTTGGAAGCCGTGCCATCAATGGCACGGCTAATCAGCCTTCGGCTCAGAACTACCGCTTCGCGGCACTGGGATTTCGTGAGGAACAAGTCCTAAGCCCAAGCCCTACGCCCCACATAGAAGCACCCCAAAACTCTTGTCTTGACCCAGCAACTCTTGTCTTGACCCCGCAAAGCGGTGTTTTGTAGCGTCTTCGCTGAATAGCCGTGTGTTTCAACACATGGTTCTGGAATTATGCAACGTTGCCCCCTGGTCATTGTACTTGGCACGGTTCTTGCAGTGTAGCAATCCAGCCGTGATGCCCAGACGATCCTCCCGCTGATCCCTCGTCTGGTCCTTGTCTGTTGCCGCTCAAAGGAAAAAGAGACACATGACGTACCGCACCCGCGCCGCTGGGCTTGGCCTGGCCGCCCTCATCCTCCTCGTCGCTGCCGCCGCCCGGCCCGCCCATGCCGGCGGCACCGTGCTTTCCCCGCCGTCCCTGGTCAGCGGCACGTTTGATTTTGAGAGTAACACGCCCGGCCAAGGCACCACCTTCACCGACACCAGCGGCGGCATCAGCGCGACCTTCAGTACAACTGCCGACACGGCGAGCAGGGGTGGCTTCACGGTGATAAGGCCGACAGGACAACAGCCTCCCGGCTTCAGCGGCAACCACCTCGAAAACAGCGCTGGCATGTACAACCTGCCGCTGTCAGTCGGCTTCGATCAAACGCTACTGTCCGGCTCGGTTGCTTACAACTCTTTCAGCGGGGCAGCGTTTACTGTGCAGGAGCTTCTCAACGGGGTAGTAGTCGGCACTGCGACAAGCAACAGTAGCAGCGGTACGCTCAGCTTCGGCGGCGTCGCCTTCAACTCGCTGAGTCTCACCGCCCCCGCCATCGAGATCGACAACCTCGCCGTCACCAATGCCCCCGCCGCCCCGGAGCCGTCCCAGATCGCGGGCCTGAGCTTCACCGGCCTGGGCCTAGGCGCGCTGCTCCTGCGCGCCCGCCGCAAGGCCCAGGCGAGCTAGGTCCAGGGCTTGGTGAGGGCACGAGAGGCCCGGCGCTTTCCCTGCGCCGGGCCTCTCGTGCCGCCCCTTGTATTTGGCACGGCTTTTGCTGTATACTATACGAGCGGTCATGCCCGGACGATTGTTTTTACCGCTTCCTGCTGCTGCTCCCTGGCTGGCCCTTTCGGTCGCTGCTCTACAGAAAGACACACGTATGACGCACCGCTTGCGCGCCGCCGGGCTTGGCCTGGCCGCCTTCCTTCTGCTCGGCTCCGCCGCCCAGCCCGGCCATGCCGCCGGCACCACCGGCCCCGACGTCATCACCTCCGGCAACCTCTCGAACGGGCCGGGGCGGACCAGCGTCGGCTCGTTCCAGACCGTCAACGGCCACAACTCGACCTTCGCTCCCGCAAACACGTTCTCCGCCCCCGTGCCGCCCCCGACCCTCACCCTCAGCGGCCTGTTCGACTTCGAGAGCAACACATCCGGCCAGTACACCACCCTCACCGACACCAACGGCGGCATCAGCGCGAAGTTCAGCGCGGCCAATGATGAAGCCACCGTTGGTGCCTTCCGAGTTCAGAGTCCAGCCGATGCGGGTGGGGCACCCCCTCCCGGCCTCAGCGGCAATGTGCTGCGGGAGTCCCAGAGCCGTATCAACCAGCCGCTCTCGGTCGGCTTCGACCAGACGCTGCTTTCCGGCTCGGTTGCGTTCGCTTCCAGCACCAGCGAGGGGACGTTTACCGTGCAGGAGCTGTTGAACGGGCAGGTGGTCGGCACCGCGACCGCCAGCGGCGGCAGCGGCGTACTCAGCTTCGACGGCGCGGCCTTCGACGCGCTGACTCTGAGCGACACCGCCCCCAGCTTTGAGATCGACAACCTCGCCGTCAGCACCGCCCCCAGCACCGCCCCCGCCACTGCCCCCTTGGGCCGAGGCAAGCCAAGGTAGCGCGGGGAGGCCCCCCGGAACAGAGGGCGGGGCCTCCCACTCCCTAGGCTCTTCAGCGCCCGTGCTGGACGCCGACGAGCTTCTGGACCCGCGCATACTTGGTGCGCTGCTCGGGCGTGAGCAGGGCGCTGATGCGTTTGGCGGCCTGCTTTTGCAGATCGTTGATCTTCGCGACTTTGGCCGTCTGGTCCAGCGATTTATCCCCGATGACCCCCTGAATCTCGATCCCCGCCGCGTGAGCGATGGCATCGATCTTCTTCTTCTGGTCGGGCGTCTGCGACTGGCGCAGGTCCGTGTCCAGCGCCTGCGCCTCCTCCTGGGCCTGACGCCGGGCCAGGACGCGCGCCCGCTGGGCGGGCGTCAGCGTCGCCAGCGACTGCTGATCGGTGGCCTGGAGCAGCGCGAGGTAGCGCTGCTTTTTCTGCGCCTCGGGCATCTTCGTATCCGCGCGCAGGGCGGCCACCTGACGCTGGAATTTGAGGTTGATCCCCCGCTGCCTGAGCACGACGGCGCGCTGGTCGGGGGACAGGATCGCCAGCATGTCCTTGTCCATGGACTGATAGAGCGTCTGGTAGCGGGCCAGCTTCTGCGGCTTGGTCATATTCGGGTCCGCCCGCAGTGCGGCGACGTCCGTCTGGAACCGGCCCTGCCGCGCCCGCGCCTGTGCCTGCTGGCCCGCGCTCAGGTCCGACTGCGCCCGGACGACGAGCGGGGCCGCGAGCAGCGTCAGCGCGAGCAGCAGGATGGCGCGCAGGCCGCGCGATGTGCGGAGTGTCAAAAACGTGTCCTTCCTTCGTGTAGTCTGGGGCCGCGTCGCCCGTGAGGTTGTCCTCATGCAGAAAGACGCGGGGGGGCGGGGTCTTGTTCCCGCCCCTCCCGCGTCTTTGTTGCTCGTCCCGCGCCGTGTTAAGCCGCTGCCGCGTTCTTGGCGTTCGCGATGGACTTGACCGCAAGCTGGGGGATCAGGCGCTGCAGGCGCTCGCCCGCCATCTGCTCCTCGCCGATGATGGTCTTGGCAAGCTGCGCGGTCTCGGAGTCCCCGATGGCGTTCGCAAAAGCTTCCATAGACAGGTACGCGCCGACCTCGAAGTGCTCCAGCGAGTAGGCCTTGATCGTGTCCTGGGTCTGCTTGTCCTCGTGGCTGTGGAAGGCGTTGATCAGGTGGCTGGCCTTGCCGATCACCTCGTTCACGATGCCCTTCGGCTCGGACTTGTCGCCGCCCAGGGCCAAGATGCGCGCCTGGACCCGGTCCACTTGCGACTGCGTCACGACGATGTGGTCGGCGACGACCTGCTTGAGGTCGGCGTCGGTCGCCGACGCTTCCAGGTCCTTGAGGGAGGCCATGCCGCCGACTTCGGCGGCATAGGCGTCGTTCAGGTAGCGGAGCATCTGCTCCTTGACGGTCTCTGCCATGTGTCTATCTCCGTTCGTCTGTGTGGGTGGATGTGGTTGCAAAAGTCTGACAACGCGCTTATACCCGCCGCCCGTGCCCGCCTAACCGTCGGACGGGCCGTGGCCGTGGCCGTAGACGCGGCCCTTCCAGGCGTTGCCGCGCCCCCAGACGCCCTGATAGGCCGACGTCAGCGCGATGCCGATGACCAACCCCCAGGCCAGCGGGTTGAGCAGGGCGTAGCCACCCGAGTCCCGCCCGAAGCGCAGCGTCAGGCCGAGCCGGACCAGGGCGGGCAGGGCGAAGGCCAGCAGCGGCAGCCAGGCCCAGGCCGCGCCGGACGCCCAGCCCGCCAGCAGCCACAGCGGGGGCAGGACGAGGACGTTCAGCAGGAAGAACACGACGCCGAGCAGCAGCGGCAGGTTCTTGGAGAACGCCGGGAACAGGTTCTTGGAGAAGCCGCGCCAGACGGCGGGCAGGCCGTCGTACATCCGCACGTGGTAGGTGCACGACCCGTCGCCGTACCACAGCGACCTGCCCGCCCGCTTGACGTGCTGGGCGAACTTGACATCCTCGGCCAGTTGCGCCCGGACCGCCCGGTGCCCGTCCACGGCAAAATACGTCTCGCGGCTCAGAAACAGAAACGCGCCGTTCGCCGCCGCGAACCAGGGGAACGGGGTGGGGCGGATCAGCCACGTGGGCAGGAACGCGAAGATGACGAAGTATTGCAGCGGGATCAGCAGGCTCTCCCAGAAGCCCTCGCACCGCAGGTCCGGCACCAGCGAAACCACGTCGGCCCGGTGTCCCCTCTGCGCCCCCAGGGCCAGCAGCAGGGCATCCGGACTGAACCCGCAGTCGGCGTCGGTCAGCAGCAGCATCTCGCCGCGGGCGGCCTGGGCGAGCTGCCAGCAGGCGAACGGCTTGCCGTACCATCCGGCGGGAAGCTCGGCCCCGATCAGGACGCGCAGCCGCCCGTCCTGGTCCCGCAGCCGGCACAGGATGGCGTAGGTGTCGTCCGACGAGTGATCGTCCAGCACCAGCACTTCATAGTTAGGGTAGTTAAGGGAGAGGAGGGACCGGACACAGCTTTCGATGTTCTCGGCCTCGTCCCGCGCCGGCACCAGCACGGAGATCAGGGGGAGGTCCGCCTCGCTCGTGTGCGCGACAAGGGCGCGCGGCTTGCGGAACAGCCAGAAGTTCAGCAGCGCCGTCCCCGCCAGGGCGAGCGCCAGGGCGGCCACCGCCGCCTGATACAGATACAGAAGCCCCATTGCGCCGTCAGTATACCCGCCCTCGCTGGTTTCAGGGGGGGCCTCCCTTGCCCCGGAGAGTTGGGGCGGGGGGCATCCGCCTTGAAGGCCGGGTCGAGCCGGGTATACTGCCCCATGCGCCTTGTTCTGGACCCCGCCGAAGAGGCCGCGCACGCCCGGTGGCTGGCGGAGACGCCCGGCGCTTACGAGTGGTGGTACTTCGACGCCCTCTCCGACGACGGCCGGTGGGCGCTGGCCTGCATCTGGTTTCTGGGCAACCCCTTTTCGCCGTACTACCGCCTGTCGGCGTCGGGGCGGCCCGCCGACCCGCTCGACCACAACGCGCTCTTCTTTGCCCTGTACGAGAACGGGCGGCTCCACGCCTACCATTTCTCCCGCTTCCCCCGCGCCCAAGTCCAGGCCGTGGAGACGCTGCCGGGCGAGATGGCGTTCGGGGGCAACCGGCTGACGTTCGGGCCGGGCGGGCTGTGGACGCTCTCGCTCTCCGACCGGAATGCCAACGGGCGGCGGATGGAGGCGGCGGTGACGTTCGAGGGCTGGCCGCTCATCGCCCCGAGCGGGGGGGGGGAGGCGCAGGAAGACGGCGGGCGGGACGTCGCCCACTCCTGGCTGCCCGCCGCCCCGGCCTGCCGGGTGCGGGCGCGGATCGGGCTGCGCGCCCCGCACAACGCGGGCGAAGAGGTCGTCGCGTTCCGGGGGGCCGGCTACCACGACCACAATTGGGGCCGGCTGCCGTTCGCTGCGGACATCCAGGACTGGTACTGGGCGCGGGCCGCCTTGGGCGACGAACGGGCCGTCGTCCTGTACCACGTCCGCCCCCGGCGCGGTGCCCAGGCGACCAGCCACCTGCTCGTCTTCGACCGGGGCCGGATCGTGCGGCACGACGCCGCCCCGCAGGTGTCACTGTCGCGGCCCCAGGTGAACGCCTTCGGGACGCTCTACGCGGGCCGGCTGACCGCCGAAAGCGGCGGCCTGATGGCGACGTTCGACCTGAACGGGAGGCTGGACAGCGCCCCGTTTTATGTCCGCACATTAGGCACGGCGACGGTCCGGGGCGAGGACGGGCGGACCGGGGTGGGGCGGGGGATCGGCGAATACCTGCGGCCCGGCGTCATGGCCTGGCCGCTGGTGGCGTCGGCGATGAAGGCGCGCATCGTGGAGCAGCCGTAGACCTCGTGAATATCCCCAACCCCGCTTCCCCAAATCCCGTCTACAAAATCATCGCCGTGCGAACCCTCCAGGCGAGCCTGCTGGGGATGGCCCTGCACTGGCTGGGCGGCTGGCCGCTGACCGGGCCGCACGCCCTGGGCCTGTTCCTGACCCCCGCCCTGTGCGCCTACTTCGTGTTCGTGTTCGTCGCGCCCTGGTCCTGGGGGCTGCCCATCCTGACCCGGCTGCGGGGGGAGGGGGATGCCGCCGCCGTCGCGCTGACCTTCGACGACGGGCCTTCCCCGGACGTCACGCCGCTGGTGCTGGACGCCCTGCGGGCCGGCGGCGTCCGCGCCACGTTCTTCGTGCTGGGCGAGGCCGTGGACCGACACCCCGATCTATTGCGCCGAGTCGTCGCCGAGGGCCACGCCGTCGGCGTCCACGCCTACCGGCACCGCCCCTTCGTTCTGCTGACGGCGGGGGAGGTCGCGCGGGAGATTGAAGAAACGCGGGAAGCGGTGCGGCGCGCGTGTCCCGCCATCATGCTCTCGCCCTGGCTGCGTCCTCCCCACGGCTTCAAGTCGCCGGGCGTCCTGTGGGCGGTCCGGCGGTCCGGGTGCCGCTTGGCGGCGTGGGGGCTGGATGTGCGGGACTACCGCGAGGCTGACCCCGCGCGTCTGGCCGCGCGCGTGCTGGGGACGGTCCGCCCCGGCGCGATCATCCTGCTGCATGACGGGCCGGGCAGCTCGGTCACGGCGGACGCACTGCCCGGCCTGCTCAGGGGGCTGCGGGAGCGGGGGCTGGCCTGCGTCGCCCTGCCTGTTCCGTAACCGTCCCGCCGGTCCGAGGGCCGAGGGCGCGGGCGAAGGCGTCGACACACTCCGAATCCCACTGGACACCCGCGCCCTCTTGCAGCAGGGCCAGGGCGTGGGTAGGGGACAGCCCCTTGCGGTAGGGCCGGTCCGTGGTCATGGCGCTGAAAGCGTCCGCCACGGCCATGACCCGCGCCATCAGGGGGATCTCCCTCCCGCGCAGGCCGCAGGGATAGCCGCCGCCGTCCCAGCGCTCATGGTGGTGCCGGATCGCCGCCAGCGTGTCCTCGAAGCCCGGCACCGCCCCCACCATCACCGCACCCATCATGGGGTGCTGCCGCACGGCCTGGAATTCGTCCTCGGTCAGCCGGTCCGGCTTGCGGAGGATGCGGTCGGGGACGCCGATCTTGCCCACGTCGTGCAGCAGGGCCGCCGTCTGGAGGGTGCGCCGCTCGGGGGCGTCCAGGCCCAGTACGCCCGCGATCTGGAGCACGTGGCGCATGACGTCCTCGGAATGGCGGCGCGTGTACCGATCCTTGTTGTCCACGGCCGTGACCAGCGCGTCCAGCATCGAGAAGCCCTGGAACGACTCGCGCAGCAGAGTCCGCAGGCTCTCGATCTCGCCGTCGTCGCTGCCGCCCGTCTTGGTCCGCAGCAGGCGCGCATCCGCGGCTTCCAGCACGCCCTGCTGGTCTTGGCCCTCCTCGGGGTAGACGGCCAAGCCCACCGACAGGCTGAGCGGGATCGCCGATTCGGCCCCCTCGGGCCGGTAGCCCAGTCCGGCCAGCGTCGTCTGAAGGCGGTCGGACAGCGACGCCGCCGTAGACAGGTCCGAGCCGGGCATCAGCAGGGCGAACTCGTCGCCGCCGAAGCGCGCCAGGACGTCGTAGGGCCGGCAGCAGCCGCGCAGGGCACCCGCCACGCGACGCAGCACGTCGTCGCCTGCCGCGTGCCCGTAGGAGTCGTTGAAGAACTTGAAGTTGTCCAGGTCCAGCACGGCCACGGCCAGGAACGTGCCGTCGCGGTCCGCGCGGGCCAGCTCTTCGGCGTAGCGCTTGTGGAACGCCCGGTGGTTGAGCAGCCCGGTCAGCGGATCGTGGTCGGCCCGCTCCAGGGCCTCGGCGAGCAGCCGCTCCCGCTCTGCCTCCAATGCCTTGCGGGCGGTGATGTCCTCGACCGTTCCCTCGTAGTGGAGGAGCTGCCCCGCGTCGTCGCGCCCGGCGCGCGCGTTCTCGGAGAGCCAGATGACGTTGCCGTCTTTGCAGTACACCTGGTACTCGAAGCCGACGACACTGTCCCCTTCTTGCATCAGCCGCCGGAACTCGTCCTGCCGAGCGGGGTCCACGTAGTTCTTCGTCTCGCGCGCAAGGTCCGTCATCAGCTCGTGGGCCGATTCGTAGCCCATCATCCGGGTCAGCGCGGGGTTTGTCGCGACCAGCCGGCCCTCCGCCGTCGCCCGGTAGATGCCCTCGACCGCGTGCTCGAAGATGCTCCGGTAGCCCGCCTCGGCCCGCCGTAGGGCCTCTTCCGCCTCGCGCCGCTCGGTGATGTCCTGCACGGTGCCTTCATAGTAAAGAATCTGGCCCCGGTCGTCCCGGACCGCGTGGGCGTGCTCGGAGATCCAGATGACGGCCCCGTCCTTGCGGCGCACCTGCGCCTCGAACCCGGAGACCTCCCCCTCGTCCTGCATCAGCCGCACGAATTCGGCGCGCCGGGAAGAGTCCACGTACAAAGTCCGGCCGATGTCGCGCAGACCGGCGACCAGCGCGCGGGGCGTCTCGTAGCCGTAGATGCGCGCCAGCGCGGCGTTGGCGCGGATGTACTGCCCCCCTGGGGTGGTCTGGAAGACGCCTTCCAGGGCGTTCTCGAAAATGCCGCGATAGCCCTGCTCGGCGTCCCCCAGGACTTCCTGCGCCTGTCGCTGCTCGGTGACATCGCGGAACTGCCCCTCGCTCACGACCTCCCCGTTGGGCCGCCGCTCGACGTGCGCGTCGCCCCGCACCCATCGCGCGTCGCCATCCGGGGTGACGATGCGGCCCTCCCAGTGCCAGGGCTGTCCCGTCTCGATAGCCTCGGTCCCCGAGCGGGTGAAGGCGTCTTTGTCTTGGGGGTGGATGCCTTCGAGGATCAGCGCGGGCCGGGCCATGATCTGGGCTGCGGTCAGGCCGTAGATCGCCCGGCAGCCGTCGCTGACGTAGGGGAACGTCATCGCCCCGTCCGGGAAGATCACGCACTGGTACACCATGCCGGGCAGGTTGCGCGCGATGCGCTGGAAGTGCGCGGCGACCTCCTGCCGCGCCTCGTCCGCCTGCTGTTGTGCCGCGACCTCGTGGCAGAGGATAAGTCTGGCCGGGTGGCCGCCTAGCGTCACCAGGGGCGAGCGGCACAGCACGGCCAGACCCTCGGGCCACGGCAGGTGGTCGCAGGGCCGCGCCAGCAGCGCTTCCACCGCGACCCCGAAGCAATGCAGGAGGGCGTCGTTCACGGCCAAAAAACGGGCGGCATCGGCATCCAGCAGCGCCATCGGCTGTGGGCTGTGCTGAAAGATCGCGATGAATGACGGGTCGGTTGTTCGCATGACTTCCTGTTGGCAACCGCGGGTGCAAATGGTTCCTTTAGTGTCGGCGCGCGGCCCCGCAAACTTCAGGCCCCACGCCCCCGCGTCGGGTACAATTCACCCGGACCGACCGAAAGAGAACGCATGGGAAATACGCGACTGGAGACCGAGACGTTCGAGAGCGAACGCCCGGAAGAGGAACATCGGGCCGCGCCGCCGGAGACGCTTGAAGACGACGTCCTACAGCCGGGCCGCAGGCCGGGCGCGTTCCGCGCGCTGCGCGTCCGCGACTTCCGCCTGTTCTGGGGCGGCCAGCTCGTCTCGCTGATCGGGACGTGGGCGCAGAGTCTGGCGCAGGGCTGGCTGATCGTGCTGCTCGTGGACCCCGCCGCCGCGGCCCTGCTGCATCGGGGCATCGCCGTCTCGGGGGCGCAGGGCCATCAGTCCGCTGCGGTCGAGGCCGCCGCGAACTTCTACTCGGGCTGGGTCAACTTCGCGCAGGGGTTGCCGATCTTCTGCTTGACCCTGCTGGCCGGCGTCGTCGCCGACCGGGTGGACAAGCGTAAACTGCTGCTGGTGACGCAGAGCGGGCTGATTCTGTGTGCGCTGGGCCTGGGCCTGCTGATCGCGAACGGCACGGTGCGGATCTGGCACGTGCTGTTCTTCGCCGCCCTGTCCGGCCTGTTCGCCGCCTTCGACATGCCCACGCGGCAGTCGTACATCGCCGAGATGGTGCCCAAAGAGGACCTGCCCAGCGCGGTCGCCCTGAACTCCAGCATCTTCAACGCCGCCCGCGCCCTGGGTCCCGCCGTGGCCGGCCTGCTGCTGCGAATCGGCGTCAGCCTGGCGGCGGCTTTCATCGGCAACGCCGTCCTGTCGCTGGCCGTGATCGGCAGCCTGCTGCTGATCCGCACCCCGCTGCGCGCCCCGACCAAGGGCGTGGACAACACCCTGCGCGGGGTCTGGGACAGTACCCGTGAGGGTTTTCAGTACGTCCGCGACACGCCGACGGTGCGTAATTTGGTCATCCTGGTCGGCTCGTTCGGCCTGTTCGCGTTCTCGTTCAACGTGCTGATCCCCGTCTTCGTCCGCTTCACGCTGCTGCGCGACGCGACCGACAAGACGCAGGTGGCCGCCTTCGGCTTCATGGAGACCGTCCGCGGGGTGGGGGCGCTGGGCGGGGCGCTGACCGTGGCGGTGCTCGGCAACCCGCGCCGGCAGCGCAACATGCTCTTGATCGGCAGCCTGCTGGCAACCGTCGTGCTGGTCGTGTTCGGCTTCTCCCGGACTCTTTGGCTGGCCTACGCGACGATGGCGATCGTCTCCTACGGCTTCGTGCTGTGCTTCGCAACCAGCAACACCCTGATGCAGCTCCACGTCCCGGACCGCCTGCGCGGGCGCGTGATGAGCATCTACACGCTCATGTTCATCGGCACCATCCCGTTCGGCTCGCTGTTCGCCGGCTGGCTCGCCAAGTTCATCGGCGCACCGACCACCATCGTCGTCTGCGCGGTCATCTCGCTGCTGACGACGCTGCTGGTCGCCTTCCGCCCCGGCGGCCTGCGCGACATGGATGTCACCCCTGCCGCCAAACCCGTGGCGGCGTGAGCGGGGCTTGCCAGTGTGGCTCCGGCTCGGGTATACTCATAGCAGCTCCTGCACTCGTAGCTCAGTGGATAGAGCAATCGCCTTCGGAGCGATCGGTCGGGCGTTCGAATCGCTCCGGGTGCACTGCTGTTTCGTTGAAGAGTTTTGTAACCAAAGTCCTGCGACCTGTGCGCCATCCGCGGCGCGGGTCGCTTTTGTTTGCGCTGCCCCGGCGTCACTTATAAACCTATGGCCGTCCTTTTAAGCTGTCAAGCACTCACCAAATCCTACGGCGCGCGTCCGCTGTTCCGCGACATCTCGCTGGGCATCGGCGACGGCGAGCGTCTGGGCCTGATCGGGCCGAACGGCGCGGGCAAGTCCACGTTGCTGCGAATCCTCGCGGGTGAGGAAAAACAGGACAGCGGGACGCTCTCGCCCCGGCGCGGCCTCCGCACGGCCTACATCGCGCAGGAGGACGTGTTCCCGCCCGGTGCGACCGTCGAGAGCGTTCTCGTCGCCGCGCTGGCCGGCGAGGCTTTAGATGCTACCGAGCGCGAGGTACGCATCGAAATCGCCCTGGCCCGGACGGACTTCGCGGACCGGGCGCAGGCCGTGGACGCGCTCTCGGGCGGCTGGCGCAAGCGGCTGTCCCTGGCGCGCGCCTTGGTGCGCGAGGCCGAGCTGCTGCTGATCGACGAGCCGACCAACCACCTCGATCTGGAAGGCGTGCTGTGGCTGGAAGGGCTGCTGCAAGAGGCGTCGTTCGCGTTCGTGCTGATCAGCCACGACCGCGTCTTCCTGGAGAACGTCGCCAAGCGCGTCGTCGAGCTGCACCCGCAGTACGCCGAGGGGTTTCTGAGCGTCAGCGGCACGTACAGCGACTTTTTGGTCCAGCGGGAGGATTACCTGTCGGCCCAGGCGTCGCGGCAGGACGCGCTCGAAACGCAGGTCAAGCGCGAGATCGAGTGGCTCCAGCGCGGCGCACAGGCGCGGTCCACCAAAGCGCAGGGGCGCATCCAGTCGGCGGGGCAGAAGATCGACGACCTGGCCGAGCTGAAGTTCCGCAACGGCCAGACCAAAAAAGCCGGCGTGGACTTCACGGCCTCGGGCCGGCAGACGCGCGATCTGGTCGTCGGGAAGGGTCTGGAGAAGAGCCTGGCGGGGCGGACGCTTTTCAGCGGTCTGGACGTGACCTTGGCCCCGCGCGTCCGGCTCGGCCTGCTCGGGCCGAACGGCAGCGGCAAGACGACCCTGATCCGCCTGCTGACGGGCGAGACCCAGCCCGACAAGGGCACGATCAAGCGGGCCGACGGCCTGCGCGTGGTCCTATTCGACCAGAACCGGCAGCAGCTCGACAAGAAGCAGACGCTGCGCGAGGCCCTCAGCCCCAACGGCGAGACCGTCATCTACCGCGACAACCCGGTCCACGTGTCGGGCTGGGCCAAGCGGTTTTTGTTCAAGTCGGACCAGCTTTCGGTCCCCATCCGGCACCTGTCCGGCGGCGAGCAGGCCCGCATTTTGATCGCGAACCTGATGCTCCAGCCCGCCGATGTCTTGATCTTAGACGAGCCGACGAACGACCTGGACATCCCGACCTTGGAAGTGTTGGAAGAAAGCCTGCTGTCGTTCCCCGGCGCGCTGGTTTTAGTGACCCACGACCGCTACTTGTTGGAGCGGGTTTCGACGGATTTATTAGCCCTGGACGGGCGGGGCGGGGCACGGCACTTCGCCAGCCTGGACCAGTGGGAGGCCGCCCAGTCCCCGCCGCCCACTCTAGCCCCTGCCAAACCTGTAGCAACGGCGAAGGCCGCGCCCAAGCCGGCCGCAGGCCGCTTGAGCACCTCGGAGCGGCGCGAGCTGGCGCAGATCGAGGAAAAGATCGAAGCCGCCGAGCAGGAGCTGGGTGACTTGCAGCGGCGGATGGAAGACCCCGCTGTTGCTTCGGATGCCGTCAAGCTGCAAGAAGTCTGGAGCGCCCTGCCCGCCGCCCAGGAGCGCTCGGTCGCGTTGTACGTCCGCTGGGAGGAGCTGGAAGCCCGGCGCGACGGCTAACGCGAAGGCCAGGTCATCAAGCCAGGGCGTAGCGGGCCAGCAGGGCGTCGATCAGCAGGACGGTCCACCTGTCGTGGTCTTCCGAGTCGTTGAACTCGAAGCGCAGGCCCGCCGCGCCGTCCCCGTCACGCCACATCAAATCGCCCAGGGCCAGCACGGCGGGTCCGGTCTGCCCGCGCAGGCGGACGGGGACCGGCCCGTTCAGCCAGGGCGGCAGGGTCGCCATGCGGACGCCGCCGATGCCCAGGTCGCTGCAATCCACTCCCTGCCAGGCGTCGCCGTCGTGCAGCTCCACGCGGATGCCCTCGGGCGCGGGCCAGCGGCGGCCCTCGCGCCGCCCGCCGCCCGCGTAGGCGTCCGGGGCCGCCCCCGCCGGCTCGGCGATCCGCAGCCGCTCCAGCAGCGCCATCGCCTCGTCCTGACGCCGGAAAACGTCCTCGATGTCCACGTCCCCGGTGTCCACGTCCCCGCCCATCTCACGCAAGTTTTCCATAGTGATCATGTCCATGTCTCCCCGTCCTGCCGGCAAGTTTACGGGGATTATCGGCAGCCTCAACGCGGAAGGTTAGGCCCCGGCCATCGGCACGTCGGCAAGCACACCGATCAGGCGGTCTACTTCTTCCGCAGTGTTGTAGTGCGCCAGGCCGACCCGCACCGCGCCGCCCGCTTCGTCGAGGGACAGCCGGCGCATCAGCCGCTGGGCGTAGTAGTCGCCGCTCCAGCAGGCGATGCCCTGCGACGCCAGGTGTTCTGCCGTGGCGCGCGGGGACAGGCGCGGCCAGGTGAACGCGACGGTCGGCACCCGCTCGCCCAGCCGGGCCGTGTCGGTCAGCCCGTAGACCCGGACATCGTCCAGCGCGCGCAGGCCGTCCAGGAGCCGCCGCGACAAGGTCTGCTCGTAGGCCTGAACCGTCTGCATGGCCGACGCGAGTGCCTGGCGGCGGCTGACGCCCTCGCCCGCGCCGATGGCGGCCAGGTGATCGACCGCCGCCGTCACGCCGGCCAGGCCCTCGTGGTTCAGCGTGCCCTGCTCCCAGCGGTAGGGAAGAGTGTCTTTGGAGGGCTTGACCTTGTGCGGCGTCAGCCGCGTCAGGTGCTCGGCCTTGCCGTACAGTATGCCTAAGTGCGGGCCGAAAAACTTGTAAGCCGAGCAGGCCAAAAAGTCGCAGTCCAGGGCCTGCACGTCGAGCGGGGCGTGCGGCGCGTACTGCACGGCGTCCACGAAGACCAGCGCCCCCGCCCGATGGGCAACGTCTACGACGCGCTTGACGTCCGGGATCGTGCCGACGGCGTTGGAGGCATGGGAAACGGCGACCAGCCGCGTCCGGGGACAGAGCAGCGCCTCCAGGCCGTCTAGGTCCAGCGTCCCGTCCGAGGGGCGAATGTCCGCGACGCGCACAACCGCGCCTGCCGCCTCCAATTCGGTCCAGGGGGTGACGTTGGCGTCGTGGTCCAGGTTCGTGACGATGACCTCGTCGCCCGGCTTGACCGTCTCCATCAGCGACCGGGCCAGATGGAACGTCAGCGCGGTCATGCTCGGCCCGAACACGATGGACTCGGGGCCGGGCGCGCCGAGCAGGTCGGTCATCGCCGCCCGCGCCCCGGCCACGACCGCGTCCGTGCGCCGGCTGGTCGCGAACGCCCCGCCGACGTTGGCGTTGCTCGTTTGGTAGTAGCCCGCGACGGCATCGATGACGGCCTGCGGCACCTGGGTCCCGCCGGGGTTGTCGAAGAACACGGCCTGCCGCCCGCCCCACATCTGGGACAGCGCGGGGAACTGCGCGCGCAGCGGCACGGGGTCGAAGCCCATTTCATTCGTCTCGCTCATGGTGCCAGAGTTCGCCAAGGGCGGCGCGACTTCCTGCCCCACAAAAATCTCGCGATCCCGGCCCCGACGGGTTGTTTTTTGTGGCTCGCCGGAGTATAATAGCCCTCGGTCGAGCGCGAAGCCCAAACGACTACGCCTCCATAGCTCAGCTGGTTAGAGCACCCGCCTCTTAAGTGGGTTGTCGTAGGTTCGATCCCTACTGGGGGCACTCAAAAAAGCCCCGCGCCTCTCATACGAGAGGCGCGGGGCTTTCCCGTCGGTAGTGACTTCAGTTACCCGGTCCACGCCCCGCCCTAAAAGGCATGACCGCGCAGGCTCACCGTCCCCGACCCGTCGGTGTTTTCCTCCAGCGAGACCTCCACGTCCAGGAATTGCGGCACGGCCCACAGCACCGTCCGCAGGTGTTCGGTCACTTCGGACGTCGTCCACCGGCTGTGGCCTGATGTCAGCGCCATCGGCAGGACGAGCTGGTCCGCCAGGTGATCCTCGCAGGCGGCCCCCGTTTGGTGCCAGCGGTCGAACGCCGCCACGGCCTCCCCCGCCACGGCCTCGATGGGCTTGCCCCGTGCGCCTAGGGCGGAAAAACCGGCCCGGCAAGTCCCGCTTTCTGCCGTCAGGAACACGGCGGCTCCGGAGCCGAGGGAAGACGTCTCACGGTGCGTCACCCGGATGTCGGCCTTGACCTTCACCAACCCTTCCCGCAGCGCTGCCATCCCCCGCGCCGCCACGTCCGGCGGCAGGGCCGCCGTCAGCACGGTGGCGGTGATGGAATGGAGGGGGCCGCGCTCGGTCAGTGTCACCGGCGTCCACCCAGGTGACGGGCGGATGTCCAGCTCAAGCCGCCCGCCGCCACGCGGTAGGAAGCCCGCGATGGGGACTGTGATGTCCATTCGGAGGCCGTGATCCGACAGCATCACGGCGTAGACATCACTGAGATAGTCTGAGGGCGGCGCGTAGGGAACGTGCGTCCCGCCGATGACGGTGACGCGCGACGATGCGCCCGCCCGCGCCAGGGGCAGCAGGACGGTCTGGGCGACCAGCGTGGCCGCGCCCGCCGTCCCGATCTCGAAGTGATAGACGCCCGGCGCGGCGGGCGACTGGGGCGCGAAGAGCAGGCGCGTCGAGCCGGGTTCGGCCCCCTCCGTCTGGGCCGCGCTGATTGCCGCCGCCGCCCGCACGGCGGCCAGGTGCTGCGGCTGGAGGCCGGACCTGCTGCGCCCCGCCCGGATGCGGTTGATCTCGACGGGCCTACCCGTGAGAACCGAGAGCGACAGGCTGGTCCGCAGGGTCTGCCCGCCACCCTCGCCGTGGGAGCCGTCGATCACGACTATCTGCGTGTCAGTCATGCATGGCCTTCCGTCAGCATCGCGCGCAGCGCGGCGACGCACCAGGCGATTTGCGCTGCGGTGATCGTCAGCGGCGGGACGAACTCCAGCACCCGCCCGTCGCCGGCGGGCAGCAAGATCAGGCCGCGCCGCAGGGCTTCGGGGACGAAGGCGAGTGCGCGGGCGGGCGAGTCCATCTCCAGGCCCAACATCAGGCCGCGCCCGCGCACGTCAGTGATCTGATCAGGGAAATCGGCTTGCAGTGCTCGCAACTGATCTGCCAGAACCACGCCCATTTGCGTGGCCCGTGCGGGCAAGGCTTCCTCCCCCAAGACAGCCAGCGCGGCCAGTGCGGCGGCGCAGGCGAGGGGGTTGCCTAAGAACGTGCTGGTGTGCAGGGCCTCGCCCCGCGACTCGCCCCAGACGGCCATCAGGCCCGCCGAGGCGACGCAGGCCGAGAGCGGCAGGCCGCCGGCCATCGCCTTGCCGACGCACAATATGTCCGGCGTGACGCCTTCCGCCTGGCAGGCAAACCAGTCCCCGGTACGGCCCCAGCCGGTGAATATCTCGTCCAAGATCAGCAGCGTGCCCGTCTCGGTGCAGAGGGCGCGCAGGCCGCGCAGCCAGCCGGGGGGCGGGACGACGATGCCGCCGCGCCCCTGGATCGGCTCGGCCAGGACCGCGCCGGGGTGGTGGGTCTGGAGGTGTTCGCGGATCGTGTTGAGCGCGCAGCCGTAGGGCAGGTGGCGGGCGAAGCCGCCCCGCTGGGCGGCGAACGGGGCGCGGAAGTCGTCGCGCGCGGTCACTTCCAATGCGCCGTAGGTCAGCCCGTGGTAGCCGCCCTCGAACGCCAACACGCCCGCCCGACCCGTCGCCAGCAGGACGGTCTTCAGGGCGGCCTCGACGGCGTCGCCGCCGTTCTGGCCCAGAATCACCTGCGCTTGGGGGAGGGGGACGAGGGACGCGATGCGCTCGCAGAGCCGGACTTTGACCTCCGAAGGGTGGACGTCGCCCATGCCGTGCAGCAGCTTCGCGGCCTGTGATTGGACGGCGGCGACGACGCGGGGGTGGCTGTGTCCGACCGAGGCGACGCCGAAGGCCGCGGTCATATCCAGAAAGCGGTTTCCGTCCACGTCCCAAACGGAGCACCCCGCCGCTCGTTCCCAGAACACGGGAAAGTCCGGCGCGATATAGGTGACGTTGGGACTTTCGACCCGTCGCAGGTCTTGGGCCAGGGCGCGCGAGCGCGGGCCGGGGATGGCCGTGACGACGTGGGGCAGGTCGTTCCCGTTCGCGCCGACGTCGCTCATGCCGTCACGGCTCATGCCGACTTGTCGGTCTCGACCTGGAGCTTGATCGAGCGCAGGATGTTTGCGACCTTCTCGCACTCCTCGTCCGACCCGGAGTAGACGACGGAGCGGCCCTGGGTGTGAACTTCCATGGCGAACGCCTCGGCCTTCTCCTGGTTGCACCCGGTCGCTTTCTGGAGCTGCTGCTCGACCTGCTCGAACGTGTGGCAGTCGCAGTTGTACAAAATCACCATATACGGCCCGTCGGAGCCGGGCGGCGTCCGCTGCGTCCGCTCATCGGGCGAATCCAGGGTGCGCTCGTCGGGCAGCACGGCGGGCATCAGATCAATCCCTTTTGGCATGGCGTTGTCCTGTCTTCCGTGTGATGTTTCTGCTGGATTATACCCCGGTGGGGGCGGAATCAGTGATGGGAGAATGGCCCCGCCAGACGCCATCCGGGCCGAGAATCTCGCAGGGCCGGAAGCGGGCCTTGTACGCCATGCTCGGGCATCCGGCGACGTAGAAGCCGAAGTAGGCCCACGTCTTTCCCAGCCGCCGCGCTAATTCAATGGTGTGCAGCATGACCAATGTTCCCAGGCCGCGCTCGCGGCAGTCCGGGTCGTGGAAGTGGTACACGCCCGACACGACGTTGGGCGTGACGTCGGCCAGGGCGACGGCCCGCAGCACGTCGCCCTCCCAGACGCTGATCTCGACGGCGGGCAGGGGGTTCTGGAGGAACTGGGACTTGTAGCCGCGCGCCGTCCGCTCCCCGCCCGGCCAGTCTTTCAACTCGGTCTGCGCCGCCTGGTAGCGCCGGTACAGGTTCAGCCGAGCATCACTGAACGACGGACTTTCGTAGCGGACGGACAGGTCGGCGTTCCGTGCCCACGCCCGCCTCTGGCCGCGGTCGGGCACGAAGCTTTGGATGGGAATGCGGATCGGGCGGCACTCGTCACAGGCCGAGCAGACGGGGCGGAACAGCATCGAGCCGAACTTGCGCCAGCCCCGGTCCATCAGGGCCTCATACTCGGGAGGTGCGATCTCGGCCACCCGGACGTACTCCTGCGTCGCCTGCCGGTCCGGCAGGTATTGGCACGTCTCAGGGCCGGAGAGGAGATGTTGGAGGACGTGCATCGTGGACTGTGCCCCGGAGGAGGCCGGTAAGGACCCCTCCCCGACGACGGGGAGGGGTTCTGTCACCCCGTCCCGGCCAGCCGCGCTTTGTAGTCGCGCAGCATGTCCTGGTAGCCCGCCGAGAGCATGTCGTTCGCCCACATGATCAGCGCGTTCTCGTGGTTATCGCTGTAGTAGTTTTTACGCACGGCCACGTCCTCGAAGCCGTACTTAAGGTACAAATTATGGGCGACGGTGTTGCGCTCGCGGACCTCCAGCGTCGCCCGCTCCGCGCCCCGCGTCATGCCCTCCTCGATCAGACTCAGCAGCAGCCGCTCGCCGATCCGGCGGCCCCGCTGCACGGGGTCCACGGCGATGGTCGTGATGTGCAGTTCGTCCATGATCACCCACATCCCGGCGTAGCCCGTGATCGTGCCGTCCGGGTCGGTGGCGACGACGTAGTAGGCGGACGGGTTGCCGACCTCGGTGGCATAGGCGCTGGAATTCCACGGGAGCGTATAGCAGCGGCGTTCGAGCCGCGAGACGTGCTCGATGTCTTCCAGGCGCATCGGGCGCAGGGCGACGGCGGGCGGTGACGGCGACGCGGGCGGGGCGGGCGATTCGTCGGCCAGCTCGTCGGCCAGCTCGTTGGCTGGCTCGGTGGCTGGCTCGGTGGCTGGCTCGGTGGCTGGCTCGGTGGCTGGCTCGCTGAATAGTTCGGTCATGAACGGTACTTCTGCATCACCCTCACAGGCCGGGTTCCTGCCAGTAGTCGGGCAGCGGGGGCGGCACAACGCCGACGGTCTTTGGGCCCTCCACCCAGTGCACGCCGCCCTCGAAATATTCGCGCTTCCAGATCGGGACGGTCTCCTTGAGCGTGTCCATCAGCCAGCGGCAGGCCTCAAACGCTTCGGCCCGGTGCGGCGCGGCGACGGCGGCGGCGACGCTGCACTCGCCGATCTCCAGCCGTCCCAGCCGGTGCTGCACGGCGGCACGGACGCCCCAGCGCCGGTCGGCCTCCCCAACCAGGGCGGCGAGCTGCCTGGTCGCCAGCGGCTCGTAGCTCTCGTATTCCAGGTAAAGGACGCGGTTGCCGCGGGCGTTGTCCCGCACGTTGCCCGCGAACAACACGACCGCGCCGTGCTCCGGTCCCTCGACCGCGCGGGCGAGGGCGGCCAGGTCGAGCACGTCCCGCGTCAGCAGGGGCAAAGCTTCAGACATCCCGACCCCCGCTCATGGGCGGCATCCAGGCCAGCTCATCTCCGTCGTTTAGCGGCGTGTCCGGTCCGGCGAACTCGGCGTTGACGGCGACCCGGACCGAATCCAACTGGCCCTGGAAGGCCGGCCTCTCGTGTTCCAGAGCCGCCGCCGCCGCCCGCACCGTTGCCCCTTCCGGCAGCGACAGCCGCGACTCGCGCATCCCGGCGACGTCCTGCAAGTGGGCGAAAAACAGCAGCCGCACCGTGATCATAAGCTGATAATACCCGAACGGGCGCTCCCAGAAGACGTGCTCATAAGATATAGCGGCTCAGATCCTCGTCCTTGACGATGTCGTCCAGCTTTTCGCGGACGTAGGCACCGTCGATGCGCTTGAACTTGTCCTCCAAGTCCGGGGCGTCGAACGAGAGGTCGTCGAGCAGGCGCTCCAAGAGCGTGTGCAGGCGGCGCGCGCCGATGTTCTCCATCTGGGCGTTGACGTCGGCAGCGAGCCGGGCGATCTCCGAGACGGCATCGCCAGTGAACTCGACCGTCAGGCCCTCGGTCGCGAGGAGGGCGATGTACTGCTTTACGAGGGCGTTGCGCGGCTCGGTCAGGATGCGCTCGAAGTCCTGGCGCGTCAGGTTTTCCAGCTCGACGCGGATGGGCAGGCGGCCCTGAAGCTCGGGGATTAAGTCGGAGGGCTTGGACAGGTGGAACGCACCCGCAGCGATGAACAGCACGAAGTCGGTCTTGACCGGCCCGTACTTGGTCTGGACCGTGCTGCCCTCGATGATCGGCAGGATGTCGCGCTGGACGCCCTCGCGCGAGACGTCCGGCCCGCTGCCGCCGCCCCCGCCGCGCCCGGCGATCTTGTCCATCTCGTCCACGAAGATGATCCCGCTCTGCTCGGCCCGCAGGACGGCCTCGCGGGTCAGCGCGTCCTGGTCGATCAGCGCGCGGGCCTCCTCGCCCGTGTAGTGCTCGCGGGCCTCGGCGATGGTCATGGTCCGCTTCTTGCGCTTCTTGGGCATCATCGAGCCGAACAGCCCCTGCATATCCATGCCGCCCTCTTCCATGCCCTGCGGCGAGAGCACCTGCATGAACGGGGCCGGGCCGGTCTCCTCGACCTCGACCTCGACCGCGTCCGCGTCCTTGACGCCCGATACGATCTGCGCCCGCAGGCGGTCACGGACACGCGCCTCCTGCTCGCCGCGCCGCCGTGCACTCTCATCGACGGCCTCGTCCGGCTCCGGCTCGGGGGCCTCGGCCACGGGAGGCTGACCGCCGGACGTGAAGAGCTGTTGCAGGGCTTCGAAGGGGTTCTCGCCGCTGCCGGGCTTGGGCATACGCGGCCGACCCGGCTTCGCCTCGCGGCGCGGCTGCAAGATGTCCACGATGCGGTCTATGGCCCGCTCCGCCGCCTGCGCGCGCACCTCGTCCAGCTTCTCGTGCTCGACGATCCGCAGGGCCGCCTGCACCAGGTCGCGCACCATCGAGTCCACGTCGCGCCCGACGTAGCCGACCTCGGTGAACTTGGTCGCCTCGACTTTAACGAACGGGGCGCGGGCCAGGGTCGCAAGACGCCGCGCAATCTCGGTCTTGCCCACGCCGGTCGGCCCGATCATCAGGATGTTCTTGGGGATGACCTCGTCGCGCAGGTCGTCGGCGAGCCGGCGTCGCCGGTAGCGGTTTCGGAGGGCGATGGCGACGGCGCGCTTGGCCGCCTGCTGCCCGACGATGTACTTGTCCAGCTCCGCGACGATCTCGCGCGGCGTCATGTCTTCCATTGGCACGTCCATGGCGGCATTATACCCATCACCCCCCAGCCGCCCTATCACCGGGAGGCGTCCAGTTTTTTGCTCAACGGGTCGGCGTTGTAGGTGCCCAAGATTAACCCCAGGGCGCTCGCGCGCTGCTCGGCGCTCAGCCCCCCTGCCGGGACCGTGGCGAGGTTTTGCAGGTTGCCACCGCGCGGGATGAGCGCCGCCAGGGCTTCCCGGACGCCGGCCGGGGAGTCAAGCGGGGCACGCGCCAGCAGCAGGCGCGCACCATTGACGGTTCGGCCGCTGTTCCCATAGGCGGCGGTGTCCACGTAAAGATCGTAAGCGTAGCGCCCGGTGTCCGCCGTCCAAAGCGCGATGCCACCGCCTGAAAGCTTGAGCCACGCCGACAGCAGCGGCTTCCGCGCCTCGGTCGTAGCCCGGACGGCCCGGACCTCATCGAGGCGTGCTAGGAGCAGCGCGGTGTCCGGTTCGGTCTTCGCCAGCGCGGCCTCCTCGCGCGAAAAGGCCGGCGGGGCCGTCAGCCCCGCCGCCGTCCCTGCCGCCCAGTCCCGCAGCGTCGTCGGTGCCCCCATGCCGGCCAGCAGCAGGGCAAGCGCATGGTATGCGGCCTGCTGGCGCTGCCGCGAATCGGGCACGTCCCGGCTCAGGCGCGAGACGTCCACGCCCGCCAGCTTGTCGTCGTCCACGTCCTTCAACTTCTTGACCGCGTCCAGCAGAGCCGCCGGGCTGTCTTCCCCGGCCCGCAGGGCGTAGCCCAGGGCGAACGCCCGCCGCTGACCGGGGGGTGCGACGTCTGCCGCCTGGCCTGTTTGCGTCCCCTGGGTTGCTGGAGGTGCCGGGCCGGCATGGGTGGGCATCGGGCAGACGCCCAGGACAAGCAGCGCGGCGAGCGTCGTGGCTTTCATAACTCATCCACCGTGATGTTGGCGTTGGTGTAGATGCAGATCTGGGAGGCGACCTGCATGGCCTTTTCCACGATCTCGCGGGCGCTGAGATCGGTGTTCTCCACCAGGGCCTTGGCCGCCGCCTGCGCGTAAGGGCCGCCGCTGCCGATGGCCGCGATGCCGTCGTCGGTGTCGAGCACGTTGCCGTCGCCCGAGACCACCAGCAGGTAGTCGGGGTCGGCGACGATCATCAGCGCCTCGAAGCGGCGCAAAACGCGGTCCGAGCGCCATTCTTTGGCGAAGTCGATCACGGCCCGCTGCAAGTTGCCGTTGGACGCCTCCAATTTAGCCTCGAAGCGGTCCGCCAGTGCCATCGCGTCGGCGGCGCTGCCCGCGAAGCCGGCCAGGACCTTGCCCTGGTACAGCCGCCTGATCTTCTTGGCCGTGTTCTTCATGACGGTCTTGTCCAGCGTCACCTGTCCGTCGCCCGCGATGGCGACCTTGCCGTTCTTTCGGACGCCGACGATGGTCGTGGCGTGCATGGTGATGTTCATGGTGTCTCCCTCATGGGTCTCTTGTCGGCCTCTTAAATCAACGCGCGATCTTCCCGGAGCAGCTCCAGGCTGTTGCTGAAGGTGCTGCCGGCGAGCCGGGCGCGAATCTGCTCCAGCTCCAACAGGCCCTCGGCTCGGGTGTCCTGAATGGCTTGTTCACCCGCGCGGTCCATCGGCTCATCAATATCCTCGTTGTTGAGAGTGCGTCCGGGCACTCCCGGCATGAGTTCTTCTCCTGGGCGTCGTCTGCGTTATGATAGCATATCACCGGGGTGAAACCCAATCATAAAATACTCGGCTCGTGATTGACAGTGCCCGTACGGGTGGGTATAATCCCCTCAATTAGATTGCGATATTTTTCACAATGTCCCAGGGAACCCTACAGCCGCCGAGCGGAGTGATTGTCCTAGACGAGCCGGTGACGGACGAGCAGAAGGCGGAATACGTCCGGCGGATGTTCGATGACATCGCGCCGCGCTACGACCTGCTGAATTCGCTGCTGTCGGCGGGCGTTCATTTGGGGTGGCGGCCTTTTGCGACCCGGTGTGCCTGCCTCCAACCCGGCGACAGCGTCCTCGATGTCTGCGCGGGCACCGGCGAATGGGCGGCCCCGCTGCGCCGGGCGGTCGGGCCGGAGGGCTTCGTCGCCGCCGCCGACTTCTCGCTGCCGATGCTGCGGCACGGGGCGGGCCGGTTCGCCGGCAACGATGCAAGCGAAGTGCAGGGGGATGCGACGCGGCTGCCTTTCGCGTCCGAGAGCTTCGATGCCGTGACGGTCGCCTTCGGCATCCGCAACGTGGCCGACCGGGATGCCGGTTTCCGCGAAATGGTACGGGTGACGCGCCCCGGCGGGCGCGTGGTTTGTTTGGAGTTCTCGCAGCCGCCGCCCGGCCCGTTCCGCACCGCCTACCAGTGGCACGCGCGCCACGTCATGCCCCGCCTGGGCGGGGCGGTCAGCGGCAGGCCCGATGCCTACGCCTACCTGCCCGCGTCGGTGGAGCGGTTCGACGACCGGGAGCGGCTTGCCGAGCGGATGCGCGGGGCTGGCCTCCAAGACGTGCGGTGGGTGGACCTGACTTGGGGACTCGTGTGCGTCCATGTCGGCAGCAAGCCGTCGGTCAGCTCGTAGAGCGGAGAGGGGAAGAAGAAAATGGCAGCCCGCGCGACCGTTCCCGCCGAAAATGCTTTTGCCGAAGAGGGCGTCGTCGAAGAAGTCGTCGCCCGTCCGGTTTCGTTCTTGGACTGTGTCCACGATGACCTGGCCGCCGTCGAGCTGCTGCTCGGCGACGAGATCCGCTCCGACGTCCGCGCCGCCTACGCCATCTCGGGCCACACGCTCACGGCGGGCGGGAAGCGCCTGCGCCCCGCCCTTGTCACCCTGGCCGCCCGCGCCGCCGGGCGTGGGTTCCCGACCCGGACCGTCCACGCCTCCGCCGCCGCCGCCGAGCTGATCCACATGGCTTCGCTGATCCACGATGACGTCGTGGACGGGTCTGCCGAGCGCCGGGGGCGGCCCACGGCCAACGCCACGTTCGGCAACCAGATCAGCGTCCTGGTGGGAGACTACCTGCTCGCCAAGAGCATCTTTCTCGCCGCCCGTGAGGGCAGCATGGACGTCATCCGCGTCATCTCCCAGGTCACCGTCGGCCTGAGCGAGGGCGAGGTCTTGCAGCTCACGGCCAAAGGCGACGTGGACACGTCGGAAGAGACTTACCTGACGATCATCGAGAAGAAGACGGCGGGCTTCATCGCCGGCTGCTGCGAGGTCGGCGGGCTGCTGGCCGGCGCGACCCCGCCCGAGCTTGCCGCCCTCGTCACCTATGGCCGGACGTGCGGCCTGGCCTTCCAGATCGCCGACGACCTGCTGGACTATGTCGGCGACCCGCACAAGACCGGCAAGCCGCAGTGCGGCGACCTGCGCGAGGGCAAGATGACCCTGCCGCTGATCCTCACCCTGCGCGACGTCTCCCCCGAGGAGCGGGCCAGCCTCATGGCGGTCCTGCAAGAGCCGGAGGCGCTGACCGAGGCCGAGATCGCAACCGTTCTGGGTGCCATCTCGCGCCACGACGGCTACGCGCGCACCCAGGAGGCCGCGCGCCGCTACGTCTCCCAGGCTCAGGACGCACTCCAAGCCCTGCCGCCGACCCCCTACCGCGCTTCCCTCCACGCCCTCGCCGACTACGCCCTGACGCGCGAGCGGTAGGGCGAAGAAGTCCCTTGAAGGACTCTTGCCCCCGCGCGGCGTATTCTCTCCCGCTACCCCCGGTGAAGGAGAACGCGCCGTGCCTACCTGGACTCTGGACAACCCCGTCGTGACGAAGGAGCTGCGCGGGCGGATGCGCGGCGGGCGCACCTACTGGTTGCTCTTCGGCTACCTGCTGCTCCTCTCGCTGATCCTTTTCTTTTCCTATCTGGGCTGGTGGAACTCGCACTCGAATGCGATGGAGGCGGGCGGGGCGTCGGCGGGGTTCACCGTGGGCCGGACGTTCTTCAAGATTCTGTTCTATTCGCAGGCGGTGATGATCGCCCTGATCACGCCCGCGCTGACGGCGGGCGCGATTTCAATCGAGCGCGAGCAGAAGACCTTTGAGATGCTGCGCGGGACGATCCTGCGCCCGCGCGCCATCGTCTGGGGGAAGCTCGCCTCGTCGGTCTCGTTCGTAACGCTGCTCCTCACGTCGTCGCTGCCCCTGCTGTCGCTCTGCTTCCTGCTCGGCGGCGTGTCGCCGGGCGAGGTCTTCTTCGCCTACGTCCTGCTGGTCGGCGACGCCTTCTTGTTCGGTGCCATCGGCCTGTGCTGGTCGGCCTATGCCGCTAATACGGCCACGGCGACCGTGCTGTCTTATGCCACGCTGATCTTGTTTTTCGTCGTCACCGGCCCGTTCGCCGCGCCGGTCGTGTTCTCCAACGGGACCGCACCCTCGTTCGGCCTGGGCGCCCTGAACCCGGTCGGGGCCGTCACCGGGGCGGTTCTGCCCGAACACTACTTCGGCTGGACGCTGCCCGGATGGGTGCCGGCCCTGCTGCTCAACGGGACGCTGACCGCTTTGCTCGTGCTCTCGTGCATCAACCGGCTGGAGGACTTCCCCTCCCGCCGGGCCGCCGCATTGCGCGTCGTGACGCTGCTGCTGGCAGGCCTGCTTCTCTTCTTCGGGGATGGAATGGCCCTGGGGATCGCGCCGCTCGCGGCCCTGCCGCTGGCCGGGGAGGTCTTCCTCCTGCTGGTGATCGCGGGGGGATTGCTGCTGCTGTTCGTGCCGGTCCTGGTAACGGGCGACCGTGCGGACTGGGCCGACGGAAGCGCGCGCCGTCCCTGGTCCCCGCGCCGCGTCTTTGGCGACGCCACGCTGCCGTCGGGCCTGCCGCTGGCCCTTCTGCTGTCCGCCCTCGTGCTGGGGCTGACGCTGGCCGCGCCCCACCTGAGCATCACGCCCTCGATCATGCAGCAGATGCGCTCCCGCGGCGGGCCGATCTCGGCGGTCGGCGCGGCCCCGCTGGCCGCCGTCAATGGGGCGCGCGTGGGGGACGTCGTCGAGCAGGGTGCCCTGCTGCTGCTGCTGGTCGTCGCCGGCATCTCGGGCCTGGGATTTTTGCTGTCCGTGCTGCTCCGCAACCGCTGGTCGGCCCTGACGCTGCTGTACCTGGCCCTGATCCTGGCGAACGCCCTGCCGTTCTTCTCCTACGCGACCGTTCCCAGCCAGGATGCGCCCGCCGTCGCCCGCAGCGCGGGCGTCAACTCGCTCTTCCTGTGCCCGTTTGTGCCCCTCTGGCAGCTCGCGGACACGCTCGACTCCAAGCCCTCATTCGGCACCCTGGGCGCGGTCTCCGGTATGTCCGGCTACGGCGTCCGCCCCCTCTGGATCGGCTCGGGCCTGCTGTATTTAGGCATCGGCGCGGCCTCCTACGCCGCCGCTTTGGCCCTGCTGCGTCGCAATCCCAATGTGGTGTAAGGCCGTTGCTTCATGCCGTGTGCGGTGCGTTATCAGGCCGCACACTGTTATGTTTGCGGCTTCCCTGATCTACCCAGGGATGAACTTAATTGTTGCCAGCCGATGCCAATTTATAGTCTCTATGAACTCCGTGAGCGCCTTGTTCAACAGGGCGATGTACTCGCGGACACCAAGGGGTTCCGGCTCTGCATTCCAGCCGACTGCTATGACGGGGAAGCAACTGAGATACTCTGCCTCAATGACCTCAATCACACAGCCTGGTGGCGGCGGGAACGTCAAGCGCAAGAATGCAACTGCAAGCTCACGGAAATATACTTCCTGCTCCGGGTCAACGGCGATACCATTGAAGCTGCCGCCGAAATCCTCCACGAAATCCCAGTGCCTCGCGACCCAATCCGTGCCGACTTTCTGCATCACGCCACCAATACAGCCATATCTGAGCGACTTTATTGTAAGCCCTGTTTTGCTTGAGCGACCAGTTTGGCTTCTACCGATTTCACGTTGCCGCATGGGACATTGGCCTGGTGAAGCGAGTGCGTCTTCCCGTTGACACCCTCTTGCACCGTCACGGTGGCGACACAGGGACTATTCTTGCCCTGTTCAGAAACGGTGATGGTCTCCGTGGTGTTCGCAGGTGGAACAGGGGACGAAGAACAGCCACCAAGGACACCTGCCAACGTGCAAGCACACAGCAAAACGGCTAAGCTGTTCGTCATCCTGACTTCCCCCGACGTCTACGAGAAGCGCTTGATCGCCATCGCCACCTTGCCCATGATCCGAACGTCGGCGGCGAAGATCGGCTCGTAGTCGGCGTTCTCGGGCTGGAGGCGGACGCCCTTCGCCTCGCGGTAGAACGTCTTCACCGTCGCCTCCTCCCCCAGCAGGGCGACCACGATGTCTCCATCGACCGCCGTGTCCTGCCGACGGGCGACCACGATGTCCCCGTCCGCGATCCCTGCGTCCCGCATCGAGTTCCCGTAGACTTCCAGGGCGAACAGGTTGCGCCCGCTTTGGTCCCCGCGCCGCAGCAGCGAGACCGGGATGGGCAGCGTCTCGCCGCTGTACGTGTCGTCGATCAAGAGCGGCGGCCCGCCGGCCACGCGGCCCAGCAGGGGGACGCACACCGAGCGGCCCAGCGTCACCCGCTCGCCGCCTTCCATCAGGTCCAGCGAGCGCTTGTAGCGGTCGCGGCGCAGGAAGCCTTTGGCTTCCAGGCTGTCCAGGTGCTTCTTGACGGTGCAGGAGGAGCTAAGGCTGACCTCCTTGCCGATCTCGCGGACTGTCGGGGCGTGGCCGCGCTGCTCGATGTGCGTCCGAATGACGTCCAGTATCTGGCGCTGCTTGTCGGTAAGTGCTTCCATGAGGGATGATTCCTTTGGGATGAATTGGATTCGGGTCTGGGATGAATTGGAATAAAGGCCAACAATGGCGAATAAGTGCGTTCACGGGGATTATACCACGGAAGGGTGGAACCTACTCAAACTTTTGTTTGTTTTTTCCTATGCGTGGGCAGAATCGCATTGACAGTACGCTATATGTTGGGTTATAATGCCTACGCATGCAAACTAATGTTTGCCCGCCTTTCCCGATCATGTGAGGAGAACTGACCATGGTTCCGCTGAGAATTGACGTCTGTGAAGAGCGCCCCCGTTTCCAATCGAGCCACGCCCGGCCTCGGCTCGTCCTGAAAGACCTTGGGCAGGACACGGCCCCCGAGCCGGCCCCGCCGCCCGCCGTCCGCCGCAGCTTCTTTTCGCGCATCGAGAGCATTTTGCTTTCAGCCGCCGTCGTTGCCGTGCTTTTTTTCTTCCTTTCCAGCTCCGTGCTGTCGCTGATCCACACCGTTCAGCAGAGCTACGCCCCACCGACCCAGCCCACCCTGATGATGATCGCGAAGACGGTCAAGCCCGGCGACACGCTGGCAAAGCTCGCAGGCCGCTACGGCGATCCCAATGCCTACCTCCCGGTGCGCGAAGAGCAGATCGCTCGGGCCAACCACCTCTCCGGGGCTTTCCCTCTTGTTCCCGGCCAGCGCCTCCGCATCCCCGTGACCAACCCCACTGTGATCGCCCAAATCCAGAAGCAGAGCCGCGCTTTGCTCGCCTCTCGCTAGGCATCGTCTGCTGCCGACAAAAAGCCCCGGCCTCTTGCAAGAGGCCGGGGCTTTTTTGTTTGAACCGCGTTCAGCGTTCCGAAAGCGCAGGCCGGCGCGTCTTATCCCGCTGGCATCCGGGGCATAAGGCCTCGCCGTAGTTGCGGACCGATAGCTCTTGCTGGGCCTTGGTCAGCGCCTTGCCGCAGCCGACACACTCGGGCATCCCGCTCGGTACGGCACCCGCCGCCGGGGCTTCCGCCCGCACCGGGGCGGCCTTAGCGGCGGCTTTCGGTGCGGCGGGGGCGTCGTCGCCGAAAGGGTCGTCTTCGGTCGCATCCGTCAGGCCCGCGCCGCCGATCAGCGCCTCGATATCGTCCTCGCCCGCGTCGTCAGCAACCGCCGTGGTGGGCCGGGGGGCATCGTCGCGCGGCGCATCGGCGCGCGGGGGGGCAGGACGCGGGGCTTCCTGGCGTGTTTGCGTCCCGCCCCCGTCGCGGTTCGCCGCAGGCCGTTCGGCAGCTTCGCGGGGCGGGGCAGGGCGCGCACCGTCGCCGTTCTGATTGCCGCTGTTCTGGCCGCCGTTGTTCTGGCCGCTCTGCGGCGGCGGGTTCCCGTAGCGGCTGCCGCCGCCCCCACCGTTCTGGCCGCCGTTCTGGCCGCCGCCGGGGCGGTTCCCACCGACGGGGTAGGGGCTGTCGGCAAAGCGCCCGCGCCCGACCTCGTCCAGGTCGGGCGAAAACTGCGTCCCGAAGCCGCACAGGGCGAGCGCGCGTCCCACTGCCCCCGTTTCCGCTTTTTCCATGAAGTCCCCGAAGCCTTTGACGTCTTCTTTCTTGGTGCCGGTCGCCATCAGCTTGCCGTCGGCGTTGTAGATGGTGGCGCGGAAGACGGCGTACTGCTTCTCGTGGTTGATCTCGACCGGCTCGGTGTGGATGCCCCAATCGGGGTGCTCCTGCCGGAACCAGACGATGCGTGCGGAGACGGGCAGGTAGGTCTGGCCCCCCTGCACCTTGATCAGCGATTTCTTGAAGTCAAAGGCCATCGGTCAGTTCTCCTTAAACCAGGTCAGTGCTCGGGGAGGCCCCTGGCGGCGGGCAAGCCCGCCGCCCGCTCACGCCGCCAGGGCCAGGCCGTCCATGTCGTCGGCCTCCATGTCGGCGGGCAGGTGGATCACCGGGCCGACGGCGATGTCGCGGATACGCGCTTCCATCTCTGCGGTGATGTCCGGGTGCTCGTCCAGGAACGTCTTGGCGTTCTCGCGGCCCTGCCCGATGCGCGTGTCGCCGTAGTTGAACCACGCCCCGGACTTGCTGGCGATGCCCAGTTCGATTGCCATGTCCAGGATTCCTCCCGAATGGCTGATGCCCGTGCCGAACATGATGTCGAACTCGGCCTGGCGGAACGGCGGGGCGACCTTGTTCTTGACGACTTTGACCTTGACCCGGTTGCCCACCATGTCCGTACCTTGTTTCAAGGTCTCGACCCGCCGCACGTCCAGCCGCACCGAGGCGTAGAACTTCAGCGCCTTGCCGCCCGGCGTGGTCTCCGGGTTGCCGAACATGACACCGATCTTCTCGCGGAGCTGATTGATGAAGATGATGACGCAGCCGCTCTTGGACACGCTGCCCGAGAGCTTCCGCATCGCCTGGGACATCATGCGCGCCTGCAAGCCCATGTGGCTGTCGCCCATCTCGCCCTCGATCTCGGCCTTGGGCACCAGGGCCGCCACCGAGTCGATCACGATCAGCGCCACCGCGTTCGAGCGGACCAGCCCGTCGGTGATCTCCAGCGCTTCTTCCCCGGTGGACGGCTGCGAGACCAGCAGGCTGTTGATGTCCACGCCCAGCCGCCGCGCGTACTCGGGGTCCAGGGCGTGCTCGGCGTCCACGAACGCGCAAATGCCGCCCTTCTTCTGCGCCTCGGCGACGAGGTGGAGGGCCAGCGTCGTCTTGCCCGACGATTCGGGTCCGTAAATCTCCGTGATCCGCCCCTTGGGGATGCCGCCGACGCCCAGGGCGACGTCGAGCGCGACCGAGCCGGTCGGGATCGTCTCCGTGACCAGCTTCTCGGCCTGCCCGAGCCGCATGATGGCCCCCTTGCCGAACTGCTTGTCGATCTGCGCCAGGGCCGTTTCCAGTGCCTTTTCTTTGTCCAATGCCGTTCCCTCTCTACACCTCTGCGTCAAACGCATGTTCGATGAACACCCTACTATACCCTATACTGTCCAAAAAATCAAGAAAGATTGCTGTTCATTGAGCACGTATTTCTACCAACGATTAACAGCAGGCACATATGCTGGTAGACTACGCCTTGACAGGGGCACGGACCCCGGTTATAATGACGCAGCCCAAAACCGAACCACTCGATGCCGATACTCGATGCAGAGATCGGCCCGCCCCGAGGCGTCCCGTTTGGAGAAAAACATTTGCGAGAACTCAGCAAGGCCCGCTCGTCTGGTTACCTGTCCGTCGCCACCTTCTTCTCGGCGACCGCGCTCTCTTTCCCCTTCGTCGCCTTGGCCCAGGCCCCTATGGTCAAGGCCCCAACGGCTAGTACCGCCCCTGACGCTGTCACCGCGTCGCCCACGCCACTCTCCGACGCCCTCCTGACCCACACCCGAACCGTCACGGTCGTGGACGGCACCCGCGCCCCCCGGTCACTGACGACCAAGGTGGGGACGGTCGCTGAGGCGCTGGCTGAGGCCGGCATCCGGTGCAGCGGTGACGACCGGATTGTCCCCCGGCCCGCGACGCTGCTGGCGGGCGGGAACGGCGTCCAGAAGATCGTGATCACCCGTGTCCGTTTTGAGACCCAGGCCGAAAACAAGGCTATCCCCTGCAAGACCGTGTTCAAGATGAGCCGCGACGTCGCCCCCGGCCAGATTCGCGCGGGCCGTCGCGGCATCCCCGGCGTCCTAACCCGCTCCTACCGCGCGGGCTACGTCAATGACACGTGCACCTCGCGCCACTTGATTGCCACCCGCGTCACGCGGCAGCCGCAGGACCAGGAGACGCTGGCGGGCATCCGTGTCCGCGAGGCCCGCGCCCTGCCGTCGCGCTCCGGCACCTACCAGCGCATGACCTGTTTCCACATGGTCGCCACGGGCTATTCCCCCTACGAGGGCAGCAGCGAGGGCCGCTGCGCCAACGGCATGCGGGCCGGCTACGGAGTCGTCGCCGTGGACCCGCACCTGATCCCGCTCGGCTCCAAGCTGTACGTCGAGGGCTACGGCTACGCCCTGGCCGGTGACACGGGCGGCGCGATCAAAGGCCATCGGATCGACCTGGGGCATACGACGTTCCGCGAAGCCGAAGGCGTGGGCCGTCGCCGCGTGACCGTCTGGCTGCTCGCCCCCGCGCGCTGAAGGCGGGAAGACGATGCCCCCCGCCCCGACTCTTGGGGGGCCTCCCCCGGACCCCCGCGCCGGGTACACTAGGCGCATGAACCTTTCCAGCCCTGCTGCCGTTTCCGCCCTGCTCGCGCGCCACGGTCTGCGCCCGCGCAAGCGCTTCGGGCAGAACTTCTTGGTAGACGCCAATACACTGGCGAAAATCGTGAGTGCGGGGGGCGTGGGCGAGGGCGGGGCGGTGCTCGAGATCGGCGGGGGGCTGGGCGTCCTGACGGCGGCCCTCGCCGCCGCCGTCGGGCCGACAGGCCTGGTCGTGACCGTCGAGGTGGACGAGACGCTGCTGCCGGCCCTGGACGAGACCGTGGGCGAACTCCCGCAGGTCCGGGTCGTCCCCGCCGACGCGCTGGCCTTGGACTGGCCCCTGTTCCTCGACGAACACTTCCCCACCGCACAATTTGCCCACGCCGCGCGGCCCTCGGTGATCGCGAACATCCCCTACAATATCACGTCGCCGCTGCTGGCGGCATTCTTGGAACAGCGCGGGCGGTTCGCCCGAATCGTGCTGTTGGTCCAGAAAGAGGTCGCCGCCCGACTGGGTGCGAAGCCCGGCACGCCCGACTACGGCGCGCTCTCGGTTTTCGCGCAGTTCCACGCCCAGGTCGAGACCGTGGGGCTGGTCTCACGCCGCGTCTTCTTCCCGCCGCCCGATGTGGACAGCGCCGTCGTCCGCCTGACGCCCCACGCCGCCCCGCCAGTCGCCGTTGCCGATGAGGCGTTGTTCTTCGCCGTCGTCCGCGCCGCCTTCGGCCAGCGCCGCAAGGCCCTCTTGAACGCCCTGAGCGGCGATCCGGCCCTGGGCTGGACCCGCGAGCGGGCCGCGTCCGCCTTGGAGGCCGCCGGCATCGACCCCCAGCGGCGCGGCGAGACGCTGGGCCTCGCGGAGTTCGCGCGCCTGGCAGACGCGCCCGATTTGGAGACGCGGCACTGACACGCGAAGGGAGCGCCAGCCATGACCATGACCCTGGAACTGACGCTTGAAGAAGCTGCCGCACTGGAAAGCCGCGCCCGCGCCGAGGGCGTAGACATCCGAGCCGTCCTGCACAGCCTCATCGCCCAGCTCGTGCCGTCCCCGGCCTTGGAGCCGCCGGAGCGGGCCGCCGCCCTCGTGCAAGCCTGGCGGCGGGAAGAGGAAACGGGCGACCCCGAAGAGCGGGCCGAGCGCGATCGGGAACGGGAAGAACTCAAAGCCAACAGGGATCGCTGGCGGGCCGAGCAAGGGCGGCCCTCGGCCGATTGATTCGGGGAACGCTCTTTCTGGTCTTTCCCCGGCTTTGTTCCGTCATCGGGCATTGGCCCTCATCTCCGCGCAGGGAGCAGCACGATCTTGCCCGCCGCCCCCGATGCCATGACGGCCTCGTGCGCGCGGGCGGCCTCGGCGAGCGGGAGTTCCCGCGCAATGATAGGCGTCAACGTCCCGTTTGCAAGGCCGGCTCCGATGGCGGCATGGAGGCGTACCGTCTCGGCCTCGCTCGCGTTCGCCAGGCTCATGCCCAGGATGCTCAGGTCACGCGCCATCGTCTGTCGCGGGTCGATCTCGACCGGCCCACGACTGCCGATCACCACCACGCGCCCGCCGGGTGCCAGAACGCCCAGGTCTTTGGCGAGGTTGACGTTCGCCAGCATCTCCAGGATGATCTCCGCCCCCTTGCCGCCGGTCAGCGCCTTGGCCTCGTCCAGGTGGCCTTCCTGGGTGTGGTCCAGGACGTGCCGCGCGCCCTGCGCCAGTACCAACTGCCGCCCTTTCTCGCTGCCCGCCGTACCGATGACGATCAGTCCCGCCGCGCTCGCGATCTGTGTCGCGGCCAGCCCCACGCCGCCGCTCGCGCCGTGGATCAGCACGGTCTCGCCAGGCAGCGCGTTGGCCCTGAAGTGCAGCCCGGAGTAAGCCGTGTAGTACGGGACATGGACGCCGGCCCCCTGCGCGAACGACAGCCGGCCGGGCAGGGGCCGCGCCTGGGCCGCGCCGCACAGGGCCAGGGCCGCGTAGGCCCCGGTGATGGTCCCGGCGAGATACACCCGGTCGCCGGCACGGACGGCGTCCACTCCTCCCCCGACCGCCTCGACCGTCCCCGCCGCGTCCGAGCCGGGCGTGTACGGCAGGGGCCGCTTGCCGTAGCCCCCCGCCCGGATGTAGGTATCGACGGGGTTGACCCCGACCGCCTCGACACGGACCAGCACCTGGCCCGGCCCCACCTGCGGATCAGGGACTTCCTCGACCTGGAGCACGTCCGGCCCGCCGAACTCGTGTACGCGGATGGCTTTCATGGTCGCCTCTACACTTCCATCCCGTCGATGTAGCACCAGCGCCAGTCTTCGCCCGGCTGGAACGACTGCATGATCGCGTGCTGCGTCGCGCCGAAGTGCTTGGTCGCGTGCTTGTTCTTCGACGAGTCACAGCAGCCGATATGGCCGCATTCCAGGCACTGGCGCAGATGCACCCAGCTATCCCCCGTCTTCAGGCACTCCTCGCAGCCGTTGGGCGTCCGAGGCCGGACGCCCTCTCCAATCTGGTCCAGGTGTGTGCATTGATCAGCCATCGTGCATTTCTCCTTGGGCGTTGTCTTCGGTCTCGTCCGTCTCCGGGGCACCGAGCGGCAGGCGAACCTGGAAGCGTGTGTCGCCGGGGGTGGAAACGACACGCAGGTTTCTGTGGTGGTGGCCCGCCACGATCCGGCAGGCGGTGTCCAGGCCCAGGCCGGTCCCCTCGCCGACGCCTTTGGTCGTGAAGAACGGCTCGAAAATCTTGTCCTGGATGTCCGGCGGGATGCCCGGCCCGTCGTCACCGATCTCGACCAGCACCCAGTCGGCCTCGTGCGCCGTCCCCACCGTCAGACGGCCCTTGCCGTTCAGGGCGTCGAGCGCGTTGTCGATGAGGTTGGTCCAGACCTGGTTCAGCTCGCTGCCGTAGGCGGTGATGCGGGGCAGGTCGGGCGCGTAGCCGCGGGCGACCTCCACGCCGTGCTTCCACTTGAAGCGCAGGATAGTCAGCGTGGTTCCCAGCGACTCGCGCACGTCAACCTCCTGCCGCGGGGCCTGGTCCATGTAGGTGTGGGCTTTGATGGCGCTGACGAGGTCCGAGATGCGCTCCCCGCTCTGCCCGACCGTGCGGAGAAGCCCGTGGCGATGAGCAGCGCGTGGGCGCTCACCTCAGACCCGTCGCCCAGCGTGACGATCCGGTACTGGTCTTGCATCTTAAGGCCGCTCACTTCTTGAGACAGGCTCTCGACGCCGAACCGCTACGCCTGCGTGACCGCCCGCCGCGCCAGGTCCGCCCCGCTCAGGCCCGTGGGGAAGCCCGGATAGTTCTCGATGCGCGAACTTGTCCCCGCCTACCCGCCGCCGACGATGACAGGATGCGCCTGCACTCGGGGAACAACTTAATGGCCTGCTCCAGGAAGTCTGCCCCGCCCATGCCCGGCATCCGCTGGTCCACGACGAGCAGAGCCACCGCCTCGCCGCGCGCCGAAACCTCGCGGAGCGCGTCCAGGGCCGGCTGCCCGCCGTCCGTGCTCAGGATGCGGTAGTCCTTGCCGTACTGACGCCGCAGGTCGCCCCTGACCAGCCGCAGCATGTCCGCGTCGTCGTCTACCGCCAGGATGATCGGTTTAGCCGACATGGTGCCTGTTCCCCCGTGCCCGTCCACGCCCTCGTCGGAACTGCGCCCGCCCCGCCTCTGTTACCCGAGAATGAACCCCGAGTATACCCAGCCCGAACACAATCCTCACGGGACCCGCCGCGTCGAACCCGGCCTAGGCCGGGAGTCCGTCTGGGACTACCCCCGCCCGCCGCGCCTCGAAGACACCGACAGGCACATCGAGATCGTCTTCAACGGCGTGACAATCGCAGATACCCGCCGGGCGAAGCGGGTGCTCGAAACCAGCCACCCGCCTGTCTACTACCTCCCCCCCGCCGATGTCCGTATGGAGTTCTTCGTCCCCGCCGACGGCCAATCCTACTGCGAGTGGAAGGGCGTGGCCGGATACCTCACCGTCCGCGTCGGCGACAAAGAGGCCCCCGCCGCCGCCTGGTTCTACGCCGATCCGACGCCCGCCTTCGCGCCGCTCCGAAACTTCATCGCCGTGTACCCCAGCCGCATGGAGACCTGCTTCGTTGACGGCGAGCGTGTCACCCCCCAGCCGGGCGATTTCTACGGCGGCTGGGCCACGTCCGACATCGTCGGCCCCTTCAAGGGCGAGCCGGGGACGATGGGCTGGTAGCCCCGCCCTGACAGTCTGACACACTCCAAACACGTAAAGGCCCGCGCTTCAGCGCGGGCCTTTTTGTGCCGCCGGCTCTATGACACCGCCGCGCCTAAAGCTGGGATTTGGCCGCATCATAGTTGTCGTAGACGTCCCTCTCCGGCCGCTCCCAATCCTCGGCAAAAGGCATCAGCCGGGCGCGTAGCTCCGCCGCCTGCTCACGGCTAATGCCGTGAGCGCGCAGATTGATTCCGGGCGACGATGCCATGCCCGGCTGAATGAACGTGACGATCACAGCCGCCTCATCTGCCACCCCGAGAGGGACTTCGGTTAACTCGATCTTCCCATCACGGTAAGTGCCTTTCACAGCGGTTAACATAGCATTTTCCCTCTCTCGATTGTTTTTATTTCCCGAGCGGCCTATCCACTTGAGGCGTTGTACCACCATTGTTAGGGCCGCACCGGCTCCCACTTCTTGGTCTCGGCGGACCGGGCGATGGCGTCCAGGAGGACGTTGTTGAGGTAGCCGTCGCGGAAGCTCGGAGTCGGGCTTTTGCCCTCGCCGATGGCCCCAAAAGCGTCGTACAAGAGGCTGATGAACGTGTGCTCGTAGCCGACGTTATGGGCAGTGGGCCAGTAATGCCCCGTATAGCGGTCCTGGCCCGACGTCACCGAGACGGTGCGGAAGCCGTTCGTCCCCGGATGGGTGTCTTCGGTGTAGATCTCCAGCTCGTTGGGGCGCTCGGCGTTGAAGACCAGGCTGCCGAGGCTGCCGTTGATCTCAATGCGGTTGTGGTTTTTGCGTCCCAGGGCGAACCGGGTGGCCTCGAACGTCCCCAGCGCGCCGCTCTCGAAGCGGGCCAGGGCCAAGGAGGCGTCGTCCACGTCCACCGTCCCCATGACATCGGAGGCGACTCCTCCCATGCGGTCGTCGGACGAGGCCTGTTCGGGGCGCTGCTTGATGAAAGTCTCCAGGAGGCCGCTGACTTCAGAGATTTCACCGGCGAGGAAGCGGGCGATGTCCAGGCAGTGCGCCAGGAGGTCGCCGTGCGAGCCGCTGCCCGCCGTGTCTTTCTTCAAGCGCCAGCCCAGAGAAACGTCCGGGTTGACGGCCCAGTCCTGCAAGAACAGCGCGCGGACGTGGTAGATTTTGCCGATGACGCCGTCGTCGATGAGCTGTTTGGCGAACGACACGGCGGGGTTCGCGCGGTAGTTGAACCAGACCAGGCTTTGGACGCCCGCCCCCTCGACGGCCTCCAGCATCCGCCGGGCCTCGCCCGCCGTGTTGCCCAGCGGCTTCTCGCAGAAGACGTGCTTGCCGGCCTGGGCGGCGGCGACCGCGATCTCGGCGTGCATGTTGTTCGGTGCCCCGATGTCGATGACGTCGATGTCGTCGCGGGCGATCAGCCGCCGCCAGTCCGTCTCATAGCCCTGCCATCCGAACGTCTCCGCGGCCTTCCTGACGCCGCCCTCGTCGCGCCCGCACAGCGCCTTCATCACGGGCACGGTGCCCATGTCGGGGAAAAAGCGCGCGACCTGCCGGTAGGCGTTGGAGTGCGCCTTGCCCATGAACTTGTAGCCGATCATGCCGACGTTCAATGTCTTCGCTGCCATCTATGTCCTCCGGGTGTTTACAGGGTGGGTTGCGAAAAGGAAAAGCTACGCCGGGGCAGTGGAATGCCCCGGCACACACCCTCGCTCGCGGGGGAAAGAAGCGGCCCGCCGCCACGGGGGACGTGGTGCGGCGGGCCGGGGCGCGGGCTACGGGCGCGGGGCGGGAGTCCTGAAACCGGGCGGCGGCTGGGGTAACGGACTCATGGTAGGCCTAACGAAGCCGGGCGGCGGCTGGGGCATCGGGGGTGGGGGCGGGCCGGCCAGGTAGTTCACGATGACCGCCTGGCTTTGCAGCTTCTGGACATAGGGGCCGATGGCCTGCTGGACCTGCTGGCGGCGGTCCGCCGCTGCCGCATCCGCATAGAGCTTGCGGTCGGAAGCCAGAGGCGCGGCGCTGGAGCTGTCGATCTTGATCAGGTGATAGCCGTAGGTGGACTTGACCGGGACCGCCGTCACCCCGCCGGGCTTGAGCGCCAGGGCGGCCTTCAGGAAGTTCGGGTCGAACGGCGTTGCCGAGTCGATCAGGCCCAGCTCGCCGCCCTTGCCTTTGCCTGACGGGTCCTCGGTGTACTTCTCGGCGACGGCCTCGAAACTCTTGCCCGCTTTGAGTTCGGCCTGGGCCTTGGCGATGATCGCCAGCGCCTCGGCGTCGGTGTGCGGCGGCTTCGTGCCGGGCGCGTTGAAGCCGCCCGCGCTGGTCGTCAGGATCAGCAGGTGGCGGGCATGGAACTTGGGCTTGGCCGGCGCGGGCGGCAGCGTCTGGGCGACCAGGGCCTCGACCTTCAGCTCGGTCACGAGCTGGGACTTGTAGGCGGCCAGCGTCTGGTGGCGCTGGGCCAGCACCGTTTCCAGGCCGCCGGGTACGCGCTGCGAGATCTGCGCGCGCAGCTCGACGAGCCGGGCGTCCACCTGGGCAGGTGTCACGACCACGTGCTTCTTGACGGCCTCCTGGTTGACCAGCTCGATTAGGATCATCTGGCCGATGAGCTGCGGCCCGACGACCTTGAGGGCCTCGCTCGCGACCTGGGTCGTGGTGATCTTGGTCCCGTTGACGATCGCGGCGATGCCCTTGGGGGCGGGCGTCGCGGGCGCGGCGGCGGGGGCCATCATCGGCGGCGGGGCCGGGGGCGGCGGCGGCAGGTCCGGCACCATCGGCGTCTGGGCCTGGACGGCCGGCAGGGCGGCGAGGAGGAGCGCGGCCAGCGGCCAGCGCGGAAGGCGGCGTGTCAAAATTCGGAGACCTCTTTTCCTGTTCGATTCCGTTTCGTCTTCACAGTTGTGCCCTCATGTTACATCAAAACCGGCCTCCCGTCAAGCGTCCGGGGGCGGAGCCACCCCGATTGCCCCGTAGTCTTGCCCCGTAGTCTTGCCGGACTTGCCCGGCACTAGTACCTGTTATCGCCGAAATCGGCCCATTTGGCACCGTCCCTGCTCTTACAGAAATCGTAACCGACACGCACTCTTGCGAACATCCTGCGGATGATTTCAGAAAGGCAGTACCGAATGAACCTCACCAAAACCCTCGCCCTGGCCGCTGCGGCCGCCGCCCTCACCCTGACCGGGGCCCAATCGGGCCACGCCTGGTCCGTCCCCACCGGCTCCACCGCGATCTCCAGCTGCACCAGCAACGGCCAGATGAGCAACGGCCAGCTCTTCACGCTCTACACCAACGTCTACCAGACCGGCGGCCTGTACACCACGCAGTACGACCTGCGTAACGTCAGCGACACGGCGGGCCTGACCACGTTCTCGGCCAACTTCGGCTACGCCGGCGACTACGGCACGTCGGCCATGAAGATGTTCTTCGGCGACGCCCCGAACTCCAGCGGCATTGTCTACCACGACGGCAACGTCGGCGACGCCTCCTCCAGCACGTCGACCAACCCGATCAAGAACAGCGGCACCCTCGACTACAAGGTCCACGCGCCCACGATGGAGGCCTACGCCCAGAACGGCCAGGTCGTCTGGCAGGATCTGAGCGCACCGCTGGCGAAGGGCCAGGACATGCTCTCACAGCTCGGCTACAACGGCGGATCGCAGTACGGCTCGTTCGGCTATCTGTACGTCCAGTCCAAGACCGCGCCGGTCCAGAACTCGATCTACGTGGCCGACAAGAACGGCGCGTTCGCCAACATCACCGACTGCGCCGGCTCCTCGCCCTGCCACGGCACCCCGTCGTCGCCCGCCGCCGTGCCCGAGCCGAGCGCCGTGGCCTCCATGGGCCTAGGCAGCCTGGGCCTGCTGGGCCTGCTGCTGCGGAACCGCAAGCGCGCCTTCAAGGGGTAAAAACCTAACCCCCTGCCCCCTTCCCCAAAAAGGAAGGGGGAGCAAGAGGAAGGCAGAATCTTAACCCTTCCTTCCTAGGGAGGGGTATGCCCCGGAGGGCATTACTTCGTATCTGGCGCTTGCGCCGGGGGTAGGTTCCGCTCCTACCCCTCGCTGACCGCCAGGTCCCCCGAGACCGATTGCAGGCGGACGCTCCCCGTGCCCCCCGTGAGCGTACCCGCGACGTGCCGCTCCGTCGTCAGCAGGTCGGAGGCGGGGGCCGACAGCGACAGCGCGCCGCTGGTCGTGTTCATCTCGACCCGCGCGTCACAGCCCGGTCCCACGGCCAGGGTCAGGTCGCCGCTCACCGTGGTCCCGGCGAACGAGCCGGCGAACGGGCCGGCGAACCGCCACCGGGCATCACCGCTGACCGTGACCAGCGACACGGCGGGGCTGACGATGCCCTCGGCCTCCACGTCACCGCTAATGGTCTTGACGGTCAGCACCCCCTGTGTATCCCGCACGGACATGTCGCCGCTGACCGTCTCGACGTGGACCTGGTCGGCGCGCAGGCCGACGGCCTTTGCCTGCCCGCTCTGCGTCCGCACCGCCCCGCGCGTTCCGCCCGCGCACTCCGTCACCGAAACGTCTCCGCTGGCGGACTCAAAGCTTGCCGTCCCCGTCGCCTCCACGTCCTGCGCCGACACGTCGCCGTTGCGGGAAGATAGGCCGACGGTCTGCCCGGCCAGGCCCCGCGCCGTGATGCCCCCGCTGGTCGTCTCAGCCGACAGGCTCCCCCCCGGTGAGGCCCAGTCCATGACCTGGATGCGGCCCGACTGGGCGGTCAACCGTGCTTCCTTCCCCGCGCCCGTGAGATTCGCCGCCGTCACCGCCCCCGAGGCCGACCGCAAGGTCAGCGCCGCCGACACGTCCTGCGCCTCGATGCCGCCGAACGTCGTCACGACTTCGAGGGGCAAGTGCCGCGGCACCACAAATTCGCAGTCCACCGTCACCCGCTCGCGCGCGTCGGCGGGCGCGATCACCCGTGCCCGCCACCGGCCATTGTGCACGTCGGTTGCGATGAACACCTGCTGGAGCAGAACCCGCGCGTCGGCCTCCGAGTTCGCCCAAGCCGTCCGCGTGGTCGAGACGTGCGCGTAGTTGTCCTCGCGCTCGCTGCCGCGCACCGAGATGTTGCCGTAGGGATTCTCCAAAAAGACGGACTCGGCCCCGTCCCAGACCTCGTCGCTGTTCTGAATCTCGACCGCCTGTGCCTGGTCCTGGCTGTTGGCCGGCCGATTCACCGCTCCCGCGTCGCCCCCATCGAAACTGAACTCAAACTTGAAAGCCTTGCGGCCCTCACGCGCGGTCTTGCGGGCCTCCTGGGACGCCTGCCGGGCGGCTGACTTCGCCGTCTTCAGCGCGTCGTTCTTGAGCGAGTTCAGCCCGCGCATCGCCTCGTCTACGGCCCTGTTGATCTTGCCCATGTCCAGCTCGGGGCGGGGGATGTGGTCCAGCACCTTGCCCGCGAGCGACGCGGCCTGGCCCGCGGTCTTGGCCGCCTGTGCGGCCCCCAGCTTGCCCTGGAGGTCGCCCAGCTTGCCCTGAAGCTCCGCCAGCTTCACCTGCATCACCGCCATCGCGGCGGGGTCCGGGGTGGGGGCGGGCGGCGCGGCGGGCGGGGGTGGGGCCGCGCCGACGGGATTCTCGCGCACGGCCCGCAGCAGCGAGTCGGCCTGCTCGGCCGTGATCTTGCCCTCGCGCAGCATGTTCAAGATAAGAATGCTTTCCTCGTTCATGGTGTCTCTCCGTAAAGTCCCCAAAGCGCGCAAGCCCCGGCGGCCCCCCTAAAGGGACCGTCGGGGCTGCTTAAGGCCGATCAAAGGCGCATCATGCTCAGCACGGCGGCCAGGGCCGAGGACGCCATCAGCAGCACGATGCCGGCGTCGATGGCCTTGCCCAGCCAGGTCGCGTGCAGCGGGTCGTAAGTGGGGCGCGGGGCGGGCCGTTCCCACGCGCCCAGTTCCACCAGGCTCAGGTGCCCGGCCCGGCCCGTCGTGTCATTCATCGTCTCGGTCGCCGTGTCGGCGTCGCGCTCCAGTTGGGTGGTCATGGTCCGTGTTCCTCTTCTTCTCTCGATGCTTTCACAACTACGACAAGTCTTGCAGGGCCTTCAGCCCCGCGTCGGCGCTCATCTTCCCCGCGTCGATGGCGGCCAGGATGTCCCGGCGCGCGGCGGCCTTGTCTTCAGTTTTGTCTTCCGCCGGGGGCGGCGGGGTGGGGGCCTTCGGCCCGTCGGCCAGGTCCAGGGCTGCCAGCAAACCGTCCAGACGTCCTCTCACGGTGGGGTAGGAGACGCCCAGGGCGACCTCCATGTCCCGGATGACGCCCCGGCAGCGCAGGAACGTCTCCAGCAGTCGGACCTGCTCGACGTCGAGCCGGTCGAAACGTCCGGGTGTAAACTTCCCCCGGATCTGCACCCCGCAGCTCTCGCAGGACACTTCGGTCACTTCGGTAGGGTGGCTGCACAGCGGGCAGCGGCTTGGCACGGGAGGCGGCATTGCTTGTTTCCTTGATTGCATTATAGCACGTTGTATTAACTTTGTCAATATGCATATTAAAATAATTAATTTATTGTGGTACTAGATTGAATTATATTCTACTTACCTGTGACACGCGGCGGGCCGAAAAGTTGCACTGATAACACTGAACCGTCCCGTGGGATCGCCCCTAACGGCGGATAATGCGTTATAATAACTCCATGCGCCTCACCCCCCGCCTCGTTGCTTTGATCGCGCTAGGCGCGCTGCCGCTGCTGCTGGTCGGCGTCGTCCCCTGGCTGCTTGCCGCCGTGCTCGTCTATAACGCGGTCGTGGCAGCCTGCGCCCTGGCCGACTTCCTGGCGTCGCCCCGGCCCGAGCGGGCGCTGACCCTGACCCGGACTGTGGACGACAAGCTCTCGCTCGGCGCAGCAAACGCCGTCACGCTCGAAGCGCGCAGCCGGACGACTCAGCCGCTGCGCCTCTCGGTCCGCGACCTGCCGCCTGCCGTGTTTGATCTCGACCGCCCCGCCGAGACGACTCTGGCCCTGCCCGCCGACCCGCGCCCGATCCAGTTCACCTACCACGCCACGCCGCCCGCCAAGGGCGACTTCGCCTTCGGCGACCTCTACTTCCAGTACCCAGGCCGGCTGGGGCTGATCTTAAGGCACGGGTTCATCCCCGCCCGGCGGGCCGTCAAGGTCTACCCGAACCTGGCCGAGACCGCCAAGTATGAGCTTCTGGCCCGCCGGGGCCGCTTGCAGCAGCTCGGCATCCGCACCGCCCGCGTCCGGGGCGGCGGGTCCGAGTTCGAGTCGCTGCGCGAGTACGTGCCCGGCGACGAGTACAAGAAGATCGACTGGAGCGCGACCGCCCGCCGGGGCAAGCTGATCTCGCGCCAGTACGAGGCCGAGCGCTCGCAGAACATCGTGCTGCTGCTGGACGCGGGCCGGACCATGCTCCAGCCCGTCCAAAAAATGGCGAAGCTGGACTACGTGGTCAACACCGCCCTGATGCTGGCCTATGTCGCCGCCGCGAGCGACGACAAGGTCGGCCTGATGGCCTTCGACGCCGATGTGCGGGCGTATTTAGCCCCCGCCAAGTCTAAAGCCCAGGTCTACGGCATCCTGGAAAGCCTCTATAACCTGGACGCCCGCATGGTCGAGACCGACTACCGCGCCGCCTTCCAGAACCTGGCGACCCGCTGGCGGCGGCGCTCGCTCGTCGTTCTGTTCACCGACCTGGTGGACCCCGACTCGTCCGCTCGGATCCTCGACGCCGTCTCCATGCTCTCCGACAGCCACCGCGTCGTCTGCGTCACCGTCTCCGACCCCCAGATATTGGAGGCGGCGAAGGCCGTCCCCGAGGGCAGCGCCGACGTCTACCGCAAGGCCGTCGCCACCCAGGTCTTGCAGGAGCGACGGGCCGCCATCTCCGTGCTGAAGCGCCGCGGCGTCTGGACCGTGGACAGCCCCCCCGAAGACCTCAGCGCCGACCTCATCAACCACTACCTCGATTTGAAGTCGCGTTCGCTGATTTAGATGGCACACCGATAGACAACAGTTTGCAAAAACTGCTGGACTTCTTGAACGCCCTGGACGCCGCCAAAATCTTCTATCGGCTGTCGCGGCCACGGGATGAGGCGATCATGGTGGAAGTCGCCGTGCCGGGCGAGCGGTGGGAGGTGGAGTTCTTCGCGGACGGGGAAGTGGCCGTGGAGGTTTTTCGGAGCGCGGGCATGGAAGGGGAAGAAGCCCTTGCGAGACTGTGGGCGGATCACACCGACACGGACTGATCAAGCGCTTCCAAGAACGCCTGCGGGTCCACGATCTTCAGGCCGGGGAAGCGGTGCCGGAAGGTGCGCGCTTCTTCATTGTCCCGCGTCATCAGGTCCAGCAGGTCGTTGTCGTAAGTCACGAGGTACTGCGCGTTGGTGATGAGGGCGAGGTTGATGTAAACCTCGTCGTCCGGGTCACGGGCGTAGCGGAAAGTCTCGGGGACGTTATGGATGAGGATCGCGTTTGCCCGTATCCTCGCGAGCAGTTCTCCAACCCGTTCGGGCGTGAGCGCAGGGAACTTACGCTGGAGAACCGGACGTGACAGGACTTCTTCTACCTCCTCCAGCACATCGCGGCTGATCAGCGACGTGTAGGCTGAGGTTCCTAAGAGTTACAAACAATCATACGCCGGGCCGGATGTTCTCGTTGTCGCGCGCAGGTAGAAGTTGCAGTCAAACACGGCATCCGGCCTAACAGTTTCTTCATCAGTCACCCGGCTTCGCCACTGTCGGTCGCCTTACGCATCCGCCTTACGCGCCTGACGTCGGCGAGGGTTTCGTCCAGCAGGGCATTCACCTCGTCCGGTGTCATCCCCGACTGCCGCACCGATTCGTGGATGGGGGTAAGAATCTCCGCGAATGTTTTTTGCGTTGCTGGTGCTCCCGCCCTCCCATGCGTCTCTGCCAAATCTCGGCGGAGCAAGTCGCGGACGTAGGCGGAGCGGTCCTGGGCCTGCTGGCTCGCGCGTTTGTCGAGGGAGCGCAGCAGATCTTCGTCGATGTCGGTCACTTCAATGGTGTGAGTCGTCATGTGTGGCCTCCGCCGCCCCGCGCGGCCTTTGTCCCGACCGGCGCTTTCTGGAGGTGGGGGCGCAGGAACGACATCTGCGGGCGGTCCTGGCCGTTCTTTGGCTCCACGGTGAACATATAGTCCCCGAACCACGCCCCCGCCGACCACCAGGTGAAGCCCACCCAGACGTCGCGGTTGGCCTCCATGAAATTCAGCATGTCGTCCGTCGCCCGCGCGGCAGGCTCCGACGCGGCAGCCCCGAACTCGCCCAAAAAGGCTTGCTGATGATGGGCGCGGCACCAGCCGGTGAACTGCATCAGCCGCTCACTGCCGACCGTCGCGCTGACGATCTCGGGGTGAGTCCCCGAACTGTCCGCATCGAGGTACTGGTGCGCCTCGATGATGTAATGGCTCCCGGAGTCTTTGATGCCCAGCATCGCCTCGGCGTTGCCGCTCGCCACCCAGCTATGCGCGCCCGTCCAGGAGATGCCCGGCACCAGGATCAGATTCTTCGCGCCCGCCGCGCGGATGCCCGCGATGGCCGCATTCGCCGACCGGACCCACTGCTCTTTGGGCGGGTCGTGCGGCTCGTTCATCAGGCCCAGCCAGACGCGCGGGTTGTCCTTGAACTGGAAGGCGACCCTGCCCCAGAAGTCGGCGAAGGCGGCGTCGGGGACGTCCGCGCCGCCGACGACTTGGTCGTAGTAACGCGCGTAGTCGTGCGGGTCCAGCAGGACGACAATGCCCCGCCCGGTCGCATCGGCGACGACATCCTTGATGCGCTTCAAGACGTCCGCATTGAGCGGCCCATTGAGCGCGGGCTGCAAGTCGGCCCAGTGGAAGGGAAAGCGGACGATGTTGACGCCCTTGCCGGCGAAATAGTCCAGCTCAGAGGATGCCGGATAAGTGTAGTTGGTCCCGTAAATCCTCGTGACGCCCGGCTTGGTGTCGCCGAACTCGCCGCCCGAAATGTTGACCCCGGTGAACGCGAGCGGCCTGACCGGCCCCTTGTGGACGTTGAACGCCGGGGCGGGCGGCTCCGGGGGCGTGGACGAGGCCGGCTCGGTCGTCATTTGGATGTCGTCCACGTAGAACGTCGGCGCGGCGCTGGCGTCGGTGTTCTGAATCAGAAAGCCGGTGGCGTTGGGCGTGGCCGCGATGCCCAGGTCGGCGAACGGGACGACGATCTTGGTCCAGGCGTTGGCCGCAAGCTTCGGGATGGGCACGCCGCCTTGCTGCTTGCCATTTACGCTGGCCTTGACCGCCAGGCTGCCCTGGCCTCCGGTCGGCCCGCCGTTGATCCAGAACGTCAGCGCCGTGTACTCCGCGCCGCTGAACGGCGCGGTGCGAAGCTCCAGCGCGCCGTAGCTGCCCGCCGACACGGCGGCGGAGATCGCATCCTTGCCGCCGTGGACCAGCGCCGTGTCGTCGAGCTTGACGGACGCCCAGCTGTAGCTCGCCCAGCCGCTCGCCAGCCTGTCGTCGTAGATGACGGCCTGCTGCGCGTGTGCCCCGCCTGACGATGCCAGCAAAACACCCGCCGCGAAGAAACGCGCGAAAAGATTAAACCCTCTCATTGGGACCGAATTTCTGCCGGTGCGGCCCGGCGGCTGCCGTAGGTGTACAAGAGCAGGGCGGCGAATTGGAGGCCCGCGAGGCTGAACTTGGCCCAGTGCGGCAGCGACGAGTGGGACACGTTACCCTCCAGCAAGGCCGCCGTGCCCCACAGCGGCACCGTGCCCACCATCAGCTTGACCGCGTCCCGGCCGTTCGACACCAGGGCGTCCGCCCGCGACAGCCGCCCCGGCGAAATCAGCGCCCAGGCCAGGCACAGGCCCGCCCCGCCGCAGATCCACGTCGCCGACAGCTCACAGACCCCGTGCGGCAAAATGCCCGCCCACATCGAGCTGAGGTGCCCCGTCGGCTGCACCACGGCGGCCAATGCCCCAAGGGTCGCGCCGTTGCTGAGCATGAAGTAGACCGGCAGCACGAACGTCAGCCCCGTCGCGAACGACAAAATCCCAACCTGGGTGTTGTTGGTGACGAGCTGCGACGAGAACCGCAGCCCCTCGCCCGGCGAGATGTCGCCGTGGTCGGCGAAGCCCTTCTTCCAGCCCTCGAACGAGTCCCGGAACTGCTCCGGCAGGAACAGCGAAACCTGTGCAGCGTCGCGGTGGACCAAAACATAGGCGAATAGGGTCCCCAGCAGGAACAGTCCCAAGGCGGCCAGGACGAACGGCATCCGGCGGCGCAGGGTCGCGGGCAGGCCGTAGGCTAAAAACCCCCACAGCCGCTCCCAGCCGCCGGACTCCTCGGCGTAGATGACCCCGTGGGCGTTGCCGACCAGCTCGTTCAGGTATAATACCAAGCTGGGGTTGGCCTCCTGCGCGCGCGCGTAGGCGAGGTCGGCGGCGGCCCGCCGGTACAGCGCGCCCAAGGCGGGCAGCTCTTCACGCGACAGCCGCTTCAGGCCGCCGTTCTTGGTGCGCTCGACAATGAGTGAGAGCCGCTCCCAGGTCGCCCGCTTGCCATTAATAAACGCCCGCTCGTCGATTGCCATACAGCCATTATACCGCGTCTTTCACACGCTTCTTCTTTCGTCCACCCCATTGAGGACCCGCCATGTCCCGCGAGATTCTGGTCGTCACGCCCGAGAACATCGAGATCGAGTACGAGCTGGCCGGCCTGGGGTCGCGCTTCCTGGCCCTCCTGCTGGACACGCTCTTGCAGTTTGCCATCTACGCCGGCATGTGGATCGTCGTCGGGCTTCTGGCCCTGCTCGTCGGCCTGAGCGCGAGCGGCTTCGCCCGCTCGCTGGCCGTGTTCTTCGGCGAGATCCAGATCGCCTTCGGCCTGATCGCCGGCTTCGTCATCATCTGGGGCTATTCCATCTGGTTCGAGGCCTCCTGGAACGGCCAGACGCCGGGCAAGCGGCAGGTCGGCCTGCGCGTGGTCCGCGACGGCGGCTACCCGGTCTCGGCCTACGCCGTGGTCGTCCGCAACCTCATCCGGGTGATGGACGGGATGCCGGTCGCCGTCCTGGTCCTTTTGGGGTACGGCGTTTTCGGGCGTCAGCCCCTGATCGCCGCCCTGGGCGGCCTCGAAATACTCATCCCCGTCTTCTGCCTGCTCGTGTCGGCCCGCTACCAGCGGCTGGGCGACTTCGTGGCCGGGACGATGGTGGTCAAGCAGCGCGCCCCGCGCGTCCCGACGCTTGAGGCCCTGGCCCCGCCCCCGCGCGTCCTGCCCGAACACCTGGCCGCCTACGCCCTGGCCGACATCGGGAGGCACGTCTACGAGATGACCGTCCCCGAGTACCGCGCCGTCCGGCACTCGCTGGACCGCCGCTGGCAATTGCCCCCGCCCATCCAGCAGGCCGCCGCCATGCGCCTGGCCGTGCCCCTGATGCAGCGCCTGGGCATCACGCCACCCCCCGGCGTCATCTCCGTCAACTACGCCGACTTCCTGGAATATCTCGCCGTGGCGTTCGAGCAGTACCGGGGGGTTAAGTAGATGTTCACCATGCGACTTTCTTTCGCCAAATACGTCCGCCGCATGGATGCTGCGTTTTTGACTGACTACCTTAGCCTGCTGGAACTGCTCCCAGGGTACGAGGGCCTAATGCTACGCGGTGCTCAGGGTAGGGCGCGGGCGTCACAGCCAAAGCGAGGAGAGGAGGCGGTGAACGAAATCCTGTGCCGCCTCAACGAAAGCCACGCGTCGCACAAAGGCTTCGTCTGCACGCACCAGGTACGGCACGTGGAAGTAAGCAGTGACCGTGAATGGTGGCTGACGTTCGAGCGTTTCGGCATCTTTGGCGGGGCGGAAAACGGTATGCCAGGCGCACCGCTTCCCGGAGAGGAAGCTTTTGCCGCCTCCTGTGCCGAGCCGTGGATCGCGCACGGTCTCTGCGACAGCGCCGCCAGTTGGGGAACCCTTCCAAGGGAAAGAAGCAACGCCTGGGCTGTCTACGTGGACGTCAAGAACCAGCACCGCTATGAGCCGCACTCAAACTATGCCAACACTCTGCTGGACTTCTGGGGCGAGTACCCGGACGACCGGCGCGAGCGGGCCTGTGTGCTGCTGGAAACGCTGCGCCCGCTCGTGGCTGCCTTCCACCCTGGCCTGTTCACCGCGCCGCTGCTTGACGATCAGTTCGGCATCAACGAGCGGACGGAGGCCGCCCACCTCGCGTTTGTCCGCGAGGCCGACGCCTATTTGATTGAAGTCCTCGGACGCCGCGAGTTCAGCGCCCTGCTGTCGCCGGTTGACCTGAGCCTGGATCAGTGGCTCAACATCGCACCGCTAAAAGGGCCGGTCTCCAGTCCCGGCGGTATTCTGTTACCGGCCCCGCGCGATTGACACGCCCGCATTTTTACACGTCGGTGCCGATCTAGTGGCCGCCTGCGGGCAAGTGCCAAAGCGTCAAGTAGGAGAACGACCATGAAACAATCGATGCTCTGCCTCGCCGTTTTCTTCTCTCTCGCCACGTCTTGCGCCGCTCAGGATGCACGAGGCCCATTTGCCGATGTTCCCACGGACCATTGGGCCTATCAAGATGCAGACACTTTGCAGAAGGCCGGGATTGTCTTTGGCGACCCTCAGACATTGTATCATGTCCCCAGCCGCCGTCCGATGATGCGGCAGGCCTTCACCGCCGCTATCGCGCGTCTCATCTCCCAGATGTCCGTGCCGCAGTCTCCCGCATGCGCCGACGTCGAGGCGCGGCTGCTCGCGTCGCCCCCCGCGCTTGCCGCCTTACAGGAATTAGTCCGCCGGTTCCAGCCCGACCTGACACTGCTTCACGTAGACACTCACGCCGTTCGGGCGCGGCTTGCGGAATTAAGCCGGACGGCGCTTCGTCAGCTCGTCGCCAAGCCATTCCCCGGTGTCCCCGGCACCCATTGGGCGGCTTCTTCGGTAGAAACACTCAGGCGGCAGGGTCTAATCGCGGGGTATCCGCAGGGGATTTTCAGCCTGCCTCGGTGATTCTGACGCAAGGAAAGGCTTTCGGCTTTCTGTCTGGCTCCCCAGATTTGGGCTTTATTGGGGTGGGGCGGGGGCTTCTCTCCCACCGCCTTGACAATCCACCCCTGTTCGGCTACAACCCCCACACTATGAGCGCAAACGCTATCGAAGAGGTCGAAGACAAGGCCCGCGTTGCCAAAGCCGCCGCGCGGACGCTGGCGATGCCAAGAACGCCGCGCTGGCGGCGATGGCCGCAGGGCTAACACAGTCCCAGGACACCATTTCAAAGGCCAACGGGCGCGACACCGTCGGGGCGCAGGAACGGGGGATGACGCCGCACCTGGTCGAGCGGCTGACGCCGAAGCGGTTCAAGCAGAACCCGCAGGATGCGCCCGCACTGTACGCCCTGGCGACAGAGTTTGCCCCGGAGCTGAAGCTGCTGGGGCAGGGCGGCTGAGACCACTTGACAGGGAGACGACAGAAATCGGAAAGCGCAACAGACATGAAAATCGCCTATTTTGACTGCTTCTCCGGCGTGAGCGGGGACATGGCGCTGGGGGCGCTCCTCGCCTGCGGGGCCGACGAGGCGCGGTTCCGGGAACAGCTCACAGCCCTGCACGTTCCGGGCTATGGGCTGGCGGTCCAGCGGGTGACGCGGGGAGGCATCACGGCCACCGACGTGGACGTGCGGCTGGAAGAAGCGGACGGCGGGCACGGGCGGCACCTGTCCGACATCGCGGCCATCCTGGAAGCCGGCCCGCTGCCGCCGGGAGTCCGGCAGAAGGCGCTCGCCGTCTTCACGCGGCTTGCGGATGCCGAAGCAAAGGTCCACGGGACGAGCCGTGAGGAAATTCATTTCCACGAGGTCGGCGCGGTGGATGCCATCGTGGACATCGTCGGCGTCTGCCTCCTCCTGGACATGCTGGGCGTTGACTCCGTCGCGGTTTCGTCCGTCCCGTGCGGCTACGGCACGATTGTCTGCCAGCACGGAGTCATGCCCGTCCCCGCCCCGGCGACCATGGAACTGCTGCGCGGCTTCCCGGTTCATGCCGTGGATATCCGGGGGGAGCTGGTGACACCGACCGGGGCCGCCCTGGTGACGACGCTGGCGGACGCGGGGAGCGCCGGACGGATGCCCGCCATGCGCGTCCTGATCAGCGGCTTCGGCGCGGGCAAAAAACAGTTCGCCCCCGACATGCCGAACCTGCTGCGGGTCATCATCGGGGAAGCGGGGGAAAGCGCAGACCCGACGCCGCAGACGGTAACGGTGATGGAGACCAACCTGGACGACCAAAGCCCGGAGGCGTTTGAGCTGCTGATGGAGCGCTGCTTCGCGGCGGGGGCGCTGGACGTATTCTACACGCCCGTCCAGATGAAGAAGAACCGCCCCGCCACCCTGGTGACGGTCCTCTGCCCGCCCGCCCTCACCGAGCACCTCGCCGACGTGCTCTTTCGAGAGACGGGCACGTTCGGCATCCGAACGCGGGAGCAGTCGCGGCTGACGCTGGAGCGGTCATGGCAGACGGTGACGACTCCGTTCGGAGACATCAGAATCAAGATCGGGCGGCGGCGGGGCGAGGTCATGACCGCCGCGCCCGAGTACGAGGATTGCAAAGCCGCCGCCATCGCCCATGCTGTCCCGGTCCAGGTCGTCTACCAAGCCGCCTTGCGCGCGCACGGCTGAGTTCTGCGCCCCGTTTACGACACTCTCTCGGGTGGTATGGTGGAAGGAGGATCGAGCAGGAGAACAGCATGGACCACGATGAGTCGTCAGACGATACGCCCGGCACCGACGCTGCCGAGCGCCTGAGCCGCCGCCGGTTCCTGACCACGGCGGGCCTGCTCGGCGCGGGACTGGCCCTGGCCGGGCCTGCCGCCGCCCAGGCCGGCATCGACTCGCTGCAAGTGCTGCGCCAGAACCTCGCCGTCGCACGTGACTTCCAGCCGATGACGGCGGGGGAGATGACGGCCCTGGCCCGTCGCTGCCAGACGCTGGACGGCGACGGCCACCTGGAGCTGTACAAGAGCACCAAGAAGTACGACGCCGCCGTGGGGCGCTCCCAGCACAACTACCTGTCGCCGGAAGAGCTGCCCATGCGAGCGCGCGGCACTACGGCAGCAGCGGCAGCAGGGCTTGCAGCAGGGTGGCCCCGTCGGGCGAACCCCAGCCCGTGACGGCATCGAAGCCCGGCCCAGCCTGGTACCCCCCGGCTGTCGCGGTGACGTTGTCCCCGGAAGTAATATCGTTGCACCCGGCCGAGCCGGCCCCGGCCCTGTTCAACCCCTGGTAAAGCAGCGGGGCGAGGAACGGGAGCCGCTTCCCGGTCGGCAGGTTCGCCGCGACACGGCAAATCAGGCACGCCCACAGCGGGGTGGCGGCGCTGGTGCCGCCGTTCGCGCCCGCTCTGCCGTCGATGACCACGGAGTAGTAGGGGGCACCCGCCAGAGCCGCGACATCGGGGGCGACGCGCCCGTCGAGGGGGTGGGGGTTGACCGAGGGGACCGTAACCGTCTGCCAGGCGGGGCGCGCGAACAGTTGGCTGACGCCGCCGCCCGTAGACCCGCCGCCGTCCGCCCGGCGGCCATCCCCCTGCTTCCAAGCGACCTCGCCCACGATCTTGTCGCCGGCGAGCGTGAGCGAGGTGCCACCCACGGCGAGAGCGTAAGGGCTGGCGGCGGGAAAGTCGAGGTGGGCCAGGCCGTCGAAGATCTGGTCGGAGGAGCCGTCATCGCCGGACGCCACGCAGACGGTGATGCCCACCAATGCGGCCTGATGGAGCGAGTCGCTGATCGCCTGGATCGCCCCCTGCGACCACTGCGGGTCGTCCTCCACCAGCCCCCAGCTCACCGAGATGACCGTGGGCTGGTCCCGGATCGCCTGGTCCAGCGCATCAACCCATCCCTGCTCGTCGAAGCGGCTGAAGTAGACGTTGATCGTCGCCATCGGGCAGGCGCTCGCCGCCACCTCGATGTCGAGCATCACCTCGCCCTCCTGCCCGTCTTTGACATTGGTAGCCACCCCGCCCACGCTGATCGGCTGGACGGTGGGCAGCGGAATCCGTGCAAGCTTACAGAAGTGTGCCAGGTCCTTCTTGAAGTAACCTCCCCCGAATTCGAGCAGCGCGACCGTCTGCCCGCCGCCGTCGCCGGGTGGAAAATTGTACAGGGCCGCGAGCTGCGCGGCAAACAGCCCGGCCTGCGGGTGGGCCGCGCGGGCCGCCGCGGACAGCCCGCCCTGCCGCGCGCGGGCGACGCGGCGCTCGTCCAGCCCGAACACGCCTTCGACGATGCCCGCCAGGGCGGCGGGGATGTAGAGCGCGCCGCTCCTGCCCCGCTGCACCCCCGCGTCCGTCTCGAAGTCGAACAGCTTAGTGCCGAACGCCGTTTCCACCGCGCCGACCGTGCCACTCAGCCGGAGGGAGCGTGAGCCGAGATCCGCGTCGATGACCTTCAAGCCGTAGCCCTCGAACACCCTGGCGGCCAGGTCCATCTGTTCCTGAGAGACCCCGTAGTCCTGTGCCACCTGGGCCGCCGTCAGGGTCTGTGGCCGGTCCGGGTCGATCTCCGGCAGCGGTGCCTTCCGTTTCAGCTTGACGGTGACGTCTATCTCCGTGCTCGCGTCGGCCTGTTGAAGCGCCACGGCACCGAGCGCTTTCGCCCGCTGGCTTCCGGGAAGTACGACAAGTCTGCTCGACCCGTCCGGCATGATATTTATCCTTTTGCTGTCTCACGCGGGCGCGGGAGATGGAGGCGCGTCGCTGTTGATCCGGTGCGCGTAGACGGCCGCCCCGAAGCCGTTGTCGATGTTGACCACGGCGACGCCGCCGGCGCAGGAGTTGAGCATGGTCAGCAGGGCGGACACCCCGCCGAAGGCCGTCCCGTAGCCGACCGACGTGGGGACGGCGACGACGGGGCGCGCGACCAGGCCCCCCACCACGCTCGCCAGCGCCCCCTCCATGCCGGCGCAGACGACAAGCACGTGGGCATTCTGGACCATATCCAGGCGGCCAAGCAGCCGGTGCAGGCCCGCCACGCCGACGTCATACAGCCGCTCCGCCCGGCTCCCGTGCCATTCCAGGGTCAGGGCCGCCTCCTCGCCGACCGGCGTGTCCGCCGTCCCCGCCGTCAGCACGGCGACGTAGCGGTCGGGATGCGCCGGGACGGGTGGACTGCCGACTGTGATCAGCCGGGGCAGGGGGTGAAAGACGGCCTGCGGCAGCACGGCTTGGACGGCGGCGAACTGAGCCGGGGTGGCCCGCGTCGCCAGCACCCGGTCCGAATAGGCCGTCAACCGCCCCATGATGGCCGCCACCTGTGCCTCGGACTTGCCGGGGCAGTAGACCACTTCCGGCATCCCCGTGCGGACGGCCCGGTGCGTGTCGATCCGTGCGAAGTCGCCGACGCTGTCATAGGGCAGCGACCGCAGGCGCTCCAGGGCGTCCGCCACGGCCACATCACCGGCCTGGACGCCCGCCAGGAGCGCGGCCAGGCGGTCAATGTCCATGCCCGGCCCCTATCTCTATGTTCGCGTTGAGGCTGCCGCTTTTGTATCCGCCCAGCTCGACCGCGACGTAGGTGTATCCCAGCGCCTTCAGCCGCGCGCTGATCTGCCCGCGCAGGACAGGGTCGAGCAGCCGGTCCATCTCCCCCGCATCTACTTCCAAACGGGCGACGGTGTCGTGATGGCGCACACGCACCTGCTGGAAGCCCAGGTCGTGCCGCAAAAAGTCCTCGGCGGCGTCCAGCCGCGCCAGCAGGTCGGCCGTGATGCGCGTCCCGTAGGGGAAGCGCGACGACAGGCAGGCCAGGGCGGGCTTGTCCCAGGTCGCCAGGCCCAGGGCCTTAGACAGATGCCGGATCTCGGGCTTGGTCATCCCGACCTCCAGCAGCGGGGCGCGGGCACCGAACTCCCGCGCGGCCTGGTGGCCGGGCCGGTGGTCCCCCAGGTCGTCGTGGTTGGCCCCGTAGGCGATCCAGCGGATGCCGCGCTCCCCGGCCACCCGCGCCAGGTGCGTGAACAGCTCCGCCTTGCAGTAGTAGCAGCGGTTGGTCGGGTTTGCGGCGTAGTTCTCATCCTCCAGCTCGCGCGCGTCCACCGTGAGGACGGGCACGCCGATCTGCGCCGCCAGGTCCAGGGCATCGTCCCGTTCGCGCTTCGGATAAGACTCGGAGAGGGCGATCACGGCCAGCGCCCGATCCCCCAGCACGTCGTAGGCGACTCGGGCGAGCAGGGCGCTGTCCGCCCCGCCGGAAAACCCGATCACGATCGCGCCCATGCCGCGCAGCGTTTCGCGCAGGGACGCATACTTTTCTTCCAAAGTCGGCGCTGTTAAGTCCGGCTCGGCGTTGACCGGCAGGAAACGGGAAAGTGTCTGCATGTCGCTGAGTCTACCCGGTGGTTCAGGGACGGAAACGCTGGGTAGAAAAGCCAAAATCCCGATACAGGAACGAGGCAGATTTATGGACACGACACGACGCGATTTTCTCAAAAGCGGGGCGGCGCTTGCGGGGACGGCGGCGGGCCTGGCACTGGCCGGCGGGGCACTGGCGCAGGGCGCGCAGACGGACGTGGCCCTGGAGGCCGCCACCGCCATGCCGCCGACGCCGCCCAGCATCCGTCGGGGGGATATGCCTTACCGGATGCTCGGGCGGACCGGCGAAGAGGTCTCGCTCATCGGCATGGGGGGCTTTCATATCGGCAGCCCCGACAGCGACGCCGAGGGGATCAAGCTCGTCCACGCGGGCGTGGACCGGGGCATCAACTTTCTGGACAACTGCTGGGACTACCACAACGGCAACAGTGAGGTCCGCATGGGCAAGGCGCTGGCACAGGGCGGCTACCGGCGGAAAGTGTTCCTGATGACCAAGCTCGATGGTCGCACCAAAGCCTCGGCGGCCAGTCAGCTCGACCAGTCTCTGACGCGGCTCCAGACGGACCACCTGGACCTGGTCCAGTTCCACGAAGTCCTGCGGATGGAGGACCCGGACCGCATCTTCGCCAAGGGCGGTGCGCTGGAAGCCGTCCTGGAGGCGAGGCAGGCCGGCAAGGTCCGCTTCATCGGCTTCACCGGCCACAAAGACCCGCTCGTCCACCGGCGGATGCTGGAAGTCGCGGACAAGCACGGCTTCCACTTCGACACCGTCCAGATGCCCGTCAATGTCATGGACGCCCACTTCCGCAGCTTCACCCATCAGGTGCTGCCGCTGGCCGCCCAGAAGGGGATCGGCGTCCTGGCGATGAAGACGTTCGGCGACCACTTCATCCTCGACCGCGTCCTGGCAGACAAGCTGGCGACCCCGACCGAAATGCTGCACTACTCGATGACCCTGCCGGTCTCGGTCGTCGTCACCGGCATCGACCGCATGGAGATCCTGGACCAGGCGCTGGAGGCGGCCCGGACGTTCACCCCTATGACCCAAGCCCGCATGGCAGCTCTGCTGGGCCGGACTCAAATCGCCGCCCTGGATGGCTCCACCGAGCTGTTCAAGACCACGCCCCACTTCGACAGCACGGCCAAAAACCCGGACTGGCTGGGGTAAGCCCGGACGAACGCCGAGGTCAGCGGCCTCGGCGTTCTTGACTCGACCGCCTCCGCCGCGCGGCGATCCCGCGCGCCTCCGTCTCGCCCGCGACCAGGGAGATCTATGAACCGATTGCTGTCCGCCTGCCGCGTCCCGGCTTGTGCCCTGCTCGCACTCTGTCTGCCGCCCGCCCCGAGTTCCGGCCAGGCCCCCGCGCCCGGCCCGGTCGAGGCGCTGGTCTACTCGACGGTGCCATCGACGGCGGCGCACCGCCCGGAAATGGCGCTGGACGGCGACTCGCACACCTACTTCCGGTCGGCCGCGGGCATGGGCGACGGGGATGAGTTTCTCCTGCTGCTGTCCCGCGCGATTCCGGTGCGATCTCTCCAGGTGACGACGGGGGATGATGACGGGCTGGACCTGCTGACGGCGGGCATCGTTGAGACATCGCCGGACGCGGTGCATTTCACCCGGGCGGCGTCGTTCAATGCTGCGGGCGTCGCGTCGGCAGCGGGACCCCGGCTGGTGCGCGCCCTGCGCCTCCGCGTCAATCGGGGCCAGGGTGTCCCGAACCTCCTGGTGCGCGAGATCACGCTGGACTCGCCGGTCAAAATCGCCCGCGTCCTGCTGGGGCCGGGGCGCGGCTTCGTGGACATCTCGCAGGCACCGGACCTGGCAGCCTGGTCACAGACGGCGGAAAAGCAGATGGAGGAGTCGTGGGCCGACACGGCGGCCCTGCTCTACACGGACAAGTTCATCACGCCCAACATGGTCCACGTCGTCTACCGCACCGGGCCGGGCGTCACGGGCGTCGCCGCCACGGGCGGGGGCGTGATGACGGTCAACTCCCTGTGGTGCCGCCAGCACCCCGAGGACACGGGACTGACGGTCCACGAGACCGCCCACGTCATCCAGGCCTACTCCGCTTACGACCCGGTCTGGCTGGTCGAGGGTGTCGCCGACTATATCCGCTGGGTCAGGTTCGAGCCGCAGAACTTTCACCCCCGCATCAGCGTCCGGCGGGCGACCTACCACGACGCCTACCAGACGACGGCGACGTTCCTGGCCTGGTGCGAGCTGCACTATGACAGCGGCCTGGTGACGAAGCTGAGCCGTGCCATGCGCTTCGGGACGTACAACGACGCCCTGTTCAAGACGTACTGCGGCAAAAATGTAGACGCGCTGTGGTCGGAGTTTCTGGCGGCGTACCAGGCCGACCCGGTCAACATCATCACCCCGCCCGTGGCCCAGGCGGACCGCCCGCGCCTCCTGCCCGCCGTCGCCCCCGGCGCGGGCGTCCCGGTCGATCTGTCGGCGGCGTTCAACACAGTGGGCGTCACGACCGACGGCGCGCGGTTCAGCCTCGCCGGTGGCATCGACGGGGGCGGGACGGCATACCCTGCCGGCCTGCTGGGTCGGAGCCTGGCCTGGAAGGGCGTCCCCTTCCATCTCGGCCCGCCGGACGCGCCGGACGCCGTCTCGTGCCGGGGCCAGCTCATCCCGTTGCCCGCCGACCGGGAGATCGGCCTGTGGCTGCTGGGCGCGGCGATCAACGGCAGCCAGAAGGCGCGGACGCTGACCGTGACCTACACCGACGGCACCACGGCCGCCCTCGCCCAGAACTTCAGCGACTGGTTCCAGCCGCAGGGCTTCCCCGGCGAGGGCCGCGCCGCGACGCTGGGCTACCGCAACACGGCAGACGCCGCGAAAGACGCGCGCACCTTCTATGTGTACAGCTACGGATTCGCCCTCGATGGCACGAAAACGGTTCGGAGCCTGACCCTGCCCGACGATGACAGCGTCAAAATCCTTGCGGTGACGCTCACCGTCAAGATGTAAAGCCTGCCACGGAGGTGGAAGTCACGGTATATCTTCAGAATGGTGCCGATTTGACCGCCAGCGGCGGCGCGGAAGTCGCAGGGGAATGCCGCACCATCCCCTCAAACTGCGTACTGCTAGCAGAGGAGTGGGTGCAGGAGGCCCAGGACTGCGAGGGGATAGTCTCAAGGAACTGGCAGAAGAGGAGCGGGCCGATCTGCCGGGGAGTTTCATACAGTGGACCTCTTGCATAAAGGTGCGAGTGTTCGCCCACGTCCATCTAACGGATTGCTATGATCTGGCGCGAAGATAGACTTATGCAAGAGATCTAGTGAGTGGAGACGAAAATGAGTGGAGACGAAAAAAGAGAGTATAGCGTTGGAACTTCTTCCTCAGTCATACTCCCTTGATCCGCGTTCTAACGGGCTTGCGTTAAAGTCTTAGGTGGGAGCGGCTACCAATCCTGGTGCTAACAATTTTGCGGGCGTTGGATTTGGGGCGATGGTGCAACGGCCCAAGTTCCAGCGTCAGTCTAATGTAGCGGCAGCCATTTAACTGGTAGTTAGGTCGGCCCTCGGTGCGATTACTGAGGGCTGGCAGCACTGCCAAGCTTTCAGTTAATAGTTCTCCTAATTGGCGTGATACAATGTACCCCTTAAGAGGCCGATCATGGCGATTTGCATGAAGGCTTCCGTAGAGCGCGGCGACTGCTCGTAGTCTTTCGCCAGACGCCGCCACTGCCCCAGCCAGGCGAACGTGCGCTCCACCACCCAGCGCCGCGCCGGACACGTCTTCTCGCGCTGGTCATCAAGTTTCTCCTCGCCGATGCGCCGGATGTGGGGCACATAGCCCGCCCCGGTCACGACTGCCTCGGCAGGCGCATTATCGTAGCCTTTGTCCAGGCACAGGTGCTGCGGCTCCTCTTCGGTCGGTAGAGGCCGCTCCACGACGATGGCCTCTAAGGTGGCCTTTAACACCTGGGCATCGGGGGTGTTCGCCCCGCCGATGGCAACAGCAAGGGGTCTGCCGTTTCCTTCGACCAGCACGCTCTTCTTGACGCCAGACTTGGCGCGGTCCGTCGGATTGGGGCCAGCACACTGGTCCTGCGCCCCTTTTTACCGACGCCGCTTCTGGGAACGCCGCGCGCTTTGCCGAGGCACCCATCAGCAGACTGCCAGTGCCAGTCCACGCCCTGAAGGTCGTCGCACTTGGTGAGCAGGATGGCCCACAGGATGTCGAAGATGCCTTTGTTCTCCCAGCGGGCAAAGGCGCGATAGACGCTGCTGTCATCGCCGAACTCAGAGGGCAAGTGGTTCCACTGGCAGCCCGTCCGCATCCGGTAGATGACGCCGTCGAAAGCTTGGCGCTCATTGCTGCGCTTCCTGCCGGTTCTGGCAGGCGGGTCATAGACGGCCAGTATCTTCTCGATTAGCTCCCAGAGCGGGTCGGGGACGTTCCAGATCGTCGGCAACGGCTTCTTTTGGGTGATCGGTTCAGGTTGCGGTTCCATGCCACGATCATTGGCAGATTACAGGCGAAAGTTCAGACTACGTTTTGAGATACATTTTAAAGACAATTCATTACTCTGGTAGCCTGAGCAATGGTAAACATTGGAATACGTTCTTCTACTATGAACATTTGGAGGATTGTCCCAAGATTGACCTAACGCTGTTTCAGACTGGTAATCAGACTACTAGGTTACGGTTATTTTTATGGGTCTATCGTAAGCATTACTGGCTTGAACAACGAGCGCGCATAGACAATAACTACCCCCGACGAGGGGGAGGGATGATTGCGGTTGAGCCAGCATCTTTTCGCCGTTTTCTTCATCTGTTCCGCACGCTCGTTGCTCAGGCAAAACACGGTGGGTCTGGTTTGGAGACCTTCATTCCGCCAGGTGATGGTGATTGAACACTGATACCCAGGCAATCACGCCAGTGGCTCAACAAGGAACGAGTACCAAAAATGAGTATGCAATGTAAAATCTTTCCGGCGAGTGTGCTGTTATGGATAGTTTCATGCTCCCTCTCGTTTGCAGCCCCGAATGCGATTGTGGCTGGCCGGTCAATCGGGCGTATTTGCTTGGGCGAACCTGCAAAGCAGGCAACGGGTTCGTTGGGAGCAATGACAAATGCTGATGGGGCGAGTGGACGCTTTTGGCAGGTTTGGACTTCGCGTACTTCTCTTTCATCAAAACGTTATGAACTGGATGTATTGACAGTCCGTGATGAGAGCGGCTTGCATGAGTATGTCGAACAACTGCGAGTGACTTCGCCGTGGTTCGCGACTTATCGGGGAATCCATGTGGGGAGCAGCCTCTCGGCTGTCAGCACCGCCTTTCCGAAAGTACGGCGAGTAAACCCAGACGCAACACCGGCAAAACATCAGCAGATTGCCCTCTACGACGATGTGAGTCAGGGCATAACATTTGAGTTTGCGGCAGCAAAGCATGGAGTCCCAGGTTCTACGGAATGCCGGGCTATCTTGGTGCATCCGAAGCGAAAAACTGCACTGGACGAGTATTATCCCTGGTACATGCCCGATCACAATGGGGTACGGCATAATGCGCTGTGACCATTTGCATTATTATGCTATCGGCACTGTGACCATCACCTACATCGCCTGCGGCCCAACAACGCGTTGCACACGACGCCACATATGTGGTGCTCTGCTTGGCGTTCGGCGGTGCAAGCGGTTGGCGCAGGTGAAATAGGTCGTTAGGTCGCTCGAAGCAGGCTATGGCTTGCCCGCACCCATTCCCAATCTTCTCCTTTGCGGCTATAATACCTTTACGGACTACGCTTGGGACCCCGCCAAAGCTGCCGGCAATGTGCAAAAGCATAACGTCTCGTTTGTAGAAGCCCAAAGCGTTTTTGATGACCCATTGGCAACAGTCTTTGAGGACGAGGAGCATTCTGAGACGGAGGTGCGCGAGTTTATCGTCGGTCACTCTGACCAAAACCGCCTGCTACTGGTTTGCTTTACCGAGCGTCAAGATTATGAAGACAAGCAATGATTCCACGTTGAAGCCGTCAGATCTCAAAATATCCGACCCCGATACGGTTTCTGATGAGCTTTTGCCGGAGTACAAGAGACGCTACTTCTACGGCCTGCGGGTGCATCTGCTGATGACCACGGACGGCTTGCCCGTGGAAGTGATGCTCGCTCCCGCCAGCCAGGCCGACATCCGGGCGTTCCGGCGCTTGCCGCTCGCG
>JAABUU010000357.1_pt1 | contig 108911 bp, 132 predicted proteins | sample 5559301 | NCBI WGS metagenome assembly JAABUU01 (sample SAMN10711884, study PRJNA513360) | rock metagenome | isolation source: Antarctica rocks | place: Antarctica: Victoria Land, Richard Nunatak white | reverse complement strand
GGTCACCCGCCCCCCCCCCCCCCCCCCCCGCCATGCACGCCGGCGTCAGCCAGGGCTCAATGGAGCTTGGCGCATCCGCCCCTGCGGGGGACGCTGGCCTGCTATTCTTGCTGCCATGCTTTGACCATGGGCCTGCAGTGATACTTCCGAGCTGAGACGTAACAGCAGCAACAGCGAGTCGTCAGACACGACAACGATATGGTCGCATGCAGTGCGAAAGCAAGCGCACCACCAGTTTCCGTAGGCGCCTGCTCAGAGCTGCCGCGCTTGCGCAGATGCCGGCGGCGGAGCGCGGGCACAAGCGCCTGGGCCGCGCGGCGGCCGGCCGGCACCTGAGCCAGCTGGCCGCGGTGCTCGGCCTGTGCGCGCTCGCGCTGCTGGAGGCCTGCCCGGGCGGCGTGTCGCAGGCGCGCGCCACGCTGGCCACCATCGGGCTCGCGTACGCCGTGCAGGTGCGGATGCGCCCATGCGCGCACGTCCCCCCGCGCTGCGTTGTGAAATTGCAGCGCCTGCCCCGCCACAACAGCCTCGCATGGCCGAGGCGCCCTGCCGAGCGAATTGGCGCGCCCCTGGTGCTAGACGTTATCCAGAGACCCAGTGGAGCTGGGGTGAGGGCGCGCGCGCGCGCGCAGGCGACAAAGCTGATCATGGACCACATGGCGAAGGAGCCGTTCGAGCTGCTGGGCTGGCCGCTGGCGCTGGTCGCGCTCAACATCGCGGGCCGGCGCGCCGCGCTGCCCTGGCTGGACGGCTACGCGTGGGGCCTGGCGGCCACCATGCTGGCCGGCTACCTGCACTACATCACCAGCGCGATCGGCGACATCTGCGCCTTCCTGCGCATCGCCTGCCTCACCATCAAGCAGGCGCCTAGCTAGCGGCCGCCGCGCGGCCGGCCCGATAGCGCACGCGCTGCGCTGGCTGCACCAACGAGGCTGCACCTGCCGCGCTCATAGCCCGGGCATGCCGGCCACTCGTCCATTCGTGCGCTGCCCAGAGCTCAGAGCTGCGACCAGCTTCTGAGCCGGGCTGGGTTTTGCCCCTGGGTTGTCCACTCTCCAGGTCTTGTGTCAACGTGCACTTCAGGCCTAGAGCGCGCATCGACAGGGTCGGCCAGCATCATGGCCATGTGATTGAAAGGAGCGCGCATCCTTCTTATGACATGTGCATTGTGCGTCTGCAACATTAACGCCTGCCGAGAGGCACAGCCACATTGCATGCAACGGCCAGGCTGTGACGAGGCTCTGAGCGCTCAGTGCTGTGCGGAAAGCATAGGTGGGAAGCAAGCCGCAGGCAGCCGGAGACCTGCAGTGCAATCAGCCCTCAGGCACCCTGCAACAAAGGCTGTCTCACCACACGCCATGAGGCATCAGCGGCAGCACAAGACAGCGCGCCCGACCCGGTGCAAAGCCATGGTATGCTGAGGGCCCAATGCTGATGACCCTGACCTTGCTGGGCTTCTGAGAATGAGCAGTCCACAGATAATCATGCGGCTGCGGCCAGAGCAAGGATCCTAGGCCTGGCCCTGGGGGCGATCAGAAACAGCAGGAGTGCGCCCGGCTTCACACACGCGACTCGCAGCTTCAACCTTGTGTAGCAAGGAGCTCAACACAGTGGACAGCTGAAAATGTACAGTACCCTGGTTGGTAACTTGTTTAACATCTGTACACACACAAACCCTTGGGCCGGGCACACATGCGCGCGCCAGTTTCACAAGCTATGAAACAACAGTGCCCGGGGCTCTCGCCCGCCCAAATGCACACGCGCCGCTGCATGCGCCCGCGCTACGCCTTGCCCTCGCTGAAGTACTTGCGCCGCACCCACGCCTTGAACTTGGCCAGAGCGGGCGCGAGCCCGCCGTCGGCCTCTGAGTCGCCGATGGTCTCGTCGCCGTGGCACAGGATGACGCGCATGCCCAGATCCGGCTCCTGCCCCGGCGCGACGGCGGGCCCAACCGCGGCGGCCTCGTCGTACGCGCGACGCTCCTCCGCCACCCTGGCGCTCGGGCGCGCCGCCTGCTCGCATCGGGGGCGGCGCATGCGGCCAGCCGCCCGACTGCGGCTGCAAAAGGCTGCAGCGCATGAGCAGAGTGGGGCACTGGCGAACCTGACGCAGTCGCATGGTCAGGCGCACGCACTGCGCACGAATGGAGGGGTTGGACGACGCCCCCTTGTCAACAGGAGGGGAGAAGGGAGAGGCAGCTGATCTTGCACTGGAGGCACGGCGCCGCCTGTGACCGGCAAACAACGCCCGCCGCGCACCGCGCGTCCAGGTCGTGCTGCAGGTGCGCGACCCAGGCGTCGGCCGCCAGCGGCGCGCCGGTCAAGCGCGCGACCAGGCCCAGGAAGGGCTCCGTGTTGCCGGGGCGCCAGTAGCCCTCGGCCAGGTCGCGCCCGACCTCGGGCCGGTCCACGAGGCCGCCGTATGTTGCCAGGAAGTGCGCGCGCGTCTGCTGCACCGCCATCTCGGCCAGCACGTAGCCGTGGTAGTAGCAGCACGACTCGCCGCTCAGCGGGTGCGGCACGCTCATGAGCGGCCGCGGCGACGTTCCGCCCTCCACGTCGACCTGGCGGCCGGCGCGTGCCGGTCGGGGCGCGCGCGGCGCATGCAGCAGGCCACTGCGGCGTGCGCGCGCTCGCGCCGGGCTCGCTGCACGATGCATCAGCGCCTAGAACGGGTACATGCATGCACCTGCTGCCGCCGCGCGCGTCCCCGCCGGCGCACGGGCTCCGCCGCCAGCTTACACAGCTCCTTCCACAGGGCAAAAGGAGCGGCAGGTCGCCGCGCCCCGGAGCAACGCAGCCCGGTGCGCGCCGCCAGGCCGCGCCCCGCAGGCGGGCAGGGCAACGGGCAGGCGGGGGTAGAGTAGGGATTAGGACGCGCCTCGGTCGCATCTGCCAGCGCGAGCACCTCCTCCGGCGTTACGCGCGCCTCGGGCAGCTCGTACAGCGCCTTCTCGAAGAAGGGCACCGACAGCATGCCGCGCACGGCGAACACCGCGTACGGGTGCGTCGCGCGCAGGCTGCGCTCCACGAGCGCCCAGGGCACGCGCTCGCCGGCCCGCGACACCGCGTAGCGCGCCAGCCAGGCCGCGTCGCCGGCGAGCGAGTCCAGGAACATGGACTGGTTCTCCGCGTAGGCCACGCTCGTCGGCGCGCGCTCCTGGCTCGCCAGCGGCGTGCGCTGGTCGATGTTGGCAAAGTGCGCCTGCGCGGCCGCGGCCGCGCATTTCTTCATCTTGACCCGAAAACCGCATGCGTGCAGGCCCGTCCCACGCGCCGCGCCGCGCTCTTGGGCACCGCCGGCCCGGCAGCCCGGCGGCTGTCGCCGCGCGTCCCCTCGGAATGCGCTCGCGTGGCACTCGCAACTACGCTGCCCTGTCGACCGCGCGGGCGCTGGGGTTTCGTCGCGCATCCGGCAGCGCGCGATTGTGCCAAGCAACACAAAGTCACCCGGTGACGCAGCAAGCCGCGGCCCGCATGGCCACCGCCGCGGCGGCGGCGCTGGCAGCGCGGACGGGGCTCGCGCGGGCCGCAACTCTGTGGCAGGGAGCGCAGGCCAGCAGCGCACCGCTACAGGGCGGAGTCGGGCCGCGCACCGCATGGCCGCCCTCGTGCAGCAGCGTGACCAGCGCGGTGCGCCCCGAGCCGATTGCGCTCGGCGTGGCCAGGCTGGTAAAGTTGGCCGCCGAGGGCACCCAGGCGCCGTCGGGGTGCCGCCAGGCCGGCTGCGGCCAGTGGCAGAAGCCGTTGCTGTACTTGCCGGGCCGGTCGCACAGGTCCAGGCGCATGGTCGCGCCGCGGTAGTGGATGGCCAGCGCCGCGAAGCAGCGCGCCCACGCGTCCACCGCCGCCTCGAACGGGAAGTACGCGTCCATCTCGCGCTCCACGTCGCCTGCCGGGCACACAGCGCGTGCTGACGGATGAAGCTGCAGCCGCGGCCAGTCCCCTGCTTGGCCCTGGCGCAGAGGATGCTGTTTTTCTGCATGGTAAAGCGTGATACACCTCCAAAGATAACCCCCCCAGCACACCCGCCTGGGACCAGCACAAAACTAGCGCCAGCCCCCTTGCGCGCAGGCCGCCGCTCGAGCGGCGTGGCGGACAACCAGCAGCAGCGTGCGCGCGCATGCAAAACAACACTTGCAAACACTGCAAACAGCGCGCGCGCGCACCCGACAGCGCGTACGACAGGTTCCAGGGCTCCAGCGCGTCGGCGCCCTTGGCGTCGGCCAGCGCGGCGCGCGCGGCGCTTGTCAGCGGCCGCGTCCGCTCCTCCAGCGGCGCCAGCATGTCGAACAGCTCCCTGCGCGGCGCGCTCGCGCGCCGCTCACGCCAGCCTATCACGCCAGCCGGCAATGCGCAAGCGCCAGACACCAGTGGCACCGTGCTGGCCGCCCATGGCTCCTCAGACACCCGGTCAGCACCATTCGTGGAACGTATGCATGCATGCATATTACACAAAATCAAGGCAGCCACGATAGGCACTTTTGAGCGCGGTGATGCAACATGTGCACACGTCCCCTCGGGCAAGTCACATGCCCGTCATGCGTGCGCGCATGCAGTGCGCATGCGCTGCCCCGCGGAGTAGACTCGCACGCATGCAGGCCGGGCCTCTTACGCTCTCTGGAGCGCCTGCACGGGTGCGCACCGCTTGGAGAAGCCCTCAGCCTGCTTGACGGTGTAGTCGTAAAAGTCCTCCGCGCCGCACAGCTTGGCCAGGCGGTTGCGCAGCTTCACGATCTCGCAGAACGGCCCCACCACCAGCGGACCGATCGTCCTCAAGCCCTGCAGGGCCGCGCGCATGCAGCCTTGAAAGTATGGAATAAACGGACCCCCAGCGCGCCTGGCGGCGGTGTTACTCGGCATGGCGCATGCACAGTCGCGCATGCGGCCATGGGTATATAACCTTAGGCGGTGCAGCGCGCCTCGTAGCAGGCCTTGCGCAGGCGCTCGTCGGGCGACGTGCGCGCCAGGTTGCGCAGCAGCACGCTGCTGGCGGCCACAAACGCGCCGCTGTCCGGGTCGGTGTAGCCCAGCTTCATGCCATTGCGCGACTGCGCGAGCTCGGCCTCCAGCGCGTTCAGCTTGGCCTGCGCGGCGCGCTCGCGTGCGCTCTTGGCCGGTGGCATGGAGGGCATGCAGAAGCAGCGTAAGGCACCTTGCAACACAGGCGCGGACATGCACCAGACTCGCAGGGGGGGGGGGGGGGGGGGGTCAGGCCTGGGGGCGGGGAGTCGTGCAAAGCCTGTGCTAGCGCAAGCGGCCGAGTCGCGCGCGCGTCAGGCCAGTGTCGCCAGCCACGCTCGCGCTGATCAGCCGCACCAGGAGGACACCCCCATTATCAGTCCGTTGCAGAGACACAACAAACACAGGACCCAGTGCTGACATACACAAGTGTCGCGGCGGGGCAGGCGCGGTCGCGCGCGCGCCTTAACCGCGGACACGCGCTCGTCCTCCGCGACGTACGTGGCAAACGTGCGGCGCAGCACGCGCAGCACCTTGCCCTGCTCCTCATCCGCGGCGCCCTCGGCGGCCGCCACGCGGTCCAGGTTGCCGCGGTCGGCCAGGAACGCGTCGTACTCGTCTTTGGTGCGCGCCAGCTCTGACGCCGAGTTGCCCTGCGCAGGGCGGCGCAGCATCGCGCATCAAGCAGCTTGTCAAGTAAATATGTTGGTACACAACAGACTCCTGACTTCGCCTGGACGAGCCGCCCGCACAGGAAAGTAGGCAGGGCGGAAAGTGGCTCAATGCCCGCTTCAAGGCAGGTCGACAACTCGCAAGCATGTCGCTCGCTTGGCAGAAGGAACCAGGCGGGCAGCCTGCTTCACACACAAAGTGCGCTGCGCCAGCTGGAGCTTGCAGGCGCTTCCCCTTCCTGAGCGGGGTGGCTGCAAAACTGAGGCGGTGTACCTGCAGAGCCATCTTCGTGGCCCAGAAGTTGTCCTCGTATGCCTTGTGCACCTGCAAACGCGCGGCAGTACGCGCATCGAACCAAAGCAGGTGATGAGGAGGGACCCGCCCCGCATCCAAGGCGCCCACCTTCTCATACTTGCTGTTGATGTCGTCGATGACCTGTGAAACGCTGGCTGCTGGCGCCGCAACCGCCGCGGCCATGGCACGCGCTCCAACCGCTCTCCTCCTAGGCCATACGGCGCCAAAGCGTGCGAAGCAAGCGCTCGCAACGGGGGGAGCAGATAGCATGGGGGTGTGATGAGCGGTCTGAGCCCAGCTCCTGATGAGTGCCGCTATGGAGAAGTACGGGTGGGCGTGTGTCGCTGCAGGAGTTACATAGCGCGCCAGGCAGGTGCACGGTGCTCAAGCAGACAGGCATGTCAAAAATCGTGGAGATGGTGTATACATGCTCGACATGCTTCTTCTTCCTGCCAGCATGCATCACCGATCAGGCCCCGCCCTGGTGCCGCATCGCTCTTGCTGCTGCTTCATGGCAAGCGGGGAGCTCCCGCCAGGCGCTGCAGCTGCAGACCCAGCTGCAGGCCGGGCATGATAACGACCAGGCCAGCCCAGTCCACGGCGGAGACACCCCAGCATTGACATCAGACCTCAACACAAAAACCTGAGAGGGAGTGAGGTACTATCAACCTGCAGCGCCCCGAGCCGAGCCCGAACACCGACCCTAACCCCAAACTCACCGGAACAAAATGGCGCTTGCGCGCAGACCCAAACCGCAGCGCACGCATCCCACGCGTAAACAGAGCGGAGGGAGGTGCCTGGCGAGCGTGCAGCCCCTACGTCAAGCCGCAAAGCAGCCGCACCGGCTGTTGGCCTGCAGGGCGACTGGACCCTACCTGAACGGCTTGCGCTGCACGGTCACGGAGCCAGAAACAGCTCGCGCATCATGAATGTGGTGGCCCCGACGGCTTGCATACGTGACACTCATCCTACCCCCCTTGCGGCAGCCATGGCCTTCTGCTGGCCATCCTCGCGCCCGTGTCACAGAGGGCCCGGGGCACGTTGCGGCAACCGCACACACCGCAGCGTTTGCTCCATGCACCCCGGCCCAGGGGCGTGAGGAGCCAGCGCCGTGCTCAGCCGCCCTGCCACGTCGGCGTCGGGGGCCGGCCAGCTTGCAGCAGGACTCCCGGGCGCGCCACGCCCGCAACTCAGCGCCCCCCACCGCACTCACGCGCTGCAACACGGCTGTTGCAGCATGCGGGCCGTCCGACGGAAGATGCGCATGCTGTCGCGCCAGGCAGCACATCGCGACAAGCCCTGGGCTGGAGCGTGCGCCCTGGCGCTCCAGCGCCCAGCCTGGTTGGCGCCGGCTTGGCGTGCGGCGCACCTTGGATCCGGGCCAAAGCAGGCGCCTGCGCACGCGCCGGCGCGGGCGCCGCCGCCAGCTGCAGCGGCGCGAGGCGGGCGCGTTCATGCGGCCTGCCCGCGGCTGTAGCGGCCGTGCGTGTCGCCGTTGGTCAGAGACCGGCTCGGCGTCAGGACCGCCGGCTTGGTCGCGGAGGCCGCCTGCTGCAGCTTCAGCTGCGCGCCCGCGCCCGCGCATGCATCAGCGCGGCGGCAGCCCGCAGGCATCTCGAAAGCGTCGACCGCATTCATGGCAGGGCATGGCTGGGCCTGCTGATGGTAATAAATGTAAAACAGCCAAAACAGGGAACAGGCGGCGCGCCTGCGAGTACCACACGATGCCCATCATGGCCGTTGCAATGCCCAGGAACTTCTTGAGCGGCATCTCGTCGCCGAAGAACAGGCACCCGCCGGTGAGGATAATGACTGTCTTGATGTGGCCCACCACGTTGTACGTCAGGCTCGACGTCGCGCCGATGACCTGCGCCAGGGTGCGCAGGGCTGCAGTGGTGGCTGGGAGGTGCGGTAGGTTGATCCAGCATGCGGTATGAGCTCTCGCTTCAGCACGGGGTAGTCAGCACAGAAAGGCGAGAGTATACCATCATCATGGCTCCTGCCTTGAGACCTGGCCACCGTTGTGCACACTTCTTAGCACCTGCCTCGCTATGCGTTGCATGTGCAACAACAGTAGCAGGCAAAACTGAGGCACGGCTGGTGTCAGCCAACGCCTACACGCCGCCCACACTGGCACAACCGCATCGCAGTGACGTGTTCTGCACAGGCTGCTAAGCGAGCGCGGGGCAGAGCGGGGTTGGGGCCCCAGGCGCGCGAGCAAGGCGCATCGCGGCGCGCACCAGGAAGGTGGACAGGCTGACGAGCAGGCCCAGGATAGCGCTGATCGCGATCGCCACGATCGCCGGCCAGGTGTACTCGAAGCCCAGCAGCGTGCCCGCCTCGCGCGTCCGCCAGCCCATCGGCTCGAAGGTCGGCACCAGCACCGCCAGCATGCCCGCCGCGATCGGCGAGTACTCGTTGAGCAGCTGCGCGGCGCGGCCGCCCCATCGGCGGCCGGTCTGGCCGGTGCAGCGCGCAGACATGCAGCCACAGTGCTGATGCGGCGAGGCTCACGCTGTGCAGCCATGCAAGGCGACGCCAGGGCGAGGCAAGGGGCGGCGCCCGACTCAGGACAGTGACGCGCGGAGGAAGGGGGGGCGCGCGCCTGCATGCTGCCGGCCTGCAGCTCCTTCTGCTTGGTGCCCGCCCAAATCTGGTACAGCGCCGTGGACACCACCGCGCCGCCGCCGACCGCCCAGCCCAGCAGGTTGCTGCCCATCTGCGCCGTAGCCGCCGCCCCGCGTCAGCGCACGCCAGCGCATGCGCACGCGCCCGCTGACGCGCCACGCGTCGCCGCGCCGCCGCAGAACACCCGACCGGCACGTCCGACGTGCCGAAGGGGCTCGGCAGCACGCAGCTCGGGCTGCGGGCTGGACCGCAGACTCCTGCCGCCACGTCATGCCGGGCGCAGAGCACTGGCTACCGCACCAGGAGGGCCATGCGCCACACCTGGTCGCAATCCAGGAGCAGGGGCAGGGGCGCTGCCAGCCGCGGAGCCCGACCTGCGTGTCCGTGACGGTGGAGAGGCCGACGCCAAGGCAGACCAGGACGATGGAGGCCACCACACGCTTGGTCGCCCGCTTGCCGAAGAAGACCGCCTCCGCGAGCAGCACCTGTGCGCCGCCGGCGGTGCGTGTGCTGGCGCGCGGCGGCAGCCCCGGGGGGCGTCCGGACCTGCTCGCTCGACCTGCTTGCTGCTCCCTGGAGGGCCGCAGGAGGGGCGTGCCGCTCGCCGAGCACACTGCACCCAGGCAGCCTGCGCAGGCTGTCTGGCGCTGCGCGGGGAGGGGAGACGCTGGCCGCCTGGCCGCACGCTGCATACGTGGCTGGCGAGCGCCGGCACACACGCCGACGGCAGCACGCGAGCGCAGCCCGGCAGGCCGCGCACCGCAGGCGCAACAGCGATCTTGCTGATCTGGTAGAAGCCGACAGTGTTCATCTGCAGGTTGAGGTTGTTGAGCACGATGTAGCCCACATACGCGCCCGCCAGCGGCGCGATGCTCAGCTTCGGCAGCGCCTTGGCCTCAAACATCCCGAAGGCCGCGAAGGCCTTCATGCCGAACAGCGTGGTGATGGTGTGGATGAGCGTGAGCGCATAGATGAACTTGAAGCCGAAGGTGGTCATGACCGCCTTGTTGGCAAACACGATGCCGGAGGCCGTCACGATGTTCAGCAAACCGTACACCACCGGCTTCCATACATCACGCAGGCGCAGGCCCATGGCGGCAGCGACCGCGGCCCCGCCCCCGCCCCGGGTGCTGCTACTGCCCGCGGACCGGGGCAACCGCCGGACGCTGCCGGCCAACCAGGCGCGGGTGCCGCTTAAGGTAGATCAGCACCTCAGTGCTGCCTGCAGCAACGTGGCATATGCTCACCACCTGGAGCGTTGTTTGACACTGCTACAGTGTGGCGCAGCTGCGCGAATAGGAATCTAGCGATGTACTTTGCCAGCGATTCAGCAAGTTGTCTGGAGGAACCCTAAGGATATTTGAACCATGGTGCAGTTTCTTGGCCAAGAAATTGCACTGGAACGCAACATGGGCTTGACAACATGGCAAAAGCGCACGATGCCTACGCAACCGCGTTCGGACCTTGTCTACGCACGCGCACGCACACATGCCTTTGTCCGAGCGTCTACAGCCGCACAGCAGCTTGGCAGCCAGCCCCTTTCTAACTGTAAGCACACAGTGAAACAGAGCGCCTGCGGCTCTGCCATGACCCTCTAAGCCCCCGAATGGATGCACCTTGCCCTGGCACTCTGCAGGGCAGCATTGGCTGTGTCAGCAGCGTAGTGCGCATGGCCTAATTTATTCATGGAGACTCTCACAGCACATGAGACACGTGAACAAGCGCATGCCTGTTCTGGCTACCATATATCTAATAGTACACTAGTCTGCTAGGCTGAACCCTTGCGACATGTACACGCTGTACTCACACAGACCCATATGTTTTGTTCGTCCTGTATCATGGCCATCCAGCTGCCCCGCTGAAACAATATGTCTGACACCGAAGGACCAGTTGGCCAGCATGGACCACAAGGCCCACTCACGAGGTCCAGGTCAATATATACCTACAGGCTAACAGCTGCCAGGGCGCTGCGCAGCGCCGGCACGAACAGCAGCCACTCCGTCTCGCTCATCCATGCGTTCAGCTGCAGGCCCTGGCGGCCGGCCCCCGCCCCAGGCTCCCCAGGCGGCATGGCCGGGCAGCGCCCCTGCAGCGCGCGCGCAAACAGGCGGCGCTCCCGGAAGCTCTCAGCGAGCTGCAGGCCGGGCAGGGGCAGCACGGCCACGAGCGCGGCGCCGCCGTCGGCCAGCACCGCCAGCTCGCCCGCGCTCAGCAGCAGCAAAGGCCGGCGCACAACCAGCCCGCCGCGCGTGGCCTCGGCCGCCGTCGCATGCCCTGCTCCTGCGACGGTGTGTTTGACATGGGTGAGAGCCTGCAGGGAGGGTTATGCAGCCTGCCCTGCTGGCACCGGCCCCATGCACACATGCACGCCCGTCTACACATCCGGACGCGAGGCCTCCTGAATGATGCAGACTCGAAGCCCATGTTGCGGGCGCTCTGCTGCCACAGCCAGGCAGCCACTGGCCCCGCGAACAACCCCCCCGCGCGCGCTGCAAAAGCTAGGGTTGCGCCACTGAAGGGCGTCCATGCGCACCGGGAGCGCCCGCGTCCACGACGAGCCACGCGACACTGGCGGTGGACGCCTCGCCGTGCGCGCAGTACGGCGCGCGCAGGAAGCGCGCCAGCGCTGCGGGCGAGGCGCGCACGCCGTCCGCGTCTGCGATTCCACGGCATGTCGCGGGTGAAGACCTGGCATGCAACTGTTGACGCTGCGGTCAGTCCTTTTTACTGCAAGGTGTCACTCAGCACCCGCCTCTCTGCCTCGACTGGATATCCAGGCGCTCGCATCGCGTGCTCTGTCAAGACCTTCTCAGAGAGCGCGGAGCCTGGTGTGGGGCGCTGCCGGTGCAGAGCTGGCACGCCGATGCTGCGCGGCCCTGCGACCTGCCCAGCGCACGGCTCGCGCCAGCGCCCCGCGGGAGGGGCGGCGCGCCTGGCGGGCGCGGGCCGCGCCGCGGCCGTGCGCGGCGCGAGACGCCGGCGGTGGCGGCTGCGCTGGCGGAGGCGGCCGCGACCAGGTTGAGCGCGCCCGCCAGCGGCAGGCCCACCGCGCCCAGCAGCCCCCGGCCGACGCTGCCCACTGCCCTGCAGGCGCCGGCGCAGGGGGGTGAGCAATGTGCGCTGCCCGAGGCCGGCCCGCCTGACCCACCACATGACAAACGCTCCGACAGGCAGCTGGCTCCCAGGCCACCCAACACCACACAGCTCCATCCAACTTTTTTGGAATGCACGCGGCCCGGCACACCTATGCGCAGGCGGCTCAGGCCACAGGTGCAGGCCCCCGGCCGGGTGAGGCGCGCAGTGCGGGGGCATCTGCCCGGCGGGGCGCACGAGTCGGCCGGCGAGCGCGCGGTGGAGCGCTGCAGCACGCGCGCGACCGCGCCCGAGAAGCCGCCCACCGACGCCAGCGCCCACTCGGACAGGTGCCACGCCACCGATGCCGAGCCCAGGCCCAGGCCCGCCACGAACTGCGCGCGGCCGGGCCCGCCGGGGTTGCCGCACAGCATGGACGGGCATGGTGGGGATGGACAGGGCGGGGCAAGGCCCATGCCCTGTCCTGGGGTGCCATCGACACGGCGGTGCGCGCCGCACGCCTCGCGGCGCGCCGCTCATGCGCAGAGCAAAGCAGCTCATCAGCAGCCAGGCGACCAGCCGAAGGCCGTGTGATGTCTCTCACCTGGCCCCCGGATGCATGCGCAGGGGCAAGCACAAAGAGGTGTCCTCAGAGTCAGCCCCGCCTGCTCACGCCAGGCCGCGACCCCGCACCTGGGCGCCCGACGCAGACAGGCCCTGCGATGCAGGTGCAGGTGCAGTGTGGGGGGGTTGGGGGGAACGGAGAAGAAAGTTCAGGGCTTAGGGCCACGCGCCTGCGAGGGCGAGCGCGCGGCCAGGCCTGCGAGCGGCAGGCCGAGCAGGTCGGCGCCGCCCGCGGCCAAGCCGGCCGCCAGGCCGGTCAGGTTGCCCAGCAGCGCCAGGCTGCCCAGCAGCGCGGGCGCGCCCAGCAGCGCCTCGGCGGTCGCGGCCGCCGCGGCAGCGCGCGCCGCCGCGCCCGGGCGCGCCAGCAGCCGCGCGGCCGCCAGCGCCGGCAGCGCCAGCGGCGCCCTGCCCGGCCGCGCAGAAAACGCTCTTGTTTGGTGTCTGTCGCGATAAGGAGCTGCAAATACCCACATGCAAAAACTCTCAGGGCGCCCGAGCAGCTCCGAGGCTGCCGCTGCCAGCAGCGCCCTCACATCTGCGACACTTCCTCTGCCCGCGGTGCGCGCGGCAAGCCACGTCAACTAGCCGGTCGAGCTGTGGGTATGCACACGCCTGCAGGCTCATGGCCAGTGCGCAGCAGTTGATCGGGCGCCACCCAGCAGAGCGGTGTTAAAAGCTGCTTGCGGCAGGCAGCTACGCGCGCACCCAGGACCGGGCGCAGCGCCTTGAACAGGTCGCATAGCGCTGACATGCTGCACCTGCTGCGAGCAGGCGAATCGCCCGGCGCTCTATCGGCGACTGCGCATGCGCGCCGCGCACCGGCTGGTGTCGAGCGGCAGCGGCAGCGCGGCGCTGGCGCCCGAGACGTGCACGTCCAGCAGCAGGTGCAGCGCGCTGAGGGCCAGCTCCTCCACCCACAGCCGGTCCGCCGCGGCTTCCGCGGCCTCGACCGCCAGCGCCGCCGCCGCCGCCGCGGCCATCACGTCCGACGCCACGAGGGCCGGCCCCGCGCCTCCCCCGGACGCCTTTGCGCCAAGCGCAGACGGCGCCGGGTCGGCGTCGCCGGCGCTGGCGGCAGCGTGGCGGGCATCACGAGGGCCCATGGCCGCCCCCGCCGCGCCGCCGTGAAGCTGCAGCTCCGGGTCGGGGGCGCCCCCGGGCGGCAGGGGAGGCGCGGCCATGGCCTGGCAGCGCTCCAGCAGCGCGAGGAGGCCGTCATCGAGCGCGAGCGCGAGCGGCGGCGCGCGCGCGCGCAGGCGCCGCAGCCACGTGTTGGCCAGGTTGGCCGCCTCGCCCGGCGCCCGTGCGGACACCACCTGCGCCCCAAGGCGCAGCTCCAGCACGGCAGAGCCACATTGCCCGCGTTGATGCGTGCCTGCTGAGAGGGCGGCAAGCCTGTCCAACACCGCTTGCACACCGCCAATATACAACATTCACATTAACTTCACAGGCGCACTCATCGCCATGCAACAAAGTTTGACAGTTCATAGGCTCGCTTTTGTAGTGCTGGGCAACGCCTACATCTTGCAGGCTGCATAGCTGCCTAGTGCCGCTGCAAGTGTCAGGCTGCGGTCACGCTGTGGGCGGCGCGACGCTTGTCTCCCCGCACCTCCAGGTCGACCAGCAGGGGGCACTCTGGCGCGCGGCCGCGCGCGCGCGCAAGGCGCCCGGGCGCCTCTGACGCGCAGGGCACCACGGCGGCGCCGCCTGGCAGGAACACATCGGCCTGCAGGCCCGCCGCGCCGCAGCGCAGCGCCAACGCGCGCGCCGCCTGCCCGCTGCCGCCTGCCCGCCGGGTCTGGTGTGAGTGCACATTGCACTCACCATGACAGAGGCCAGGAAGAGATTCGCACAACAGAGCCGCGCGGTTAACGGAGGGCGCCAAGAGCCAGAGCCGCGACGGCCGACAGATACAGCTCCGGGCAGCAGCGCAAGCTTATCCCAGGCCGTCACAGGACGGCGCGCAGGGTGAGTCCTGAGTGTGAAGCACTGCGCAGGGAGCGCATGCGATGCTCCAAGGACATCTTCTGCTGAGGGTATCAAGGGTAGGTCCTGGCTGGAGCGGGCCCGCTCCCGGCGGGGCACGCACCGACCGGCTCGTCGCGCAGCGCCGCGCTCACGCGCAGGCCGTCCAGGGTAACCAGGCAGACCTCCTGGGGCTCAGGCGCGGCCGCGGGCCCGGCGCGCTCGTTGGCCGCGCGCGCGGGCCCGACCAGCCGCTGCCGCTCGTCGTCCCAGACGCTCACCTGCGGCCCATGCTGCTTGGTCGCAGCCTTGCGGATGGAGACATGTCACGGGCGCATGGGCCAGACAAGCAGTAGCCAATCATGTCCTCCTAGGTACACATGCAGCCCATCTAGCAGGTCGAGCATGCACTGCGCAGCACTGCGGCAGAGGGAGCAGGGGCGTGGGCGCCGCCTCTCAGCACAGGCGGCGCTGGCATGGCGCGGCACGTGGGCCATCCATCCGCCTCCATACAACTGGGCCGACGGCGCGATGCAACACAGCAAGTGCTGCAACCTCCCCGGCGTTGGAGAAAGGGGAAAGAGCTCGGAGGGAGCGGGCGGGGCGTCGGGCATGCAAGCGGAGCAGCCGAGCGCGCCTGCAGGCAGTCCACAGCCAGTTGGACCTCGAGCGGCATGGCGGCGGCGGCGCTGCCGTCTGGGCCCGCCGCGCCACCTGCTCCGCTGGCGGCCCGCGCGGCGCTCGCCGCCTCGCGCCCGAGCCTTCGCGCGCTGCCGCCGGACGCCTGTGTCCCTGAATCGGGCAGGGCGTCGCCGCTCGGGGCCACCTCGACGTGCACCGTGGCGCAGCGCTGCGACACGTGAACGCGCAGCCGCCCTCCGTCCAGAATTGCAGACCCTGGCTGCAGGGCGACAGGGTCCGACCACCCGCCGTCCGAGCAGCCCGCGTCCTCGGTCGCGCCGGGGCGCGTGCCGCCGGCTTCTCCCGCATCGCCGCACGCGTGCGGGCGCGGCGCCACCTGGGGCATCCTGGGGCTCGGGGCCGCTGCGCTCCCAGCAGATGGGCAATGCGAGGCGGCGCGCAGCCGCAGCACAGGCGGCGGCGGGGCCGGGTCGGGCTCGCGCGCAGTCAGGCGCTCCACCAGCGCCTCCTCCTCCTCCTCATCCAAACCCTCGTCCAAGCCCTCGCTGGCCGTAGCGTCCGCGGCCGCGCCGCCGCCGCCCGGCGCGCCATGGCCACCGGCGCCGCCGCGCGGCAGCTCGCACTCCAGGGCGCCGGCCGGCTCGACCGTGAAGAGCTGCGCGGGCGCGGCCGCATAGCGCAGCCCAGCCGCTTCCGAGGCGGATGGCAGAAACACGCCCACCTGCGCAGTTGGCACGACGTGCTGTCGGCCTCGCTGCCTTGTCATTGCTCCTGTACGCTGCGGGGCGGCGGCCCTGCGGCCCTTGTCTGCACAACGGCATCCAGGAGACGGCCAGTGTGCTCGATGCGGCGAGATGGCGAGGAGATGCTTCTGCGCTGCGGCCGGCCCATGCGCGGGGGGCGCGCACCTCCATAGCGACGGCGCACAGGTTGCGCAGCACCAGCGGCGGCTGCGCGTCGCGGAAGAGCACCAGGTGCGCGCGCCCCGGCGGCATCAGGAGCCGGTACGTGACCACCACGGCTCCGCGCGCCCGCTCGGCCTCCGCCGGCGCGCCCGGCGCCGCACCCGCGGCGCCGCCAGCGGCAGCAGGACACGGGCCGGGGCCCGTGGCCACGTGCAGCCGGCGGCGGCGGCCAGCCCATGCGCCGGCGCCCAGCAGGGGCACGCATGTCGCAGGCGCGCGGTCCCCCGCGGGCCCGCCCCCGTCCGCTGCCGCACCATCTGCCTGCCCCGTCACTGCCGCGGCCGCGCTCGCGTGCTCTGTGCCGCCGGCCACCCCGGGCGCAGCCAGGCTGACCAGCACAGCAGGGGCCGCGCCCGCCCCGCCGGCCCACAGCACGGGCAGCGCGAGCGTGGCGCGCGGCGCCGCGACGCGCTCCGCGGCCGGGTCCAGGCTGGGCTCAGGGCGGCTTCCGGGCGGAGGCGTGCTGATGGCGTGCAGGCGCAGCGGCCAGGGCGACAGATTGGAGACATGCAGCGCGGGCGCGGCGGTGAGGATGACGGAGCTGTGCTGCGGGGCGCCCGTGGCGCCGCCGCTGGAGGCCACGTCGACGCGCAGTGAGATGTATGCCACGACACCGCGCGCGCCTGCGGCGGGGGGCACAGACCCCGCATCACACGCATTGCTTCCGAAGCAGGTGTGAGCAGATGATGTGCGCCGCTGCATGCGCCGCTCGTTGTGATACACGCAGCGTGCATGCTGGCTTGGCTCGCGCTCGGCTTGCGCTCGGCTCGCGCTCGCCTCTAGAGACAGCAGCACGTGCACACTCTGCCGGGCTGCAGCTCGCCCTTTGTGAGCTTGAGCAAGCATGCCTTCAAGCCTACTCATTCACGGTGCCCTCTGCTGCTCGCCGCCCCAAGCGAGCAGCAGAAAAACGAGCGGCTCTGAGCATACCAGCAACAGCGGGGCCTCGGAGCGTGAGCAGCAGCGGCGGCGCATTGCGCTCCAGCGCAAACGGCTCTGAGCGCAGCTCCTCCAGGCCGCCGCCACGTCCCTCCTCGTGGCCAGGGTCGGCAGGGCCCCCGGAGGCCGCTTCCGAGGCTGCATCCGGCCAGGCCACGAGCACGGCGCGGCGGGGCCGCCGGTCGCCGGCGCCCCAGTCCAGGGGCGCTGAGTTGCGGGGCGGCACCCTGCGGACCGCCCCCTGCGCGGTCTGGCCGTCCGGCGCCGGGTGCGCGCGCACGGCCAGGGGCAGCGGCGTCTGGTTGTGCAGCACCGCCAGCGGCAGCACGCGCAGGCGCGCCACCAGGGCGCCCTGTCCGCCGCACGCGGCCGCGCGTCAGCAGCACGCTCAACCGAGTGTGCCCTCTACACCCAGGGTTCACACGCTTGCGAGCTTCCGGCCAACAGCCTCACACCCTTCATCAGATTACCTGGCAGGCTCGAGTCATGGTGCGCGAGCCGCTCGTGGATCTCCAAGCATGCTCAGCCACACTGACAGGGCTTCACGAGGGCCCTGGATCAGGCATCTAAACAAACAGATCTTCTGCAGTGGTGCATGAGCCCCCCGATCCCAATCCAGCAACCCATCTCACTGATGGGGATGGACAGCAGGAGGAGGACGCGCGCGGAGGCGCGCCGGGGCAGCAGGCTCTGCTACGAGCACGCAGCGCAGCGCAGCGCCGCCCGCGCCCACCAGCTCGAGCGCGCGCGCCTCCCCCGCCGTGGGCAGCAGCCGGGCGCGCCCGCCCCCGCTCGCGGCGCCCCACCAGACGCCCCCGGCGGGCGCAGGCCCGTCCGCGCCCTGGCCGCCCAGCCCTGCCCACGCAAGTGGCTGCGACCAGCCCTCAGGGCTTTGGGTCATGGCCGCGCGGGATGGGTCGCCCCATGCGCCGGCGGGCCTCGCCACGGAGTCGCGCTGGGGGCGCGCTGCCGGGTCTGCGGGCGCATCGCCAGGCGCGTGAGACGCGCACGCCGCTCCCGCGAGCGGCGCCGGCTCTGCAGGCGGGTGCCCGGGAGAGCAAGCGGGGTCGCCGCGCTCGCCGGCCAGCCGCAGCGCGAGCCCCTCGCCGCCCAGGCTGCCCGCTGCGAGGCAAGCTTCGTCGCCAGGCCCCAGCTCTCCCTCCAGCTGCTCGGCGCCTGCGGACGCGCAGGTGAGCATGTGACGCCTGGTGTCACAGGAGGTTCGTATTCGCCACGGCAGGTGTGCGTCTCAGCCATGCCAGGCCGTGCGCAGTGCTCAGGCACGAAAGCCTCCCATGTCGGGAGCATGTAAGTTACCCGCTCGGGTGCTACTTGGCCATGCAACGGCAGATGCAGGCTCCCACACGGTGACAAGCCCGGTCTGCCGGGAAGCTGGGGGCGGGGCTGCAGGCGACGCGCGCGCCGTCATCCGGCGCGCCCAGGCGCCAGGCCAGCCGGCAGGGCAGCGCGTTGGCCAGCAGCAGCGGCGGCATGAGGCGCAGCTCCAGCTGGCCGCTGCCGGCCGCGGGCTCCAGCGCGCCGGCGCCGCCGGCGCGCCCCGCCGCCGGCGGGGCCTCCCCCGGGACGCAGACGATCGCCCCGCGGCGCGCTCGCCGCTCGGCGGGGCGTAGCACTGGCACGTCAGAGCCCAGCCCGCCCGCGCGCAGCGCTTGCGGGGCGGCGCCGCGGCGCAGCGCGACCGGCAGCGACCAGCCGCCGCCGCCGCCTAGCCACAGCCGGAGCGTGCTGGGAGCGGCCGCCGCCGCGCCGGGCGCTCGGCGCTCGTACGCCATCAGGTCGCAGGAGGCCGCGCCCGCCGCGCCCTGCGCTGAGCCGAGCTCCAGCAGCGCCTCTGTGGCGACGGCAGGCGCGCCGCCGCCGCTGCCGGCTGCGGCGCTCTCTGCAGCCGTGGCAAACGCACGCGGGTGCGCCGGTAGGGCAGTGGCAGGTGCGCCCAGCGGGGCGGAGAGGAGGAGCGTCACCGGGGCGCCCGTCGCGTTGGTGACCCGCACGCCCGGCTGCAGCGTCACGCGCCACTGCTGGCCGACCTTGGCAACGGTCACAGCGACCTGCGCCGACAGGCCGCCCGGCCATGCGGCGGCCACGCTGCACGCGCCCCGCGTGGCTGCGTCGAAGCCGGCGCTCCAGCCCGCATGTGCGGGAGCGCCCTCCGGCCCGGCCGGCGCCTCCTCCGGCCCGGGCGGCGCTGCTGCAGCTGACCCGCCCGCGCGCGCGCCTGCGGCTGCCGCGCGCTGGCCCGCGCAGCCGCGCAGCCGCAGCAGGCGCGCCGCGCGCGGGAGCAGCGCGGGGTGCGCGCGCCAGCGGTAGGCCGCACGCGCGCCGGGCGCCAGCGCGACCGCCTCGCTGGTGCCCTCCTGCCCAAACTCCAGGGCCACGGGGCAAAGGTTCTCGATCACGAACGGCGCTCCATCGAGCGCGGCGGGTTCCGCGGCAGCTGCCTCAGTGCTGGCGGCTGCGCGCGGGGCGGCGGGCGGAGCGGGCGCGAGCTGCGCACCGGCCAGGGCGGCCAGGCGCGGCAGCTCCGCCAGGCCCAGCTCGCTCACGCGCAGCGTGAGCGGCCCCGCGCCCGCCCTGGCCGACACGCGCGTGCCCCGGCGCTCGGGCGGCGCGCGCGGCAGCAGCAGCAAGCCCTCCTCGTCCGCACGGGCTCCGGGCTCTGTGCCGCAGCCTGCGCCTGCCTTAACCTCATCCTTGGCGGCCAGCGGCAGTACGGCTGCAGCGCGCGCCACGGGCGCGTCATCGGGGTCCGCTGCGCCGCCCAGGCCCTGGGTCCGCCACAGCGGCGTCAGACAGGGTATTGAGTCATGGTGGCGCATGGGCAGCAGAGCCACAGCGTGTCCGCACGGTGCATGGGCGCCCGGCAACCCTCACGCGCGCCCGCCATTACAGGAGCAACCAGAGGCCCCAGCCATCAGCGGCCCCGAGCGAGGGCGCACCAACGCCTGCTGTGCAGGCAGGGACGGATCGGCCTGCCCCAGGTCGCCTGAGCCCGGCGGCTGCGGCGCGTAGCAGTGCTGCACGTCCAGCGCCACGCCGCAGGGCTCCAGCAGCGGCTGGGTGGCCAGGCAGCTGGCGTCGCCAACGTGCAGGCTCAGCGTGCCGCGCGCGCGCAGGGCGGCGGCCGCCGGCCATACATGCGCGGCGGCCTCCATGTCCTGCAGCCGCAGCGCGGCCGCCTCCAGCGGCGCCGCATGGGCCGCAGCACGCCCGGCGCCCCCGCTCCCGGCAGGGCTGGGCCCGCCATCGTCCAGCAACAGCGTCGCGCGCAGCTCGCCGGCGGACACGCCCACCGTGAGCGGCGCCGCCAGCGGCGGCGGCGGCGGCGGCAGCGGCGGGCCGGCGGCGCAGGGCACGGGGTTCATGGCCAGGTTCGACAGCACGTGCGCCGCGCCCAGGTGCCCCGGCGCAGCGGGGCTGCCGCCGCCGGGCGCTTCCCATGCGAGCTGCCACACCTCGGCGGCCCACTGCGCCGCCGGGAGCACAGCCAAGCAGCCACTCTGAGCAGCCTCGTCCGCGCTGGGGCGCGCGTCCTGCCAGCCCTGCAGGCGAGCCGGGACGTCCACAAAGCCGCCTGTGGCCGCGTCCCAGGCCGCCAGCTGGAAGCCGCAAGCCCGCAGCGGCGCGAGCGGCCCGGCGACGAGCAGCGCGGCGACTGCGCGCGGCTCCGGGAAGCGCCAGGCGACCCAGCTGCCGCGCGCGCTGGGCCAGCCCGGCGGCTCGGGCGCGGCGTCGGCCCAGCTGACGCGCAGCGGCCCTGCGCGCCTGCACACCTCTCACGCTGAAGCAACACAGTGATGTTGTGCACTCCGCACGAGCATGGTGCCTGTACATACAGTTGCACCTCGTGGCTGACCTGGACGGCGATGTCACGGTGCGGGAACATGCAGGCTGGGTGTGTGGCCACAAGGTGCCACAAAACCAGTGGGTATGCATTGCATGTCAAAGGGTATGTTCCTTCCTGCAAGGTGAAAAAGAGAGGCAGAGAGCACATCTCCAGGACACTGTGAGCGGTGCCTCTGGCAGCACTGCCATGCCGACCGCCCACGCCATGGCAAACGCAGCTCTGGCATTGGGCAGAGGCCGCGTGCCTGGCGGCGAGCCCGCGGCCTCGGAGAGTCGGAAGCGCCCACAGCGCAGATCGTCCCCAGCGAGCAACTGCTCGAGCATCGGACCGTCGCCTGCGCCGCCGCTGCTGCCTCCGCTGCCGGCTGCCTCCCCGCGCGCCTGCACCTGTTGCGCGGCGCTCCCGCCGCGAAGTAGGGCGCCGCCCGCCCCGCCACCCAAGGCCTCGCCATCACCGCTGCCGCCATGTGCGCCCCCGACCTTCATGGTGGGCCTGCCTCCTGCTGTGCCGGGCCCGGGCGGGGCGCCGTAGGCAGTGGCGATCGCATGCGCGGCTGCGAGCGCTGCCGGTGACGCCTGCAGCGCCAGCAGCGGCGCGTGGACGCTCACGGCCAGGGCGGGGTGCTTGCTGCCGGGCAGGCTCGTCGCCAGCACAGCAATGCTGGCGTCGCAGGGCCGGAGGACCGCCAGACCATGAGGCGGCAACCCTGCGACATGCTGGCGAGTGTCACAAGCTGTATCAGCCAGCTGGGGGTGCTTCTGCGCAGGCATGCGAGCACAGCACAGCGTTCCAATGCCGTCTCTCAGGGAGGTCTGAGGGGTCCAGCTGTTGATCGCAGGCAGCATGGGACAAAGCACGCTCACACGACACAGGACATAGGCATGGTCCGTCATGAGCTAGCGGTGAATGTCTGTCACCAGGCATGCGCTTGCCTACAGCAGCACAGCACGGGCACATGCCCGGAGTTCCACAGGCACAAGCAGAGTCTCGTATGCTGTCTATAAGCAGAGCGGCCCGATGTCGAGCGCCCCCCGCGCCTGCGCCATGCAGGCGGAGGGTCGCGGAGACCGCAGACGCGTCGGCCTGCAGCGCCATTGGCGCGCCCTCGCGCAGCCACGGCGCCGCGTCCGCCTCCACCGCCGCGCCCACCTGCACCCGCAGCTTTTATGTCCTTTCCGCTTGGCGGCAGCGCCTGCTTGCGCTCTGCAGTGTTGCCCAGGTGTGACGCGGCCGCTGGTTGGACATCACCCCAGACTGATCTTTGACACAGTGAGGGCAACTACATTGCTAAACCTGACTTTACATGAAGGGCGCCAGGCGCCTCGCCCCTCAGCGCAAGTGCGCATGCTGCCGGCGCCCCGACACACCAGGAGCGCGACATCAGTCGCTTCCGCCACTGCGCGCGCGGCAGGCGCGCCGCTCGCAGTGCCCGAGCCGGGCTCGCAGCCCTCGCCGCTCTCGTCCGCAGCCGCCGGCGCCGCAGGCAGCAGCGTGGCCTGCAAGCGCCGCAGCACCGCCCGCACGCGCGGCGCCGCGCTGCCGCGCGGCCGCGGCGCGGCCGGCCGGCGTGGCCCTGCAGCGGGGCGCGCGCTGTGTTGCCGCCTGCGCCAGTCTGCGGTGCCGGCGCGGCTCGCTTGTCATGCTGGTAAGGATACGTTGGCAGGTGCCAGCATGAACATCGCTCTCCTCGAGTTGCTGCCCATGCACGCTGTGTGCAGACCCAGCCTCCTGTGACCATACCATCGGAGCCCCGCAAATCGCAAACCCAGGAACTGTCCTGTTGCTGGGCAGCCGGAGCGTGCCCAGCAACCGTGCAGCGAGCGCGCATGAGGGCAAGCAGCAGCTCCTGTGGCGCACCGGGCGCGCTACCGCCCCCTGTGGCCGCCGCGAGCGCGCCCGCCGCGGCCAGGCCCTGCGGCGTCACCCGCACTGCCAGCAGGCCCACCTGGCGCGCGCGCGCGTATATGAAGTGAGCGGCTCCCCAGTATTGGGATGCCAGCGGGCGAGCGACATGGCTCTCATTCAAGGCGAGCATGCCGGCGCTGTGTCAGTGTCAGGCACGCGCTGCGCAGCTGGTGGGCAGTGACCAGCGCGATATACCATGGTGCGGGCAGCGCGCCTCCAGGGCTGCATCCGTGGTCGAGCCGCCATCGCCGCTCTGCACCCGCACTGTGCAGGCCAGCGCCCCGGCCGCGGGCGCCGCCTCGGCCGGCGCGCTCCGCTCGCGGCGCACCCTGACACAGTCCCGGGTCGCATCAGGCCATGGGCATGCGTGCTGTGCGCCCATGCCACACAGCCACCTCCCACTTCTCCCCGCATGCAGTCTGCCTGCACCGCCCCAGCATCACGCACCGCGCGAGGCAGCGCATCTCCGGCGCGGCCGGGGCGCCCGCCGGCGCCAGCGTGCACAGCGTGGCAGACTCCAGGGCCAGCTGCAGGCGCGCCGACGAGCGCGGCTGGCCCAGCAGGAAGCCGCGCGCATCCCGCCGCGTGTCGGCGGCCTGCGCAGCACCCGCGTCCTGGCTCCCGCCTCTGGCACGCGGCAGCGCGCCGCCGCCCGAGCGCGCCGGCAGCACACCGCAAGCATCCACAGCACGACAAGCAACGGCAGTGCGCTCAGGCGGCAGGGCTCCCCACAGGTCGACAGCTCACGCCAGCGCTCGTGCAGGGGCGCGGGTGCCGCGGCGGCGCGTCTGCGCGCATGGCCGCGGCCGAGCGCAGGTGCGCCTGGGGCGCGCCCATGCGGAGCGCAGCTCGCACTCCAGCGCCGTCGCCAGCGCCCACACGGCCACGCCGCCCGGCTCCAGGCACAAGCCCGGCGCCTGACCCGCCTCGCGCTCCGTGGCGGGCGGCGCCGCGGCCCCCGGCGCCGGCCCCGGGCCTGGCCGCCCCCCCGGCGCCACCTGGCCCGACAGGCTGGCGACGCTGACCGCGATGCGCAGCGCCGCCGGCTGCGGCAGCGCGGCCGGCGGGAAGGCTGGCAGCGGCGGCAGCGCGGGGCCCGCGCCCGCGGCTGTCGCCAGCGTGGCCTGCGGCGCCAGGCGCCATGCTCCTGAGACCGGCCAACCGTATGGAGCACCACGGCGCAGCGTGTGTGGCGCACAGGACGTGCCGAACTCTGTCACTGTGAAGCACAGCTTTACCGCGCCACGCACCATGCCAGACACAGCCTGAGCCTTGAGCAGACGGGTGCGCTGAGGACGATGGAGGCGGCAGCCAGAGCAGCCGCGCTCCGTAGTTAAGCGCTCGGCAAGCCCGAGCCGTCTTTGTGCTTGTGCTAAGTGAGCGCCCCGCGCAGAATACTCGCATGCGCGCCGGTGCGCATCGGGGCAGAGGCGCGGCAGGGCGCGCACCAGGGCGCGCAGATGCGCGGCATCCAGCAGCCCAGACACGCTCCCCACGCTCAGGGACAGGCGGGCGGCACTGGCGCCAGCGCCGCCGTGACCCTCGCCCTCGCTGCTTGCGGCCTCCAAGAGCAGGCAGACGGGGCTGCCGAGCAGCGCCGGCGCGCACGGTCCCTGCGTCAGGGCCCGCGCGCCCCCGGCCAGCAGCCGCGGCGCGGCGGACATATCCCAGCCGAGGCTCTCGCAGCGCGGCTGGGCGTGCGCGCTGTCGCGGCCAGACGCAGTCCTGATGGGCGCGAGCCCCTCTGACCGCACGCCGCCCGCGGTCGGCCGCGCTGGCTCGCTGGGCGGCGCAGCGCGCGGCTCGGGCGCCGGCGCAGCACACGCGGCGACCAGCGACGCGCGCTGGTCGGGCGTGCCCCCGACGTCCAGCGGCGGCAGGCTGCACATGCCCAGGTCGGCGGCGGCGGCCGCCGCGCCGGTGCGCCCAGGGCCGACCCACAGGCCGGGCTGCGCCAGGCTCGCCGCGAGCGCCGCCGCGCCATCGTCGGGGTGCCCCGGCGTACGCGCTGCGGCGGCCGCCACCGTGAGCGCCTCGCACGCCACCAACAGAAAAGCGCTGCCGCGGCAGCCCAAGCACGCGGCGGCGGTCGGCGAGCACGAGAGCCCGGGCGGCGGCGGCATGCTCGCCGCCGCAGCTGCCGCGCCACCCGGCGCAAACGCGAGCGTGAGCGTGCTTGTCTTGATGGCCACCTCTGCCAGCCAGGCCTGCTCGCACGCGCCCGCGCCGCCGGCGTCCCCGCGCTCCTTCAGAGCGCGGCGCGCGCCGGGCGATTCCGCCGGCCAGGCGCGCGGCGGCAGCGCCGCCACCAGCCGCCGCGAGGCCTCCGCCGAGGCCCCGCCGGCCACCGCCGCTGCGGCGGCCACCTCTGCGCCGCTGAGGTGCGCGCGCGCTGGGCCCAGCACTGCGTAGAGCGCCCATGGAGGCCCTGTCGCCTCCTGTGCCGCCTGCCCGGCCGCCGCTGCGTCTGCGCCCGCGCCCGGCGCGGGCGGCTCCGCCTCGCCGCCCCCGGGCGCAGCCGCCTCAGGAGGCGCGCTCGTGCATGCGCCGGGAACAGGCCCGGCGCATGCCGCTGGCGGGTGCGGGGAGAGCGCGGGCGGGGGGTCGCCGCACGCGCCCTCGGCGCACAGCATGGCCTGCGCCTCCAGGGGCCCCGCGACCTCGCGCGCGCCCACGTCCGCCAGCGCCTCCGCGGACGCGCCGTCGCGGGCGGCCGCGCTGGCAGCGTCCGGCGCGTGCTCGCGCCAGCGCAGCGCGACGCCCAGGCGCACGCCGAGGACCTGCAGGTCCGGTGCGGCTAGGGTCATGCTCCAGGGCGTTGCCATGCCCTGGACAGGGTACACGCCCTACTCCGGGGCGGCGCCAAGCTAAGGAGGCCGCAGCGGCATACGCACAACCAGGATGGTCCTGACATGCATGCCGCCCATGCCGGCAGAGCTGGGCGGACGCCGGCGCGCCCCGCGTGGCCAGACGGGCGGCTGTCCAGCAGGGACACCGCCACGCCTCTCACTCCCAGGCAGACGCGGTGGGCGGGGCGCCCGCGCACCGTCAGCCGCAGCGCGCGCGCCGCGCGCCGCCGCGGCAGCGCCCACAGCGCGGCGGCCAGGCTGCGCGGGCGCGCAGGCGCGCGCGGCGCGCCCAGGTGCGCGCTCACGCGCTCGGCGGCCACCACCAGCACCTCCGCGCGCGCGCTATCGTCTGCCAGCGCCGCCAGGCGCACGCCGAGCACCGACAGGGCCAGGCTGGCGCGCCCGCGCAGCCACGCAGGCGCATCCCCTGGCGAGCCCGCCTCCACAGGTCCGCGCGCAGGGGCGTCGCCCGGCGCGCTGGCAGCACCCACCGCGTATCGGCCCGCCCAGCCCGCAAACGCAGCCGCCTGCGTGGCAAACCCCGGCGCGTATGCCGCGCGCAGCAGCCCGACGTGCGCCGACACGACATGCGCTGGCGGTGGCTCGCCGCCGGCCCTGACGGGCGGCCCCTCCGCCGCGCCGGCCGGCTCGCCGCCATCCCTGAGCGGCCCCGGCTGCCAGCGCACGCGCAGCGCGAGCGGCTCCCCCGCCGCGCCCGTCAGCGCGGCGCTCTCCACGCCCGCGGCCGGCTGCAGCGCCAGCACCTCCGCGCGCCCTGGCTCCCCCAGCCCTGCACCCGCCCTGGGCCCGTGCTGCCGACCCGGGGCGTCACGACCGTCGGGTCCGCTGGCCGGCGCAGCGCGGGCGGGGCTGGCGGCGCCCCCGCCGCCCGGCGCGCCGGCGCACGCCGCGCCGCCCCAGCGCCGGGACAGGCGGCAGGAGCCCAGGCTGGCGTCCACGGCGCGCAGCTGCTCGCCACCGATGTCCAGGCCGAGCTGTAGGCCTGCCCACTCCAGCGCCGCGAAGGGCTCCGCCGGCCTCCCGCCCGGCGTGCTTGGCGTGCCGGGGCCTGTCCTGGCCTCCATCCCTGCCGACCCTGGCGCCCGCGCCACCGCCGCCGCCGCCGCCAGCGCGGCCGCCGCGGGCGACAGCGGCCGCGACAGCGGCGGCCTGGGCGAGCAGGCATCCTCCAGCTCCTCCAGGTAGGTAGAGCGCATTGCCGGCAGCGAGGGGGCAGCCAGGGACCCATGCGGCTCCGACGACGCTGTCGGCATGACACGGGCGCGCCCGGGCGCGGCGCGGTCCAAACCCAGGGCCCCAACAGACCCTGCGGGCGCAAACGCCTGGCGCTCCAGCGCCGCCCGCCGCACAGGGTCCCAGGCGTTTGGGTGGGCGCCCGGGTGGATGCGCGACCCGCGCGGGCTGAGGTGCGCCGCGCCGCGCTCGCTGTGCGGCTGCCCAGGCGCGCCGCGGCTGGGCGCGTGCGGAGAAGCGGCTGCCGCGGCCTGGGCGTCCGAGGGGGGCTGGGCGCCAGGCTGGCCAGCGTGAGGCTGGGCCGCCGGCGGGTCGCGCTCGTCGAAGCACTCGAGCGTGCCGCCTGCGGCCGGACGGCTGCGTCAGCGTAGGGCCACAGGCCTGCAGACAGAGCGGAGACCATGACCACACAACGCGCTCATAAGTGGTCTTGTCAAGCCCGAGCCGTCAACATAAAGGTGACGTGCAGCATCGTGGCCGTCACAGACGAGCTGCACCGCAGGCTGCATGCCAACACACCCCGCTGCGGCGAGTAATACCTGCTGCGCAAGAGACCTGCCTGTTGCACCAGGTCACTGAAACCAGATTCACATGTCAAGAGCACGGAATGAGCGCATGACGTGCGGGCCATGTTCCACAGGTGCAAACATGCAGACGCAAGTACTGACTCGCGCGACATGGGGGCTCGCACAGGCCCCCCACCTGCAAACAGCACACTGACAGCGACCTGCATGTCGGCCCGTGACACGAGTGGCGGCGCCTCGGCAGCGGCCGCGGCGGCGGCCGCCGCGGCCGCAGCGCCCGCCTCCGCTCCCGCCTCGTCCGTAATGAAGCCCCACACGCGGCCGACGGTGCTCATTGCGCCAGACGCCAGGGCGGCGATGCTGCCAGCGGCGGCGGCGGCGGCGGCGCCGTCGCCGCCGCCGCCGTCGCCTGCTCCGCCGCCGCCGCCGCCTGGCGGGCTGGCGGCAGGGCCTGGCTCTCGGGGGATGGCGCTCGCAGGGGCCTCCGCTGTGCTGGCAGCCGCGTCTGGCGGATCACGGTGGCTGCGGCCAGCAGCGGCGCCAGCGTTCTGTGGGCCGAGCACGGGCCCTGGCGGCGCTTTGGCCTCTGCAGCCCCGGCAGCATGACTTCAGTGGTGTTGTGTAGCAGGCAACAGCCAGGAGCATGTTCAAGCGCAGAAGGCACACTGGCAGCCTCGCACACTGACCAGTAATGACAGCACAACGTACATCTGATGCAGTGACAGCAGCAGCTTATGGGCCGTGCGGCAGGCGCGCCGGCATGCGCGGCGAGCGCGCCGGCGACCTCGCCGGCGGCGGCGCGCAGCCGCGCCAGCTGGCGCCCGCTCAGCGCCGCGTGCACGCGCGGCACCGCCAGCGCGACGACGCTCTGCAGCGCGTCGCCCCGCCGCGCGCTGCGGCCGCCGAGCTCCGGGTCGAGCACGGCGAACAGGGGCACCAGCGCCGTCACCTGCAGGCAGGGCCATGCAGTGCTGGTGCGCATGCCCCAGTCAAGTGGGTAGGACCCTGTGACCAGCGCCGCAGGGATCTGACTGGCCAGGCGCACGTATGGCGGGCCAGGGTGGCCTTGCCGGCCAGGGTTGTTGATGCTGCAGCCGCGCCAGTCGCACTGCTGATGGTCACGCCCTGTGCTTCTACATACGGGTGGCGGCTAGGCTGCATCGTCAGCCAGTGCTGGGACTGAATGCTGCACGCATCAGAGTGTATGTACTCTATAGCAAGTGGAAAATGTGTGAGGGACGGTCACGGGACCTCCTCAAGGGCATTCTCAGCCTAGCCCTACGCCCACACGCGCCTCGATGTCCGGCGCACGTAGCAGCGGCAGCTGGGAGCCCTGCTGCTCCACCGCCGGGCGCTCGGCAGCGGCGTCTAGCGACACAGACATATGCTTGACCGCGAGCGCCTTTTTGAGCCAGCACTCCGGGTGCTGCGCGCACAAATGGTTCACTTTGGGCTTGGAAACGGCGCGCCGCTGCAGGCCGATGCGCATGCACGGATGCCTTATGACTGTGAAAGCGCAGCTGGTCAGCATGACACGTTAGTGCATGCTGCCGGTCTAGCATAGTGCCCCGGTCTATCGCCATCAAGTAACACACTGCAAGCGTGCAGACCTGTGTGCACACCGCAGCAGGCCGCGTTGCGCGCAGTGACCTACGTGCATCCCAAGACGACCCGCGCAACGCGCCCAGCCACGCATGGGGCCCCAAGGGGCTGGTGATGGCGGGGGGCACCCTGAGCGATTCGCGCCAGGCGTCAGGCGAGGTCACAACGCGCATGGACTTGCACGTCAGCGTCGCGGCCGCGGCCGGCGCCAGCAGCTTGACGACCACGTTGTTCACCGTCAGCGCCGTATCGAACAGCGCGCGCAGCAGCAGCGCCGTCAGCGAGCCCATCCAGCCGCCCGGCGCCAGGCCCAGCTCGTCCAGGGGTCTGCCTGCGGCCGGCGGCAGGCGTCGTCGGGGCGCCGCGTCGACATGGTGGCGGCAGCGCCAGGAAGCCCGCCGTCATCCCGGCCCCGCCGCAGGGCTGCCAGTGCAGAGCGCGGCAGCACGGCAGCAAGCACTGGCGGGGCCTGCAAGCAGGAGACAGCAACGAATTTCTGTTGGGCGCTCAGAGGGCAGTAGTGCACTATAAGACGAGCCGTGGACCATGCATGCAGACATCGTTGAAGGACAGGCTTGGCATGCATGCACCTGGACCGAGGCTGAAGGCACTTGTGCATCGCTGTGGGGTGTTTGTCCATCGCTGCAGGGTGGTTTTCCGGGAGATGAGGACATGGGGAGGCATGCGCGCCACTGGGGTCAGGCGCCGCCTGGCTGACGGCCTCCCAGCGGTCCTCGCTGGCTGGGTCGCCTGCCGGCTCAGCATGCAGCGCCAGCACCACCTCCACCGTGTCCAACACGACCTGCATGCGCGCACTCTTGGGCCTTGACCGCATCGCACCCTGACGCTTGAGCCTCCCTGGGGCTGCCTACGGCTGCTTCAACATGCAGCGGCCTGCATGTCGCCTCCCCTGAGTGTTCGCTAAGCATGCATCAGGCCCATGCGTCACCCGGAGCAGCTTAAACAGAAGTGAAAACAGGCTGGCACATGGATGAAGGGAAGCAGTGCCGGGCTCGCTTTGGGTTCAGGCAGAGCCCCGCGCCTGTATCGGCTGTGTCGCCAGCGCCGTCCAGGGGACGTTGACGCGCAGCTGGCGCGCATAGGCGCGCTCCACGCGCAGCGGCAGGCGGCCGACCAGCGCGTCCAGGTTGAGCTCCAGGTTGGTCAGCAGTATGCTGCCGCCGGACAGCGACACGCGCAGGTCGCTCGCGCGCTCGCCCGCCGCGCTCTTGATGAAGCGCTGCAGGAGCCTGGGCGAGGGACACCCCCCTTGAGCTGGGCTCGAGGGAGCTTCAGCTGCGGGGCACCGCAGTAACAACTGGCGCATACCGCTCGCCCGCTCGCCCACCTCTCAAATCAAAGTGCTTGGTGTCGGCTGATAATGGCGAGGTAACAGGGTGATATACTGCACTTGAGGCAGCAGCAAAGAAGTGGCGCTGGATAAGGACCACGTGCTGGTGGCTGGCCTGGCTGCGAGATGCCTGCTAAAGTCACAGAGCAAAACACCTTCACAGGTAGTGAACAAGATGCTTACAACAGGCCAGCCATAGATGAGGACAAAAGCAAAACAAACTCACGGAAAGACTCTGTCCATAGCGCAGGTTGAGAACGGCTCACAAAAGAGCGCACTGCTTTTGCCTACTGCACCGAGGCGCCCTCGTCGGGGGGTGCTGCCGCACCTTGTGACCACTGGAGTCAACAAGTGCTCCATCTGACCGTCTGCTATGGGCAGAGCGGCGTGTCACGCAGAGTACTGTCATTTTCGCCCTTGATGGCCTGCTCAATTAAGCCGTGACACCCAGAGCCACGGGCTTGGCGTGAGCCCTGCAACTGGCCTGTTGCTGATTCGTTATTGCTGTTTGCTTCATCCATTCCGCTGCTCTGCTCTTGCAGCATCAGGCACATCAAATGAAGTGCAATAGCTGGCCAGGGCCCCATGGGTGGACTCCCGGTGCACCATCACACACCATCAAGTGCATGCGCTCCCGACATGCAATGCAAGTCTATATTCATAGTGAGGTGTGGTCAGCATCCTGGTAGCAGTACTGCTGTTCTGGATGCGTGCGTCCGCCCTCACGCGACTAGTGGCTGCACGAAAGGACGTCTGGTGCATGTCACAGCTTAGGTGCGTGAACACGATACGCTGTGGCTGGTGCGACTTGTACTACTACCAACTGGCTGATAACAGGGAGCTCAATACGTCGCTGCATTGACAGCAGGCTTCGCTCAGGGCGTCTTCCAGCGCACCGCAGTCCGGCGAGGACTTGCTGGACACACTCGTCAACCATGAGCGCACAGGCGTCCCTGCCGGCGCCGGCTCAGACACGAAAGCAGGCTTCGACCTGGTGCGACTCCGTGCGCTGCAGTATTCGCTCGCCACTTAATTGGCTACCTCTTTCAGCACTCCAAGCACAGCTTACAGCAATAACTCCCGGTGAATGCCCTGCCGACACACTGCCGTTACTGTCAGCAGGCCTACCTCTGCGTCCAGCTGCGAGAGTCCCCCGGCTGCCGCGCACGACCATCCTGAAGTGGCTGGAGCAGGGCACCTGTGCTGCAGTGGGCTCTCACCACACATGTGTTGCCTGTCTAGCACACTTGGGTGCCGCAGGGACGGATGCACCGGCTGCTGGGCCGCCTCGGCAACCCGCAGAATGCGCTGCCGGTCGTGCACGTGGCCGGCAGCAAGGGCAAGGGCTCCGTCACAGCCATGCTGGCAGCAGTCCTTCAGGCAGCCGGCTACAGGGTGGCCACATACACCAGGCGCGCAAGCCACCATCCTTGTTGGCAGGTCAGCTGCTCCTGTGTCAAACAGTTACGCCGGGGCCCGCAGCTCCAGGCAAGGTGGCTTAGCTTGCAAACGTATTTGGTGTCAAGGTGAGCTAGTCTGCGCAGCCTCTCATGTCCTGCTTGATAGAAGTACAAGGCTGATGCATGCCATGCAGCCAGCGGTCTTTTAATGTGGAACAGCGCTCGACCGCTGGCACCTTACCCACTCGATGTTGCTTGTGCAGAATATCATGGCATGGACGTTCCCCCTGAGGTCAATCTGATGTGGGGTGTTTGAATGCTGCTGAGATTACGATCTAGTAGCTGGTGTGCATCGCGGCGCAGCCCGCATGTCACGACGCTGCGAGAGCGCCTGGCGGTCGACGGGCAGCCGATCGCGCCGGCCGCGTTCGCCGCGCTCGTGCAGGGCGCCGCGGAGGATGTGGCGGCCGCGCAGCGCGAGGACGCCAGGCTGTCGCACTTTGAGGCGCTGACCGCGCTGGCGCTGCGCCACTTCCAGCAGCAACAGGCGCGCTTGAATGGCAGCACATGGTCCCCACCGCGACCGTGGCATGCGTGTGTCTCATGCGCCTGCGACCACACCACCCTGCCACACTTGTGGGACGCTCAGTTAGATGGAGAGAGCTACGCTGCTGAGGGCGTGCGCATGTGGTGCGTGCTGGCAACCCGCCCAGCGCGATGCACTGCGGCACAGAGCACCATGCGTGCTTTGACTGAAGCATGTGAATGCGGCATTTCCTATTCACCGTATTCACATACTTCAGTCAAACTGCTGAGCCCACAACAGCACCTGGACCCCGGTCATCCCTGCGGGCGAGCCCAGGCTCTCTTCTAAGGCGCTGCTTCGGCTGACATGACACCTGTGCCTGCCTGCACAGGTGGCAGATACTGCTCTCCTGAAGCTGCGCAAACCGCGCGGTGCACAGCGTGGGGCCAGGTCGACATTGCGGTGGTGGAGGCGGGCCTAGGCGGCGCGCGTGACGCGACCAACGTGTTCCCTGCCCCGGACCGCGACCCTGACCCTGCGCGTCCCAGGAGCGGGCTTCGGCTGGCCGTGATCACAGCGATTGGCCTGGAGCACCAGGCACGCCCGGCGTCTGTCCAAAGGTATTGCTGGTTCTTACAACGTGTACAAACCGGTCTGCCTGTGCAACCCCACATGCTCACCTGCAGAGCTCAAACTCAGGCACCCCGTCCTGCGTCATCATGCTGCCGCGCCGGTGCAGTGCTGCCAGACTTCCCGGCAGATATGCTCTATGTTCACATGCTTCAGTAGGAAAACAAATCTGCTGCAAACCGGAACCATCCTCTCCTTGGCACGCAGTTGACAAGTGCTCGCCGTATCACTCACGCCCTGTCGGAAGCACCCGCTGCATGGTTTGCGTCCTGCTGCGACGAGGCCCGCTGCCGACATGGCGCCCCCGCGGGCAGGCCGCGCTGGGCGGCGGCCTGCGCGAGATCGCGGCGGCCAAGGCCGGCATCCTGAAGGCGGGCCGCCCGCTCGTCCTGGCGCGGCAGCCGGAAGCGGAGGCCGCCGCGGCGCTGCGCGCGGCTGCTGCCGCGCTCGGGTGCACGGTGCGTGGGGCGGCGTGCGCAGGGCAGCCTCCGACCCCAGCATCTCAAGGATATACATCTCAAAGCACCGAGGCAGGGGGAGCATTGTGCCATGGCAAGCTGCCTGGCTGTGCCGCAGCGCCGGAGCACAAGGCCCCCATGATCTGGTACAAGCCTGGTGGCCGAGCACAATGACACCGTGTCTTGACCAGACATGCATGGGTAGGCCGCCGATGGGGGTTTCTGCGGCCTGAACTTGGATGTCTGTGTTGGATGCTTGTGACGGCGCTGACAGCGCAGTGCGGCGGGCTTGAGTGTGCAGCACATGTCAGGTTCTGGACCCGGACGAGGAAGTGGCGGTCGAGTCGCGGGGCGTCGAGGTGGGCGCTGATGGCGTGCGGGAGTCGATCGCCCTGCGGCTGCTGGGCGCCGGCGCGGGCGACGGCGCCGTCCTGGGTGCTGCCCGGACGCAGTTTCTCTGCAAGCCCGCAAGACATGGCGTGCGCGTGCACAGGTCTGGGGAGCATGCAGGCGCACCGCTGCGCGTTGTGTGGGCAGGGAGCAGGGCGGTGTGTCCACGCTAGGTGTTTTCAGTGTGCTGTCCAGTTTGGAACCGGATCCTTTGTGGCCCTGCTGGGCCTGCATGGGCAGCCTGCAGCTAGCGCCCGCCCACCGTGGGCCCGAACCCGGTGCTGAGATTTGTTGTCAGCCGGGGGTGCTTGGATGCCAATGACACGCCTGCCTGGCACCTGTGACACGCACGCCTGGCCGCGTGCTTAATCACGTCAGCAGCAAGGCATTCAAGCCAGATTTGAATATGGACCATGCAATCCGACCTAGCCCTGTGTCCGCGCCCTGCTGGCAGAGGCGCGGCTGCGGCTCGCGGGCGCGCACCAGCTGGACAATGCGGCGGCGGCGGCGACCGCCGCGCGCGCGCTCGCGCGCGACGGCTTCCCGCGCGTCTCGCCCGCCGCTATCGCGGCGGGCCTGGGCGCTGCCTGGCTGCCCGGCCGCTTCCAGGTGCTTGGCCATTGTGCTGGGCGGCGTGAGCTTGTGGCTGCAGCGTCCTTTGCACTGCAATCGCGACGCGATGCATGTGCCTGCACAGCATGTGTGCCGCCCTGTGCAAGGCCTGGGCTGCTCCTCGCATGCACGGCGGGCACAGGCTGCCTCTGCATGCACGCAGCGTGCGGGCCCTGCAGAGATGCTGCCGGGCGCGCGGGCGCCTGATGGGGATGCGGGCGCCCCGGTGCAGGTTGCGCGCCTGGCGGACCGCGGCGGCGCACGCGACACATGGCTGGTCCTGGACGGCGCGCACACGCGCGCGGCGGCAGCGGCGCTGGCCGCCACACTGCGCGCCGCGTTCCCGGACGCCGCGCTCGCGCTCGTGGTCGGCATGGCGGTCGACAAGGACGCGGCGGGCGTGATGGCGGCGCTGCGCGCCGCGCGCCCCATGGCCATCGCATTCACGCAGGCTCCCATCGCTGGCAGCATGCAGCGGTGCGCGCGGAAGCGCCGGCACTCGTGGGCGGTCAGCCTGCCCGTAATATGATTGTCTCGCAGGAAGCGGTGGGGAGCTCCGAACGCGTGCGGAGCTAGTGCTCAGCGCTGCTTGCGCTGTGACGTGCAGGGAGTGTATAAGGAGTGCAGGGAGTGTGCATACGCCATGATTTGCTGGCTGGACGCAGATGGTGTGGTTGCGCCCCGGTGCCACACCGCTGCAATACAGCAGCACATCAGAGTTGCAGCATGCGCGACCATGGCCATGCGCCCCACTTTAGCCCGACTGCCAAAGGCTCTTAACCGCTGCGCACTCGGCGTGGTCAGGGCGGCTGCGCCAGGGATGCTGGCGGCGCAGTGGCAGGCCGCCGGCATGGACGACGCCAGGCCGCTGCGGAGCCGGGAACTGATCAAGGCGCGCTGCTGGCTCGCACTGCATGCTGTTTGGCCCGCACTGCATGCCGCTTGCGGGCATGCAAACTGATTTGTGCAGAAGCGAGCCTCCGGCACGACTGCTGTCCCCTGCCTTGTTAGGTATTGAAGGGGTGTGAACGCCCACGCCCGCATCATGCGATGGCCACCATAAAAGGAAAGACAAACAACACCAAATGGTCAGCTCCATGAGCTGCACCTGTGTGGTCGCAGGCGTCCGTGACGGCGGCCGTCGAGGCCGCCTGCAGCGAGGCGCACGCTGCACGGCGCAATAACACAGCTGTCGTCTGCGTGACAGGGTCACTACACATCGTGGCACAGGCGCTGCAAGAGTTGCCGCTTGAGCCTGCAGGGTGAGGCTCTGTGCGCATTGCGCTGTGCGTTTGGATTGATTATGAAGACAGCTACACACTGCTCGGCAGTAACATACATCTGCAGTTGCATAGCTCTGTCCCAAACTGGTAGCTATGTCCCCAGAAAGGCTGCCAGGCAAGCGTTTTAAAAGTCACATGCTAGCAGGCTGCAATTGTGCAAGCGAGTTTGCCATATATTGCGACCATCACGACCATCAACTACACACACAGGATCAGCACCTGACCCTAGAACGTAAGGAGCACCCTCAATCTCAACACCAAGCTGGTTCTTGATCGCCACATCCCAACAGCTCCTTCAAACGCCACGTCTAGACCTATCCAGGCGCAACTGGGAGTCTGCACCCCCACATAAAACATGTCTGCCATGCACCTGGCTGGCAGCCCTAAATGGCTGTCACGTGACATTCATTCACTCAGGGAACACGCCTATTCTATAACCCCTGAACAACACCCATAGTACTAGACCACACACTGATCCTTACAACAGAAACGTCTATACGCAATTCGAACAGGTCTTGGACTGCAGCACAGGCGCTCTGCCCTCCCTTTTCTCAACTCCTTGACACGGGACAGACCGGACCTCACGTCAACCAAGGATCACAAGCTGAGCAGGCGCACATCACCGGTACAGGGCCAGAATGCGTAGGCGCACAGGAGCACAGGGTGAGAGCAGAGTTTGTTGCGCTTCCTCACTGGTGCAGGCCGAACGCCGACGCGTACAGGAGCACAGTGGACAGGCCCAACAGCCACAGGAGCAGCTGCGAAAACGCTGCCTGGTTCAGACGGGCCTGCGCGGCACGCATATCCCGTCAAACGGTTGCCGGGTGCACTCCTGAGACACCTGCTGCAGGCTCGGGCGCAGGTGACCGCTGACACCCGCGGCCTGGCCCGAGCGCCACCCTCAGGCGCCGCGCCAGACAGCCAGCTGAGCACTGAGGCATGCGCAGCAGCGCAGTCGCACGAGGCACATAACCCAAAGGGCAGGCGCTGCTATGGCACCTTCCTCACACCACTCTTGACAGCAAGCGCACTGGCAGCTGTCGGCTGAGGGCGCGCGCCTGCAGGAACTGGCCAAGGAAGAGCCCCAGCAGGGAGGCCACAGTGCCGCTGCCCAGCAGCGGCAGCGGCAGCGACGGCAGCGAGTGGCCCAGCACCAGGTACACGATGAAGCGCGGGCTGAACGTGGCCGTTACGGCGTTCACGGCGCGCACGACGTGCTGCGCGCGACGGGCCGTCAGCGGGCGCCTGTGTGCATGCTCCTTGACGGCCTTGCCAACCGCGAAACAAGCGGCGGCACGCTTCGTGGCTTTGAACACAGCAGGTCGCATGAGGACGCAACCCGGCACGAGCATGAGCGGGGCTCTGGCGCAGGCCTGCCGCAGCACGAGGTGCGCATGGGGCCAGCCTGCGCCGCACCTTGGGCACGTGCAGCATCTCATACATCACGATCAGCGGCGGCCCCGGCATGCCTGCCAGCGTTCCCATGATGCCTGCGCCCATGCAGCGCATGCATGGTAACCCAACACCAGCGGCAGAGCAGATATGTGAAGCCAACTGCAGATGCGCGAAAGCTCAGCCGCAGCAGAGCCGTGCAGGTGAAGAAACCCGCACTGACCATGGACACCCCGGGCAGGAGCATACAGCCAGCAAACAGCGAGGACAGGAGGGCCTGTCATGGACGCAAGAGCGCCGGCCACCACATGTCACAAGCAAACTGCGGCGCCGGTGCCGCAGCGCAGCGCAGGGCGCGGCAGGCCGGCGCGGGCGCTCACCGCTGAATGTAGCGAACACGGCGGCGCTGGCTACGACCTTCCTCGTGAAGCGCCGCAGGTGCCTGCCAGCGCCCCCTGCGGCTGCAGCGCCGCCGCCGGAGCCGCTGCTGGCGCCCGCGCTCGCCTCGCTCGCGGCTGGCTCGATCTCGCAGTCCGCATATGCATACTCCTGAGCTCCTGCCACGCCCCCGGCCTCCTGCCCCTGCGCAGCCCCTGCTGCCCCCGGCGCGGCCCCATGTGTGCCACCCCCACAAGCGGCGGCGCCAGATGGCCGCTCGCCCGGCTTGCAGGCCTCTGCAGTGAGCACAACTGATGCGTCGGCGGGCCCCTCAGCAGCGCAGCTGCCCACCTCGCTGTCCTCACCCGCGCCTGTCTCAGCGGCCCCTGGCGCCTCGGCCGCACGCGCTCGGCATGCGGCTGCCTTGGCAGCGCCGAGCGGCCCGCGCCGCTGCGGCTCACGAGGGACCGCCTCGTGGGGCTCATGTGACTGCGCCCCGGACGCGCTGCATGCCTCTGCCTCGCAAGGCGCCGGGGGCTTACCGCAAGCCCCGCCCCCGTCCAGCAGCCCAGCCGCCGGCCCGGCCGCCCCCGTGCCGCCTGCGACCACGCCGCCCGGCAGGCCCAGCGAGCCGGCGCGGCCTGCAGCAAGCGCAGCGCCTGGTGCGCAGGCCCCCGCGCTGGCGCGTGCGCCCTCTGGCACGCGCGCAACAGGCGCCCCATTGCGCGAGCGCCTGGACTCCTCGCACAGACCAGGGGCTGCCCGGCAGTCCTCCTCGTCGCCGGCACAGGCCAGCCGGCTGTAGCACCCGCGCCACAGCGCCGGCGGCGCGGCCGGCGCCTGAGCCGGGCCCACTTGCAGGCACATGTCGCCGTTGGTTGGTTCCACAGCGGCGAGCTCCAAGTGCAGCGTCGTCGCCTCGGCTGCATCGACGCCCTGCTCCGCCCGCGGCCCGCTCAGCCCGTCCTCGCTGATGACGAGCGCGCCAGCGGCGGCAGCCTTGCCGGCGCGCGCGGCGGCGCAGTGCGGCCGCAGCATGAGCAGGAAGACTGCAGTGAGGCCGACCGCGAGGGCCAGCTGCAGCTGGTTCTGGCCGAGCGCGACGAGCGCCCAGCCCCCCATCGGCGAGCCCACCGCCTGCACAGACAGAGCGCGGGCGTCAGCCACTGCGCGTATTGGCACAGGCGTGCGAGCCTCCATGCAGGCGCGCCGCAGGTGGCCCAAAGGCAGAAGCTGCGCGCACCGAAAACAGGAGGACGATGGCGGCCAGCCGCCAGTCGCAAGCGTGCCGCACGTCCACCAGGTACAGGAGAGGCAGGCTGTTGACCAGGCCGGCGACGGCGTCGAGGAGCACAGCCGTTTGAAGCGGCCCTGCGCTGGCGCACAACCTCAAAAGCAGCCCTTCTACATCTCAGCACTGCGCATGGAGCCTGGCACTGCACTGGTCAAGTGAAATAAGAGCTGATTGACACAATGTTGTGCCTATTTTCACTGCACCACACGAAGCTGGGAGAGCTGCGGGCTGACCTGCGTCTATGCCAGCCATACTGGCGACGACCCAGAAGGCTACGAGGATGACGGCGCTGCCAAAACCTGTTATGCCCTTGCATATGGATCCCACGAAGCAGCCCGTGGAGAGGACCGCCAGCTGCGGCCAGGCGACCGCGCCCATGATGCGCGGAGCGCGACCACTCTGTTGGCGGCCCGCTGCGCACGTGTATTTGTTTGTGTTCTTTTTTTTGCCAGTCTGTAGCCTTGGGTCTAGGGTTTGCCCATTGCAAAGCGAGGGAGGCAGCCCCAGTGAGCAAGGGCCGACAGAGGCTGCAGCAGTCATCAGGCAAGGCCGCTCAGCGCGCAGGGGAGGCCAGAAGGCGACTGCCTGGGTCTGCAAGTCCCGGCAGCCACTTCACAACAAGCCAACAGGCCCGCCCCGCGCTGAACCGAGGCAGCCCGGCCAGCATGGTGGACGCCACGCGCGCCCTGCTGGACGAGCTGATGGGCAAGGAGCGCAACGTGCCGCTGGACGAGCGCACCGGCCAGTCCCTCAAGTTCTCGGACCCAGAGGTCTGCAAGTATGCGCTCGCAGGCCTCTGTCCATACGGCCTCTTTAAGAACACCAAGAGTGACCTAGGTGCGCCCCTCGGATGTGCGCCGCTGGCGGCGGGCTGCATGTCTGGCAAGCAGACCACGTTGCCTCACCAGAGCTCAGAGGTTACGGTCCTGTGGTGCTTGCTGTGCTGGCCTGCCTGCCCACTGTGGTGTCAGGCTGGCTCAGCTGGAACGCCGTGAGCGCACTTTGGCGGCGCACTGAATGCTGGCGTGCCGCCTGTGCCTCGTGGCTAGGAACCAGCGGATGCCTGCGCTGCTGCCCCAGTGAGGGGCTGTGTGCTATCCTGACGCTCCCTGTGTGGTGTGCAGCTGCCCCCTGTCCCCACCTGCGCATTTCTCCTGAGTTGCATGCGGTTTGCGCCGGCTGTCGTGAGCTCTTGCTCTGACGTGTGCATGCTGCAGCTGCCTTGGCTGTATTGACACTGCAGCTGCTTGCCGTTGCTGCATCTGAGTGGCCGCCCGAGCCGCAGCCGCGCGCCGCTTGCGCGCTGCGGCCCACAGCGCGGCGCCCTGCAACTGGGAGGTGCGAGGTGCTGACAGTGCAGCGCCTGGCCGCCGGCGCGGTGGCCGGCAGGGCCGTGCAAGTTCGAGCTGCACGAAGAGGACCTGCAGTTTGAAGGCCTGCAGAGGCAGTGGGAAGCGCTGGGGGAGCGCGACAGAGCCAGGTGCGCCTCCGCGCCCGTCCGCCATTGTCAGAAAGCGCACTGCACAGACTTCCACCGGCCTGTGGCGCGGCTGCGCCTGGTCGGAGTGCAGCAGGTGCTCGCGAGTCGAGCGTGGTCGATGCTGACACACTGCTCGAGGCCCGCGTCTGCGTGAGGTCTGCCTGCCAGCAGTGGCTCGCAGTAACAGGCGAGCACGCACCTTTGGAGCCTTGCATTGCGTTGATGCCAGCGGCCGCGGCGCTGTTTGCAGGCCGGTCGCGCCCGGATCGCGCAACACTGAGCAGGGTCGCGCGCAGGTACGGCTACGAGCGCGACCTGCTGGCGCTGCTGACGCAGCTGGCGCGCGACATGGACCGCAAGATCGTGCGCCAGAAGGAGCGCGCGGAGCAGGACAACCGGCCGCGCGCGCTCAGCGCGGACGACCGCGAGAAGCTGGACGCGCTCAAGGCGCGCCCCGCGGCGCCCGCCCCGATCACCGTGCGAGCAGCCCGAGCGCCGTCAGGGTCTCCGTGGGGCCGCGGCCCGATGCGCCGGCCGCCACCGGCGTGCCCGCCCTGCGCGCGGCCGCAGCGCGGGCTGCCAGGTCTTGGGGTCTGCGAGCTCTGCTGGAGCGCGAGGTCGCCTTTCTCATCATGACTGACCCTAACCCTAGCCCTTGCTGAGCCGCGCCCTCACGCCGCCGCCGCCGCGCAGGCCAAGGAGGTGGTCGCGCTGGAGCGCAGCGAGGCGCTGGCCGAGGGCGGCGATGTGGACGGCAGCCAGCTGTTTGCGACGCAGGCCGAGGCGTTTGCGGCGCAGCACGCCGAGGCGCTGCGCACGCTCACGGCCCCCGAGCGCCTGATGGCCGTCTGCGAGACCTGCGGCGTGTTCATGCAGCAGCTGGACAACAGCGACCCCAAGCGCAAAGCGCGCGCCGAGGAGGCGCGCGCCGCAGCTCACACTGAGGTTCCTGCGTCATGGTGTGCGCTGTGCTGACCGCTTTGAGGCGGCATTGGGTCGTCCATCTGGCAGCTTCAGTTTTGCTGTGAATACGAGAGTTTAGAGTCTCTGCGAACTGCGCTGGCTGAGGTCATGTCACCCGGCGGACGCGCTACCACTGTCGATGCTGTCGCGCGTCCCATCAGTCCGCCCGGTGGTGTGCCGCTCTGGCTCGGACTGGTCACCGCTGGCAGGCTCGCGCGCAGTATTTATCCTGAGGTGCAGACGCTGGGGCGGGGCGCGGCGCGCAGGACCACCTGCAAGGCAAGCAGTACCTGGGCTGGAAGGCCATCCGCGACACGCTGGCGGACATGCAGGCGCGGGCGCGGGGCGCGCCCGCCGACGCGCTGCCGCCGCCGCCGGGCCGCGAGCGCGAGCGGGAGAGCTACAGGAAAGACAGCGAGCGGGGCAGAGAGGAGCCCGCGCGCGAGCGGGGCCGGGCCGCCCGGGATGCAGAGCGGGGGGCCCGCGATCGGGGGGGGCGCGACCGCGACGACCGCCAGCGGGGGGACTCTGAGCGCCCGCGCGAGCGGGAACGCGACCGGGATGCAGAGCGGGGGGGCCGCGATCGGGGGGCCCGCGACCGCGACGACCGCGAGCGCGATCGGAGCTACCGGGAGCGCGACCGCAGCTACGGCGCGACCGACAACCGCGCGGCTTACGAGCGCGAGCGCGAGCGCGACTACAGGCGCCGGTGACGGCGCTGTCGCGCCGCTGACCGGGCAGGGGCGTGCAGAGTTGCAGCGCTGGGCTGTCATGAGGGGCTGGGGTGACGAGGGTTGGGGTTGGCGCAACCAAACAGGTGGAAAACGAACGGTGTGTCTCTGCTGCTGCCTTGCCTGCTTCTGTTGGTCTCTTCCAGCGTGCATGTGCTTGCTGTGTCCGTGTGCCCGTTTTTACGCTCCAGCTGAGGGCGCGCGCATGGCAGCGCGCCGAGCTGCGGTGTACATTTTCATGAAGTGCAGAAGCCGGTTGTGACATGCCAAGGACGTCTGCGGCGTCAGTCTTCATGACAACTGTTTACGTCCCCATCAGCCTCACTCCCCAACAGGTTACGTCCCTATCAGCTCACGCCCAGCAACCAGGTACAGCGCTCGCAGTAGAGTTTCGGGCCTGGCCATCCAGAGCCCATCAGCATGTTGCAGGGGTTTCAGAGGTTTGCATGTGCAAATCCCTTCACACAGGCGGGGCCTTGCCACGGGCCTTGGCCGCCCCGGCCGCCGAGACCCCGTGCGACAGCTGCGGCGGCGGCCTCGGCTTCCACGGCCGCCCGGACGCCCAGAGCAGGGCGCGCAGCGGCGCCTTGAGCAGCCACTCCACCACGTTCCAGAGCAGCTGCGCCGCGCAGCCGAGCGGGCAGCAGCAGCACTTCAGCGGCAGGAGCAGCACCCAGACGATCGCGCCGACCTGCGCGGCAGCCGCCGCCCGAGCTCAGCCTCGCGCGGGCGCACGCAGGGTCCAACACGGTGCGATACGTTGGTAACATGTCTTCGCGGGAGCACAGGTCGCCTCAGCAGGCACTTGAGCAGGACCAGGAGCATCTGCCATGCCTGCGGGGTTCCATCAGAAGCCCGTCTGCTCGGGACGGCCGCCACGAATGCTATGCACACATATACTCACTCCATTCGCACAGCGCCATGCCCCCAAGGGCGCGCACCAAGCAGACGATCGCCAGCAGCGGCATGGCCACAATGACCAACAGCCACTGCCACCAGGCTCCGCCGCGGCGCGCAGGCGCCGCGCCGCCTGCGCCGCCGCCCTCCGCCGCCGCGGGCGCCGCGCCGGGCGCCGCGCCGGCCGCGGCCGCGCCGCCTGGGGCCGCTGCGGCCGCGCCCGGCGGCCCCCCCACGCCCTGCACGCAAACAGCCGCGCCTGCCTCATTGCGCCTGACCCGGCCCTGCTACTTATTAGGGCTGCCTGTAGCCCTCAGCGTGCGACCGACGCAGGCCAGCACGCCTGCTACCAGCCATGCATTGGCGGACCCGGCAGCTGGGCCAGCTGCAGGCACCCCCAATGTGAGTAGTCCCGCGCCGGACGCTGGGTGGGGGGCGCGGCGAGCGTGGCACTGTCCGCAGACTGGCCGCCGCGCACAGCGCTCGCGGCTGCATATCGAATGAGGGCGCGTCGAGCTGAAGACGCCGCTTTCCGCGGGTGCTTTTACTGCGAACCAAAAACCCGGCCATCAGGCAACGCACCGCTTTGCCGGCTGGCGCGGCCTTGAACGCGGCCAGCGCGCCCGGCTCTGTGACCAGCGCGCCCGGCGCCGGCAGCGCGAAGGCGGCCGCCGCGGCCAGGCGCCGCGGCTCCGGCGGCGGCGGCGGCTCGCGCGGCACCGCCTGGAAGTAGACGGAGTCGTTCTCGCGCTGCGCCTGGCGCCGCACGCGCACAGCCGGCCTCACGGGCTTGGCCTCCAGGCCGACTGCCGGCATCCGTGCATGTAGTACTGGCAGTCGCTCGGCCGTCCTCCTCCTTAGCATCATAACGTGCGCTACGTCGGGCTGATTAGCGGGCGGCGCATTCACTGCTTGCCAGGCCCTTTTCACCCAGCAGTCGCCAGCGCCCTGGGGGCACCGCCCCTGGCAGCGCCGCCGCGCGCAGCCCGCTGAAGCCTCTCGCGCCGCTGCAGGCGCAGCACAGCACGGCCTGCTGCGCAGCCAGGTCACGCACAGTGCGCCGCGCCCTTCAGCCCTGCAGCGCGCTGCGCTCGCGCGCGCCTGGGCCAGCGGCGCGTCGACCGCGGCGCGTAGCGCGACGTCGTAGTGCTCGTGCGCAGCCATGCCGGTCGGCGGCGCGGCGCGGTCATACGCGCGCCCCGCGGCCGCCGCCGCCGTCGCGCGCGCCTGCGCGGCCGCCAGCAGCGCCACGGCCGGCCCCGCGCGCTCGGCGTCCAGCTCCGCCGCGCCTGCAGGCTGCGCGCACGCCTTCAGGACCACGCGGCAACCAGCGTGTGTGCACACAAACTGCCGCGCAAGCCGCCATCACAGACTACATGCTCAGGTGTATCCACCCATTAAGGCGCGGAATCAATACCGGCTCTGCGCCAGCTGCTTCGGACTGAGCATCAGCACTTACGGCGGGCCCCGCCCAGCGGGCATCCTGCTGAGCTCGCGGGCCCGGCGCGCGCCACCTGCGCAGGCACGTTCCGCACTCCGCTCCCCCGTGTGAGTGTGGGTGTGCAAAAGGCGCAGCGGCCGTGGCACACGCCTGCATGCAGCGCGCGGCCTCCTCTGCCAGCACGGGCGTGCATGCATGTGCACAAAGCCAGAGCTGCGCGCCTGCAAACGCATGCGCGTACGCCTGGCTGACCGCCGCCTGGTACTGCGCGTACAGTTCCGCCTTGCCCCCGGCGCCCGGGCCCGCGCCGCCGCCGCCCGTGCCGACCGGCGCCGCCGCCGCGCCCACCGCGGCGGCCGGCGCGCGCGCGCCCGCGGCGGCGGCGGCGGCGGCGGCGGCCGCATACGCGGCGGCCGCGCCGCCCGCCAGCGCCGCGATGAGGCCGGGCGCGTTGCCCTTAGCGACCGCGCGTGCGACCGTAACGGCCTGTGCGTCGGCGAGGCAGAGCTCCGCGTATGCGCCCGCCGTCTGCGGCGGCCCCAGCGTTTCAGGGATTTCTATCAGAGATCTAAACCCCGCTGTGGCAAGGAGCACAATCACAGAGGGGCCATGCCGCAGCTTGTGCACACCATGGAGCACCGCGTCTGGCAGTGCTGGGCGTGCGCCTGACCTGTCGTTATGACACTGGGAGGGGGTTTCTATGCGCAGAGTGAGCTTGACGCGCAGAGTAAGCGCAGCCACAGCTGCAGCGCGGTCAAGCCGATCTGTCAGCGCCGCATGCAGCGAGCGAATGCGCGGCGGAGGCGCGGCCGGGGGCGGGCCGGGGCGCTCGCCGCGGGGAGGCAGTCGAGCGAGCCCAGGTCGGGCGCCAGCAGGGGCGCGACGTGGTCGCGCACAAAGTCCAGCATGCCCGCCGCCTCCCGCAGCAGCCGGTAGCCCTGTGCGGACAGGCGCGTGCTTCGCGCCAGCGAGCATGCCGAGCCAGGCCCGCCTCGCGCGCTTGCCGAGCCTGGGTGGTTGGCATACGCGTGATGGCGCTGCCCATGGAGCGCCAGGAGGGGCCTCCAAGCACCAAGCCTGCCGTGCATCTAGTCTACAGCACGCAGCTCCCTCGCGGGACACGCGCAAGCGCACGCAATCGCGCGTCCTCCTGCACAGCATGCGCAGACCGCCGCGGGTCAAGAGCCGGCGCGCGCCTGCGTCGCCGCCTCGAGGCTGGTGCCGCCGCGCGCGTCCTGGCACAGGTGCGCCGCGCGGCGCATCTTCCACAGCGCGGCCGCCTCGAGCGCTGAGCCCAGCTCAAAGGCCGCGTCGGCGGCGTCGCGCCGCGCCGGCCGCGCGGCCAGCATCACATCCTCCCACGAGAAGCGCACGCCGGCGCGCCGCAGGCGGCTGTCGCCCGCGAGCGGCGGGTCCAAGCCCTGCGCAGGGCCTGCGGGCGCGCTCGCGCCGTTGACGGGCGCTGCGGGCGCGCCGGCTGCCGCTGCCGGGTCGCCTGCGCCGGCAGCAGGCGCCGGCGCTGCGGCCTGCGGCGGCTCTGCTCCAAGCTGCATGGGCGCTGGTCCACCTGCGCGTGACCGTAGGTTAGCGCCCGGGCAGGATCCTGGGGCGCTGGTCCACCTGCGCACGTTCGGAGCTCTGACGCGACGGCGTGACAAGGTCAGACGCCGCCAACACCCGACACGCGAGGCGCTCCTGCACGCACTTGCCGCGAGCGGCGCAGCGCGCCGGCGCGGGCGCTGCGGCGCACCGGCGGAGCCCGCCGGGGCGGGCGCGTCGGCGGCGTGCCGCTCGTCGACCAGGCCGACGAGCAGCGACAGGTATGCGGCGAGGCTGGCGTCCAGGGCGGCCCCGGCGTCCGTGGCCGGGCCCGTCTCCAGCTTCAGGAGCAGGTCCCGGCGCGCCGCGCCTGCTTGCGGCAGGCACACCCGGCGTCACACAGAGCCGCAGCCCTGATCTCTACTGCAGGGGTCCCGTACAGCTGATTTTTACCATGCAGGCTCTGTAACAGTGCACAACAGGGCGCAGGCGCAAGGTCGGGCTGCATAACAAGCGCCAGGTAAAAAGCGCACCCAGCGCGTCCAGGAAGTCCTGCGCCGCGCCGTCGCCCCGCCGCAGCAGCCTCCTTAGCGGGGAGAGGTCTGCAGGCTCCCGCGACAGCTTCGCAGGCGGCGAGAAAGTGAAGGCATGGATCAGCGCGGGCGCTGAAGCATCTGCAGCAGGCCTCACTGCGGTGCCAATTGCTAAAGCAGGGGCCTGCATTTGGCTACGGTGTCACGGACACAAGCTATGTCAAATTTTGCGCAGCTTACACACAGGGCACGGGTGCATGTTGGCGAGCACGACAAAACGCATTGGAGCAGTCAATCTCACGCTTGATGTGGCCCACACCGCTAGCTCCCTCCCTCCCCCCCAAAAGCCTCGCTGCTGGGCATGCTGAGCAAGCAAACCCTGACAGGGCCTCAGAAAAGTTGGAGTGCGCAGAGCACTCCAAGGAGAGGAGGGAGAGGCTGGGAGTCCGGGCAGCTCACTGAAAGGGCTGCTGTTGAACCTGCAGGACGATTTTTGTTGCTGGCGGAGCGGTTTGCTTCACAGGCGATACCACAGGCGTTTGCTGGCCCTGGCCAGCTGGAGCGGCAAAGCGTTTCTAACACCGCAGCTTTGCCACTCTACTGCTGAGTCAGCACAGTGATGCGGCGCGAGCTGGCCCCTGTCACCAGCCCAGGCTGAGCGACAGCCTGCCCGCGCCGATGCGCACATGCGCCGGCTCTGCAGCAGCAGGGAATGCGCAGCGCGCCCCGCGGGCGTGGCCGCTCTGGCCGGCGGGCGTGTGCGACTGCGGCTTGTTGCAGCGGCGGCCGCTCCATGGCCTGCACGCCGGAGCAGGCAAGCAGCTCGTATCGCCGCGCAGCGCGCCCGGCTGCTGCGCAGCAACCCCACGGCTGGCGTGGCTGCAGCCGCAGGCGCGGCGAGCGCAGCTGCTCTGCCCACCCTCGCAGTGGGCGCGTGACAGCACGGCACCGCCCTGGGCGGCCGCCCGGCCTGGCCGCCTTAGGGATGGCGCTGCGCGAGGACGAGGCTGTCGGTCTAGCTACAGCGGCGGCAGCGGCGGCGGAGAGCCAGCGCCGGCCAGGGACGGTGGTGCGGCCGGCAGCGAACCGGAGCCGGATACCGCGCAGGACGAGGTGAGGCGCATGCGCTGAAGCGCAGGTCGCCGGCCACTGCACTGGCTCTCTCGTCGCGCTGCAGTGACCCGCTTCGGGGCTCAGCGTTCAGCCCAGTGGTGGGGCTGGCGCAGGAGGCGTTCGGGCGCGTACCGTGGGGCCTCGGCAAGGTTGTGCAGGCGCGGGCCGACCCCAGCGCTTGCCGTGCCTGAGCCTATCCCCTGCAGCAGAACAGGCGCCCGAGCCGCATGGCACACAGCCACACAGTGTCACACATCGACCCGCAAGGCCGTCCGCCCGCCGCCCCGCTTCGGCGCCTCGCCCGCGCCGCGGCGCCCGCCGCGCCGCCTCCGTCCGCAGCATGTCGACACCTGGCCGGCCGCGCCCCGGCCGCCGGCGCCGCCGAAAGCGCAACGACGCGGCGTGCCCCGGCGCGCGCAGGTGATGCTGCTGTGGCTGCTGGCCTTCTGGCTGATCGCGCATGGCGCCATCCCGGGCGTGCTGGACCTGCTGGGCCTGGAGCGCGAGGAGCTGGCCTCGCACGGGCAGGCGCGCGCGCCCCGCCGCCCCGCGCGCGCGCGCGCCCGCACCCCGTGCCGCATGCCGGCTCGCTCCAAGACTGGGAGGCGGGAGAGCGCCGCCCAGTGACTGAGGGACATCGCTGCAGGTCGCGCCTCGGTGAAGGACGGGCTGTGAGCAACGGGGCGACAGCGCGCTGCTTGACGCTGGATGCGGGCGGGCCGTGGGTCATGGGTCATGGGGTTTGGTGTCTGGGTCGCGGGTCATGGGGTCATGAGTTATGGGTCATGGGGTCCTGGATCATGGGACAATGGCTGGGTTATGGGTCAGCGCGGGTCATGGCACGTGGATCATGGGATTATGGGTTGTGGATTGTCGGTCGGCGCGGGTCGCGGGGCTGCGCGAGGCGGGGGAGGGCGCGGGCGCAGGCGCTGGTGCACCTGGCGCTGGAGCTGGGCGAGCTGGCGGCGACGCTGGGCATCCTGTGGCGCTGCCTGCGCGGCTGCGGCGCCGGCGCGGCGCCGCCCTGGCGGCGCCTGCGCCCGGGCCTGCGCTGGCGGCGCGCGGCCGACTTCATGATGGCCATGGCCAGCTTCCCGCTCGTCGAGATGGCCGCCGCGCGCAGCATCGTGCGCCGCGCAGGGGCCGCCGCAGTCAGGGCGTCAGCGCGGCTGACCGTGCAGCTGTGTGACTGTGGCGCCTCGCGCGGTCTGCTGACACTGTTTCGCAGAGCGACGTCACCTCTGCCACGCTGATGTGTTGCACCAGCGCTGTCTCAAAGGTGCAGCGGGGTCCTGTGCGAGGGTGCCGTTATCGAGAGCCGCGCGCATGTGCCCGTGTCCTGGCATCCCAGCGCCCCGGCCCCCGCCGCGGCGCCGGCTGACCCCGCAGCGCGCCGCCGCGCCGCAGCTCTGGTTCCCGCACAACACCGACCTGTGGGGCGACCACAACCTGCTGGAGGAGTCGCTTGCGTCCGGCAGCGTGGTGCGGCCCGCACGCGCCCAGGCCAGGGCGCCCAACGCCCCTGCCGGCCCTGCAGTGTCAAGTGCTCTGACTGCAGCCAGGCTTGGTGCGTGCTGGCGCGCCTGCCCACCTGTTGCCGCAGCAGGGCGCGGGCACCAGCGCTGGCGATGCGGGTGAGCGCGGCCAGGACACCGGCTGCCTTCCGGGAGCTGGGCTGCGGGGCAGACGCAGGGCCTGCCCGGCGCCCTCGGCCGAACGCCCGCCGCCTGGGCGGCAGGCCGCCAAGGCGGTCTACTTTGTGGCGATCGCCGTGTGCGCGCCGGTCTGGGAGGAGCTCATCTTCCGCGGCTTCCTGCTGCCCAGCCTGGCCAACCACATGCCGACGCCGGCCGCGGTGGCGGCCAGCGCGGCGCTGTTCGGCGCGGTGCACTTCAGCCTGCAGCACTTCCTGCCGCTGTGCCTGCTGGGCGGCGTGCTGGGCGCGCTGCTGGTGCGCACGCGCAGCCTGGGCGCGTGCGTCGCGCTGCACGCGCTGTGGAACAGCTGGGTGTTCTGGCAGCTGGCCTGCCGCGCCGCCGGCGCGTGACGGCGCCTGGCAGGCGCGGGCCGCGTGGGCAGCCTGCGGCGCGTCTCCGCCGCTGCGCCTGCGGAGGGCGCTGCCTCAGCGTACGTGCGGCAAGCACGCCTGCGTCGCGCCTGCCTGCCGCATGGGGAGTGCGGCCCGCGGGCTGCCACCCCACGCTCGGGTCGCGGGCTTCCAAAGTGGCACTGCTTGGGCCGGGTGCTGTGATCGGCCAGCGACTAGAGACTCAATAGTGGAGAGGCTCGAGCTGACGCCCGGTAGCGCTCAGAGAGCAGTTCAATGAATTGTCTACGGAACAGCAGCGATCACAAAAGTGCTAGCAGCGGGCCGATAAAGGTTTAAAAGAGAGCATTCAGGCTGCGGGTTGATGAACCAAAGGCGCCGTAACGCAACAAGCTAGGGCTGCTTGCAATTTGCAAAACTTTGCCCCTTACGGGCCCCTTTCCATGCATCGGTGTCTCAGTGCTGCATCCTCGGCAGTAAGCACAGGCTCAGATCCCGCTCAATGCATAGCTCGGCAGCATGTGCAGGCGCTCGTTCTAGCACGTGTTCGGTCACAGCGCTCGCGCACGCAACAAGGAGGCCGATCATGTCCCTTGCGGCAGACCAGCGACCCCTTATGCTTGTCGTGGCAGCATGCCTGATTGACGCACGCGGACGCGTGCTGCTCTCGCAGCGGCCGGAGGGCAAGAGTATGGCTGGCGGGTGGGAGTTCCCCGGCGGAAAGGCGCGCCTGCCAGGCGCAGGTCCTTGCTGCAGACCGCGGCGCGCAGACAGAGGCACATATTAAGACGTGTTGCAGCTCTGCAGGTCCATGACGGGGAGACGCCGGAGGCCGCGCTAGTGCGGGAGCTGCGCGAGGAGCTGGGCATTGAGGTGAGGCCTGCCACCTGGGTGCTGCCACGAGCGTCTACTGCTAGCAGCAGTGCAGGCAAGCGCGCGTGACACTGCTGGGGCTCCCAGCTAGCTCAGGAGCCGCGCAAGCAATCAGCGGGTGCTTGAGCAGGTGCGCGAGCGGGATTGCTCGCCGCTGACGTTTGCTTCACACGCCTATGATAAGTTTCACCTCCTCATGCCCCTCTGGCAGGTGAGAGCCCCAACCATGGCACTCCGCCTGTCAGCATGCCTGTGAGGACACCCACGCGCCAAGCCAAAGAGTGCTGCCGCGCGCCAGTGCACTGCATGGAGCGGCGAGGCGCAGGGACGGGAGGGCCAGCAGTTGGCATGGGTAGCCAGTGGGGACCTTGAGCGGTATGACCTGCTGCCGGCAGACGTCCCGCTGCTCCCAGCTGTGCAGGGAGCCATTGCAGACTTTGCCAACACAAACACAGTGGGGCTGTGAAGCGCTACGTTGCGATAAGCGAGCACACTTTGGCCGCTCCCAGCATGTATTAATATACGCATCAAGTTGATGGCCGAAGGCAAGATGGATGGATGTAAAGTGCATAACCCTGCCTGGGTATTATACCCTGGGTATTACACAAGCAGCACGGAAGGCTCGGCGTACTGCGTGAAATGAGCACAGAAGCGTGGGGCCAACACTGGTCATCAGTAGCGCGATATGTATCGTTGTGAACGTACTTGAGGGTCTGTTGCGCGTGCAGCAGGTTTGCAGAGATGACGCGGTGATCGCCAGCATCAGTGGGCCTTCGGCCCTGTCAGATGGCCGGCAATGACGCCGGGAAGAAGGGCAAGGCGGTGATGTTCCAGGACCAGCCGCCCCTGGACGTGTGCAAGCCTGAGTCGACGGGATCCAACACCGCCTCCTCCTCGTCGGACGACAGCCGCGAGAGCATCGAGGTGGCACGGGTCATCTGGCGCAAGGTCTCGCAGCTGAAGCAGGGGCTCAAGGCAACGCAGTGCGGTTCCCCGGCCTCCCGACGCATTTGCCAGCTATGCCACCATGATCGGGCGCCTGCTTGGGCGCCCAGCAGCCTGCTGGCCTGCTGCTGAGGTCCGCCTTGCTTGCTGGACCCTTGCAGAGCTGCGCTGCGCCGCGCAGGACCGCGCTGGTGGCGGAACAGCAGCTGCGCCAGGGCGCGGAGCAGCGCCTGACCGCGCAGACTATCCAGACAGTCAAGGCCACGCAGGAGAGCCACGCGGCGGCGCAACACAACGCCGCCCTGCGGCAGGAGTGCGCGGACTGTCGGCAGGAGGCGCGCCAGCTTTGCTGCATGCTTGGTGCCTGCTGGGTCCGCGCGGGTCGCAGCCTTGTTCGCAGGCCAGCTTGGCGGCTGAGAGCAGGAGAGCCTAACGAGAGAACGTGCGCTGCAGAACGAGCGGCTGCGCCAGGACTGCGTGCGCGCGCGGGCCGAGAGCAAGGCGCGCTGGCCCCTCCTCACGTGCAGCCGAGCACCAAGTGTCCTTGTGTCGGCCTGTTGCTTTCAGCAGTGGGCGCTGGGCAGCGAGAGAGCCTGCGAGCTGCTACCGCAGGCCATTGGGTTGCAAAGAGAGCTTCTCATCACCCTGCTGTGAGCTTGGCAGCAGTATGCGCTGCGCTCTGCAAGGACACACATCGTTGGTCCAGTGCCTGACTGAAGTTTGCCGAGCGTGGGAGGGCAAGTGCTAGACACGCTGGCTGCAGTAGCACCTAACCTTTACATAGACTCACTGCGCAAGCTGTTCAGGTGTTGGCAAGCACGCTGTGACCAGCCCGCTGCGACTGCCATACATGCTCCAGGCTGCAGGAGCCAGTGCCAAAGGCTGCCAGTGTGCTGATATGGATGCAGCGACACAGGCGGCCATGGCCAAGCTCGACGAGGCGCTGGCGCTGCTGGGCTCCGCCGCCGGGCCGCCGCACCCCGCGGCCGACAAGGTGGTCGCCGCGCTGCGCACGCTGCGCGACGCCGAGCGCGCGGCACGCCTGCCCCCCGCGCCGCGGCCCGCCCCGCCGCCTGCGCAGCGCGGCACCAGCCTCCGCAGCCGCCCCGGCAAGGACAGCGGCACAGCGCTGAGCCACGCCGCGACGCTGCCCGCCAGCTTCCTGGCGCGACAGGCGCGGCTGGCCGGTGCGCCCGTCGACGGCGACGCCGGCGGCGGCCGGCCAAGCAGCGACAGCGCCGAGAGCGGCACAGATAACAGCAGCGGCGGCGGCGCCAGCGGCGGCGGGCCTGGCGCCGGCGCAGCGAAGGCTGCCTGGCCTGCGCCGTGCGCGCCAGTGGCCGCTGCAGACGCAGAGGCCGCCGACAGCGGCGCGCAGGCGGCAGCAGCGCCCGCCGCGCCCGTGCCTGCGCAGCAGCCGAGCTCGCCATCAACGTCGGCCGAGTCGACATCCTTTGCGGTGTCGTCCACCGCTGACAAGGAGAATGGCGCCGCGGACGCCAACCTTGGCGCGCCGCTGCCGCAGCGGGCGGCCCCAGCGCGCGCGGAGCTCATGGACAGCGCGCAGTCGCACTGCGGCGGCGGCGGCGGCGGCGGCGGCGGCGGCGGCGGCGGCTCCGCCGCTGCCGACAAGCTGGCAGCGGCGAGCGCGGCGGCCGAGGCCGGCTGGCGCAAGATGCTGGGCGGCGGCGGCGCAAAGGCACCCGCGGCCAAGCCCGCGCTCAGCAAGGGCGCGCTTGCAAAGGTGGCCGCCGATGCTGCGGCGGCGGGCATGGGCAAGTGCGAGGGCCCTCATTCACCTCCCACATGCTGAGAGCCGCTCATCTATTGGTGGTCGCATGCATAAGTGGTTGGCATACCCAGCGGCAGCCTTGAGGTTTCTCATTTCACACCTTGACAATTGGTTTTGCCATTGAATTAACACATGGCGACTCCGGGAGGGACGGACAACATTGTACAGTGGGGCTTGTCACACTGGTTATCACGATTCTAGCATGCACGCTGTGCATCACCCATGTTGACTGCCTTCACTTTCAGTAGGCCTGTAAGGCTGACATGGGCCGCCATGCGCGTTCAGGCCAGTGGAGAAAGCGGGCATCGGCCGCCACAGCGCTTCGGCTGCCTCGCTCTTTGGCTTCCGGACGAACATGCGGTGACGGCCGAGGTGCTGACATGGCGTCGGTCGCCATGGGCGCGAGTCTGGGGGGGCAGGCTGGCGGGCCGCGCCTGGCAGCGCCCCGGCCCTGTCGGGGTCCAGGAGCGCGGCAGTAGCTAGGAGAGGGTTTGGGGCACGAGGTGGGTTGTGCAGGCAGGAGGTGCGAAGCACAAGACAACGCCGCGCCGGACTCCCGTGAATGTCAGCCAACTCGCAATCCGTTGAGAGCGCGCGCACTCCTTTTTGCCCACACGCCCTGTTTGATACCTGTTGCTCGTCAAAGGTTTTCGCACGCCCCCCTCAGGACATGCAGCTCGAAGCTGTCCCCACTGGGGACGAGCTGCCGTGCAGGGCCGCAGCGTGCCAGGGCCGACCTCGCCGCAAGCCCCTCTCAGGCAGGGCTTGCGCAGGGCGGCTGCAGGCGCTGGGCCTGAGCTCAAACTGCAGCACTGGTACGGAGAACTTCGCGAGGCGTCTGCTGGGTGGGGGGGGGGGTCGTGGGGGGAGTGGTCTGGGAGGCGCGTCGCCGGCCGTGCCTGGGCGCCTGCTGTGCGGAGTGCGCTTTAAGCTTTGCCAGCCTGCCCTGAGCAGCCGCGCAGATGGCGAGCCAGCGCAGTCCGTATCAGCACGTTACCCCAAGCGCGGCTTGAGGGCCTCAACTGGGGACCTTGTTCTCGGGGGCCAAGGGAGGGTGTGCGGCGCAAGGATGCGCATGCGAATGCAAAGTGCTTGGATTGGGTTGTGGTGGAGCAGTCAGGCGCGAAACCCTGGTGTTGTGACCCCAGGACAGGGCGGCCTAGCGGCGCCCTCGCTGTTGATAGACTTGGTAGCTTTGGTAGCGTAGTGTGGACTGGCTTGGGCTGATCGAGATGGTGATGCGGGGCGCATGCAAGGCTGGCGTAAGTAGCTTGGTAGCTAGAGGTCTGCTGTGTATTTGGCGCCACACGGCTGCCCAGCCGACAGCTGCTGTTTGCAGGCTTAGGGACGGGGTTTGTCAGGGGGTTTGATGTGTGTACCCTCCCTTCACTTGTTGTTGTGTGATGTATCTCTCAGTTGTACATACAGGGGCTGCGTGCCCGAAACGGGGCGCGCCGCGCGCCCTGTGGCCGCACGCCGCATCCCTGCGTACGCAGCCGGTGCATGCGACGAGCGCTGTTTGCAAGCAGTCGAGCACTCATGGAAGAACTTGGACACTCGCACTTCTCTCCCATGGATGCAGCCAGCTGCCTGGCAACATTAGTGTTTGTCTGTTCTGCGGCAACCCCCAGGTCTCTGACGTGCGCTGCATTGCATTGTGTTTGCACAAGATCCATCTTCCCACAGCTCAAGACCCACTACCTGCGCCCCACATCATGTCGCAGACAAACCAAATGCAGCAGTGCAATCACACACGGGTACAGGTCACGCTCTCTGCACAAGGTCACATGCCACTGTTCGCTCAGTGGCAGGTTGTTCGCACCTGTGAACAGGGCAGCCAGGTTCATAGGGACAGGTCCTGTCATACACAGCTGCACGCGCTCTCACTACATTTGATTGTTCACCAAACCACTCCACTGTAACATACGGCGGCAGTCGGCAGGCCCGCTGGCGTGCAGCCGTGGCTGGCTGCCGGAGCAGGCATGCAGGACGCGCTCCCCGCTCAGCCCCGCAGGACGGCCAGCGCCACCGCGCCTGACCTCAACATGTCAGCTGAAGATGAGCTGCTCCAGCTGGTACGAGTTGGTGACGGGCCGCAGCGGCGCTGCAGCCACGGCCGCGGCCGGCGCGGGCGACAGGCGGCGCAAGAGGATGCAGTAGCCGGCGGCCTCCTCCTCGCCCGGCGACGACTCGTCCTCCGCGTAGCCCAGCTTCGCATACAGCGCGCGCGCGGCCGCGTTGGCGGTGATGACGGTCAGCATCAGCGCGCGCGCGCCCGCCTTGCGCGCCGCCAGCTCAAGCAGCTTCATCAGGAGCCTGCGCGCGCGGCGCGGCTGCGTGAGGCAGGGGCCGCCGGCGCAGGCGTGAGCGCGCCGATTACGCGCGCCGACTGGCTGCAGCTCGGGTGCTCATACGCGGGAGGGTGGCGTGTGGCAAGCCCCAGCAGCGTGTCCGGTATCCCGCCAGCGCCATGCACCCGTCAGCGCTCGCAGGCCGCGGCCGCAGCATCCGGGCGGGGCATGCGCGGGGCCTGCGCGCACGGCCGCCCAGGGCCGCGCACCCGCCCAGGCCTTTACGCTGCACGCGCGGCTCCAGCTGGATCTCGTAGCAGTACAGCACGGGCGCGCCGGCCTCCTCCTCCCAGCGGTAGTGCACATACGCCGCCGGCTGGCGCGCGGCGCCCTCCTGCGCGCATAACAAAGACCGACATGTCGAAACAAGTATGGTTTGTAGGACCAGAAGAAAAATAGATGCAGGGGTTTGGGCTTCAGGTGCGCCAGGGCCGCAGAGTGCCACAGCCGGGTGCGGGGGGGTGGGGCTGAGCTGCCAGGCACCGCACCAGGGTGTACACCACGATGTAGCGCGCCTCGGCCGCAGCCAGCTCAGCACGCTTCTCAGCGTCGTCCCAGCCCCATGCCGTGTCGTACAGGGCGTGCATGTTGGCCTTGCACAGCGCGAAGGCCCAGTCCGCGACGCGCGGCGGCAGCGCGGCCGCCGAGCAGGACACGAGCTCGGCCGCCAGGCCGTTGCGGTCGTAGCGGCGGAACGCTGGGTAGTCCGCCAGCAGGTCGGGCGCCTGGGCGCCGCGCTCAGCATTTCAGGCAAGGCGTGGCTGCGGGCTGAGCCCCACCACTTGTGCACACCAGCTTGGGGCACACTGGCAAAGGCATCAGCGTTTGCCTCACACGTGCGCCTGGCAGGGCGCTTGCTGGTGCTTTGCTCGCTGCGAGCCGCCGTCCGCGGTGGCCTTTCGAGCAGTGTTAGACACGACAGTGACCTCGCGGCTCACTCGCCTTGCAAGTCTGCTGGTGCGTGCACTGATGCTCATTTACACTGCCGCACGCAGGGCGCCGCAGCACACCGCATTCGCCTTATTGAGCAGGCTCCGCACGCCCTCCCGCTCTTGCCTGAGCTTCTCGGTCTCCTGCGCCGCGCGTCTCAAGAGCTGTCGCCTGTGTCATTTGAAAGCCAAGCACGCAGGGAGTGCGGGCGCGGACGAGCGCACCGCCTTGACGCTCTGTTTCCTCTCTTTCCCCCTGGCAGACTTCTTTGCCTGCGCATATATGCAGACAGCTGAGGCGTTTACTGCAGCTGCAGCGTTGCTTGAGACAGGAGAATGTCGCGTACCATCACGCCAGCGAAGCGCAAGGAACCACCTCTTGCTGGCTCCACGCCCTTTGCTCAACCTCTCCAGCTCCCTGAAAAAATGCCTTGCGCAGAACCCGAGTGCTGGCCACCCGAGCCTGTGCCTAAGACAAGTTTGCTTCAACATTGGTCGAGGCAGGCGCCAGACGTTATGCACTGAGCGGAGTGGAAAAGTGCATTCACTTGGGATCAAAGACAAACGTGTACACACCTGCGGTCCTCGCTCGCCAGTAAACCTGTCTGCATCAGCCCCTGGTATGTCCTCATGCCCTCTCCATAGCCGTCCGTCCGGCAGTCCGCTCGTCAAGCGCTCACGCGCGGGCCTCAGCCCGGCTAGGGCGGCCGGGCGCGGGGCACACATGCCCTTCCACAGCGCACTGCTCGGCCATGGCGCGCGCGTAGGGAGCGTGCTTGCCGTCAGGACGCAGTGGAGGGGCCTGCGGAGCCTGCTTGCGTCGGCGGGCGCCGGGATGCACCGCGCCAGTCCGCTGGCCAGCGCGTTCTGCACGCTGACCCTCGTTGGCGCCTCGCTGCCTCGGGTGCGGCGCCCCGCAGGCCTGCGAGCTGCCGAAAATATCTCAATCCAGCGCATAGTGCCTGCGGTGGCCGCGGCGTATGTCCTGCACGCCAACTGCGCGCCCTGCAGACTGCGGCGCTTGTCTGCAGCCTACACAGCTGAACAGTTACCGTGCTTCCACCTTGCGCAAGGAAGCGCGCGAAATTGCAACACACGGTGGGGCCGCGGCGCAGTGCATGGCCGTGCCGCTGGCCGCGCAGCCGGCGTGCGCGGCGGGGGAGCCCCGCGGCGGGGACGCCCCGCGCGGCTTCTGCTCGAGCTTGCAGGGCGTGGCCAGCAGCCACGGCGGCGCGGTGGTGGAGAGCCCGGCGGCGGCGCTGGCCGGGGCGGAGCCGGCGCCGTCAGAGCCGCCTGAGCCCCCGCCCGCCGGGCCGGCGGCCGCAGAGCAGGCCTCCAGCAGCGCGCCGTGCGCGACCCAGGCTGCTGTTGCCCAGCCATGTACTGTATCCGGCTGCAGTGCGAGTGCGAGCCTGGGTGGATGGAGCCTGGATGGTTCGCACAAACGGCTGACTGGCTATGGTGAGAGCCTGGATGGCTGTATGTGCCAGAGGCGCCAGATATATATAGGGCTGCCGGCACAGCAGCGACGGCGCCGCAGCCCCGTCACCGTGCGCCCGTCTGTGCGCGCGGCCAGCGGCGGGGCGCCTCGCGCGCAGGGAGGGCGCGGCGCCGCAGCTGCGCCTGCGCGCCGGCGGCGCGGTCATCCCGCACCCGGCTAAGGTGGCCAAGGGCGGCGAGGACGCGCACTTTATCGGCAGCGACGGCCTCTCCATGGGTGCGCCCCCGCTGCCCTCTGCGCCTCGCCCTAGCTCCTGGGCGTAGTTGTGAACCGTCCTGGCAAGTGTAGGCTGGTGTTTGATGACCGGGTGTTCAACGTGTGGCTGGCATGGCTGCCTTATTTGTATGAGCGGCTGCAGGAGTACTTGGTGGCAGGTGACAGCGCCACCTGCCACCTGACAGCGTCACCTGCCACCAGGTACTGCTGAACGTCCTGCAGCCGCTTATCAGAGAAGGGTAGCCATATTAGCCTGAGAAGCACTCGCATCGAAGATGAGCCTGCACTTGCGAGCACGGTTCATTACTAAGCCAGGGGCAGGACCTAGCGAAGCTCACCACCAAGTCGCTTAGCGCCCCAGAACGCAAGCTCTCCAGGAGCTCGCCCTCCACAAAGCCAGCATGCTCAAGGATTGACTGGTGGTTTCTCATGCGAAGTTCAGGCGGCTGCTCCCACCATAGAGCTGCGTGCCAGGCATTCTCAGACAGTTGGTCCCGCGACCTGTGGCGCACTGTCAACATCGTCAGGATGACTTGTTGCTGCCGTTGCCATCTGACGCCCGTTTCAAGTTAGGTTGGTGTGGTAGGACGTACCTGGTGAGGCGCGTATGGTCCTATCATGGGCGCGCCCTGCGTGCAGCTGCCGCCAGCCCAACTTGTGCCAGGCGCCCTGCCTCGCACGTCGGGCCCGGGCCCCAGGCCCCCAGCTGGGCTCAGGGCCCGCGCCGACAGCGGACGTCGCTCTCGAGCGCTCGCTGCCTGCCCAATGTGCTGCCTGTCAGCCCACGGCGTCGAGCGGTTTCAGCACCCTACCCTACCCTACCCTACCATATGCAGGTGTGGCGGACGGGGTGGGCAGCTGGGCGGACTACCCCATTCCCGTGGACGCGGGCATCTACGCGCGGCTGCTCATGACGCACGCCAAGGCGGCCGCGGCCGGCCTGGCGCCCAGCGCGCTCGCGCCGCTCACGGTCATGCGCGCCGCGCACAGCAAGACCCTCGTGCAGGTGCGTGCTCGCATATGGTGAGCTGTGGGGCGATGTGCATTTTCTCAGTGCCCTGTCCTATAGGCGGCCTCCAGGTACGCTCTGCCAGTCTGTGCAGGCCCGTTCCACGCCCTGCACAGCAGCATGCGGCCGGGTGGCAGAGAAGCAGACACATGTGCCTGAGTGGCGCAACGCATACAGCTGAAGGAGCGCTGTTACTGCGTCGGCGAATGCCTGTGCGCTCCAGGGGTCTGCCCCATGCACCGTGTGCGGGTTTGCGCTCCCATGGCAACACATGTGGATCCCAGTGGCCGGCACGCAAGACATGCACGTCTGTCCCCGCATGCGCAAGCGCCCAAGGGGGGCGTCGGAGCGCGCGTGCGCGGTGCGCGAGCGACGGGCCCGCCGCTCGCCGGCGGCCTCCACGGCCTGCGCTAGCGCCGCGGTCCAGCGCGCCGCGCGCGGCCGCGCAGGGCTCCGCGACGGTGTGCATCCTGATGCTGGAGGGCGGCCGGCTGCACGCGGCCAACCTGGGCGACAGCGGCTTCTGGGTGCTGCGCGGGCGGACGGTGGTGCACCGCTCGCCGCAGCAGCAGCACGCGTTCAACTGGCCCTTCCAGCTGGGCTCGCCCGGCTCGCGCTCGGACACGCCCTCGTCCGCGGAGGCGCGGCCCCGGCCGGCGCCCCCCCCTCTGGCTCGGCGGGCGCCCTGTGCCGCGCGCTGTCCTGGGCGGCCGTGGGCGCCTTCCCGCTCAGCCACTCTCTGCCAGTGGAAGCGTGCCCGCCAGCAGGCCACGCCGCCCTGCGTGTGTGTAGGTTCGCGCAGGCCCCAGCTTGTGCAGGCCCCTGGCGATGCTCGCGCTGTGTGTGGCGCATGGCGGCGGGAAGGCTGCCCGGCAGCTCCCCGCACTGCGCTCCCGCATGGCGCCACGCGGCGCGGCTCGCGCTGAGAGACGCCATGCTGTTTAGCGCAGAGGAGGTCAGAGGAAACAATAAAAATATGCAGCAATGAGAGAGGTAAGGAGTCTGCGCCGCGGCCGCGCAGCTGAGCACGGTGGCGGTCGCGGCGGGCGACGTGGTGCTGGCGGCCACCGACGGCGTTTGGGACAACGTGTTTCCGGAGGAGGTGGCCGGCGTGGTGGACTCGGCGCAGCGCCGCGGCGATGCGCCGGACGCCACCGCCGCGCTGGTCGCCCAGCTGGCGCTGTCCAGGCGCGCCGCGCGCGCGCGCGCCGCGCACGTCAGCAGGGCGGCGGCCTCGGGCGGCGGCGGGGCTGTGCGCAAGATTCTATGCTGGTGTACGGGAGGCTTGCCTAAGTTTAGCGGAGCAGTGGTGTTGCTGCATAACAGCAAGGCCAGTTCATGCGCGAACAAGGGTAGCAGCTTCAGCGGTGTTTGTGCACATGTGGTGGCCGCCGGCCTGGGGACACGCAATGGCATTTGTCGCGGAGGCGAAAGCTCAAGCATGGGCGGTCGCGCAGGTCGCAGGACCAGCGGCACATGTCGCCGTTCGCGTACGGCGCGCAGATGTCGGGCATCGAGTACGTGGGCGGCAAGCCGGACGACATCACCGTCGTCGTCGCGTACGTGACCGACGCGGCGAAGCTCTGACACACGCGTCTTACTGCCGCGACCATGCTGTGGCGGGCAGCGAGGCCTGCCTGTTGCGATGCCTAGCGCTGCATGGCTGTGCGCGCTGCCAGGGCTGCGGCGCGCCTGCTGGTGGCAGGGGCTTCCTGGCGGGCTGTGAGCTGGGAGTTGTGCTGTTGGACGAGAGCGCATGCAGTCGACTGCGTGGAGCCCCTGTGGACAACTGCTGGAGTGGGTTGGCCGGGTTTTCAGCCAGTATGTTGAATTCAGACTGTGGCTGTTCATTGGCAGGGAGAGGCTTGCGAGCGTTCGGGTAAAGAGGCGTGTGCGCGCCTCGTTCTTTTGTGATCTGCACTTGAGCAGCCAAGGATGCCTGCCGTTTGTTTCCTACGAGTGTTTATTGCGCCAGCTGGGCCACAGCGCAGGCACAAATAGCCCGTGTCATCTGCCTTTGATTTGCCATTGGCCGATCAGATTAATCAACCTGCAAGCATGTTGGCGACGGGGAGCTGGAAAGGGGTTGCCACTGCTCTTCTGCTCGATAAGCAGCGTACTTTGAGTATTACCCCCAAAGTGCATGACAGTGCCGCAGGATAGTCAGTCAGTGGTGACAGCACTTTGCGCATGAGGTCATGTGCACCTGTGCAAGCTAGACATGACACCATCGCAAGCGACCTGCACCATGCATATCCGTGACTGTCACAGACGCCAGCGCATGCATGACGCTTAAAAGTCTGAGCACATGCTGCCGTGAACGCCCGCGCGCACTACGCAGTGCGTAGTACGTAGCGTGCGTAGTACGCACGCTAGGCCTGTGCTACCGACGCCTCTGCTAGCAGCCCCTCGCACGCGTCCTCGAGCAGGTCCAGCACCAGCTCAAAACCCTGCCGGCCGCCAAAGTACGGGTCCGGTACGGTGTCCGAGCCCTTGAACTTGGGGCTCCGCAGAAACTCGCTCATCAGCCGGACCTGCGCGGTTGCCGAGGTCGTGCTCTGCCTATCTGTCCATCGCGCTGCTGGCAGAGAGCGGGGCGGTCGGGGCATCGAGGGGCGCTCCCAACTCTCAGCACACACAAGCGGCTGAGGCCGTGCGCTACCGAGCTATGACAGCTAATCACCCAGATCTGTGTGTGCCTGTGGTCGCGCACGCCACCGCGCACATGAAAAGACCGGGCTCATGTTGGACTGCTACAAGATACTAGCAGCGCAGGCTTCCGAGAGGGGCAGCGAACAGCGCCGCGAGTGGCAGGGAGAAGTTCGGGTGCGAGCCCGCTTGCAGAGACCAAATAGCCTGCAATGCATGCTGGCGGCCGCTGCGCACATCGCACAATACTGCTGTGTGCTTCAGGCTCAGAGCGTCCCAGTCTGCGCCCGGTGCGCGCGCGCCTTGCTCCTGTAGTCTGGCGGCGCGGCCGCGGAGGCCGCCCAGTGCGCGGCCGCGCGGTGGATCGCAGCAATGTTCTCGTGGTCCATGCCGATGATGTAATTAAAGTCGGCGAGGTCGCGCGGCGCCAGCGGCCGCGAGCGCGAGGTGAGGCTGATGCCGCGCGCGCGCGCGGCCTCCGCCATACGTGCGTCTGCCCCCCGCGCGGCGTCCCAGTCAGCGCTAAGCAGAGGCTTGTACGCTATGTGAATGCATGCCCAGCCAGCTGCCCGACGCAGAGCCAGGCAGGTCGCCGCTCTTGTAGTCACAAGTTAATACCGTCTTCATGGTTTCAAACCAGCCACTCTTGACTCAACTCTGCCAGCATAAGGTGGCGCAAGCAAATTGCTGTGTGCTCACCAGACTCCGCGCCTACATGGTAACAATAGCCCCCGTCAAAGTACCTGCACGTGCGCAGATGGGTTAGGCGCTTGCGCTTCTGAACACTTGCGTCAAGGCACTCGTGTAACTTACAAGCCCGCTCAAGCACACTGCCTGACCAATCATCTGTGGCAGCGTGAGCCCCAGGAGCACCAGTCCTCGCTGCCGCCGCCCGTGCCGCAGCTGTCAATGTGGAACTGCTCCTTCCGCCCAGCGCGCTCGACGACGTGCTTGAAGACCGCCTCAGCGCTCGGGCTCCGGCATATGTTGCCTGCACAGCGCCGCGGCTTAGCACGCAGCGGTGTGACTACAAACCGGTGTAGCAGCAGCCAGCCACAACTTGCACAGGCGCAGAGATGCCGTCACCGAGACAGACGAAGAGCACGTTGGTCTTATTGGCAGCGTCCGTGGCGCTAGGTGCCTGCAAGCGTCCTTGCGCCACAGCTCATGCACTGCCAATGTGGCAGCGTGTAAAGGTGATGGGCGTGAACAACTGGGTCCCGCTCGAACCTGGGCGGCGGGCCTCAGGCCAGATGTCTGCAGTTGCAGCCTCGCTGAGCGTGGGCAGGGCACGCAAGATGACTTTGTGTGTAGTGCAGGGGACTGGCCTGTGGTAAGGTGCCTTGCAGACACACGTCTATTGCTTACCGCTCCGGTCACGAACGTCCTGCAGCGGTATGCAGTACACTCACCAGTGTTCATAAAAGCTCGCTTACAGACTGCAGGCTGGCGCCCAATCCCTGATGCTCTGACGACAGCAAGAGAGAAAAGAGGCTCTTGCTAGCTCTTTGCAAGGGTCGACCATGTGACTCAATTGCGGATTGCCCACTGGGCTGCAGTGTTGCATGGCGATGCATGGGGAACACTGCAGTGTTGCTGCATTATGTAGCTGGGGTTACATGAGCATGCTGCATCATAAGCCATTAAACCAGCGTCTAAAATGCGCTTTGACATTAAAGGCTGCGGACCAACTCACTGCTATTCGCAAACTCTGCCCACCGCCCGGCACATGGTGCAGCCACACTCCCAACGTTGGACACTAACACAGTTCAAAACTGCAATGCGTGCCGCATGGCCAGCGCCCACAAACCTGGGCGCACCGCACTCCCACACTCGTTGTGCTGCCCATGCAACCCAGCGCATGCGCCACAAAAGCAGGGTCAACACGCGCCCGAGAGCCAGGAGCAAGCACTGCTGAGCCAGGTCATCAGAGGCGCCCTCCGCCCCGGTCTATCACACACACTCCCAACTTTCCCTGAGCTTCCCTGCACTCTGCACGTCCCGCCTGGACGTGCGCTGCAGGATGCGACCGCACACGTGCATGCCGCCATCACAAACAGCTGCATGCAAATGCCGCTTCTGCAGCCCCAACATGATGTGGCCTGCCCTGCATCCCGGGGCCCGCAAGCGCAGTGCAGCCAGGGTCCCGGCCGCTAAAATACCAGAGGACACAGGACTGCCATAGGACTCGCCTTACCCCAGCGACATGCAGGCAGGCCAGCTTGAGCGCGGCATCGTGCGCCGCGCGCTCGCACCGCCTCAGGCGCCGAGACGCAAGCGCATGCTCGACGGCCTGACCACCCCGCAACGCAGAGCGCCGCAGTGCAATGGGACGCCAGCGCAGTCGCAGCCCGGCGCATGCAGCCGCGCTCCTATGCCAGCAGCTCAACGGGCAGCGCAGGCACGGGCTCGGGCCGCGCGCGCTCCTTCACCGAGAACTGCAGGCCGCCCGCGTGCTCGCCGCCGGGCGCGTCGACGAGCACGGTGTCCTCCTCGCCGATGTCGCCTCGCAGCAGCGCCTTGGCCAGGCCCGTCTCCAGCTCGCGCTGCACCGCGCGTTTGACCGGCCGCGCGCCGTACACGGGGTCGAAGCCGCGCGCCTGCGCGCACGCGGCGCGGGCTCGGCCCCCAGCGCGCGGGTAATGGCGGCAGCCTGTGCAGAGCGGCCGGGCCGCGCTCGCGCCCCGCCGCTCGAGATGTCAGGCCCCTGGATGCTTCTTCATCAGCCAGCAGTCCAGGTACACAGGTGCACACAGACAACCTCCCAGGCAGGCGCTGAGCTGGCACCGCCTGCCCCCGCCACCCAGCCTCACATGCGATCACAGCGCCGAGCTTACACGGACGGCCGACCTGGTGTCGCGCTCCAGGGGCGGGGGGCGGGCCGTGCGGCGCACCGCCAGGTAGTCGACCGCAGCGTCCGACAGCTCCATGCGCATCTTCTTGTCGCGCAGGCGCTCGGCCACGCGCTCCGCCTGCGCGCGCGCACGCCTGTCACTACGGCAGGGCAGGCGGCCGCCGGCCTGGTGCAGCCTTTACGCTCAGCGGCTGCCGCCAGGCCGCCGGCAGCATCAGACACGCGGGACATCGCCAGACATGTGGTGCGCTCGAAAAGGCCTCAGGAGTGCAGGGCGGAGGCCCGGCAGCCGGAGCGCTCCAGGCCGCCAGGGGCAGGCACCTGGATGCGCACGATGTGCTTGATCTCGTCCTTGCGCAGCGCCTCGAACACCACGAAGTCGTCCACGCGGTTGACAAACTCCGGCCGGAAGTTGGCGCGCACCTGCGGCCGCCCGACATGTTTAGCACCAGCACCCCCGCCCAGGGCCATGCACACGTGACAGGCGCGAGATGTGGGGCGGAGGGACTGCCCTGCTGCACGCGGAGGATAGGTACAGACAGGCACGCGCACAGGTATGAACAGACATGGGTGGCCACCGCGGCCCCGCAGACCGGCGCAGGCCGGACGCAGGCCCGAGCGGGAGCGCGGGAGCGCAGGGGCGCGCCAGCTGCATGACAGTCTCCTTGACGGCCTCCGGGTTGGAGGCGACGCCCTCCAGGATGGCCGCGCTGCCCAGGTTGGACGTCATGATGATGATCGCGTTCTTGAACGACACCGTGCGGCCCTGGCTGTCCGTCACGCGCCCGTCGTCCAGCACCTGCGCCGCACACGAACGAATCTGTAGGTCTTGAAATGTGCACAAATCTTCCACGATCTTCCTTCTCGAAGACAGCCAGCAGAATCAAGCGCGGCGCACTGCAGCCGCCTTTGAGCGCGGCAGCCAGCACGCTGGGCGCAGCCGCGGCTGAGCCTCGGGCGCGTGTGCGCACGGCCGCGCGGCGCTGGGGCTTCCCGACCACTCCAGGACCGTCATGCGGAAAGTTGCCAGACAGCGACCATAGATGTGCACATGTAGACACATGTACATGCACGCATCTGGTTTGCGCTCCGCTCCTGGCCCTTGCCGCATGACGCAGGACTGCCGGTGGCTGTGTGCAGCAGGGCTGCTCGGGTCCCAGGGCGGGCCTGCAGCAGGATGTTGAAGACGTCATTGTGCGCCTTCTCCACTTCATCAAAGAGGACGACGGAGTAGGGCCGCCGCCTGCTCCCCACGCACACATGCAGCAAGTTACGGCACAGCCAGCAAGCTGCGCCACATGCTCGCCTGGTACCAGCCAACACACCGGCTAGCAGTGTGCACTGGGTGCGAGGCTCCGCTTGACATAGTTAATGCGCACGAGCACATGTTCCATCTTCCCACTTGCATTGAGGCAGAAAGGTTCAGGAAAGGCAACAGCGTACAAGGGAACAGCACCGAGTGGCAGCCGCACCGGTGCCAGCACAGCCGGGCTTCGGAGGCAAATAGGCCAAGCACGCACGCAGTCCCGGCGGGCCGCGCAACTCCCCACATTTCCAATGTTGATACCTCCAATCCAGTTTGCTCATGTTCAAGACTAAAACATCACGAGGAGCGCACCGCACGGCCTCCGTGAGCTGGCCGCCCTCGTCGTAGCCGACGTAGCCGGGGGGTGCGCCAACCAGGCGGCTGACGCTGTGCTTCTCCATGTACTCGCTCATGTCCAGGCGCACGAGCGCGTCCTCGGTGTTGAACAGGTACACCGCCAGCGCCTTGGCCAGCTCGGTCTTGCCGACGCCGGTGGGGCCTAGGAACATGAACGAGGCGATGGGCCGCTGCGGGTCGCCCAGGCCCGCACGCGACCTGGCGCGCCGCGCGCGCGCCGCCGTCAGCCCCAAATGCCGAGCCGCGCCGCGCAGGCAGCGGCGGCGGGCAAACACAGACGCGGCACATGAGCGCATCAGCGAGCCCGCCTCCTTGCCCTCACTGCGTGCGCAGGGCCGATGTTTACCCCCCTAATGTGCACCCCCTGTGCGCGCGCACCGCTGGATGGCGTCGGCGACGGCCTGCACGGCCTCGTCCTGGCCAATGACGCGGCGGTGCAGCTCGGCGTCCAGGTGCAGCAGCTTCTCGCGCTCGCTCGCGACCAGCTTGCTGACCGGGATGCCGGTCCACTTGCTGATGATGTCCGCGATGTCCGCCTCGGTCACCTCCTCGCGCAGCATGCGCGCGCCCTGCACCTGCGCAGCCGTCACAGCCGCCTCGCGCGGCGCCGAGCGGCTGGCCCAGCGGAGCGGCCGAGCATGTGGTGGGGGGGCAAGCATGTGGGGCGAGCATGCGCCACGGCAAGCATGTAGGGCAAGCATCCGCCGCAGCAAGCATGTGGGCCAAGCATCCGCCGCCGTCGGGCTGCAAGCAGGGGCGCAGGCGGGGGCGCGCGCGGGCGGCGCACCTTGGCCGCCAGCTCCTCCTCGGCCTCCTTGAGCTGGCGCTGCAGCTGCAGCAGCGTGCCGTACTTGAGCTCCGCCGCGCGGTTCAGGTCGTAGTCGCGCTCGGCCGTCTGCGCAGCAGCCGGCCGCTCAGGGCTTGCCGCCCTTCTCGCTGAACCTCCAGAAGGGCGACCTTCAGCATGCACTGCAAGCAAGCGCCTGCTTCTGCAATAGCCAGCAAACGTTTCCTCGTACACGGGCGTGAGAGGCACCCTGGCGTCAGAGGCACCCAAGTCGAGCATGTCGTTTTGGCAATCATCGTAGCGCGGCCGGCGCATGGCGTGCAAGGGTACGAGCAGTGCCCGCACGGGCGCGCGCGTCACATGAGCCAGGCACGCGCTGATCACAGCAGGCGGGGCATCGCCGCGGCGCGCGCGCGGCGCGCGCGGGTGGGCGCGCGCCTGGATGTCCAGGTTGACGCGGTCGATCTCGTTCTTGATGCTCTGCAGGCGCCGCATCTCCTCCTTCTCGCGCTGCCACTGCGTGGTCAGCTCCGCCTGTTCCGCCTTGAGCCGCGCCAGCGTGTCGTCCAGCGCGCGCAGCCGCGCCTGCGCTGCGCGGTCGTGCGCCTGCGCCGCCGCCGCCGCCGGGTCGGCCCGCGCGCAGCGCCGGCGACGCACTGTTTCAAGCTTTCGCCGAGCATGCCGAACCTCTGAGCTGGACCCCTTTGGGCTGGAGCGGACTGTTATGACCGGCTTGGAAAGGTGACCTACGGCGTCCGCTGCTGCAGCGGGGGGCGCCGGGGGGCGTCGCGCGGCGCGCGCCTTGGTGAGGCTGAGGCGCTCCATCTCCAGCTGCAGCACCTTGCGGTCGATCTCGTCCAGGTGCACCGGCTTGCTGGTGATCTCCATCTTGAGCTTGGCGGCCGCCTCGTCGACCAGGTCGATCGCCTTGTCCGGCAGGAAGCGGTCAGCGATGTAGCGGTCCGACATCACGGCCGCCTCCACCAGCGCGCCGTCGTTGATGCGCACGCCGTGGTGCAGCTCGTACCTGCGCGGCTCTGACGGTGAGTCCCTGCCAGCTGCTGCCACGCTGAATGCAGGGCTGCTGTCAGTGGCCGCCGGGCGGGCTGGCGGCCCCGCGCGGCTGCCCTGCTGCCGTCCGCGCGCTCTGCCCTGGCTACCACGACGCCTTAGAACAGCTGTGCTGGTGTTCTGTATGTGTGCCTGCTGATCTGATGAGCTTGCAGCATGTGCCACAGCATGACGGTATTTTCCTGCTGCAGGTAGTGCTTTCTTGCTGCATCGCAAGCTGACCTGCGTAGAGGTAGGTGTGAGTAGATGCATCCAGGCATACAAGCAGACAGACATGCAATCATCTGCCAATCCATGGAATCTGAGCCGCCCTCACCTGTCCTTGAGGCCGCGCAGGATGGAGATGGTGTCGACGACCGAGGGCTGGCTGACGTACACCTGCTGGAAGCGCCGCTCCAGTGCGGGGTCCTTCTCAATGTGCTTCCGGTACTCGTCCTGTTGCGCGCACGACCATCAGCGGTGGTGCCTGCAATGCCTGATTCCGATCGTTGGCAACAGGACAGGGCAACGCCGGTCGCCTGAGGGCAACGCCGGTCGCCTGAGTGGAAGAACAAATCGCATCATCCGCACAACATTGCACGCCCTCAAATACAGGAGTCCATGTCAAGTAACTGCAGCAGATTGCACATAAAAGCAGCCTCGTTGTGCGCGGTTACCACAAGCGCAGTCGAGAGTGTGCATGAGGCCGCACCAGAGTGGTCGCGCCGATGCAGCGCAGCTCGCCGCGCCCCAGCATTGGCTTCAGCAGGTTGCTCGCATCCATGGCGCCCTGCACAATGCAATCTGTGTCACAGACCCCAAATGCTCATGTGCACACGGGAGCGCGCATGCCCAGCGCATGACATGCAACCAACCCCTCCCAGGGCAGCTGTGAAGAGCACACCAGTCTCCGCCTAAATTTACCCTAGAAAGCACCTGCGCTGATGAAGCTCACCTTATGCAAACTTCCAGCAGCGCTCAGATAAGCGCATCCGGGCCAGCATGGCAGCCGAGCGGCGCTGGCAAACAGGCAGCGCCGCCCGCATCATGAGCGCGCGCACCCCGGACGCGCCGGCGCCCACGACGGTGTGGATCTCGTCAATGAAGAGCACGATCTTGCCGTTGGAGTCGGTGACCTCCTTGATGACGCTCTTGAGCCGGTCCTCGAATTCGCCACGGTACTTGGCGCCCGCGATGAGCGCGCCCATGTCCAGCGACATCAGCGTGCGGTCCTGCAGCGACGACGGCACGTCGCCTGACACCATGCGCTGCGCCAGGCCTGCCGCCCCGGCGCGCCGCATGCGTCAGCGTGTGCCGCCCTCTGCTCTGCTTGTCCGGTCTGCATCGTGGAGCTGGCTGGGTTGTCCAGGCGGGCTCCCTCACACACCATGACTGCACGCCCTCGGCCACTGTGGCGATGTGCAATCAAGTCTCCCAAGCCACCTTTCAAGCACCGCCAGCAGGAGGGCGCGCACCCTCGGCGACGGCCGTCTTGCCGACGCCGGGCTCGCCGATGAGCACCGGGTTGTTCTTGGTGCGCCGCGACAGGATCTGGATGCAGCGCCGGATCTCGTCGTCGCGGCCGATGACGGGGTCCAGCTTGCCGTCGCGCGCGGCCTCGGTCAGGTCGCGCGCGTACTTGGCCAGCGCCTCGTACTTGCCCTCCGGGTCCTGCGCCGCGCGCGGGTGAGGCAGGCCCGCAGCAGAGGCGGCCCTTCCTCCAACAACAGAAAATCCTCCATGTGCGTGCTCACCAAAGAGATGATTCCGCACATGTGGGGTCACAAGCTCCAACTCACATGCAGAACATTCAGCAGTACCCACAGCAGGCAGCACCGCGCTGAGCTGCAGCCCACGGGCAGTTCAGCCTGCAGCACATCTGCGCGGCCTGCGCGGATGCCCTTCGTGCTCACCGCGAGCGCCTCGAATGGAACCTCAACGCTCAGACCGCCGGTACACACGCAAAGAGAGCGGCGCCCAGCCGCAGCGCTGCGAGCGTCCCGTCCGCGCAGCGCGCGCGCGCGCCTGGTCAGTGACGCGGTTGCCGCCGCGGATGGCCTTGATGGCCTCCTCCAGCTTGGCGGTGCTCAGGCCCTCCTGGCGCAGCAGCGGCTGCCCGAAGCGGCTGTCGTCCTCCAGCGCCAGCACCAAATGCTCCACGCTCACAAAGTCGTCGCCCCATTTGCCCTTGATATTCTCCGCGGCTGTGATGAGCGCCTCCAGGTTGCGACCGAGCACCTGCGCGGCCGGGCGCCGCACTCTCCGGACCTCCCAGTCTGACAGGGTGCCATCTGATATTTTTTTTGGCAAGCGACCACAGCATTGCACTGCATGCCGGCCAGGTCTGCATGCATGCTGGCGGCACCAGCAAGCGCACACACCACCCACGCCAGAGCAACAGACACGCACACAAGCGTGCGCGCGCGCACCATGCGGTGCACAGCACAGGCGCAAGCTCACAACGCACGGCGGTGCAGGCCCAAAAAGCCCAGACGGCCTGTCGCCCGCGGCCGCGCACCTGCTGCGAGTCGCCGGACACTTTGGGCTGGCGGCGGATGAACGCGTCGGTCTTCTCCAGCAGTTCGGTGGGGTTAGAGCCAGCCTTGGCCAGCACGCGCCGCGCCAGGCCATTGGGCTGCTCCATCAGCGCCTTGAACAGGTGCTCCGTCTCCACGATCTGCTGGTTCACCTGCGGCCGCGCGCACACACGCGTCAGGCCTGTCCCTGACACGCCTCCAGCATGAGTGGCGGCGCAGTTGTTTGTGCAGAGTACAGGCCTTGTGGCGTTCAGACGCGCGAGACCGGAGGCAACCGCCTGGTACCCCCAGGAGGCCGGTCATATACAGATGGATGGCCAGCTGAGGGCGCCGCGCCTGCTTCGCGACGTCCGGCGCAGAAATGATGGCCTGCCACGCCTTGTCCGTGAACTCGTTCTGTGTTATTCGCTTGCCGCCGCCGCTGCTTCCGCCGCCGCTGCCTGCTTTTGCGCTGGTCGCCAGCGCTCGCCGGCTCCGCCTGTTCACATTGCGCACGCTTGTCTGTACTGCACTCAGACAACCAAACTAGGCGGGCACGCAGAATGCGCCAGAACATGCCAGCGGTTACCTGTCGGCCTGCAGCGTGGAGCCCCCCGCAAAGTCCGCCGCCTGCCAACCAGCAGCCAGCGCACGGCCCGAGTGCCCCAGGCTGGCGCCGGCCGCAAAGGTGCTGTAGCGTGCGCTGTGTAGCGCGCTGCCACTGGTCGAGCACGCTGCGCCGCTGGCCCGCCGCGCAAGCACGGGCAGCGCAGACGCCGTGACGGTGCTCGCTGGCGCTCTCCGGCCGGCCTGTAGCACGACTGGCAGACATCTGTGCAGCACCACGCGACCTGCGCACCAAAAAAAGTCACTCAGACACCTCTGCAACGCTGTCCTCTGCAACACTCTGCCAAGCCCTGGCACACCACACACACACCGCGTGTTCTCTGACGATGCAAAGCAAAGCAGAGCTGAGCATCTATGCATTGTAATCAATGGACTCAGCGCAGCTGACACGGCCGCTCCTAACTCACTAGAGCTGGTGAGTTTGCCTCCGTTGAGTTGGCACGGAAAGGCAGCTCTTCCCAGGCTCGCTCAGGCACTCCAACACTCCATGGTGCTGCACACTCGAGCTGGCGTCTGCATAGCACTGTGCTAGGCGCACCAAACGCAGTGGGTGGCGTCATCTCCAGCGTCATGCAAGGCCAAAGCGTACGGGCACCCAGGTCGGACAAGCCACCAGCTTGTATCAGTTCACTGTGCCTGCACGCCTTGCTACCAAGTTTGCTCTGCCTTCACAGTGGACAAAGGAGTGTGCTTTGGCCACCAAATGAGACCGCTGCGTGTGCCACAAGCGCACTAGTGTTGTTCCAGACACTCCTGATGCGAAGTTTCCAGGGAGACAGCACGGCTCCATGAATAGATTGATCTAAAAGTCTATGTATGCTACATGAACTCTCATTCTCCACTGTTGCTGGCACTAGACTAGACCTCTGCTTTCCCTCCCTTGTAAAACCACAGGAGGATGCTTCGCAGTCCACACAGCGTCTAAAACTGCCTGCACACACGGAGAGTTACAATAACTGCTGCAAAATTGGCTTGCTGAAAAAGCGCACTTGGCTGATGCAGCCCTACAAGACTGCATATGCCAAGCGCTTCCCACTCGCACACTCTGTATTTGTTCTGACACACCCGCAAAGCACACGGACGCGCAGCACCCACGCCCGCATACTCCTGCGTAGCGCACAAGCCCCTGCCCAGCTAGCGTACCCACAGTGCTGCACACACTGACCTCCTCCAAATGGTGCACTCCCTACTGCAAAAATGGTCACATGCCACCGTCATACCCATAAAGTCATATGTACACCCCAATGCTGCACACCAGCACGTCAGGTTAACACGCGGATGCATTTCATGGACATCAGGGTGTGCAGCCCCCCGGCAAAGTACCCAGCGGATCGCCGTCCAGGCCATTAAGGCCATGGCCGTGACGGCCGATGTGCCCCTGCCAGACATCAGCGCCACTCACGCTGGCAAGGTTTCAGCGGCAAACCTGAACAGGCGGCGCCAGCCTGCGCGTCTGCTGGGCCGCGCGGCCCCGCCTGACGCCCCGCGGCGCGCCGCTTGCGCGCGCCCGCTCAGGCCACCAGGTCCGAGTGGCGGGCCTTGGCGGGCAGACGCATGTCGGCGCCGGCGGCCTCGTCGCCGGCGGGCGCGGGCTTGCGCCGCGTGACCGCCAGCACCACCAGCGTGGCGATGATGGAGATGCACACCAGCGCGGCGCCGCGCACCTGCGCAGCGCGGGGCGGGCGTGAGCGCGCCCGGGCGGCTGCCTGCGGCCGGCACCGACTGCAAGCGCATGCAGCTTTGCTGACAGCAAAGCTGATCAGCAAAGCTGATCAGCAAAGCTGAAGCCATGCAGCCACTGCATCCGTGTCACGGGCAGGCCGCGCGCAGTATCCGAGCCCATCACAGGTTTCTATCTGCAAATCCCAGTCACTTCCATGCTGCAGTAGTGGAGCGCCAGACGTATGCAAGGCCCTTTCCAGCGCTACCCGGATCAGCCAGCGCACGTCCAAAGCGGTACCCAGAGCGGCGGGGTGTGCGGACCAGCGCGCTGTGCGTCTGGTGGCCGTACACTGCGACCAGGGCCCAGACAAGCGTCAGACCGTACGCCGAGTCGCGCTCCCTGTGCACGACTGCAATGCCTGCGTGCGCATGCAGCGCGCATGTCAGAACGTGCCCTGCAAAGGGACCGCGCACGTGCCTGATCACACAAGGGCGTGAGCATGGGAGGACCTTCCCGCACCACCGTGCGCCCACAGCACTTCGTATGCCAAGACAGCATTCGGCCCGCATCGCAGCTTGTGGCAGCCAGGCGCTCTGAATCGAGCAGCTCCATAAAGTGCTTGTTATTGCTCCCGGACTCATAGACTAACACACTGGCACCGATGGCGCCTGAACGGCCGCTGTACCCACAAGGTCCTCAGGCGATACAGCACACGCAATGCTTAGGGCTGCCAAATTGCCTGGCACACGTGCAGCCAGGCACGTCCTCGCCCTCTGTTGAACCCAGTCTGGCACGCGGCCGGAACCGGCGGGAGCTTGCTGACAGGGCACACCCAGAACTGTGACCACCGCCGCCACGACAACAGCATACACGTCCATGTTGGCAGTCACGCCGTAGGACACCGGCACGATGAGCACGCCCAGGCCGGTCGCAACGCTAAGCCAGGCAGCGTTGATGCTGGTCGGCAGGAAGAAGAGCGCGTACAGCGCCACGTTGGACAGCGGCCCGCACGTGTGCTTCAGCCTTGCGCGCACGCTTCGCACAGCGCTCAGCGTGCCCAGTACCGCATGCACCTAGACTTTCCAACATAAACGCCATAACAGGCGCCTGTGGCCCCAGCTTGCCTAACGCTCCTTCTCGGCCGTGACTTGGCAAAGCAAGACCACGAAAGCAGTGTCCATTAGTGCAGGCTACCGTGCTCGCACCTGTACAGGTTGTGCAGCGTGGCCGCAAAACTCAAGAGCGCGGCTGACAGCGCCGCCAGGCACAGCCACATGCCTGCGGTGCACCGCAGCAGCGTGCTCAGCGGGGTGTAGAGGACAAGCGCGCGATGTGCGCGCTGCCAGACGCAGGAGCCAGCTGCTGCGTGGTGCGCACCCGGAGGAGACTGCAGCAGGAAGAGCAGCTGCCACGCCATCTCTCCTACCCACCCGAGCACCCAGCCATACCCTGCGCAGACGTGCAGTCACGTTGAGCCATACGGTATGCCAATGACGCAACATGCAGCGCTGCAGACAGCGCAGGGGTCATCACCGGTAGCGTTCACGATGCGCGCTTTCATGCTATCCGCAGAGTAGCCATATGGCAGCAGCTGGTAAATTATGCCGAGGCCCTCCAAGAAGAATATGAGCCCCCAAATGCTGAAGGCCCACCTGCGCGGGTAGAAACGTGTCGTGAGCAGTTCTTTGCTGAGTGAATCAGACGTCTGGCCCTTGTGCTGCGCACACACAGCGCATCTGGCGGGAACGACCGTGAAGGACGTGTCAGCATGCAGTCCATGCGCGCTTGCGCTGGACCTGTCGCCTGCCTGCAGCCTCAAGCGGGGTGGCAAAGTTGCACTTCAGCGCTTGATCGCACCCGGCTGGGGTGAGCGGCGTGCTGAAACGCCTGCTGATAGTTGCGTTGTCTGGGCCAAACAGCCCCGTCTGGGACGCCACGTTTACAAAAATAAGGATTATGTACGTGAGCAGGTTCAGGATGCGCAGGGACTTTGGCGGAGGCGTGCTGCATCCAATCTCTTTGTGTGCTGGCCACGCCATACTGCCCCGCCGCTTGCTGACAAAGAGCTCACAAGCTGCTTATGCCTGACACGGTCTTGCGCAAAGTGCTTTCCAAGCGACAACCACTTTCAGCTCTATCGAGCGGGCACACATATACCAACCCTGAATGCAGTTACAACAATCACGCAGTTCCGAAGAGCACCGTCTGTCAGTGCACGACCTGCATTGTCAGTGCAGATCGCTGCTTGAGCAGCCAGACTGCGAAAGGAATCCGACTCAGTGACAGCTTCTCCAGGCATATTGCGCGTGGTACGCGCGCAAGCATACGCAGCTGTCTGCGCTGTGCAGGGTAGCGTGCTTGACAACACCTTCAGTTGTCAGGCGCCGGCGCAGCACAGTGGGGGGAGCACCAGGGGCAGGCTGAAGCAACTCCAGGGATTGCGTGTGCAGGCGGGAGATACCATACTTGCAGAGAATATTTGCGCAGGCAGCCGGGCGCGCCAAGGCAGAGCCCGGTCTTGGGCCCCGCGGCGCGCCGGTCAGCATGACTGCGCAGGCCACGGCGCCGCCGCAGCTCGTCAAGAGCGCGGCCTCCCTCATCTTCACAATGCCGGAGCGCAAGGTGCTCACTGGGGGTGGCCCCTCTCTGCACGCGCCTGGCCAGCTCAGCGCCGCGTCGCAGGCTGACTTGGACCGCACGCAGGTGCGCGAGCTGCTGTGCGAGGCCTCGCGCCGGCCGGATGTGGCGGCGCTGGTGCTGGCAGCGGCGGAGACTCGCGCGCATCCAGCGGAGGCGTGCCTCGCACTCTCACTCAGCTGGGTCCGCACAAGCAGCGGGGCCAGCGAGGGAGGAGGTTTCTGTCCTGCCACTAAAACTGCAAAAGCGCCTGTGCCTGTGGTCCTGCGAGCACCCCAGAATGTGCGCACGCTGGGGCAACACGCAAGGGCGCACCTACAGAGGGCCCCTCTTGAAGCTGCCGGAAGTGCGCTGCTCACCAGCCACAGGCCTGACTTGGCGCCGTGCGGCGGCCGGCAGGTCGCGCAGCTGGCCGACGAGGCCGCGGAGGCGGTGCACCTGCTGGACGGCGGCGGCGAGGGCCGCGCGGGCGGCGCGCGCCTGGTGACTGACGCGCTGGACAAGGTGGCGGCCAAGGCGGAGGGCCTGCTGCGCGCCGGGCGCGGGCCGCTCGCGCTGGAGGCGCTGGTCGCGGTGGCCGGCGAGGTCGTGCGCCCGGACGAGGTCCCCCGGTGCGGCTTTTGCGGTGTTGCGCCCTTTCTGCAGTCATGCGGGTGTTGTCAAGACCCACACAGACAGGGTGAGGGCTTGTGCGTCGTGCACCTGGCGCTAAAGCCTGCTGCTGCTCTATGCTCGCCATGCATGGCTCAAACTCGGCAGCGCAGGTGCACGGCAACCAGCGCGCTGGCCTGCCATCAGGCGCATTGCCGCTTGCTGCCTGTCGTGCGCTGAAGGCTGCCGGCTGGCGCGGCAGGTGCTGTGTGGGAGGCGATCGCCAATAGCGGCGTGCTGGGCCGGCTGGCCTTTGCGGTGGAGCGCGCCATCCCGCTGTGCCAGCAGGGCAGCTGCCAGGTGCGACGCCCAGGACGCTGTTGACCTTAGGGTCACGCCAAGCAGCTGCCCGCATGCAGTTGTCCCTTGCAGCGTGCAACAGACAGCAAGTCTGTACAAGGTCGTTATCAGTCACTGGGCGGTGCTTGTATGCTTCAACGCTGATGCAATTGACCCGCTAGGTATGCTTCCCTGCTGCCGCCTCAACACGGGTCCTGCCGCGCCAATGCCCGCACTGTGCCCATGTTGCAGGAGTTTGTCAACCCCGTGGAGAAGCTCGTGGCGCGCGGCGGCGCCGACTTTGGAGATGCCCTGGCGGCCCTGCGCGCCAGGGCTCTCATGCGGCGGAAGGCCACCCTGTGAGGACGGCCTTGGCGCACATGCTGCGGTCCCATACTCGGTGACGCGGATGACAGAGAGAGAAGGCGGACCTTGCCATTGCCAATGGCAAACGCTCGTGGGGCAGACGGCTACGCTGTGAGCGGAACTCCGCACGTCGTGGTAGAGTGCTGTGCTATGAGGGGTGTGGTGGGGTGGTCATGCTCCCGCATACGACCGTTTAGTCTATGCGGCCGAGTCCGCACAGGTGACGGCGCCAGGGCGCGCTTGTACCAGGATCTGTGCGCTGTGACTGTCTCTCTTTTTGTGTGTAGCAGCCGGATGTCCGCGAGCCGGGGCTGTTGTATGAGTCCATGGTTCTGGGAGGCCTGCATGGGTGCACAACAGCGCACTGGGCCAACAAGTCGTTATTTTGGGGTTTCAGCGTGGATGGTTTCGCATCTCTTGTGTTTGAACATGTAGGCTAGGCTCAGATAGGCGGCGATGCGCCATGAACCGCTTCGTGTGCGATTTGGTATTAGCGGTGATGCACTATGATTTGCTTGTATGCGGTTCCCACTGTTGTGCCGAGAAGCGCTGTTGCACAGCGACGTGCAATGCGCCTCGCCCCAGTCACCCTGTGACGCTGTGGTGCGCACGTCACTTTACCGGATGCAGAATTTTGTGACCCTTATGTTGCGCACTACCAGTGCATGAGTTGTGTCATGGGTTGCAGACACCCAGGCAAGTGTGCATGCTATCAGCTTGACTGCCCGTGCAGCTCCTTACATGATGGGGGTGACAGTCTTGTAACCTCGGGGATTTGACTCTTTGGAGGTTCCTGTACTGAAAGCGCACTCTTGCTTTGGCTCAGGTGATCACCATCTAGTAGTTGGTGCATGCTAGATAGTTGGCAGTTGGCAACTACCTAGCATGCAGCAAACTCAACTTGCGTGCGGCGCTTGCATTAGCGCTGCTCCTGGCGCAGCTGAGCCTGCCGGGCCGCATAGTGCTCTTCGTCCCTGAGCACACCCTTGTGGAGGTTCTGCACGGCCAGCACACACCAGGGCTCTTACACTGTAAGAGCCTGAGCACCGCTGCTGGCTCAAGGCGCTCCAGCAGGGCGGAGTTGCTGGCACGTCAGGCTGCGAGGCTGGGCGCACAGTGTGAACGTAAAAGAATGAGTGACATCAGAGGCACACCTCCCTCTCCTGGCGCTGGCCGTCGTGAATGTACAGTATACCAGCCAGCGTCCCGGCGCTGACAGCAACAAGCGTCCACGCCGCGCCGGATACGCGCATCCGCCGCACGTTACCACACCAAGTGCATCACGTGTGGCAAGTAAAAAATCTGGGAGCTTGCTGCCACACGGAGCGTCCGCAGCCAGCAAGCGCAACACGGCAGAGTGTATGCACCTGCATTAATCTCTGTCAGATTGCTTCTTGGTTATAAATGTCAACAGCGTACGGCTTGATGAGCTTACATACACTATCTTATGCCCACGCTGTAAAAGCAGGCCATCTCCCTGCTGAGCGCAATCCCTACAATGAGGGCTTGATTCAAAATGGCGAAGGCAGCGGATTCCCTCCACGCGTCACTCCTGGCCTTTCCAGCGGGCTGCGCGCCTCCACGGGCTCCACTGCAGGGAGCGTGACACAATGCGCCTGACAGCCCGTGTGCGGCACAGCACAAAGCCCGGACACCACTGAGCCTTTCCGTGCCTCTGGGTGTCCATACAGTGCTGCGGACACCTTTACACTAGCGTGAACGCCGCTCGGCGCGCCTTGCAGGGATGGCCAGCGCGGACAGCACACAGCAGCGCCGCAAGGCCCGGCCGCAGCCCGCGCTGCTCGAGGGGGGCTTTGTGGATGCTCCACTGGGCGTGCAGCTGCACCTGCGTACAGATCAAAGCAACCGTCAGGACGCCCTGGATGGCGACGGGCGGGGGCGCACGCCTGCGTTGGGTATGGCAGGCGCTGGGGACTGCATTGCCCACGTGGCAATTGCAGCCCCGCGCGACGCCAAAGCGGACGTGAAGGCTGCGTGGCAGTACGAAGCCAGTGCGAGCCTACTGCGCCCTCACTGCTTGCCTCATGCATTGCTTTGCACAGCATGGAAAATAGGTCAGGGGCCCGGCCCAGTCTGCATGCAGAGGAGTGTTCAAAGTGGTGAAGTGGCACAGCTCAGGGCCTGCAAACAGGCTTTCTGCCTGCGCGTTGCTGTGCAGCCCGGAGCCAGGCTGCTGCGCACACAACCCGGTGCGACACCTGTGGGAGACCTGTGGGAGCCCGCCAGAAAACGGAGGAACAGACGGGATATGTATGTGCGGCATAGGACCTACGTAGCGGTAGTGTTCCCAGAGTGCTGCACCGCAGCCCGAGCATGTGACTGACAGGGTGTGCTGCTGCGCGGCTGCAGTATCCAGCAGTGACCCGCGCGAGCCCGTCCTGTTCCTGCGCTGCGGCGGCCTCGCCGACGCTGAGGCTCTGGCTGCCAACGTGGACGGCAGCTGGAGCCCCAAGATCGCCGCCGTGCTAAAAACGTCGCTCGGCGGCGCGCCCCCGACGACTGGCCTCAGCCCGCGCCTTCTCTTCACCCACGCAGCAACAGCATGGATGAGTAAGTAATTGTTGCTCTGCAAGCAAAGCACACGGTCAGTGCAGCATGAGGCCGCCTGCAGCGCCGTGGCTTTGCCTCGCAGGCAGGGTGCGAGGTTGAAACTGACCGCTGTGTGCGCGCGCCGCAAAGATGGGGAGCGCTGGGCGCGCCTGCAGCTGGCAAAGCTGGGAGTGGGCTCGCCCAGGCACGCCGCATGCGCGTTCAAGGAGGACTGAGCGGCCCCAGCGCCCGCGCCGCACGGCAGACAGCCTTTCCCGCCTCGGTGCCTTTGCGGGCTGCATGCCTGCGGCCCATCATGTTTGTTGTGAAATCCAGGTCGTTTGTGACCGCAGAGGAGCGTTAGCTCCCAGCTGCCCGGCCTGCTGCCAGCCTGCTGCACATCCTGTGGGGCGTTTTCCGAGGGGAGGCGCACTGCTGGGCTTTTTACGGGGCATGCCTTTGCGAGAGTGGGTGGACTTCAAGCGCTGTGCCGTGTTGGGGCAGGGGGGGCGCTCACTCAAGCGAGGCATCCCTGAGCTCAGGACTGTCCATGTGTCTTAAGCATGCATGGCAATGCCCTGCCTGCAGGCGCACCCAGGTCGCACCATGCCCCTGGGTGCATGCTGCAACCTATGTGCGACCCATGCGCCAGCCCTAGCAGCACAGTTCCGGACTGCTGTCAATTGGTTTCTCATGCTGCTTTGCTGCTCGGGGGCTTTGAAGCCACGATAGATGCGTTTGTGCAGAATCGCTTGGTGTGCAGGTATTGCTTGACGTGCGGGCGTGCAGGAAGACGCAGTTGGAATGTGCAAGTAGTTTGTACTGGAGCGCTCCGGCGGCCAGGCGTGACGTCACGGTGTGTCGGGCAGTACTGGTGTAAAGCTGCGCGGCTCAGGTGCCAGTCAGATGATGCCCGTCAGTGTGTGGTGCGCCTAATGTGCGCCACCCTTACCACCAACCTACCAATGCAACGATCCACCAAGAGCCTACCCTGAGGCTACCCTGAGAAAGCGTCGCGCGTCCACATGTCAAACAGGCTCACGAACATCTCGGCGGCAATCAGGATGACGATCAGGTACTCCAGGAAGTCCGACTTCTTGTTCTGGATGATCTCCAGGAAGTACTTCAGGTTGTCCTGGATGAGGTCAAACTGCGCGCGCCGCCCACACGCGCTCGGTGTCTGCGAGCGCAGAGCCGCATGCGCTCGGCACGCTCACGCCGATGCTTTGCTATGCCATGACTGCCTGGACGCTGCGCCGCTGCGCACAAAACCCTGCATCCTGGACGAACCATCGACTAACCTTGCATGATGCACATGCAGAGCGCATGCATGGCCCGGCAAGCAGAACCGGCCTGGCCAGTTGACACCCCACATGCGCGCATGGCGATGCCACAGCCTCCACCAGCCAGCAAGGCTGCACACACTGAACGAAAAATGCTCGTGTTCAACGACTCCGGTGCTAAATGCCCGCCGGCGCTGCCCATCGCTGCCCTGTCCCTGCGCCGCGCCCCAGCAGGCCATGGACAGGCAATGTACCGGGCACGCCGCGCCGCCGGCGCCGCACCTTGACCTCCAGGTCCTCGTAGCGACGCTCGATCTCCATCTCCTCGCGCAGGTGCTCGTAGATGCGGGAGCACTCGGCGTCGCGCCAGGCCGCGTCAAAGCGCTTGGTCAGCCCGATCTTGCTGGACAGGATGCCGGTGCGCATCACGTTGTTGCGCGCGACCATCTTTAGCAGCTCGCCCTTGGCCATGGCCGCCACCAGCTCGCCCGTGCGCTCCATGTCGGCGTTAATGTCCTGGAACGCGCGCAGCATCGTGTCCACCTCCCTGCCGCGCGCGCGCGGGGGTCAGGCCGCCGCCGTGCTGCGGCCGCTGGGTGCCATGCACCCAGGCCTCCATGTTCCGCATTGCTATCCTGGGACGCGCGCAGCACCATGTGCACCTCCCTGCTGTGCGCGCGCGCAATCATCGGGCCGCCGCCGCGCTGCCGGCCGCTGGGCTGCCACGCACCCAGGCCTCCAAGTTCCGCACTGCTGTCATGCATTGGAGCGAGGGAAGTGTCCAACTGCCTGCCGCATGGCTTGTGCAGAGGCCACACATCGCCACACGGATCCAGCTGCACATGTAGTAGCGCTTCTGATCTGCTCGGTTGCATGCTGCCTCTTTCACCAGCCGCAAGGCGCCATGGGCTTGCTGACAGCAACATGACCCAGCTCACTTCCACACACTACGCAATTTTTCACACGGGCAAGTGGTAGAGTATGCACAGGCAGGCATACTACAATGGGCGGCATGTGGTGAACATCACTGCAGTGCCATATAGTACATGGCTTGGCATGAAACGACGAGTGGGCACGACTGCGGAGGCAAACAAGCAGGGGCGCACGTCTCATAGAAGTGGAGGGCGACCGTCTGCGCGAGCAGGTAGGCGATGGTCTTGATCTTGTCCGGCTGCGCGGCCTTGAGGCCGATGCTGTCTGGCAAGATGGCAGTGTCGCTTGACATCTGCGGCCGTACAAACACGCGGAACTCTGCGCGCGCAGGCCGACCCCGCTCGGGGCGAAGCCTGTGGGATGTGTGCCATGGCGCCAGGTTGTCGCCTGGCTGCGATGCAGCCACGCCCTGCTCAGCCGCCAGCACCCTCCGGCAATCCCTTCACCAGCTTGCATCCCGCAGGGACCCCCTGACGCCTGCTTGCATGCCAGTGTCGTTGTGAGCCACACACCGACATGACCACGCCGCTGTCCGCGCCTGGCTCAGTCGGCCCCGCCATCGCGTGCACAGCACTCACTGACAAGTGCGGAGCCGCTAGGTGGCCGGCTGCCGGGCGCCGCGCCTTCCGTCTCGCGCGTGGACAGGGCGCCCCCGGCGTACTGCTGCCACAGGTGCGCCTCGTTGCCGCAGCCGTTGAAGAAGACGACGGTGTCCATGTTCTCAAACACGGCCACGTACGGCTCATCATAGGGCAGGCCCTGCGAGCCGCGGGCATGGCTCACACCTGCATCTCACACCCCACGGCATGCAGTGCGCACCACGGGGGCACATCGCATTACGCCCTCCGATGCGCAAGCACAGGCAGATCATTACAATGAGTCTGCGCGCCGCGGCGAGCAGCCTATGGTCAGCTGGCAAGCAACGACCGAGCTCACCTGCTAATAGTCTGTTAAAGGTCATCATTGGAGTGCTTTCACTGTGAATGAGACAATGAGCAGCCGGGCTGCATGCGAAGGGCTTGCAGCATAGACAGTGCGCCGTGGTCATGATGGTGCGGCACCGTCTCTGTCTCGCCGGCGACCGCGGAGGGGCTGGCTGGCGCGGCGGGCGGGCGCGGCCCGAGGCAGATGAGGCGCCACTCGGCGGTGTTCCAGAAGCTGGGGAAGCCGCGCTGCGCCGCCACGCTGTACAGCTGCTTCGCCTGCTGGCTCAGGCTGCGGCCTGCGCGCACTCCCGAGCCTTCGTCAGCTTTTGGCGGGCAGGCCCTCAGCGTCATGCAAGCGACGGTGTGGCTTTCGCCATACACTGCTCATGCGCGGAAGTAGGCCTTTGCATTGCGCTGCTGCGATCTGATTGTGACAGGCGTGCCCCCGACTCCCACTCCAGCGCGCTTGGCGCTAATATGCAGTGCTACTGAAAGCGCACCAACATAGAAGGCCTTTGCGCTGAACTGGTAGTCGTGGTACGTGCTGTGCAGAATGACGCGTTCGTCGCCCCAGTCCACGGCCTCGTCGCCGACGCTGAGCCGCTGCTGCAGCGCGGCCACCACGCCGCGCTGCAGGCGCCGCCGCTGCTCCTCCACCGACTCGTCGTCCGAGTGCTCCATAGCGGTGGCGCTGCTGCCCTCCCTCGCCCCCTCTTGCTCACGCTGCGCCGCAGTGGCTGCACTGCTGGCAGCGGACGCATGCAGGCCGCGGCACAGCTGCGCAGATGCCAGGCTCTGCTGCAAGCGCCTCTGCTCTGCAGCCGCGGCACCGCAGCCTCCCTGCTCGCTGCCAGCACTGCCGCTGGCTGCCCTCGCCGCACCCTGCTCAGCGCCTGCAGCTGGCGCCGCGTGGCTGCCTGCGGACGCATGCACGCCCCTGCGCAAGCACGCAGCGTGCCTGCCGGCTCCGCAGGGCTTGGCGCACAGCGGCGTGCCCCAGCGTGCGGCCAGCGGCGCCAGGCTGCTCAGCTGCGACGCACGGGCGCCAGCCAGCAGCTGTAATTGCGCGCTGCTGCACGTGGACAGCATGTGGCACAGCGCTGGCAGCGGCAGCAGGGGGCCAGAGCCCTCTGCCAGGCTGCACAGCCGCGGCGCGCCCGCCGCAAGCCCCTGCAGCCTTGCGGCAAGGTGGAGCATGGCGCCCGCACTTCAGCTTTGGTTGCACGAGACTTTGATAGTGGCTAGACACGTCACACGTTGCACGTCACGCACGCAATTGCGCGCTTCATCAGCGGTATTTTCTGTTCTTGCAAGTTGGTGGAAGTCATCCCGGTTGCCCCATTGTTCTGCCACTGGGTGCCAGGGTACCCCTGCAGATGTTACATGAGCAGGCAAGTTACACGGCTGAAGGAGCGAGCTCCCCAATCCGTGCAGCGCAAGCAGCAGCCATGCCGCGCGACATGACCGCCTGCGGGCGCTACCCGCCGCAGCCCTGGTACAAGCCGATCGCATTTTACAGCGCGGTGCGCCTGGGCGACCCGGAGGAGCTGGCGAAGGTCATGGCGCGCGACCCCTACTACCTGACCCAGGACAACGGCGCCGGCGCGCCCGTGCACTTTGCCACCACGTACCGTCAGCTGGACATGGCGCGCTCACTGTCACTGCCGCTTCGGATCGCCGCGCATCGCGGCGCGCCACGAGTGCCCTCCGCCTGAGACTGCATAGGTTTGCCGCGCAGCTGCACCACCTGCTCAACTGCGGCGCGGAAGTGAACCAGCGCGACGACCGCGGCTTTACGCCGCTGCACCGCGCGGCATACCTGGCGCACTACGACGGCTACCTGGAGATTTTCGAGTACCTGCTGGTGCGCCCCCGGGCCCGCAGCCGGCAGCCGGCAGGCCGCCCGCTGCGAGCGCGCGCGGCGCGGCGCCTGTTCATCAGGCCAACAGGCATCGCGCCCGCGTATGAACCCTTCCTGCCCTGCCCCGTCACGTATGCGAGACAGAACGCCTGCAACAAGTCTTGCGTCCAGTAGTCACAAGCCAGCTCGTAGCTTGGTTTTGCAGCGCTGCGGCAATCTTGCAGCCCCTGCGTGTAATCTGGGCAGCATGGAGGTCACTTGAACAGTGAGCACCAAGCGTGCCTGTGCTCTGCAAGAGGCCTCTCCTGCGGCGCCAGAGCCGCGGCGCAGACCCGGGCGTGAGGACAGAGGACTATGATCCGTACCTGGACCCCGGGTGCAAGCTGGCCATCGACGTGGCCATCGAGGATGAGTGCATCCGCACCCAGCTCCTGGACTTGCAGGTGCCACTCCCCGGAGGTCCTGTGGCTATGCCTACGGGTCAGAGTGCCTCGAGCCGCTGTGGCTGACATGCGGACCACAGTGATGATGCGGCGGGGCTGGAGGGCAGGCATGGTCAGTGTTGAAGAGCCGTGCGGCAAGTGCAGCACTGTGTCGCGCATGCCCAGGACTGCACGGCCTTCCATGACGCCTGGTCGCTTCGCGGCACCTGTGTACGGCACCTGGGAAAGCGACGCGGCCAACCCACCTGGGCCTGAGGATCCAGGGCCAGAATAGGGTATAGGGCCCTACCCTAACCCCGCGCGCGCGCCTGCAGGCCAAATACGCCAAAGTGGCCAAGGTGCGCGTGCCGCACAAGGACGTGGGCTGCTGGTGGGCGCTGTACGACTACGGGGCCACCGTGCGCACGTGGCCCGCAAACTACAAGCATCCGTACCCCGGTGCGCCGCGCCGCGGGGCGCCACACCGCGCGGCAGCTCGCAGCGCGCACGCTGCGGTGCGTAACGCTGGAACAAACACGCTCGTTACCGCATGGGACAAGTTGTGGCTTCGGCTTCGGCGAGCAACCTGAATGAGCGATTTATGGGGTATGTGAAGGTATGAAGGGAATGAATGACTCACGTCCGACTGCTTCCATGCACGCACAAGTTGTGGTACAAGGTGCATGTGCCGAGCTTGCAGCACCTGCCCACCTTGACGCTCATCAGCACAGCGTGCTCACTGCATGGGAGCACGGGGGCGTCCCCTGACAGCGAGGCCCTGCGCGCGCAGAGGAGGGCATGCGCGCGCGCGACCGGGAAGAGCGCAAGGCCGCCAAGGCGGCCAAGGCCGTGCGGGCCGCGCAGCTCGAGGCGGAGGCTGCCGCGGGGCCGGGCGCCAAAGCAGGCTCCGGCGCAGGAGCAGGCGCGCGCGCCATGCCGGGCGCGGGTGCCGTTGCCGGCGCCGGCGCGAGCGCGAGCGCAGCGGCGCGCGCGGCGGCGCCGCCGGCTGCCCGCGCGGCAGCCGCCGGGGCGGCCGCGCCGGCCGCAGCGCCGGTCGCGTTCCTGTTCCCGGGGCAGGGCTCCCAGGCGGTCGGCATGCTCAAGGTGCCTCCCCTGCGCGACCGCATGCCAGGGAGCGCAGAGCCGCTTAGGCTGCACAGGCCTGCCGCTGCGGACCGCGCTTTGTGTTGAAGTTATTGCACACCTCCTGGAGCGGTAATACTGTGCCAGCAGGGTGGACCAGTGCGCAGAGGTCTGCGCCGCGGCTAGGCCCTGTCACGTACAGCAGGTCCCTGCAGGTCAACGCTGACTGGGTATCCTGTCCGGGCCCGGACCGCAATTTGCTTGCACCATGACGCTGAGAGCGCTGACAGGCCGCGCGGCCGCCCAGGACAGCAAGGACGTGCCGGCCGTCAAGGAGATGCTGGCGGTCGCGCGCCGCGTGCTCGGCTACGACCTGCTGCAGGCGCGGCGCCCGGCACGCGCCAGGCCCGGCATGCTGCCCGCCGCGAGCTGCCCCTCGTCCGCCCATGAACTCCGCGCGTAGGCGTCCGTGGGACGCCCAGCCGGCCGGCCGCCTGCCGGGCTTGCGGCGAGCGGAGCGCGCGGCGCAGGTGTGCCTGGAGGGGCCGCAGGCGCGCCTGGACGACACGGCGATCGCGCAGCCGGCGCTGTTCGTCGCCGGCCTGGTACGCTCCACCGTGTGCCTGACCTGTTAGCTGCATCGCCCGGCGTCTGCTGCATGCGATCCCCATGTACGTAGTTGCTGGCCTCAGACTCAAGAAGCGCGGCTCGCATGTGCTGGAGCGCGGCGCCGTTGCACGTGCTAGAGCTCGTTATGGCGCCAGCACTGACACGGTCCCGGCGGGCCACGCAGCATTCCCTTTGCGCTCTGAATATGTCCTGGGTCCACTGTTCGCAGTCCCTGCCGGGGACTGCGTCGAGCGCGCAGCACACGAGCAAGATGTCGGTGATGGTCAGCTGATGAGGCTGACGGCAGCGCGCACTTCATGGCGCTGTGCCCACACCCAGGGGGTGCGCTGCGGCGGCGCCAGGCGGCCGCGGCGCGCCTGGCGGCCGACGACCCGGCGGCTGGCGCGAGCGCGAGCGCAGCCGCCGGCCTGAGCCTGGGCGAGTACTGCGCGCTGGTGCATGCGGGGGCGCTGAGCTTTGAGGACGGCCTGCAGGCACGCCTCCCGTGGCGCAGTGTGATCGTCAGTAAAGCATCAGTGCTAGGTGCTGATGGAGGCCGAAAGATGCATGTCGCAGCAGTGATGCACTGTGCACCGCGCAAAGCGACATGAATGCTTTGCGTGTCTAGGAAGGCGCTCTCGACCTCTTTGTGTCTTTGTGTCCAAGCATGGTACGGATTGTGGCAGAGCAGCCCTATGGAGGCAGGCTTTGCGGTGAGGCAGTGCGGCTTGGGCATGACTTAGCGCGGCGGCAGCAGACAACAGGGTCCATGGCTGCATTGATGAGTCTTGCACACGGGGGTCGTAACGGCACTCTGGGTCCCGCACCTGACTACAGCGCCATGTCCTACAGAGCCTGCGCTTCTGACGTCTCACACGGTGAGCAGAAGCTGGGCGCGAAGGTGGTGAAGCAGCGCGGCGCGAGCATGGCGGCCGCCGCGGGCGCCTGCGGCCGGCCGCACGGCATGCTGTCCGTCATCGGCCTGGGCGACGAGGCGCTGGAGGCGCTGTGCGGCGCGGCGCGCGCGCGCCTGCCGCCGGGCACAGTGTGCCAAGTGGCCAACCACCTATTCCCCACCGGCCGCGTCGTGTCCGGCCACAAGGACGCGCTCGCTGAGGCGCGCGCGCGCCTCGCGCCGCGCAAGCCTGCCGGCCGCGCGCGGCATGCGTGGCACCGTGCCTGCCAGCCCTGGATGCATGCGACGGGGCCCTGTCCAAAGGCGTGCGTTGCTCCTGGTCGCGCGGGTGCGCGCGTGAAGGCATGCCCTGCTTTAGCAGGAGGGCTGGTGCAGAGGCGTGAAGCAAGGCATTGAACAGCGCGCAAGCCAAACGCTGCTGAGGACATGTGGTGTGTGTGGCTTGTGCCTGAAGCCAGCGCATGCCACACTCTGCCGACCTGAACGCGATTGCATGCTGCAAACAGTATTAGTCAGAGTCCAGCTGAAGCGGCACCATGGGCAGGGTGAAGCGCACGAAGTAAGCTTTTGTGGACATGCAGGCGGCTCAGGTGGGGCCATGCTTGTCCGTGACGCGCTGCGTGGGAGACTGCGGCAGGTGCAAGCGGCGGCTATCAAGGCCGGCGCAGTGAAGGCTGCGGCGCTGCCGGTGAGCGGCGCATTCCACACGCCGCTCATGGAGCCCGCGCGCGCGGCGCTCGTCCAGGTGGGCAGCCCCGGCCGGCGCGCGTCTGACGCTGCCCTGCCCAACACGCTTTCATCTCCCCGACGGGCCCGTCCCCTAGGTGCTGGGGCTACGGCCATGAGGGGCCGCCATGCAAGTGGGCCTGCTCGCTCGAGCGCGCGCACCGCAGGGCGGGCGCCTCGCTACCGTGCCCGCGCGCCAGTGGCGGTGGCTGCGCGCGCGCAGGCACTGGCGCGCGTGAGCTTTCGCGAGCCGCGCATCCCCGTCTACTCCAACGTCACGGCCGCGCCCTTCCCCAGCGCGGCCGCGATCCCGGGCCTGCTGGCGCGCCAGGCGCGGCCCGCCCCGCCTGCTGATCAAGTACAGAGTTGCGTGACGCCCACGTGCGCCCTGCTCTTGCGCCTTGTGCCTGCATACGCAGGCGCTGCGCTCGACGGCTCTCTGAGTGTGCTGCATCTCCGCCCCGCCGGGCAGCTGCGGCTCCATCCCTGGCCAACACGGATGCGAGCAACAGCGCTTTGAATATTTCGCAAAAAGATGAGGCCAGGCCGCTTGGGTGCAGCGAGTGGTGCCAGCCTGCATGCGCCGGCCGACCCCTGGTGACCTTCCCATGGCTTTGTTCAGTGCAAAATCCGCTCCCAATGCACTGTGCGCCGCCGGCAGCTGGTGGAGCCGGTGCAGTGGGAGGCGACGCTGGTCGCGTTGGCGCGCGCGCCGGGAAATGGTCCTGTGGCGCAGCTGTGGGAGCTGGGCCCTGGCGCGCAGATCCGCGCCATGGTCAAGCGTGTGGACACGGCCGCCTGGCGCGCCATGAAGGGCGTGGCCGCGTAGCCCGCAGTTTACGTAGGGGTCAGGTCCTGCCCTGCAGGACAAGCACCTGCTACAGAGTCTCACCTGCTACAGAGTCGTGATCTGCATGCAGCCTGCAGAACTTCCGAGTGGTCCGGCGAGGGTTCTTCCTCTGCATGCATGCGCTTTGCTTGCCTTGTTTTAATTTGGGATGGGACCAGTGCTTGCTCGGCAGATGCACCTGTGTAAATACTGCATGCACACCATGATGTCATGAACAGAGTTGCCAACTGGCCATGTTACCCGCGCGCTCAAGCCACAGCACGCACCTAGGGCTGCTCACGGCTGCTCAGGTCCGACTATTGTTTTACAGACTTGAACAGCAAGTAGGCTACGGCGCTGCTATGTGCGCATCTCATTGTCATACCCCCTTGGGGCACCCTGGTCAGGGTATACTGGAAAGCAAGCGAGCTGGTGCCGGCAGTTGACTCTACAGTGCTGCTTATAACTAGTAGCCGCAAGTGGCATAAGGCCCTGCTGGGCAGTGCTGGAACTCTGGGCACGCAGTCAATGAACAAGCTCGGTGCAGGTGCGACCAAAGCTGTCTCAAAGCAGACACCTGCCCTGCCTTCTCTCTTTGGGAGCTTCTGTACTGACTCGACGTCATCTTTTGCAGGGCCACGAACCGCGTTGGGGCCAGCAAAAGCAAAGAGGCGGCCGAATAAGAAGCCGATCAAGCGAGGTACCTCTACCTGCAACGCCTTGAATTGTAGCTCCTCGCTCAAATGTGCAGAGCAAGCAGAGACTAGCAGCTCTGCAAGTAGCTGAACAGCTGTGCTTGCGGCGGGCAGGGGGCTACCAGCTGCACCCCGAGCCGCACAAGGACCGGGAGCCGCTGTCAGAGGTCTCAGACAGCGCCAGTCAGGGCGAGGAGTGTTCAGACAGCGAGGATGAGGGCACAGATGGGTACAAAAAGGGTGCGGCACGCGCGGTGTTACAATGCATCAAGCTGAGCTTAGGCAGCGGCGCGCAGTGGGGCAGGTGGTTGTTTTGCAGCAGGCTTTGCTGCTCCACACTTGACAGGCATACCAGTTGTGTTTCCTGTGTCGGAATGTCGCGCAACCAGCTTGTGTGGGAGGCCCAACCAGTTGGCACCTGCTGCCTGCACGTGTTGTCTTTGCTTGAAGTGAGACTTGCGGTGTTTGCAGGCGGCTACCACCCGGTGCGGGAGGGCGAGCAATATAAGAGCGGCCGCTATGTGGTCCTGCGCAAGCTCGGCTGGGGCCACTTCTCCACCGTTTGGCTGGTGCAGGACACTGTCAGCGGCCGCGAGGCTGCACTGAAGGTGCGGTGTGCCCGACACTTGCTGGCTAATTGGCAGCTAGACGAAATAAGAGAGGCATTGAACAGATAGTCTCGCGTGCAGCTTCACCTCTCTCCCCAGTGCAGACTCTGAGGCGATAGCACTACGGGAGCCAAACAAGATGGTGCTGCGCGTGTCGCACGGTGTCGAGGGTGCTTTTACACAGGCGCACCGCGTGCAGGGCTTCCAGCTACCCCGCCTGTTGGTAGTCGGAGCCACTTCACCCCTAGCGGGCAGCGGTGAACGGGCGGCGGCTCGCTGTCCCGCACGACCGAGGCGCGGTGCCTGCGCGCAGGTGCAGAAAAGTGCTCCGCACTACTGCGACGCCGCGCGCGACGAGATCACGCTGCTGACGCAGATCGCGGCGGGCGACTCGCTCGATGAGAAGCACTGCGTGCGCCTCTACGACCACTTCGAGCACGTCGGGCCGCACGGCAAGCACGTGTGCATGGTATTTGAGGTGCGCCGTCGAGTCGCCTCTGGCTGTGCTGGCGCGGGGCTCGATGAGTCACAGCCAGACAGGCAGCCGCCCCTTGTGTCTGTTCTCGGACAAGAGAGGTTCAAAATCAGGTATGCTTGCCGTCCTGACACCGCTGCTGGACTCAACAGGCATGAGCAGGTGCCCAAGGCAGAGCAACGGAGCCGCTCCAACCAAAGGGTCAGCGTGCAAGTGACCCCACCTTCGACACACGCGCGTCAGCACATGCACCCCGCCAGCCGACTGAGCGTACGCGCCGCAGGTGCTGGGCGACAACCTGCTGGCGCTGATCAAGGCGTACGACTACCGCGGGATCCCCATCCCGGTCGTGCGCCGGCTGGCGCGCCAGATCCTGGTCGCGCTCGACTACATCCACGCCGGCCCGCGCATCATCCACACCGACCTGAAGCCCGAGAACGTGATGCTGTGCGAGGCGCTGCGGCCGCGCCGGTGGCGGCCGCCCGCGCCCGCCGCGCCCGCGCCGGCAGGCGCGGCCTGCCCCGCGGCCCGCCCGGCCACCGCCTGTGCCGCCAGCGCATCCGCCGTGCAGGGGCTCTCAGAAGCAGCGATGCTGCCTGCGCGACCTGTGTGTGGTGGGCTGGGAACAGTGGAGTGCACGCCAAAGTGCGCGCATCAGGGGTGCGCAACTGCAGAAGCATTTATTAAGCCTCCACAGCGCGACGCTCAGCACATATTCTGCCTCTCCCATGCGTACAGAGTGGCCTGCTATCCCGCGTCTGCAAGGCTGGCCGGGCAGCTTCTCGCGCGGACCTGGCTGCTATCGTTGGCGCGTGGGCGCATTTGCAGGGCGCTATCAGGCAAGAATAACGTCAGTTCGTTTCCGGTCAGTGGCATGTGGTGCAGGACTGAGGCTGTTGAGCGGAGCAGACTGCAACCAAGGTCTGAGCCCCTGCTCGCTCGCAGGCCCGCCGGCCGGCTCGGAGTGCGCGGCCGCCGCGGCCGCCAACGGCGCTGATGCGCTGACGAAGAACCAGAAGAAGAAGCTGAAGAAGAAGCTGCGGAAGGTGCCTGACGCGCCCACGCCCGCGGCGCACGCCGCCGATGGCGCGGCGGGCAGCGGTGATGCGCTCGGCTGCAGGTGAGCCGGTGGTGTGATCGGCGTTTTACGCGCCGCGGGTGGTGACGTGATAGATGCTTGTGTCACCATATCAGCCTGTTTGCTTGTGTGGCACAATGCAAAGCATGACATGCCTGCATTACAAAGCTTTCCTAGGAGTGGGAGCTGTCGTGACGGTGAGTCCTGGTCTCGCAGCCCGAGCGCGAGCGGCGCGTCCCCGGAGCCGACGGCGCCGCAGGGTGGCGCCGCCGCGGATCAGCCGGCCGCTGCACAGGCCGGAGGCGCCGGCGGGCCCGGGCCGGCCGGCGCTGCGGATGAGGGCGGCGGGTATGTCGGCGGCGGCGCTGCCGCTGCGCAGGCTGGCGACGGCTTCGATGGCAGGCGCGCCCGTCCTCCTGAGGCCTGGTTGCCAAGCAGCTGCCCCCCCATCAGCAGCCGATGGGCTTCCCAGCAAAGCATGTACATGGCAAACTCCTGCTTTTGGCATTCGTAAACACACGCTCAGGCCGCCCCACGCGCGCAGGGGCGCTGCCAGTCATGCCGCACCTGCAGCGGCAAGCGGCGAGGGACCGGCGGCGGCGGCGGCCGCAGAGGGCGCGGCCGCCGCGCCAGCAGACTTGGGCGAGCGGCTGCTAGCAGCAAAGTGCAAGGTGGTCGACTTCGGCAACGCGTGCTGGGTGCACAAGCAGTTTACCAGCGACATCCAGACGCGCCAGTACCGCTGCCCCGAGGCACGGCCTGTTCTGGGTCGGGGGGGCACGCAGGCAACCATGGCCAACCTCCTGGGTCCAGGTACCTTAAGGCGCAGCGGGATGTGGGGGGAGTGATGGTGTCGGCTGTCGGTATCTGGGCTGCAGGATGCCCCATGATTGCAGCCTTCGTTAACGCAGCCGAGAGCGATGCGCGTGCCGTGCGACGTGCTGGGGGAGGCCGGTTCCCCCACGCACTACTAATTGCTGCACCTACAGTTGTGCAGTGTGCCCAGTCCTTATCCAGCTGCAGCAAGTGCAGCCCGCTGTGAGCTGAAAAGCAGCACGTGGGGTAAAGCGATGCCTTGCGCCCTCCAAGTTGCTCCGCGCGAGCATGTCAGCAGAGCACCTAGTTGACAACTGGTACTGGCCAGTTCTGCCTGCTGCGCCGCCTGCTGCACGGCGGCTGCCGTGGCCGCCTGCGCGTTTGCCAGGGCCTGCTCTGGACATCCTCCTGCTGCTCTGCCTGGCGCATGCGGCCACTGGCGGCTGCCGCGCAGCAGGCCGAGCAGCAGGCGGTTGTCGCGCAGCAGGCCCTGGCGATTGCGCAGGCTGCCACGGCGGCCGCCGTGCAGCAGGCCGAGCAGCAGTCGGCTGTCCAGAGCAGGCTCTGGCGGACGCGCAGGCGGCCGCGGCGGCCGCCGCGCAGCAGGCCGAGCCGCAAGCGGACTGGTTCCGGCCGGGGCCTGGCTGCGCTGAGCCGGCGGGCGGCGGCCGCAGGTGCTGCTGCAGGCGCGGTACTCGACGCCGGCGGACATGTGGTCGCTGGCGTGCATGGTCTTCGAGCTGGTCACCGGCGACCTGCTCTTCGACCCCCGCAGCGGCCGCAACTACGACCGGCGCGGCCCCTCCCCGCGCCGCCTGCTCACCCACTCCGTCTGCTCAGCCAGTGCGGCGGCGGTCGTCGAGGATGCCATAATCGACTATGGTGCCACCTGGCCGCCCGCGCAGCGCAGCTCGCATAAGGCGGCAGCTCGCACCGCATCCCCGTGTCTCGCTGGGCGCGCAGTAGGGGACGCGGACCGGTACCGTGTTGCCTGATGCGTGCGCCGCCACCCTAACCCTATCCCTAACAATGTGCAGGGACGAGGACCACCTGGCGCTGTTCGTGGAGCTGCTGGGCCCGATGCCGCGGCGTGTGTGGGGCGCCGGGCGGCTGTTGCGCGAGTTCCTCACGTGCCAGGGCACGCTGTGCCACATCCGCAAGCCCTGACCGTACCCTGATCTTGCGCAGGGACGAGGACCACCTGGCGCTGTTCATGGAGCTGCTGGGCCCGATGCCGCGGCGCGTGTGGGGCGCGGGGCGGCTGTCGCGCGAGTTCTTCACGCGCCAGGGCACGCTGCGCCACATCCGCAAGCTGCGCCACTGGCCGCTCGACCGCGTGCTGCTGGAGAAGTACGACGTGCCGGCCGACGAGGTGGCCCTCCCCGCTGGCTCATCTCCATTGCGTTGGGGTTGAGCTAGGCCACATCCGCTGACGGGGACTGCGCACACGCGGCCATGTTGGCGCTCGTCGCCGCCGGGCACCGGGCGCGGCGAAGCTGACACGCCGATGCATGGCCAGCATCCCGTGGTGCCCTGGTGCACAGGGTGCTGACTCGTCAGCCTGGGCCCGGCGCAGCTGGCTGTGGCGGGAGCACCACGAGTGGGCTGGGGCAAGGGGTTTCGGGCGGGCGACAGGGCGCTGCGATGACGATCCACACAATCAATGCATGTTATACTGTCGACTGGCCTCGGCCGGGATGAGCCAGAACACGTCGCTGAGCAGACGCCCTCGTATATGCGCATAGGCGGGAGTCGTGCCCCCGCCGTCGCATCTGATCGGCTTGAAGCTGTCGGAGTGGGACGTGATGCCTTGCCTCACCTGTGCATGGGTGTTTGCCCAGCGCTGTGGGGACCCAGGGAGAGAGCTGAAGCAGCCTGGCGGATGGGCAGCCGCTGATTGTCTTGCATAGCTTCGCTGTGCGGCGGCACAGGCAGGGTTCATGGGCGAGACATGTGGGGCTCTGCCAGCATGTGTCTGCAAGTGCTCACCAGCCCCAGTGCTGATTCCGTTTGCTGTTCAGCTTGCTCGTCGTCTTCCAAGGCTCGACAGGTTGCATCGCAGTGTGCCTCACGCTCTGAGCTGCGGCGCCGGCCGGGCGCGCGCCTGCAGGCTGCCGCGCTCGCGGACTTCATGTTGCCCATGCTGGTGTACGACCCTGAGCGCCGCGCGACCGCCACCGACATGCTGCGCCACCCGTGGCTGGAGCGCGCGGCAGGGCCGCGCCCCGGCGCGTCCCCGCCGGCTGGCCGCTCCGCGCCGGGCCGTGCGGGCGCCATGGAGGCGACCGCGGCGGCCGCGGACCGCGGCGGCGGCGGCGCCAGCGACGGCGGCGGCGGCGAGGCCGGGCTGCAGCACGCGGGCGAGCGGCGGCGCGCGTACAGCGGCCGCTCGCGCTCGCGCTCTGCGTCGCCCAGCGGCGCGCGGCGCTCGCGGTGCGCCGCGCCCCGCACAGAGCATGGCGGGCAGGCCAAACACATGTGGAACCGTGTAACTCATTTGTGGCAGCAGTGCTCTGGCGGGCAGCGCACCATCTCCTCGTATCTCTCCTCTGTGAGTGCGCTCCAGTTTGGTGCCAGATGCTCCCTTGTTTCTCGCAGGCGCTTGCCTGCAGATGCGTCACATGCAGGTCCGGATGTCTGAGTCGCCGCCCCTGCCTAAACACATCTTGGCGAAAAGAGGGCGGCGCCCGCGCAGATCGCCATCGCCGCCAACTGCCTCTCAGCGCGCGGCCGCCGCCGCGGCTCCGCATGCGCCGCCCACGGATGCGCCCGCAGCCGCGCCGCCTGCCGCGCCGCCCGCCGGCGGCGGCGTGGCGGTCGCAGGCGGCGCGCCTGGCGAGCACGCGGCTGCTGCCGCGCCCGCGTCGCCCGCCAGGTCCGGGCCGTAGTAAGTGCCGGGGCACCGCTCGTCAGGCGTGTGCAGCAGGCGAGTATGTGCAAAGGAGTCAGCTTGTGAGAGACGGCCGCGCCGCTTGCAGTGGCGCGCCCGTCGATGCGGGTGCGAGGGCTGCCGTGCCCGCGCTGCCCGCCAGGTCGTATGGCTAGCGTCTGTGCCTGATCCCTGAAGGCACACTATTCTGCTGTGGACGACAGGAAAGACTTGCGACCCTCGGCTCATGAGTGACACCCTCCCGGTTGCCTTGCCGCCTGCAGGTGACCTGTCACGCCCCTGACGGGCCCGCCCCTGCTGCCTGCAGCTCCGGCGTGCTGCTGTCGCCGCCCGCGGCGTCGCCGGCGGAGCGCACCTCGCCAGAGGGGACCCCGCTCCGCGGCGCCGACCGCGGCCTGCGGAACTGCGACCCTGCGAGACACACCCCCGCCTCCACCCCGGCCAGCACGCCCGGCCGCGCGCGCGGCAGCGACGGGTCTGAGCACGGCTGGCAGCTGGTCTGAGGCCGCTTGGAGCCGTCGAGGCAGCCTGTGCACCGCGGGTGGGGTTGCTGCTCCTGCGCCCAGCATGCACCTGGAGATGCTTGGGGTATGAGCAGGGCTTGCACGGGCTCGATGCGCCCCGCTGTGCCTGGTAATCGCCTGGCGTCTGCTTGCGGCGGGGCGCTAGCATGGTGCTGAGTGTCTTCTGGCGACCCGTATTTAGCTTCAGCTGGGTTGGGGGTCATGAAGTTGCAGGCCAGCGACGTGCAGTGTTGCGTTGGGCTGTGTGTGGCACTTATACCAAACGCATGTATTGGGGCAGCTGGAAGAGGGCGACTACCTTTTGTAGGAACAATAGACAGCACACTGTCCATAGAGAGGAAACTGAGGGAAGGTGCGAAGGAAAGGTGCTGGCTCGTTGCAGATTGTTGCAGAACACTGTTTCTTTGGTTTTGACTGTCATGTGCGCTTTGCGCAGTTGTGCCGCCAGGTTGTCTGGTCTTCTGCGCTTGTTGCTAGGTTAGACCTGGTGCTCTGACGTCTGCAAGCAGTGGCTCGAGGCCCAATCTTTGGAGAAGGCTGACTGCAGTGTTTTGTTACAAGTGCAGCATGCGCATGCGGGATCAGACCAGACTCGAATAACATGATCTGTAACAGCGGGCGCTCGACCGAGCTGTCTCTGCATTTCAAATACAGGGAACGGCTCCATTATGAGTGCAGGCCGGGAAAGGCAGGCAAAACAAGGCAATTGACAAAGATGGGTCGACCCGTGCGCCGCAAGTCACTGGCCTCCGAACACCCCGGCGATGCGCTAAAGGGCCGAAGCGTTGTGGCCGATGGAAGCATCTTCCATGAGGCCCCTTCGCGGAAGTTCCACGGGCGGGTAACAGGTACACGGGGCCGCTTGCCTGCCTGCGCTGGAACCTTACGGTCGCGGAGAGCCAACATCTGCTTTGCGCTGGGCGGCAAGTCAAAGCTTGTGCACGCGCAGGGCGGCCAAAAACCAGGAAGGACCGTGTGCACGTCATGTTTGACGGCGACGACACAGAGTACTGGTGCGCCCGGCGCGCCGCCGTCTCATGGCCCTGCCGCAGGTTCGCGCGCCGCCATGTCAGCGCTCCAGACCCTCGGTCGCGCGGCACCGCAGGTTTCCCATCGACCTGGTGAAGACGTGGCTGGTCGAGGACGACCTGCAGGTGCGGCGCGCCTTGGCTGGGGAAAAGGTGCTGCCTGCTCCTGCGCTTGTGCCTGCAGACGTGCCCCAGCGCGCGGGCCGCAGCAGCAAAGGCAAGGCGCCAGAGCTGGGGCCTGCGCTTCTGGCGGGCCCTGTGTGCGCACCTGGCGACTGCCAGCGTGCCGGGTGCCAGGACGGGAAGGCCGCGGCTGCGGGCGCTGGTGCGGCAACGCGCGCGGCCGCGGCGACGCCCGGTTCGGCCGCTGCCAAGGTTGCGTCCGCGCTGGTCCGGCACACCGGCCTCTCTTTGCTGGGCTGGGGTCGCGCGTCCGACGCGGCCTCGCCGGTGCGGCCCTGAGCTGCGTCGCCCGGCTGTTGACCTCGCTTGTCGGAGACAGTGCGTGTCTGTGAATGTGTGACCACCTAACGTGTTTCTCATCACAGCGTCCACCATCAGGACCATCAGGACTGGCCACACTTTGTGTCCGGCGGCAATTTTTTTGTCCCTGCCTATCCTGGCTGCGGGGAACCAGAAGAGTCGGCTGTCCGGCTGTCAGCATCGGGAGGGGCGCCGCCAGAGACCAGCATGCATGCTGCAAACCCGTGCGCGTCTGTCGGTCGCAGCATACCTGGCGAGCCCCGCGCGGTGCGCGAGCGCTGAGAGGGCGCAACGGCCGCGCAGGCGGAGGGAGCGAGCCTGGAGCACAGGCTTGCGGCCGCCGTGGAGTCTGCGGAGCAAGGCAGTGCGCGCTGCAGCCTGGTCGTCAAAACAGCAATGTGCAAGGATGGCATAAATTAGGGCTCGTTGCATGGCGGGCGCTTGCCCGAACACCGGACGCTGCTCCACTGCAAACTTGCATTCGCTGCACACAGTTTCATGCCGCGATTGTGGCTGGCACCGGCAGCCCGGCGGCACACCTGACCTCAGTGTGTCGCAGGGTGGCCGGCGGTGTCGGCGGCGCACGTCGGCTGGGGCGCCGGCGCGCTCTTTGCGGTCGCGACGGTGGTGGGCCTGGTCAACAATTACGGCATGTTCCATGTGCGCGCGGGACCCTGAGGGTTGAAGAGGGCTGCGCGACGGGCGCGCGCCACTTGCCCAGGTGCCAGGCAGCCGCTTGAACCGCACACTGCGCAGCGCTCAGCGCTGCGGCGCACACGCGCCGCCTGCCGGGCATGGCGCAGCCTGCAGGCGACATGCCTGCTACGGCAGGCCCAGGCCTCTTCCAGCGGGAAGCACGTCGGAGCTGCGTCTGCGCCAGGGCACTAAGGCGCAGGGCCGCTCCTCTCTGGGCAGGCTGGACAGGGCGGGGCAGCGCTGCCATGCCATGAGCGGAGGTTCCCAGGGAGTGCCTCGGCACCCGTGGGGGCGGCTGCCACTCCTGCTGGCAGTCCTTGTCAAGGCGATTGGGTCTCTTTTGACTAGCGCTGCGGAGCCCTCCGCTGTGTATGAGGCGGGTCGAGGGCGGGCGGGCTTGCGGCCGCGGTGCCATGGTGCAGGAGTGACTGCGTGGCAAGCACGCATGGCGTGGCTTCTTCCTTCGGACACAAGTGGTTGGAATTTGTTGAACCATGCCATGCGCATTGACCCCACCAAGGAACGTTTGCTGTTTACTGTTGATGTAGCTCAGCTTCATGGTGTGCACATGTTGCGTGTCTGACCGAATTGTTTGGTAAATGCCGCTGCAGCTCTCGGCTGTTGTTACTTCAAGTAACTTACTTGTGCAATACATTTGATTGACCTGCAAAAGCGCGTCGGGAGCGCAACACCGCATTCTGCATTACAGCGGCCGTACTTGTTCAGACCGGCACGGCACTGCAGACGCATAGACTATCATTGCAAAAATAGTTTAAGGGGAAATCAGTGTCAAGGTGGCCCTTCTAGTTGCGGAGAATGCAAACACGAGGTGGCTGACACACGGTTGGCTGACACACGGTTGTAATTCATTCCACTTGAGTGGTTCACTCACGCAATGAGTGCATAGGTCCCTTTAATGGCATGCAGTGGGTTGCACATGACCCACAGAGTGCACGGCCTGACGATTCTGTGCTTGCACCTTTTCAGGCACAAAGTCTGAACGCCCCCGTGTGGGGTTGTCCGGCTAAGCCGCCCTAGCTTGGTGATACAGGCTTGACTCATGTGCACCTTGTGGCCCTGTGGCAGGACTGCTCCACCCCGCTAACTAGCAAGCAAGCCTGGTGCATGTATGAATGAAAGATAAGGCGCGGCATGCTGTCTGCAGACTAAGTCTCTGCAGCTGAAGCCTTAATAGGCAGGCCACCCCCACGGACTCGCCCTTAGCAGCGGGTCGCACGATATGCTGTGCTAGGAACATCAGTCTCGAGTCTCAGCATGCTCATTGCCAGGATCGGGCGCGCAGCGTGTTGCCACACCGTTACCGCTCCTGCAGCAGCCCGCCTGCACGGCCTGCCATCCGGGCGCCGGGCGCCTGAGCGGAGGGGCGGACGGGCAATTGAGCGGGGCAGTCGCCCCTGCTGCACCTACCGGTGAGCCACAGCGTGGATGCAGCATCAGATGAAGCTATTCGTTGCAAGTGCTGTTGCACTTGCAGCAGTGCTGTTCGCGAACAAGGAGAGGAACAGCACTAGCTTTACCCCCGCGTTGTTGAGGTAGCCTCCCCGGCGATGTGCACTGCACATTGCCATTGCGGGCGATGCGAGTCATTGACATCAAACGAGCCCCGCGGCTGGGCGCGACAGGACCGAGACGCGCCAAGCGCCCGCCGGAGCGCCGGCGGCGGGGGTAGGCATGAGCGTTGAGCCGGTCGGGCGGTGGGTGTCACCCATCACGTCCGAGCTGATAACCGCGTCCTCCATCAGCCTGGGCGCGCCGCAGCTCGCCCCGAACGGGGAGTACATCTACTGGGTGGAGGGCCGCCCCACGGAGAAGGGCCGCCAAGTGCTGTGCCGCCAGTGCGCGCCCGCTGCTGCCTCCCTCACGCTGCTGAGCTGTCTGCTGGCACCTCACCGCCTGAGCCTGTTTTGCTCACTGGCGCGGTGGGACCATGTCACCGTGCACTTGCCATTCAACAGGCTCGCAAACCATCCAGCCGACCCAGCTGTGCTGCGCTTCTGATAGTGAGAGGGCTCAAAGGCTCTGCCTGCATGACAAGCTCGGCCATCACATGCATGCATGCCAGACAGGCTGCAGCAGGGCATGCTGGCGCTGGTGCCCAGCCTTGGCAAATCAGGAGGCTGTCAAGCCCGCACATCAAATTGTACCCTCTGCGCATGCTCTGCGCCGCTCGGCTGGCAGCCCCTAAAGCCTTGCATGACTTGGCTGGTCAGCGCACAGTGCACGCAAAATGCAGCTGCGTGCCCTTGCGGGAGGCCGCGGATGCATGCAGCACATGGCAAGCTGTGTGTGAGCAGTGCTGCGGGCCCTGCAGATAGGGGCAGCAGGCACGTAGCCTCCTCAGCTGAGACCTGCGCAGTCCTGCGCATGCCTGCTGGGGGTTGTGGACCCGCAAGCAACGACGCCCTGCATGGCAGCAAGCCTGCGTGTGCATGGGGGAGGCTGCATGCGGCGGCCGCGGCGGCGCAGGTCGCTGGACGGCGCCACCACGCAGGACGTCACGCCCGGGCCGGACTCGGGCTTCAACGTGCGCACGCGCGTGCACGAGTACGGCGGCGGCGCGTACGTGCTCTCCGCCGACGCCGTGTACTTCTCCAACTTCAAGGCGCGCGCGCGCGCGCGGGCGGCAGGCTGCCCGCCTGTCAAACGTTCAGCCTCATACAAGCTGTGCTGATGAGCAGAACCAGCCCGCCTGTCGACTCTTCAGCCTCTCGGAAGCTGTGCTGTGAATGAGAACCAGCGCACCACTCAGGTCTCTGGGTACGCACAAGTCTGTGACAGGGGGCATCACATGTCCGCGGCAGCAGCCCGCGGCCGGCGGCGCGCCAGCGCGGAGCGCAGGCGGCGACGCGGCGCGCGCGCGCGCAGGACCAGCAGCTGTACCGGCAGGCGCTGCTCGGCGCGGCGCCGGGCGCGCCGGCGCAGCTGACGCACGTGGAGGGGCACCGCTTCGCGGACGCCGCGGTGGATGAGGCGCGCGGGCGTCTGCTGGCCGTGCGCGAGGACCACACCGGCGCCGGCGAGGCCGTGAACACCGTCGTGGCCGTCTGTGCGCCCTGGGCTTGCATATGACGTTGTGGCTCCCTGTTGACTGTGACTTGCATCCAGCTTAGGGGGAGGGGGGCACGGGCAGTGTTTGGTGTTATAGCAGACTGCTGGTGCTATAGCAGATTGCTGGTGCTATAGCTGATTGCTGGTGCGACTGGCTGTGCGCTCAGGGACCAGGTTCATGCTGGCAAGCTTGCTCATGGGGATGTCTGCTTGCCTAGCAATCCATCTCATGCTTTGGCCCATCGAGAGAGTTGCGCAATAGAGTGCCATCGTACTCACCGGGCTGACCGACGCATGTGCCGCCATGCAGCTCTGGCGACGGGCGACTCCAGCGTGCTCGCCGGCGGCGCCGACTTCTACTCCTCGCCGCGCCTGAGCCCGGACGGAGCCAGGCTGGCCTGGGTGCGCTGTCACAGGCCTTGAGACTGGAGATAACTTCCGACCCTTGCATGCATGAAATCTTACCTGTGTCATAAGCTAGCGACCTGCACGTTGGGTACTTGAGGGCACCTGCTGCTTCACTGCAAGCGCAGAAGCAGCTCGCTTGCGGCAATCTTGCTCGTTGGGGGCACCTCCCGTGTTGTTTGACCAAAGAAATGACCTCTCAAGACATCGGCTATGGATATCTGCCACAGGCTGCGTTGGCAAAGTCGTCTGATACCGCTTGCGGCTTTTGGCCTGTTCAGGGGACCTACATACGGCCTGGCAGGCCTGCTCAACCTGCGCTGCCGCCGCCAGGTGCAATGGGACCATCCGAACATGCCCTGGGACACCACCGAGCTGTGGGTGGCTGACGTCGCAGCCGACGGCAGCCTCAGCCACCAACGCCGGGTGCACCACCCCCCGGACTTCTTCTGCAAAACCTGCACCCAGGTCCTGGCTTTCTGTCCTCTCTTTTACCGTCCTGTGCCCTGGCGGGCGCAGCAATGCATGTTTGCACGTGCCACGGGTGCTGGAATGCAGGCCTGGCACTTCCAGATGTTGTTCTTTGCACCCTCCGCGATACGACATCATGGCGAATCTGGCAGGTGCGCTGGGCCCTGGAACACCCTGGTATAACCCAAGGCATGCCACAGGTGGCTGGCGGCGAGGAGGAGAGCGTGATGGTGCCGGTCTGGGCGCCCGACAACGCGCTGCTCTTCATCAGCGACCGCACCGGCTGGTGGAACCTGTACCGCGAGGCCGCGCCGGGCGGCGCGGCGCCGCTGTGCCCGCGGGCGGCCGAGTTCGGCGGCCCCGCCTGGGCCTTCGGCGCGCGGCCGTTCCAGACGCTGCCGGACGGGCGGTGCGCCGGGGCGCCTGCGCCCGCCGCGGGCGCCCTGCGTGCGTGCGGGCCGCTCCCGACTGACTGGCCCCGGGGTGCCCGGCGCAGCCAGGCAGCGCTGTTGACGCTGGGCGTGCTGGGCGACGCGGGAGCCGCCAGGCTCGAGGCTCATGTCTGCGACAGGAGGCTTGGGCAGCCGCGGAGGTTATCATATCTGTTGCTGTTCCCGCTGAAGGCGCTCAGCTGCGCCAGCGCGCGTCCGCAGGCTGCTGACGACCTACTCCGACCCCAAGGAGGCGGGCATGCGGCTGGCCGTGCTGGACGCCGCGAGCGGCGCCCTGACGGACCTGCAGACGCCCTACTCCGCGTTCGGGGCGCTATCGGTGGTGCCGCGGCCGGGCGGACGCGTCGCGCTCGCGCTCGTGGGCGGGCAGCCCACGCGGCCCAGCGAGGCCGCGCTGCTGGAGGTGCGGGCTCCCGCGGCGGCGGCCTGCGCGACTCTCTAGCGGCCTGTCGTGTGAGCCCCACATGCGTGTTGGTTGCGTTGTGGCCATGCTGCCAAGCGGTAGACGCGCTGGTGGGTGGGCGGCCATTGCAGTCAAGTCACGCCGCGCTTCAGGCTGTGCACTGCTGGTGAGGGATGACCGCCGTGCATCTGGTCTTGGCTATTGGGGTGTAGGTGTGCTCGCCGGGAGACCCATCATGACAAGCACAACAAATTGCTGAGAACCCATCCTGCGCCAGGTACTCCTGCAGTTTACATCCCTTCCGCACAGGGGCAGCTGCATGTCGTGCGCGTCACGGCGCAAGCCCCGCCGTTCTGTCAGATGTCCGGCGCGCCGCCGGTGACATAGATGTGGTGGCAGGTGTCGCTGGAGGAGCTGGCGTCGGCGCCCGCCAGCGCCTGGCGCGTGCTGCGCAAGTCCAGCTCGGTCGAGGTGGGCGCGCGCCTGAGCCTGCCCGCGCCTGCTGCCCGCCGCGCCGCAGCCGCGGTGCTGGCAGGGCGCCCCTGGCCTGCACAGCGCGCGCGAGCATGAGGACAAGGCCGGGCCAGCACTCGCCTCGACGCCCGAGGGGAGATATGGTTGAGTAACAGCCGGCACCAAGGGGGATGTGCAGGAGCCCAGCCGCCCAGCTGCCCAACTGCACCTGTGCGCAGGTCTCCGACGCGTACCTGTCCACGCCGCAAGCCGTCGAGTACCCGACCACCAACGACACCACTAGCCACATGTATTACTACCCGCCTGTCAACCAGGTGCGAGCGCTGGTCCAAGCATGGCGCAGCAGAGGCACAGCATCGCAGGAAGTAAAACTCTCAATACTTGCTGTGGGGACATACGCAGTACGCGTGTGACTGTAGTACTGTGTCAAATGCAAGCGGAAGGCCGAGAAGCTGAGCTGAGCGCGACTGGTGAGCGGAGGCGGTGGGACAGGGCTCTGCGTCCGGAGGCTTCCACAGGCAATGCTGAGCCGTGCATGCGCAGAGTCGCGGAGCCTGTGCCGGCGCGCAGGACTTCAAGCTGCCGCCGGGCGAGACGGCGCCGCTGCTGGTCAAGATCCACGGCGGACCGACCGCCGCGGCCGGGTCCTCCTTCTCGCTGGGCATCCAGTACTGGACCAGCCGCGGTGCGCCGCGGCCGTGCGGTCGCGCGGGCGACGCGCACAGAAGCAGTGCTTTTGTGGTTGAATGTCTGTCGGCGGTGATTTGATACCCTGCGGTGCACTGCGTGTATGCAGGACGGCAGTCGCTGCGCGTAGCATGTTGTTGACTGGCCTGGGAGGCGCAGCGGCAGTGGCGCGGTGCTTCGACCATGTGCCAAGCGGCCCGCCAGCCTGCGCACCGGGCCTATACAGGCGTCATCGTGCTCTGAGGCACTGTTGGCAGAGGGCTGCAGCGCCACTCACCAGTTGCTCTGCGACCTCACGCCATTCAATCAGCAGGTTGCTTGGTGACTTTTTAGACGTGGGGCGTGTGAGGGCCGCAGGCTACGCGGTGGCGGACGTGAACTACCGCGGCAGCACGGGCTACGGGCGCGAGTACCGCAACCGGCTGCGCGGGCAGTGGGGCGTCGCGGACGTGGACGACTGCTGCGCGGCCGCGCAGGTGCCGCCCCGCCCCGCATGCCCCTGTTCAGCAGGCTGACGCGCAAGGAGGAGCTTTGCAGGTATTCGTATGCTTTGCTGGTAGTGGAGCTGTGACCATCGTGCGCGCTGGGACGGCGCAGCACCTGGCGAGCAAGGGAGCGGTGGACGCGAAGCGGCTCTGCATTGACGGCGGCAGCGCGGGCGGCTACACCACGCTCGCCTGCTTGGCCTTCAGGCGCGGCCGCATGCGCAGGCATGCGTGCATGGGTCTCCATCTGCGAGCGCGAGTCAGCCCCGCGGCATGGCGCAACGTCCGCTCCTGGTTACTGAGAGGTGGACTGGCTGGTGCCCACACATCGCAGGCCATGCGCTTGCAGGGCCTGTGTGTGCGCCTGGCATGCAGTGACATGCCCACGGGGAATGGGGGGCCTGGCTGCTTGGCATGCGGCACCGCTCGTGCGCCGGGTCTCAACGTGACGGAAGGCTCGGCAGCCGACACGTATGCCAGCGCAGGGATGTGTTCTCGGCAGGAGCGAGTCACTACGGCGTGGCCGACTGCGAGCTGCTTGCGCAGGTATGGCCTTTTGCCCTGCCCGACCTTGTCATGGCTTTAACTCTGCACAGCGCTGCTGGAGTGAGTGTGACTTGTCCGCTGGTGGTGACCAACAATCAGGTCGCTCGCAGGACACGCACAAGTTTGAGAGCAGGTACCTTGATTCGTTGATCGGCCCATACCCGCAAGACAAGGCCGTCTATGAGGAGCGCTCGCCGATCAACGCGCTCGACCGCTTCAACACGCCGGTGGCACTGTTTCAGGCACGGGAGTCTTGGGCCTGGCTTCTAAATTAATGGGTGTTACATGTGTAGCTTTGGTACAGCATGGAGTAGAGTCCCTATGGCAAGTTTGCTGCCGTGCAGTGTCGCATGCATGGCACCGCCAGTGCCAGGACGTGACAAGTTATGTTATGCTTTCGAGGGGGCCATAGGTGGTTGATAATGCACCAGATTGTGGACTGCATGTGCACACCTGGAGACTTGGACTGGCATGCGACCCGTGAGCGCGGGAGCAGGGCACCGAGGACGAGGTCGTGCCGCCCGACCAGGCCGTAAAAATGTATGATGCGCTCAAGGCCAAGGGCGTGCCAACAGCGCTGGTCATGTTTGAGGCGCGCCGCCCGCAGCCTAATTCAGGCTGGCAGTCTCTCCATCTCTGTCCAGCGCTGATGTGTCTTGAATAGGACTAGGCAGGCCAACGGAGCCTGCAAACCTGAGCAATCACCCTTGCTGAGTGGAGTCTGCATGCCATGCTTACATGCCATTTGCGTGCGCTTGTGCTATGTCTGCAGGTTCATGCTCAGCTGCAGGGCACATGTAGGGCAAGGCTGTGTCATGCCGTGCACAGGGCGAGCAGCACGGCTTCCGCGGGTCCGGCGCTATCCGGAGGGCGCTGGATGGGGAGCTCTTTTTCTACGGCCGCGTGCTTGGCTTCGAAGCATCCATGCCTGATGGATTGGAGCCACCTGATGTGGTCAACGTGAAGTAGTCAGGCCGCTAGTTTTGTCCCTGAGTAACACCACTGCCAGTGCATGGCATTTTCAATGTGTTCCATCTAGATTTGCAAGTAGAATATTTTTAATGGACAGACCTCTGCCGTTTGAAGCGCAGTGACACAATACTGGAGCACGCTGTGCCCGTGCTGCACACGACTGCATCCACTCTGGTGCAGTTAGCTGCTCGCTGAACCACTGCATGCGATGCTGAAATTTCCATGGCCCGCTCGCAAGAAGGCAGACAGCATGCAGCCTGTGGCAGCAGAGGCCAAGCCGCCACTGAACAGTCCGCAGGATGGGCTGGATGGAGCTACAAACGAAGGCTTCCATGTGAGAGCTGCGCGCATGATCAGCAACGCCACGCGGCTAGCGCTCGAGCCACACGATGAGGCAGCGCCGTACAAGCACTTGTATGCTGCGGCTGATGAGCTGCTGCTCTGCCAGAAGGAGGCTGAGTCGCGCCTCGCGTCAGCAACTGAAACGGCCGAGGATGCTGCGCTGCCGGCCTTCATAGCAGAGCTCAGCGTGCGCCGCGGTTTGTACCTGACCAAGACAGACCTCCTCAGCGACGGGGAGGCTGCCCTGGTGGCCGGCCTGCCCGCAATCGAGGCGGGGCTGCCGGACCGGGCGCTTTTGCTGCTGCGCGCCTACAACGCGCTGGCGCTGCTGCACGCCGAGCGCGACGAGCCGCAGCGCGCCCTGGAGCGCCTGGAGGCGGCCGAGGCAGTGTTCCGCTCGCACCTGGCGGTGCAGGCGGCCCCAGACGTGTCAGCGTCGCCGCCTGCTGCCAGCCAGCCTGGAGCGCCGGCAGCTGCTGGAGCCGCCTCGGGCGGCGCTGCCGTGCAGACTGCTCCGGGTGAAGGGCCCCGGGCGACTGGCGAGCGTCGGGAGGACGCGGAAGCGGGGGAGGGAGCGGCGTCCTCGGATGGCGGCACGGTGCCTGCCAGCGCGGCCGAGCAGGCGCACACGCTGACGCTGTTCTACCTGGCGCAGGTGCTTTCTCACTTCTGCCCCACATCCTTCCTGGCAAGAGTGGGGACCTGCTCCAATTGCACGAATGTTCGTCCTGCCCTTTCGAACAGTCACTGCCCGGCAGCAGGTGAAACAGCCTGGACACGTATGTGACGCCAACAGCCTGGCCTGAGCATGGTGGCCATGCAATGGTCGTCACCGCAGGTGCACGGCGAGCTGGGCCACCAGGAGCAGGCCATGGCGTACTGCGCCGCGACCCTGGCGCGCCAGGTGCAGCAAGGTGCGAGGCCCTGGAGGGCGCATGCTCGCCCACCTGCCGCAAATGTAGATCCGGAAGGTGCGCCGTCGCGCCTGGAGGGGTCAGCGCGCAGCGATGCATGCATGCGGCAAACCGCCTCCTTGCTTTTATGCTCATCCTGCTGTGACGCACCATGCGTGAGCCCCTCCTGCATGCGTAGGGGGAAAGGGGGCTGCATTCGACATGCATCAGACGTCGCGCTCCGTTTACAAGTCTCTGGCGTCTCATGCAGGTTTCCCGCGTCTTGAGCTGGTGCGGAATTGCGTGCGCCTGGCGAGCGTGTACGTCGACAAGGGCGAGTTTGCGGTGGCGCACCACTTGCTGGCTGCTGGCGAGGCCATCGCCGCCCAGGCCGCTGCTGCGCAGGCACGCCGGCAGACAGGCCCTGATGGCACCTCCTGCGCCTGGCAGCGTGTGATGCTATTTGGTGACGGGGACCCCAGGTGGTACTTGGCAGCCATATGGCATGATGCCTCTCAAGCTCGATGCCTCTCACCCAAGAGCAGGCAGAGATCAGCGCTTGGTCATTGTCATGCTGATCACCAAAATGTAGCAGACCTGACATACAAGCGCAAAGGGGCGCCCTGGTCCAGCTCCAGGGCGGCACGCTGATGCAGTCCGGGCGAGCGTCGCAGGAGCCAGTGGGCGCCGATGCTGCGGCACACCTGGCGCAAGCGTGGGGCCTGCTGTACACGCAGCGCCTGGCGGCCTCCGCGGAGCGCCTGCCCACAGACGACGGCGAGCCGGCCAGCAGCGGTTGCGCACGAGCGCCGCCACCCGGCCGCATGACCGCGCTGCCAGACGACCTGCGGTGCGCTCACAGGAGCGCCGGCATGCTCTCGCCAGACTGGGCTGTAGTGATGTCCTGGGCATTGGCACGTGCATGCACAGCAGCATGTGTGGCGTCTGCTGGGGAGGGCCTTGGCCGCGACCAGGACCTGCAGCCGCAGACAGCAAGTGTGCCACACAGCATGTGCAGGGACGTTGAGATCGAGCTGAGTAGTGCTGCGGGGGCTCGCCATTGTTGGGCTGTTGATGTGCCGAGGTGGTTGTACTGGGCTCTTGTGACCAAAGTTTGGCGCAGTGCAACAGATCCTGCCCAACACACGAGCAGAAAGTTGTCGTGCAGACCAAATTGCGCTCCTGCTCTTGCGCGCCCAGCAAGGCCAGCAGCATCTGCCTGTGCTCACGCAGCGAGACACCATCTGCACTGCTACAGCAATATGGCGGCGCAGTAGAGTGAGCCTGCTGGTCACTGCAGCGCAGGCTGCCCTCCCTGGGCCTGCCAGCCCCCGACACGCTGCCATGGGGCGCTGCGGCGCTCGCGGCCGACTTCGAGGGCGCACGCGAGCTCTTCAATGCTGGTGCGTGGCTGCCGAGTGCGTCTGGACGAGAAGCAGTGCTGATACCTGGCACAGTCGCAGCAGCTCACGTCAGGCAGACTGCCCCTACAGCAGCATTTATGCGCTGTATCGGCAAATGTCGCCGTGCGTCAGTCACTCCCTCCCTGCTCTCTTGTGGATCCCTGCACTGCGGCCGCGCGCTGACGCTGGGCTGGTGCAGCCATGCGCCACTTCCGCGCCGCGCTGGCGGGCCTGCCGCTGGACGGGGAGGTCACCGCGCATGTGGAGACGCTCCTGCATATCAGCACCGCGTACAGGTGGC